>Ga0209992_10000623_pt1 | contig 45493 bp, 37 predicted proteins | sample 2SBtaG_2_FD_182564 | JGI IMG/M metagenome (GOLD analysis project Ga0209992, IMG submission 182564) | Deep subsurface microbial communities from Kolumbo volcano to uncover new lineages of life (NeLLi) - 2SBTROV12_ACTIVE470 metaG (SPAdes)... | ecosystem: Environmental > Aquatic > Marine >... | reverse complement strand
TCAGCTTTAAATTAATATAGATCTGATCTATACCAAGAATAGATCAGATCTTTATTAACTTAATACACATCATAGCTCAAAGATCCGTGTATAACTCTATGAAATATCTTAGTAAGATTCTGATCTCCACTCGATTTCTGTTTGTAAATCTGTGCGCAAACTGTGAATAAGTTTAAGTCGAATATTCAAGTTAGTAAAATTTAGATCTATGAGTTAATAAAGATCAGATCTTAACTTCGTAATAAAGTGATCTATGTTTTATGTAAATATCACCAATAATCAATAGTTTATAAGTTAAATTATTCATATTAGCCTTTATTACCTTATATCTTAGCCATATTTAATCTTCTTATTTATTCTTTAAAATTTATTAATATATAAATGTCTTCTTTTTTTGTTGTTTACTATTATTTTCGTGGACATTATAATATTTTGCATAAAGTTAAGGATGTTATGTATGTCAATTAATTCTAGTGCACTTTCTACCTACAAACTTTTGAAGGCTACTGCTGAAGTCGCCGAGCAGTCGTTGGAAGGCAGAATTCAACATTATCGCGCACATTTAAAAAGCGAAGAAAAAGAGCTTCGCACATATACACAAAAAGCAGCTGCCGATTTACTTGGTTGCAACAATAGAACTTTAAAGCGTAGACACGACCAAGGCGACTTTGATGACCTAAATATTCAAAAGGGCGCCAATGGCCATTATGCCTATACTTTATCCAATATTTTTGCAATGGCTGAAATCATGGGTATTCCTCATGATCAGCGTAAGAAGAATGATAAACTTCAAGTTATTGTTATTAACTCTTTGAAAGGTGGATGTGGCAAGACAACATCACTAGTTAATATAGCAGCAGCATTAGCAACAACGAATATTAAACGCTACCGTATCGGCATCATTGATCTTGATCCTCAGGGCTCTTCTTCGAGTTTTTTCCCCTCGCAAGATCCGGACCCAATCACAGTTGGAGATCTTATGCGTGATTGTATTGAACTAGATGAAGGTGAATTGTGGCCTGATGTGGTTAGTGAAGCTTTTCAATCTACCCACATACCCAATATTCGACTTTTACCGTCTGGTATGGATGATTTTTATTTCGAACATGAAACAGCGACTGAGCTAAAAGAATCATCTAGCTATGAACAAACACATCATTATCACAAATTATTAGAAAAAGTGATAAAACCCGTTGAAGATCAGTTTGATATTATTCTAATTGATACTGCACCATCCTTAAATTTTATGTTTTATAACGCGCTGATGGCTTCTACAGCAATGCTCATTCCGGTTCACCCTGAAGCAGTTGATTTCGATGCCAATAATAAATATTTAAAACGTTTAGGTGAGATCTACCATACTGTTGCTGCTTTAGGCCATGAAGGTTGGGATTTTATGCAGTTTCTGGTTACTAATTATGTTAAAGGTAATCATTCACAACGCGATATCGTCAAAGACGTCCGTAGCGCTTTTGGACGTCAGGTCATGAGTTACCCAATAAATCACAGTTCTGCAATCACTGCGAGTTCTTCATCTTTTAATACGATCTTTGATCAAAAAACCTCTGATAGCCTTGCTAGCCGTGAATCTTTGATCAAATCTCAGGAGAACATTAAAGATGTTGTTGATGAACTTGAGATGCTGATCCGTTCAAACTGGGTTTCAACCCAATCTTCTTTAGAACAACAAGATTAATAGGTTTTACATGGCTAAAAAACGTAAAAACGACACTCGCTTAGATCCATTTGCTTCGCCTGTAAGTACCAGCAGTTTAGATGAGTTACTTGAACAAGCGTCAGTCGGAGAGGTATTAACCATGCCTGCACCGAGTGATCCTAACAGAATGATCACTCTGACGTGTCAAGTGGTCAAGCATAGCGATATCGAAGCCCAAACAAGAGTATTTGGTCAGAATCGTCGTGAACAAAGTTTGCTTTCACAAAAATCAGTTGCTGACATTTTACCTGCTATTAAAAACGACCAGCGTAATCTCCACCCCGCATTATGTTGGTCAAAAGGCGATATTAAATGGGTCTTATCTGGTTCTAGGCGTCGTAAGGCTTGCTTACTAGCAGATGCTGATTATGTCGTATTGTCTTCCCCTGATTTTACGGATGAAGATGCTAAACTTTTAGCTGTTTCTTCAGATCAATATATTGCGCCAAGCTTGTGGGAGCTTGGCAAAGCTTATGCTGATACTAGGCAGGAACTCATTGCTCAAGGTAAGAAAGGCTCTTACAGAGAGGTTGCGGAGCTTGAAGGGGTATCTCACACTGCAATCGCGGATTCGTTAAAAGCTTTTGAACAAATCCCTTTAAATGTTTTGCAACAATATCCCACGCCAAATCATCTAGGTCGTGAGGCTGCAAAGAAATTAATTGACGCAATTAAAAAAGACAAAGATACGTTTTTCTTGTTGTTAGAAGATTTACGAAACCAATCTTTTATGTCTGAAGAAATGAGCGATGAAAAACGTGCTATCAAAGTGACTCAATACCTAATTAATTTTGAGCAGCCACTTCGCCGAACCGAGTCTCTTTTTAGTAACGAATTTGTCGATTTGCAAAGAAGCAATAAAAGTGGCGACATAACAATTAAAATTAATAATCAGGTCATTACAGACAAGCGTTTAGAGCAATTACAAAAGCTCCTCGCCACTTATAATTAATTAGGGCTTCGGCCCTTATTTTATTTCTTCTTTTATTGTTAGATTTATATCTTGTCTTACCAGTTAAGTTTTTTGCTATATCCAAGTAATTGGGTTTATTCGCTGGACATATTTCCATATACTGGGCGGATGATTTGTTTTTTACGCGAATTAAATGTCAACGCAGTTATCTAAAGAACAATTATTTGCTCTTTTTGAGGAAATAAAACAAGAGCAAGCGACTCAATTTCCCCTTTCTGAGCGCTTTTTAAAGCAGTACTTTAATAGTGGCCTGTTATCTAAAGCAAAAGAGTACCTCCACAATTCTCAAATTAGTTTTTTAGAGCATAGCGATGACTTTTCAACTATTGATAGTCAAGTCATTGGCAACTTTGGTAATACCTTCTCTCAACATATTAAAATTACTAAAGTAAATAATAACCCTAGTGTAGATGCGCAATGCACCTGTTCTAACAATGTTAAATGTCGACACATTGCAGCTGTTCTACTTAAGCTTAAAGTTGAACATTCTGGTGGCTTCGGTGAAGCATTTCTAGTGAATGACTGGTTTAATGAATTAGCAAGTTTGCAGCATGGCGAATCTATTGATACTGATAATGTCTTGCTGTTCACACTCGAACCAATCGGTCAGGAATTATTGCTTTATCCAAAGATGTCACACTATCGTCCTGATGGTCAGTATCCATTAGGTCGTCTGTTGACTGAACCTCAGTTAAACAGCCCTGTAGCACCACCTGGCTTGCTTGAGTCTGACTTTAGGCTATTTAGTTGGGTTCGCTCTCAAAACTCCCCTGGTCATTATGAGCTTTCAGGTAAGTGGGGCTTTGAAGCTGTTAATCAGCTTTTACAAACAAAACGACTGTTTTTACAAAATAGCAGAACATCTTTAAAGCTCGGGCATCAGGCCAATCTTGCACTGAACTGGCAGCAAAAGAATGATAAGTCACAATTAGTTGCTTCAATAGAGGGGGTCGAAAACTGGCACCTTATTAAAACTGATCCCCCCCTCTATTTAGATGCAGATACATATACCATTGGTCGTATCAATAGTGCGCTTAGTGCCCAAGAATTAGCACATATCAACACGATGCCTTCTGTGCCGAATGATCAGCTGTTGCAAGTGGTGAAGCGATTCCAAGAGGTATTTGCTGATAACATCGTTAGTATGCCAAATGGTGCACAGACGCATCTTGAATCATCAGGTGTACCCTTAAAACTAAAGTTAGTTACTTCTGATACATACTTTGGTTTTAAGGTGAGCTCATCTCTAAAGTCTGATGCAAAAAACACTGAAATCAGTAAAACTTTAAAACGTTCTGAACAATATTTGCTTGGTTTGGGCTTACGTTTTGAAGACGACCTTTTTGTTTTGCCTAAACAAGATGGTGCATTTATTCATTGGTTTAACCATGAAGTAAGAGGCCACCTGCAAAGCAAAGGTTGGCAAGTAGATGAAATTATTGAACCAAGTTTGGTTATCTCAACCAAAGCCTCTTTGCTTTTAAAAAGAGATAAGCATCACCATATCACAGGCAAAGTATTACTTGATTCAAATCCTGTTCTTCTTGACTGGGATAAACACGCTGAGCTTGAAGTCAATACACTTGCAAATCAGTTTTACTATGTCGAAATAGCAAAACAAACTTTTGCTTTAGAAAGAATGGCGTATGACAAGTTGATGTCTTTAAAAGCGCGTTTTAGTTATTACGCTTCGAGTGCGCAATTTAAATTCCCACTGTCGGTGATCAAGCAACTCTTTGCTATCGATGAGCTTAACATTGAATGTAAAGATAAGAAGCTACTTAACTATTTAAGTGAGCTTAATAGCCCTGATCAAGTTCAATTGAAACCGTGTAATCACAACAGTGACTTATTTACATTGAGGGACTATCAAGAGCTGGGTGTAAATTGGTTAAAGTTTTTACACCGCCATCAGCTTGGGGGGATTCTAGCTGATGACATGGGGTTAGGAAAAACATTACAAGTAATTGCTTACTTTATTAATCAGCATAATACGTTAGTGACTAAGCCGAGCTTAATTGTGTGCCCAACAAGTTTGGTAGGAAATTGGCAAAATGAGTTCGCTCGTTTTGCACCTAATTTACAGTTAACAACGGTCCATGGTAGTCAACGTGATAAAGTATTAAATAACCTTTATGGCGCACGTTTTATCTTAACCACTTATCCATTATTGAAACGTGATCTTGAATATTACAAAGAACTCGACTTCGATTCTATCGTACTTGACGAAGCACAGTACATCAAAAATGAGGCGGCGCAAGTATCTAAATGTGTTAAGCAATTATCTGCACAGTTTAAGCTTTGTCTTAGTGGCACGCCTGTTGAGAACAATTTGCTTGAGCTTAAATCATTGCTTGATTTCGTTATGCCTGAGATATTAGGCACCAAGCAGCAATTTAAAGGTTATTTCCAGCAACCTATTGAAAAAGAACAAGATCAAAGTCGTGTTTCGGAGCTTAAAGACCTTATTTCGCCGTTTATTTTGCGTCGTACCAAACAACAAGTAGCAACCGAGCTACCTAGTAAAACTGAGTTAGTGAAAGAGTTACAGTTTGCTCCAATACAAGCTCAGTTATATTCAAACATACAAAAACAGCTAGAAAATAAACTATTAGAGCTCTTTAAAGAACAAGGTGTTGAGCGCAGTAAATTAGCATTTTTAGATGCCCTTTTGAAATTAAGACAAATTTGTTGCCATCCTAAATTGTTAGATAGTGAAACTGCAGAGGTCGGTGCTAAGTTGGCGTGGCTGGGTGAATATCTGCCTGAAATGCTTGCACAGGGTCGGAAAGTAATTATTTTTAGCCAGTTCACGTCAGTACTTGATTTGATTGCAGCGCATTGTAATGAGCTTGATATCACCTTCAGCATGCTGACGGGTCAAACTCGTCACAGAGACAAAGTGATTTCGACGTTCACTGAAGGTGAGAGCAACGTGTTTTTGATTAGTCTTAAAGCGGGTGGAACAGGACTGAATCTGACACAAGCTGACACGGTCATTCATTTTGACCCTTGGTGGAACCCGGCTGTCGAGAATCAAGCCACTGATAGAGCGTATCGAATAGGTCAAGATAAGCCTGTTTTTGTCTATAAATTAATTATGGCAGATTCAATAGAGCAAAAAGTGTTTACTTTGCAACAGGAAAAGCAGGCTTTGGTCGATGCCTTATTTAATGATAAGCATATGGCTTTTAATAGCTTTAACGAGGAACAAATGCTCACGCTATTACAAAGTTAAAAAAGTTGAAATAATTTTGAACTAACTCGATTAAGGTAAGTCTATAAAAATACTGATACAGAATTTCTGTTTTATTTCCCCCTTAACTTACTTGTTTTTAATGGCCAACTCATAGTTGGCCATTTTTTTAATGTTTTTCATCATTCCACATTTGCTCCACATTGTGTTGCTTTAATTATCCTATCGCTTATTAAGTTACATTCTTTAGACGATTTGGAGTCGATTATGCTTTGTCATCAACAATCTGAATTAAGTTTTATTGAACCTCTTTCACCTTGTGATCAGGATTTGCTTTCAGAAGTTGCCAGTAGTGAAGATCTTTCAAGTATTTTGACTATGCTTTTATTTGATGAAACTTTATCGTATGAATTAAAGCAAAGTGTTAAAGCTCAGCTTAAACAACTAAAATGTCTAAAGACTCAGTAATAAAATAAGAAACTATGCCACACATTCTAATTGTTGAAGACGAATATGACATTGCCGAGCAAGTGATGTTATTTTTTAAAGCCGCTCAATTCGAAGTTACCCACATTGCAGATGGAGCAGAGGTTGTCAATTGGGTGGCTCAGCATAAACCTGATGCCATTTTAATGGACATTATGATCCCCAACCAAGATGGGGTTGAATGTATGAAAAAAATCAGGCAGTTATCAATGGTGCCTATAGTGATGATGACTGCCAAAGTCTCCGAAGCTGATAGGCTTAGAGGCCTTGAGTTTGGTGCTGATGATTATGTTTGTAAGCCTTTTAGTGCTGCCGAGCTTGTGATGCGAGTCAAGGCTATTCTTCGTCGTTGTGCCCCTTTAGATAATAAAGGAGAGAAAATACTGGTGGATGAAGAGCAGCTGCTGATAAAGCTTAAAGGCCAAATTTTACCGTTAACTAAAGTCGAATTTGATATATTTGCACTTCTTTATAAATCACCAAGTCGTGTTTTCTCTCGTCAACAAATTCTAGATTTTATTCAACCAGATAATTTTGATATTTCAGATCGTGTTATTGACAGTCACATCAAAAATATCCGTAAGAAAATTAAGCAAATAGGTATATCTTCTAAGCTAGTTGGTTCAGTTTATGGGGCTGGATATCGCTTTGATGAACAGCAAATCGACTCGGCGGCTTAACCGATTAGTGAACCCTGCCCTTGTCTGAGGTATTATCAGCCTAATAATAATATTAAGAGGTTGATATGATTGATTCATTTCTCTCGCAATTAACTTGGGTACATGGCTTAGTAGGCATCCTAGGCGTTACTGCTCCTGTGCCCTTTTTTTGGCAACGCCTTTTAAAAAAACAATCGTTAATCCATCAACTTGAATTGCAACTTGAGCAACATGTTGCGCAACAAGCTCAGTTGCAACATGCTCATAAAGAAGAGCAGGTATTGGCTCAGCAGCTACAAAATGAAAAGTTGCAGCTACATGGTCAAGTTCAGCAAAGCCAAGCTCGCTTAAGTGAAAAACAACTTCAGGCACAGCAATTTCAAAAGCTTTGGCAACAGGGTGAAAAAAACCTAAAAACGCTGCAGCAAGAAAAAAGTCTTATTGCCGTTGAGTTAGCAGAATTAAAAGCGTTATCAGAGCAAAAGCAGGCGGCATTTGAAGCACAGCTTAACCATTTAGAGCAAACAAAAACTCAATTGAAACAAGAGTTTGAAAATCTGGCAAATCAAATTTTTGAAGAAAAGTCCCAGCGCTTTGGACAACAAAGCCAAGAACGAATTGGTCAGTTATTACAGCCAGTTCAGGGTGAATTAAAAGGCTTTCGTGACAAAATGGAAGCCATTCATAGTGAAGAACTTAAACAGCGCGCAGCATTAAAAACCGAGCTATTACACCTTCAAGCTAATAATAAATCAATCACTGAGCAAGCTGATAAATTAACGACAGCACTGCAAGGACAAAAGAAAACCCAAGGTAATTGGGGAGAGCTAATGCTTGAAAATGTGTTAGACAGTGCGGGTTTAAGAGCAGGTGATGATTATAAAAGAGAAGCGTCTTTTACCACAGAGATTGGCAAGTTTAGACCGGATGTATTGGTCTACCTTCCCCAACAAAGACATTTAATCATTGATGCAAAAACATCATTGAATGCATACACTCGCTATGTGAATGCGGAGTGTGACACTGATGCGCAAACCGCTTTAGCTCAGCATTATCAGGCTGTATCGGATCGTATTAAAGAGTTGGGCGATAAACGTTATGAAAAACTACCAGGGATCAACTCACCCGAAGTTGTGATCATGTTTATTCCCATAGAGTCGGCATTTGTCGCTGCGGTCAAACATAACCCAAGCATCTATCAACATGCGTTAGCACACAATGTATTAGTGGCGACGCCTACTACCCTTTTAACAAGTCTTAACATTGTGAAACAGCTTTGGCGTTTTGAAGAGCAGTCAAAGCACAGTCGTGAACTCGCTTTACGCGCTGAACGTTTTTATAACAAGCTCAATGGCTTCCTTAATAGCATGGAAGGAGTGGGTACTCAATTAGATAAAGCTAAAGAGAGTTATGAAAAAGCATTTTCTCAGCTTTATGCTGGCAAAGGAAATTTAATCAAACAAGCTTCAGAGTTCAAAGAATTAGGCGTGTCGGTCAGTAAAGAGCTCCCAGAGTCTTTGCAAGAAAAAGCGAAATTAGAGCTAGAATAGCAATACAAAAAAGGAGCCTTTTGGCTCCTTTGCTCTCTCAGCTTTTTTGGGTTAACTTTTTTGTCTTGAATTAGGGTTAATACATCTGGCTCTTTGCCCATTTCGTTGTAATGACACAAATAAATTGATAGTCAGAGAATGAGTTTGAAAATCTTGCCAAATCACACTACTTGCCGGCGGACAAAGAGAGTGCTGTATATAATCTTTTAATACGTCACCATCCATATTTAGCTCTTCCGGTACTCGAATATGTGTGATAACACCGTACTCACTGAATTCCACTTCTTTTAATTGCCAAGTTCCAATCATAAACTGTTTTGAGAAATAGCGTTCAATACGTTTTTGCGAGTCATTAGACAGTGGTATTTGTGCTTGAGTATTATGTAAACTGGTCCAATAAAAAAACGCAAAAATAGTAGCGAAGACAAGCCCTATAGAGAAAAACTTGAAGGATAAGTTGCGTGATTTTAGGGGGCTATTTTGCTTTTGGCGCGTTTCAATGATTTTCGCCCAATCCCCATGTTTTAAATTAGGTTGAGACATATTCTTTCTCCCGTATTAATGGCGTTATTAAAACAAACCAATGTGGAAGAAAAATGGAGTGAATGTGCAGTAATACCGACCCTTAATGATACTTAAGCGTTTATAGTGAAAAAAACTGACGCTATCTTAGTTAAAAACTTTTTATTTAGAACAATAACTATAAACACGTTTTCCTTGCCTCAAAATAGCTCACTATCGCTAATAGGCTCGGCATAAGTTGTTGCAGGTTTTTAAAAGCTTATAACAACTTATAATTGCTTAAGCATCTAGGTTTAATGGCAAGGTAATTTGTACACATAAACCGCCTGACTTGCCATGTTTAAGTACTATTTTGCCAGCTAAAGCGTGAACTAAGCTTTGACAAATTGACAGTCCTAACCCTGAACCGCCTAAGGCCCGAGAGCGAGACTTGTCAACCCTATAAAGTCGATCAAAAAGCCTTGGTAAGTCTTCATCGCTCACACCAGGGCTAGAGTCATCGAGTTGAATAAAGACCTGGGTATGATTGGCTCTTACTTTAAGTCTGACATGTCCAGGTGCATCGGTGTAAAGACAGGCATTTTTAGCTAGGTTGAGGAGTACTTGTTCGAGTTTAGATTGATCAGTTTTCAATACAGTATTTGCTGCAAAATCGATGTCACTTATAAACCTGAGCTGATTTTGCTCTGTAAGTAACTTAATATCGGACATAAACTTTTGCGTGAGCTGTTGTAAATTGACCGTTTGCAAGTCTATACACAATGCTTTGTTTTGCAATTGAGATAGTTGGTATACATCGGAAATAAGGTTATTGAGCTGTGCTATTTTGTCATTGATTTTTCCGTAGGCTAAAAACTTATCGTCAATTAGGTTATGCTCAAGGGCTTCAATATGCAATCTGAGTACACTTAATGGTGTGCGAAGCTCATGAGAAATATCGGCAAGCATTTGTTCCTTCTGTTCTAAGTTATGCTGATACATTTGAGCCTTATAATGAGCATTTTTTTGTTTTATGTAGTAAGCATAAATAATAAAACCACTCACTGCAGAGATGAGCAAACTGACTAGTAACCAAATGCGTTTTTGCAGGGTTTCATTTTCTAGCTCTGTGGTTGTAAGAGCATGATTTTTTTCTTCTTGTGCGAGTTTTAATGATTTAAGTAAATTGTCTGAGCGTTTCTTAATTGTGACAGCGTCACGCTCTTCGATGTTTTTAGTGAAGGTTTTTAAATCGGCGGTTGCATCAAGTAAGTATGAATAGGCTTTTTCATAGTTCCCTTTTTGTCGATAAGCTTTACTTGAGTACAAATTATATTGATGAGAGAAAAAAGCTGACTTAAATTGCACCATAAGCGGTTTTGATTTTGCTAAATAGTCAAGAGCAGTATCAGGCTGCTGGTTCTGAGTATAGGCTTGAGCTAAATGAATAAAAGACCAAAACTTGCGAACGGTTGATTCCGTTTTTTCAGCATAAGCGTTTTCTTTTTTGGCATGCCAGAGGCTTTTTGCTGGCTTATTTTGTTTGAAATAAATATTAGACAAGGTGCCATGGGCGCTAGACAAGCCTTCATTAGCATCTAACTGCGCTAATAATGTAATGGCTTCATTCAATTGAGGAATAGCATTTTGATAGTCGTCACCTTTAGCTGAGAGCTGTGCAAGTGTTAATGCCGTCGATGCAATATTACGTTTGTGGCCGGTTTTTTTGTCATAAACTAGCGCCTGCTCAAGGAAAAAGCGTGCCTTTTTACCATTACGCAATACATTTGATAAACCAAAAAGGTTGTAGTAGTTAGCTGCTTTAAGCTCATAGTTATCTGATTTTTCTAACATTTTTTGTGCATTAATCTGCAGCTCCATCGCCTTATCGAAGGCACCTTGGGCCTCATATAAAACGCCAAGATTGTTCATTGATTGCGCAATAAGATCGTTGTCACCTAACGAGAGCGCAATTTTCTTTGCTGCTAAGTAATAATATTCCGCCTTATCAGTATTAATGTTTCTACGGAAATTAATCCCTAACTCTTTGTTCACCTCATATCTAAATTCAAGAGTTTGCTTTGGTATAGTAAGTAGCGGTAAAAGTAGTTTTATGGCTTGGTTATATTTGGCTTGCTCTCTGGCAATTTTGGCTCTTTGTAAATTAACCTGTGGTTGAAAAATTAACTGTTTTTCACGTTCAAGCGTTTTCAGTGCGACATCAAGTTTACCTTCCTTGGTGAGCTCTTTGGCTTCGGCAATAATTTCTGATGTAAACGGCGAGGCGTTTAAACTAAAAGTTAAAGCTGCTAACAACAAAGTAAAACGTTTCATGTGGCTTTTTTGAAGAGATTATTTATTGAATAGTAAGCGTAAATTGTGATTGAAATGTGGAGTGTAAAGGCCCTTTACATTTTTTTAGTTGAGAACTCTGAATGATAAAAGGGCCCGATTGGGCCCCTTGCTGATAAGGAACTATTTGACTAAAAAACTAGAACTGGTTCATGGTGTTAGCTTCACCTCCTGCTTTAAGTGCATTGTCACCAGAGAAATACTCTTTGTGCGTATCACCAATGTTTGAACCTGCTAGGTCTTGGTGTTTCACTGATGCTTGTTCACGGCGAATTTCTTGACGTTGAACATCTCGTACATAAGCCAGCATGCCTAGATCACCGAAGTAGCCTTCAGCCAGAATATCTGTGCTTAGTGCAGCAGTATGGTAAGTTGGTAGCGTGATTAAGTGGTGGAAAATACCTGCTTCACGTGCGCCATCTTTTTGGAAGTTTTGCACTAATACATCTGCCGCGGCTGCAAGTTCAGAACTATCCAGTTCAGGCGCCATCAATGCTTTGATGTCTTGAGACGGGTCAGGGTAAGCAGATAGGTCTTTACCTTGCTCTTGCCATTCTGCATATACTTGCTCACGGAACTTAAGTGTCCAGTTGAATGATGGTGAGTTGTTGTATACTAGCTTCGCATTTGGTACTTGCTCACGAACGCGATTAACAAGCTCAGCAATCTGTTTTACATTTGGTTTTTCAGTTTCAATCCACAGTAAATCAGCGCCTGACTGAAGGCTAGTGACACAATCAAGTACTACGCGATCTTTTTCTGTTCCCTCTTTGAACTGATATAAACCATTGTCTAGGCGCACAGGCTTACAAAGCTCACCATTCAATTTCATCGCCATTTCACCTTCTTCAAGATCTGCACCACTTGAAACTGGTGTTGTGTCTAAGAATGCGGTGTATTGGCTCGCTAAATCGCCCGGTGTTTTAGATACCGGTACTTTTTGTGTTAGACTTGCACCGAGTGAATCAGTTCGCGCTACAATTACACCATCTTCAACACCTAGCTCTAGGAATGCATAACGAACAGCATTGATTTTTGCTAAAAAGTCTTCATGAGGCACCGTTACTTTACCTGCTTGGTGACCACACTGTTTTGCATCAGATACCTGGTTTTCAATCTGAATGGCACATGCGCCAGCTTCAATCATTTTCTTAGCAAGTAGGTATGTTGCTTCTTCGTTACCAAAACCCGCATCGATATCAGCGATAATTGGTACTACATGCGTTTCGAAATTGTCTATTTTGCTCATTACGGCTTCAACATCACCACCATTTGCCTTTGCTTCATCTAACTCTTTGTATAGGTGATCTAGTTCACGCGCGTCTGCTTGCTTTAAGAAAGTATAGATCTCTTCAATAAGTGCAGGGACTGAAGTTTTTTCATGCATACTCTGGTCTGGTAGTGGACCAAACTCAGAGCGAAGTGCCGCAACCATCCAGCCACTTAGATAAACATAAGAGCGCTTAGTCGTTTTTTGATGGCGCTTAACAGCCATCATCATTTGCTGTGCAGTGAAGCCGTGCCAACATCCTAAAGACTGGGTGTATTGACTGCTATCGGCGTCATAGGCCGCCATGTCTTCACGCATCACCTTTGCTGTGTATTTTGCGATGTCTAAGCCTGTTTTAAAGCGGTTTTGTAGATTCATGCGGCTCGCGAACTCAGGGCTGATTGATTGCCAAGAATTGCCCTGTGTTTTGCAAAGTGTACTGAAGTGGTCAAGTTTTGATTGATAGCTAGTCATAATAAAAATCCTTCGAACGGGTTTCTGTATAATCTTTTATTCATGTTTGTGAGAGTGACACCATAATAAAGCTCTTGGTTATCTGCTCTGTTTGGCGCTTAATTCAACACTAGGCCGATTTTTATGATTTTTTAAATTTATAGTTTTTATCCTGGGTATTCTTTTTGTGAATGAGTTGGGGGTTAGGTTTTCGCTGTTTTTAAGATATGGTTTATCTAAACCCGTTCTAATTTATGCTTAGGAAGATATTCATGAGTGCAACTGTTCAACAAGCTGGCTTAACCATAGATCAGCAACTTTATGACTTCGTTAATCAACAGGCTTTGCCCGGCACTGGTTTGCAAGTAGAAACTTTTTGGCAAGGATTTGCAGATCTGGTCAATGAGCTTACACCAAGAAACAAATCATTATTGATAAAACGCGATACGCTGCAGTTGCAGATTGATGCCTTTCATAAGCAGCAAGGGCAATGGGATTCAGAAGCTTATAAATCATTTTTGACCGAAATAGGCTATTTAGTTTCCGAGCCTGAAGAAGCAACTATCACCACAGAGCATGTTGAACCAGAGATTGCGCTCACAGCAGCCCCACAGCTTGTTGTGCCTGTAAGCAATGCGCGTTTTGCATTAAATGCGGCGAATGCAAGGTGGGGCTCGCTTTATGATGCATTGTACGGCACAGATTTATTGCCAGAGAAAGACGGAGCGGAAAAGCAAAAATCGTATAACCCAGTCCGTGGTTTTAAAGTAATGGCTTACGCTAGACAGTTTTTAGATATTGCCCTGCCGTTGCAATCAGGCTCTCACATCGAGAGTACGAACTACTCAGTGTTAAACGAGCAACTTGTTGTTACTTTGAATGACAGCTCGCAAGTCTTGCTTTCGACACCTGAACAGTTTGTGGGTTATCAAGGTCAAGCTCAAAATCCAACTGCTTTATTGTTCAAACATCATGATTTACATATCGAGATTCAAATTGATTCACATAACCCTATCGGACAAGCTGATAAAGCGGGGATCAAAGATGTATTACTCGAAGCTGCACTAACGACCATTATGGATTGTGAAGACTCTGTGGCCGCAGTTGACGCTCAAGATAAAATTGGTGTTTACAGTAATTGGCTAGGTTTAATGAAAGGGACCCTCACGGATACCTTTATAAAAGATGGTCAAGAACTGACACGAAGCCTAGTAACCGATCGTGAATATACCAGTAAAAGTGGTGAGCGCATGAGCTTGAAAGGTCGCAGTATGATGTTTGTGCGTAATGTTGGCCATTTAATGACGAATCCTGCGATCTTAGATAAAAATGGCGAGGAGATATTTGAAGGGATCATGGATGCGGTGATCACGTCACTTTGTGCTATGCATGATCTTCAAGGCAACAGCCCATTTAAGAACTCTACGGCGGCGAGTGTTAATATCGTAAAACCCAAGATGCATGGCCCAGAAGAAGTCGCCTTTACCAATACCCTTTTCTCTCGTGTTGAAAGTCTATTAGGTCTGCCAGAGAACACTTTAAAAATGGGTATTATGGACGAAGAACGTCGCACGTCCGTAAATCTAATGGCATGTATTAACCAAGCTAAATCTCGTGTGGTTTTCATTAATACTGGGTTCTTGGACAGAACCGGTGATGAAATTCACACCTCTATGGTTGCGGGTCCGGTATTACCAAAGGCTCAGATCAAGGCTCAACCTTGGATAGCGGCGTATGAAAATCAGAATGTGGATATTGGTTTAAAATGCGGCTTCAGTGGCAAGGCGCAGATCGGTAAAGGCATGTGGCCGATGCCAGATAAAATGGCAATGATGATGGAACAAAAGTCGGATCACCCAAAATCGGGTGCCAATACTGCTTGGGTGCCATCACCTACAGCGGCAACCCTGCATGCGATGCACTACCATCAAGTTGATGTTTTTGCTGTTCAGTCGGAATTGAAAGCGCGTCAGCAAGCGTCACTCGATGACTTATTAACGCCACCTTTACTGCTTGATGTAGAACTGAGCAAAGAAGATATTCAATCTGAACTTGAGAATAATGCACAGGGTATTTTGGGATATGTGGTGCGCTGGATAGACCAAGGCGTTGGCTGTTCAAAAGTACCAGATATCAATCATATTGGCTTAATGGAAGACAGAGCGACTTTACGTATTTCAAGTCAGCATATCGCAAACTGGTTGAAGCATGGCATTTGTACATCTGATCAAGTGCAGGCAACGTTTACCAAAATGGCTGAAGTGGTCGATACGCAAAATCAGCACGATAAAAACTATACACCGATGGCACCAAGCAATGATAGTTTAGCGAGTAATCTAGCATATCAAGCGGCATTAGCCTTGGTATTCGAAGGAGAACAGCAGCCTAACGGCTATACAGAGCCGCTATTACATAGTTACCGCCTAAAATACAAAGCGGCACATAACTAAAGCGCTAGCTTTGCAAATTTCTTTCCTAGTTTAATGCCAACGTGAAGTTGGCATTTTTCGTTTATTACCCATAAAAATATAATTCATAAAAAAACAAAATGTGATGTTGTAACACTTCTGTTTTTGTTATATTGTAACAACTGTTTTAAGTGATGTACTTTCTTTTCCCTTGAAAAGACTAACTTGTTACTAATAGCCCGTATTAGTTTATGAGTATCGATTCAGTTAAAGAGTACGCTAGAGGTGGAGGGTTTTCTCAGTTTCCCTCCGCCTTTTTTATATCTCAATCCCGCCTTTAGACATGTAAAGCCCCTTTACAAATAAATAAGACATCTTTGACTAAACTTGTGTCAGTTTTTGTTCCTCAAAGCAATCCTATATTGTGATTCGCGTGTTTCAAAAATAAAAAAAAGCTGGCAGCAGCCAGCTTTGGTAATACCCAGTTAGGGCATTATGCGTAAACTTTTATTTTTAGAGTGGGCCTTTATTGTCACTTGGTGTTTGCCATAAGCTATGCCAAATATAATTGCCATGAATGTAATACAAGTCGTCGCTGTGTATTACTGCCCTGTCTAGCCCACCCCATACATATGGTTCTGTTTCTGCGTTAATACTAGAGTAATCAATTTTACTGCTGCCTATATAATTAAGTGATGGAGTTGTTTGTGTATCAATTTCGAATGCTGCTAGTTCGCTCTCTCGCTTCCATAAATATAAAGAGTCTGAGTTTGTTTCGGTTTTCCACCTTTCAACTGGCATAGTGAATCTAATTCGTTCTGACTGTGTCTTTAAGAAGCTCAGTGATTTATAGTCCCACTCAGCAGGCGTATAGGCGTTAGCAAATACTTTCTCATTGACAACTTTCGGCTTGGTGATGTCTGTAATGTCAAAGAGCGTGACTTTGGCACCATTCTCTACTTCTTGCGCACTCGGGTCTCGCCAGTCTTGAATATTTTGTCCGATACCAAGCAGTAAGTTTTCATTGATAAGGTGCAAATAGGCTGAATACCCAGGAACTTCTAATGCACCTGCTATTTTGGGTTTGGTTTTATTACTCAGATCTATGATATAAAGAGGATCAACTTGTCTAAATGTAACAATGAACGCTCTATCTTCAGAAAAACGAACCGCATAAATATTCTCATCAACTAAACCCTGCTCATTCGTTTTACCTATAGGAGTGGGATGAGTATCATTAGGCAGTTTTGCAATGGGCGCTAGTGAGTTGTCTTGTTGTTGTAAAACAAATAACTGATGTTTAAATGGTGAGAAACCAGCAGTCTCGTCAAAAGGCAAGTTAGTTGTTGTGACAACGCGCAAATCGTTATTAAATTCGCTGAACCTTAAATTTTGTTGTCCTCTGCCTAAATGCCCTTCGACAGCGCCTGTTGCTGTGTATTCTAAGTTATCACCTGCCAGATCAAACTTATGAATAACGGTTTTTACTGTATCATCTTGAGATACAGTACCATGTGTATAGAGTGCATTCTCTGAAGCATATATTCCGTAGATATTCGTGTTGATACAAAGTGATTCTCTTTGTTCAGGGTTACTTAAATTAATTTTAGTTATAGTAATGATACTATCGAACCCATCTTTATCAGATGCATCAGACGAAATATAACAGTTATCTGGAGTGACCAATTCTTCACTATTCTGACTTGCTGTATTAATAATATTAGGTGTCAATTCAGCGAGTTGTTCTTTACTCAGGTTTTGATAGTTTGCCAGCACCGTTGCTTCATCATTATTACTCGTATCAAACCCCGTAAAATTAGGGTGGTAGTTGCTCACTAAGTAAAGAGAGTCTCCAATAACCCTGCTATCGATTAATCCCCCTTCAATTTTAAATTGGTGCTTGATGGCGGCTTGACTAGGTTGACTGACATCAACAAGGCTTAACTCAAATTCATTATCACCGTAATAGAAAAATGGCTCTACAGTCGCTGCCAGGTCATTTGCTATGGGGAATGAAAAGTAGCTAGGTGAATAATTTAAAATAGCGAGTGTATTATCATGCAGGTAGAGTTGTTGATCAGAACTATGTACTTCCGAATAAGGCAAGTTTTGTATTGGCTTCATTTCACCCTTTTCATTACGTTGCATGATACGAATGTAGTTTTCACCTTCATTAGAATCATGATCTATATCGTTGAATGAATTTGCTGCAATAAATAGAAACTCACCGTCATATTTAATTCTGTCAGATTCATCAACATTTTGTTCTTGTTGATTTGTCTGAGAGAAGTCTTTTGATGCTGTAGGCGAAGTGGATGCATCATTTTCTAGTGTATCATCGTTTGAAAGGCGCGTTTGATAACGTTTAAATAATCCGTTCTTAAGGTTTTGAGAAAATTGAAACTCAGATGCCTTGATGAGTGGTGCTGCCGATACTTTTATATCATTTAATTTTGGAATTTCTTGTTCCTCTACCGATGGCGTATCAGTTTTATTACTGCCACCACAACCGATTAAAATGCCTAATGTCAGTGAACTGAGTAAAAGAGAACGCTTCATTTTTGGCTCCTTGAAAATAATTAAGTTAAAAGTCGTTGTGTGTTTTTTAATCTTAATCAGCCAGCCTAGAATATCTGTTATTTTAGCCAATCGAAGTGTTATTTAATGTTACCGAGCATAGAAAAAAAAGTCAGGAGTGGTAAATTAGCATCAGGGAAATAGAAGGGTCTGATTTTGAAAGCTTCTTTAAAGTATTTATTGTTGTTGGCTGCGTTAACGACGTCACGATTAGGTTTAGCTGCTGAGCCAGCAACTTGCTCACAGGCCAATGAGGAATGTATTGAAATAGGTCAGTGGCAGGTTTTGTTAGCCGTTGGGGGAGGGATACTGACAAACCCTTTGCAGGGAGGCGAAAATATCCCGCTTATTTTGGTGCCTTACATCAGTTACTATAATGAACGCTTCTTTATTGAAAACACTACGCTTGGTTACACATTTCAAGAAGCTGAGCATTTTGATATAAGTGCTATTTTAGAACTTAATGGTGAGCAAAAGCACTTTAATCGGCTGCATGCTGCTAATATCATTGGCGTTGATGGTGCGCTTAGTGAGGGAGATAACTCTGAAGTGCCGACTTCTCCAGATTCGAATGGCTCTGAAGACCTTTTCCCAGATATTGATGCACCTGTTGAACCAAAACGCCTTCCAACTTTAGATGATATTGCCAAGCGTGACTGGGCTATAGATGCCGGTGTGCTTGCCCATTGGTATATAGGCAAACAACAAAAAATAACCGCTCAGTGGTCACATGATGTTAGTGGCGTTTATAAAGGCCAGCATATAAAAGCCAGTTATAAATATCAGTTTCCTGTTTTTGATTGGCCTGCGAAATTGCAGCTTTCAGCAGGATTTGACTGGCAAAGTGCTGAGCTTATTGACTACTACTATGGTCTAAATAGTAAAGATAACGTAGAGCAAGCGTACTTTTACCAGGGTAAGCAAGGTGTGTCGCCTTTTCTGGGGGCGGTATTTAATTATCGGCTCAACAAGCGGTGGCAGTTTAAGTTCAGTGCCAAGCGTACTTTCTTATCCAGTGCGATAACAGGTAGCCCATTAGTGAATGATAAGCAACAAGATTATGTATTTATTGGGGGACTTTATGAGTTTTAGTCGCCCATTAGTCGTATTGGTTGCGAGTTGTTTTTTCGCCTCTGTTGCAAATGCACGAGACGCTTCTGAACACGATAATCAGCATGTGGCCTCCCTCGCTATTAAACCTATCACCTGTGTTGTAAAAAGCTTAGGCGAAGCATGCCAAATGAAAGCAAACGTGACTTGGCAGACGCCTATGCTGCAGAGTGTGTGTTTGTTTCAAGATAAACAGAAACTTAAGTGCTGGGTTAAGCAAAATCAAGTATCTGAAATGCTTGATGTAACACTCGATAAAACCATGGTATTTAGCTTACGTGATAAAAAGCAAAATACATTAGTTGAACAAACTATTAAGGTGCATGCATTGAGCAGTAGAAAGTATCGCCGAAAGTTAAAGTCAGATTGGAGTTTATTTTAATGTCTAAAGTTATTTTAGTTGAAGACGACGTACGCTTAGCTACTTTGACTGCACAATTTTTAAAAGCAAATGGATTCGAAGTAGAGATGATCCATGATGGTGCTGATGCTGCTAAGCAGATTATTGCCATGCAACCTGACATGGTGATTTTAGATATTATGCTACCGAATCAAGATGGGTTCAGTATTTGCCGTGCCATTAAAGACGAATATTCTGGGCCTATATTGTTTTTAAGTGCCAAAGACAGCGATTTTGATCAAGTTAAAGGACTCGAGATTGGGGCTGACGATTATGTTATTAAGCCTGTTGAGCCTTTTGTGCTATTGGCGCGTTTAAATGCCCTACTCCGTCGTTGTCAAAATAAGCCTAAAAACCAAGACTCATTGTCGTTAGGTAAGTTGCAAATTGATAAAGCCGATCGCCGAGTTTTCCTTGATAGCGAAGAGATTGAGTTAACCAGCTATGAGTTCGATTTACTGTGGACGCTAGCAAGCAATGCAGGTGAAACACAAAGCAGAGAGTTTATTTATAAGCATGTTGTAGGCAGAGACTATGATGGACTTGATCGCAGTGTAGATGTGCGTATTTCACGCTTACGCAAAAAGCTAGGAGATAACTTAGAGCAACCATTTAGACTCATTACTGTGTGGGGCAAAGGCTATTTATGCTCGAAGTCCGCTTGGGGTTAAAGCAGGGTGGTTCGTCTTCTTATTAGTCTTTACTTGGTGGTCATCACCAGTATTGTCGTTATTAATCAATCCAGTGATTATGTTTGGCAAAATTGGGTAACACATGCGCCAGATGAGCTTCGTCATGCCAAGCAGGTTGCGCATGTGATGCAGGCACACATCACAGTGCCAGAACAGCTGCAGGCGAGTTATAAAGGGTTGGATATCGACAGTATTGCATGGTTAGACGAGCAGCGTAGTCAATTATTAAATGGCGAAGTACTGACGACTTATAATGCACAGGGACAGGCATTATTGAGTTTTTTACTCGTTGATAATTATACCTTAGTTCAACTTGGGCCATTTTTACCTTTAGAACCTGCCTCCAATAAACTATACCTTTTCAAGTTTATATCTTTTTTAGTGCTAGGTTTATTGTTAATTATTTGGTTACGACCACTGTGGCTAGATTTGATGCAGTTCAAACGGGTTACGGAGCATTTAGCACAGGGTAACTTAAACGTAGAGCGAAAAGCTTCACGCTTTTCTGCGATTTCAGATCTCACTGAGCAATTTCATATCATGGCGCAAAAAGTCGCAAATTTGATGACTGATCAAAAGCAGCTCGTCAATGCGGTTTCTCATGAACTTCGCACTCCGCTTGCTAGACTAAAATTTGCTCTGGCTATGCTACAAAGCGCTCAGCCTGAGCAAATCTCAGGGATGCAACAAGACGTACAGGAGATGGAATCATTAATCGATGAAATGCTCAGTTACGCACGTTTAGAAATAGCGGGTGAGCAGTTAAGTCGTGAAGAGTTTGACCTATCGGAATTATTTCTGGCGCAACTTGATAAGCTACAAGGACCAAGCAGTAAAGAAATTATCGCATCTATTTCATCTGGTATTAAAGTCAATGCCAATGCGCATTACCTTGCACGTGTGATACAAAATTTACTGCAAAATGCTGATAAATATGGTGTTAGCCAAATTGGTGTGTCTCTGAAAGAGGTTGGACAGCAGGTTATTATTGTGGTTGAAGATGATGGTGAAGGGATAGCGGAAGAGCAATATGAGAACGTTTTTATGCCGTTTGTTCGATTAGAAAAGAGTCGCAATAAGCACCTTGGTGGTTATGGGCTTGGTTTAGCCATAGTGAAAAAAATAGTGAGTTGGCATAAAGGTCAATGTGTGGTCGTAAAAAGTAAACTTGGTGGCGCAAGTTTCGTGATCACACTGCCAAAAATGCGCTTTATCAAAGTTTGAAAAGAAAGATTTAGAAACTGTTCCAAAAACAATAAAGGCCTTTATTGTTAGTATAAATTATTCAAACTCTAAGGTAATGTAATTTGTGACGAACGGGTCGATGGTAATCGTGCCAGAGGCATAGGATTTTCTATCAACGCCTTGGGTTTCTGCTTTTGGTGAGGGACTCTCAAAATGAGATTTTGCGGCAGGTTGAGAATTTAGCTCTATAACAACAGAAAATAAGGCTTTTAAGAAATATAAAACAAGGAAGTAATTTAAGATTCATTGGCCCTAGTGGGTATATGAAAAGTAGGTTTAATTTATTCGTTAAAAGAAAAAACTCCTCTCTGGTTGAAACAGAGTAAGGAGCTCATAGATAACCCCTTGAGAAGAAACATCGTAAACATGTAACTTTAGCAAATCACTCGCTCTTAACTTGCTATCTATCGCTAGGTTCAGTAGTGCAAGCTGCATTAGATTTTTTTCAATCTCCAGCCTAGTTCTAATCCGCCAGATCTCTTCAAGTTTAAATGGCCTTTTTATGCCGCTGCATTTACCAGAAGATAATTTTCTCATGATGACCTCCTCATAGTGTTTTTGGTCAACATAAGGTTTGGCAACCACATTTAGTAAGGTCAGGAAAAGCAGAAACGTCACTGGACAAAAACAATTGAGATTCTAATGACTGCTTCGTTCGTGAAGCAGCCGTTGGCTTATAGCAAGTTTATTGGTATAAAAATGAAAAAGTCTAAGTTTTAGCAAATTAAGATGATGTCTCTGCAACTTATGTAAGGCAATTTTTAGTTGGTAACGCATCTTAACTCAAGTCGTAATTCCCAACCTCTTTTAGATAATTCAGAGTGGATCATACAACGATATAGCCTTGAGAGTTTAATTCAATCCTATGCGTTGCTCATTATGACACCTGAATGGAGACTCAAGCTTGTTATTTTTGCGGCACAGCCTGACAAAACCTCTTTCTTTGCCATAGGCTCAATGGTTTGCAAGGTAAAGATCTTTCGTCACTGCCGTCCCCAATCCTTTCCACCCATTTCCGCCAATCGAGACGCGGCACGCCGAAAGGAAAAGGCGAGATCATTGGCGGACGATAATTGTGCTAGTGATACGCCAATTCGCCCCGTCGCCGACCACTCATAATATTCTCCCTTTTTGGTGCGAATCATGGTCGTCGCAAAGGAGCTCGAGTTTCCTCCCTTCTCACTGACAATCAATTCTCCATCCTCATCACTACTTTCAACATGCGCTTCAAAATCAACAAATAATTCATCGAGCGGGACTTTTGCCGCCAGCACCAAGCGGGTGCGAGATTCATAACATGCGTCAATGAGGGTCACGAATCGTCGCGCTTCGTTGAGGTGACTGGCGTCCAATTGCGGGACGCTGTCCATGATGAGGAGCGGAAATCGGTCGCACAGGGAAATATAATCGGCCGCGCCAAGCGGTTGATAGCACAACTCATAAAAGTCAAACCAGGCGCACCGGTCATTCAATCGGGCAACCTGGACGCTACGGCCATAGAGTACCGGAATGGTCTCGCCCTCAGTTCCGGATGCATTGTCACCAAATATTTCCTCTAACTGCGCCTGTATGTTGATAATTTTATTATTATCGCCATGAGTATCCTTGCTTGACCAAAAATAGGATTGGCCATCAGCTCGAGTTTCGAGTCGATAATCCTTGGTGGAACCCTCCATAGAAATAATGTCGAAAGTGTGTTTTAACATGTCTATGAATGGCAAAAAGAGGGATCGGTTAATGCCTCCCTTATACAAGTCATCTGGTGAGCGGTTCGAGGTGGCCACTATTACAACATTCCGATCCAATAATAATAAAAACAGTCTTTTCAAAATCATGGCGTCGGCAACGTCTGTCACTTGAAATTCGTCGAAACAGAGGAGTTGGGCTTCTTGTGCCAATTGTTGCGCAACGATGGGAATCGCATCACCTCGTGGGTGCTTCTGTTTGTAGACAAAGATTCGATGATGGACGTCCAGCATGAATTCATAAAAGTGGACGCGGCGTTTGGTAATTTTTGCGTGTTTGTGGCTATCATTATTACAGCGAGAGTCGTCAGGAACATTAACCGACGCGTGAAAGAGATCCATTAGAAAACTCTTGCCGACCCCAACAGGTCCATGAATGTAAATGCCCTGCGGTGGTGGACCAAAGGACCTCAAATGGAACTTCTTTCGAAGAAAGGACTGGGCGGATACCATGTATCGTACCAGTGAGCTGCTGTTTTTAAAGTTGCTATTTGCCGATTCGTCGCTGCGTACTGGAGGGAGCGAGGAAAGAGACTCGTGAAGGGCATCGAATTTTGCCGCCAGAGCAACTTGCGCATCATCACGTCGAACCTCCCCCATATCAACCTTTAGTTCATACGCCTCTGTCACGAGGCCTTTCGAGAAGCTTCTCCGAGCGACGCGATGTTTTGCTATTAACATGTACATTATTGTCATGGAGCCAATGAATTTATCAACATGATAGTATGGTACGTTTGATTTCTGTGAGGGTATCAAATGGATTCGTAGTAGATGCTCAAGTTTCGGATTTCAACTTATACAAATTTAGCATAACTATCTGAACCCCTCTATCTTGATAAAAATCAAAACAGGTTTGTAAATTTGGTTTAAACCACTGAAGTTACTTTCATATTTTATTAAGGGCATAAATGACTGATTAGCGAATGTTCGGTCCTTCTTGTCTAAGCCGACATTGATGGTCCTTCGAGTAAATTAAAGGTAATTGACCAAATTCATGTTTATGGTAACCGTTCTAAATCATTTTGGGGCATAAATGAGTTACGAAGTGCCAACTGTTAAGGTTCTGGACAGAAACGAGCTAAAGTCTTTCTTTTATAGTTGTACATTTTTTATTTTACTTTTTAGGTGTTAAAGGCCATTAAATTTAGACAGGTTGTTTACTGATAATGTCTCGAATCCAGTTATGAAGAGGATCTTCGGTCATCCTTTTGTGCCAAGCAACTATAATTTCGAACGAAGGAAGTTCAAGATCGCAGTCTACCTCTTTAAGACCATTGATCGGCAACAATTTAGTCGGTAATAAAGCAATTATGTCGGTAGAAACAATACATTGCGCAGCAGCGGAAAAAAAAGGAACACTCATAACAATATTTCTTTTCAAACCGAGTTCTTCAAAATATGCGTCTGCGGAACCAACAAGGTTCGCTCTTTTAGGCGAGATAACGAGCTGCGGATGATGTGCAATTTGTTCAACAGACCATTTTTCATTCGCTCTTTCATGATCTTCAGCGATTACACAAGTGTGAGTTTCTGTAAAAAGAGTTATGGTTGGATATTTAGTTGGAACAAACTTTGGAAACGAGATTACAATATCGAACTCTCCGTTGTCCATCAACACACTTAAATTATCAATCTCAAAGTCTTGTACAATTATCTTAAGGTTTGGCGCTTGTTTCCTAATTTTTTGAATCAAACTTGGTAATACTACTGCCTGTGCATAATCAGAAGCACATATCCTAAAAACACCACTTGCACTGCTAGGCTCAAAAACCTTAGGTTTTGTGATATTTTCTAGACGCGTTATGATTTCTGCTACTTCCAATTGCAGGGATAGCGCATGTGCTGTAGGCACTAAACCGTTACTTTTTCTATTAAATAGTGGGTCTCGAAAAGACAGCCTGAGCTTTTTGAGTTGCTCACTGACAGCTTGCTGAGTTAGTCCTAGTCTAGAAGCAACCCTTGAAGCATTCTTTTCAATTAAAAGATAATGCAACACTCTTAGCTGCTTTATGTCCAAACCATTGATACCAGCCATACTTGTTTCTCATACATCAAATATCTGTTTTTAATTGTATCACCAAGGCGGTAATCTTTTTTATCATTTTTTGTTGTACCTAGGCAGTGGTGCGTGATTATTGGAGTATTGCATGAAATTAAAATCTTATGACCCTAGCAATGGGGAGCTTCTTGGTGAGTTAGAATACTCGTCTAACGAAAATACCAAGAGAATAATAGAAAAAGCAAAAATAGCTCAAAAGCAATGGAAGAGTATCCCACTACAAGAAAGGGTACAAATAATTGATAAGGCTTTTAAGTCACTGATACCTTATCAGGAAGAACTTGCCGTTTTATTATGTAAAGAGATGGGCAAAAAGCACAACCGAGGACTAAGTGAAGTTCGCGGTTCAATTTTTTCAGGAGCACATTACGCAAAAGAAGCAAGTAAAGCCCTTTCTTCTCAACCAAATAGTAGCATCGAGTTCAGATCTCTTGGTGTATGTGCTGTGATATCACCTTGGAACTATCCCTTAGCTATGGCTGTAAATCTTATCACTCCTGCCCTTGTAGCTGGGAACACAGTCGTATTTAAACCGTCAGAAGAGACGCCATTAATCGCTGATAAGTTCGTTGCATTACTTAACTCTGCATTACCAGATAATGTATTAAATATTCTACATGGCGATGGTTTAGTTGGTAGCACCATCGTAGATAGCCCAGACATAAATTTAGTTGCTTTTACTGGGTCTTTAGAAGTGGGTAAGAAGATAATGGCATCGGCTTCAAACAACCTAACAAGGCTGGTAATGGAACTTGGTGGAAATGACCCGATGATAGTGCTCGATGATGCCAACCTAGATGCCGCGGCACAGTTTGCTGTAGCCAGTAGCTTTGAAAATTCAGGCCAAATGTGTACATCTACTGAGCGAGTTTATGTCCAATCAAAGGTTGCTCATGAATTCATAGCTAAAGTAAAAGCTATTGCTTCTCAATACAAAATAGGCCCTTGGCACGACGAAAACACGCATTTGGGGCCAATAATCAATGAAAGACAACTCAGTAAGATTGATTCGCACGTAAAAGATGCGCTTTCTAAAGGTGCAAATTTGCTATTAGGTGGGCGGATTTTAGACGGTCGATATTACGAACCGACCGTAATTACTGGAATGAAGTCTGATATGCAGATGGAATCAAATGAAACATTTGGACCTATTGTCGCTATTTCTGAGTTTGAAAGTATTGAAGAAGCCATATCCCGTGCTAACAACTCTATTTACGGATTAGGGGCAGTAGTCTTTGGACAAGCAAATGCCAGAGCAGTAGCAAATCAACTCGAAGCAGGAATGATTGGTATAAATAAAGGACCAGGCGGCAGTGGAGATAGTCCTTGGGTTGGTGCTAAACAAAGCGGATATGGATTTCACGGAAGCCAAGAAGGACACAGGCTATTTGCACAAGTTACAGTCGTGGAGTAATTGATGAAAGATAATACATTCTACATTGTCGAAAAAGAATCGGGTGCTGAAAGTAATGACATTCCATTATGGGCTAGCAAAATACAAAACCCAGCGAAATTAGATGAAGAATCTGCGCTTAAACCCACTATCAAAGTTATAGAAGAAGTACCCGGTGCATTTCAAATACTCAATGTACTCTCCAAAGAGGAATGTGAATCCTTTATCTCTATTGGAGAAACATTAGGTTTTAATAAGGACGCCGCAGTATCACTACCTCGCCATATTCGACATAACGATAGTTTAACCTGGGTAGTTGATGAAGCTACAGATACAATTATATGGGAAAGGTGTAAACACCTTTTCTCACAAGGTATAGATGTCATATACGGGCAAACTCCACTTGGAATTAATGCGCGTTTTAGATTCTACAAATATGACAAAGGCGATTTCTTCAAACCTCATACCGATGGTTCGTGGCCTGGTAGTCGAATTATAGAAGGCAAAAATATACACAATGCTTACCCTGACCGATGGAGTCAAATGACGTTTTTAATTTTACTTTCAGAAGAGTTTACGGGAGGGGAAACTCAGTTTTGGGTAAACAAATATGATAAAACTTTGCCTGCAAAAAGCGCTCAAGATGCGGAACTTGTCAATGTTAGAACACCTGCCGGAAGCGTACTGTGTTTTCCGCACGGTATGCATCCCCAGCACTGCCTACATAGTTCAGCGCCAATTGACGAGGGCATCAAATATATAATTAGGACGGACTTACTTTTTCCCACTAATTAGTTAAAGTTAGTTGAAAATAGCTTCATATATTAGGATTAAAAATGAAGCTAGTATATATATTGGATTAAGAACTTATGAATGAACACGAGTGGTTACATTGAATATATGCATAATGTGTTTTACGTAAAGGTACTTAGGCCTTGGAATTTTGAAACGTTTGAACACTACAATAATGACTTTAACAAGCTATTGATAGGCAAAAATACCCATCATATTCTGTATTCGCTGTCCTTGAAGGTGACAGCTTAATGATCCCTGAAGTATGCGAAACATTTAAAAAAGCGACAACTAAACGCATTGCTACAGGACTTAAACACGTCGCATTTTACCTATCTAAATCAGCTTGCCCGAACGTATTTAAGCAACAATTTCACGATCTTTATCAAAATAAAAACATAAACTTTAAGTTTTTTAATGACATTGATTCAGCTAAATCTTGGTTAAAAACATATGAAATTATTCTAGGAGATAAGTTAGTCAACAAATTACATTATCTTACCAGAGAATAAGCACAAATTTATATCTACTTATTTCTTACAATATAAGATTAAAGTATTATCCATAAAAAAGGGGACGCCCCCTTTTTTATAATATCCAAGCTGTTTAATTGCTTAGAATGTTCTGATCAGCTTTTCATTAACAAACTCTTTTATACCAAGGTGGCCTAACTCTCTACCATAGCCTGACTTTTTAACGCCACCCATAGGCATTGTTGCATAGGTCCAAGACATGTGATTAACGAATGCAGTACCTGCCTCCATTTGTTCTGCTACACGTATACCTCTAGCTTCGTTTTCTGTGTAAACAGAGCTACCTAGGCCAAATTGACTGTCGTTAGCCACTTTAATAGCTTCAGCTTCATCTTTGACAACAAAAACATTAGCGACAGGGCCAAAGATTTCTTCATCAAATGCCGGAGTACCAGACGGAATATCAGTAAGAATTGTAGGTTGGATAAATGCCCCTTCTCGTTTACCACCTAATAATAATTTTGCTCCACCTTCAACTGATTTTTTGATCTGAGCTTCCACGTCAATAGCTGCTTTTTCTGTTGAAAGAGGACCATAATGGTAACCTTCTTTTGTGGGGTCACCCGGCATTAACTCTTGAAGGTGTGCTTTAACCTTATTCAAAAATTCTTCTGCAATAGACTCAACTAAAATGATACGTTTAGGCGAAATACAAATCTGACCGCTACATAGCATTTTGGTAAATGCTAGATATTCGGCAGTTTTATCAAGATTAGCGTCATCTAAAACGATAAATGGATCAACACCACCTAACTCCATCACTGTCTTCTTAACATTTCGACCTGCTTGTTCTGCAACTTTTGCACCTGCTGCGTTACTGCCAGTAAATGATACACCTTGCACTCTGTCGTCATCAATAATAGCGCCTGCATTGCGCGAAGATACAACCAAGTTAGTATAAACCCCCTTAGGCGTACCTGCATCAATCATAATTTGCTCAAAGGCTTTAGCACACTGAGGTACATTTGAAGCATGCTTAGTTAAAACAACATTACCAGCTATAAGGTTTGGTGCTGTACACCTGGCCGGTTGGTAAAATGGGAAGTTCCAAGGTTGAATGCCGTAAATGATTCCAACTGGTTGGTTGATCATTGTACCTTCACCATCTTTTGTCGAAAGCTTTTTGGGTGCTAATAATGATTCACCTTCATCAGCATAATAATCGAAGATCTCAGCAACTAAATCTATTTCAGCTCTACCGTGTTCAAGTTTTTTACCCATCTCTTCAGCCATTAACATAGCTAACTCTTCTTTGCGCTCTCTATATAACGCTGCGGCGCGACTCAAAACAACAGCTCGTTCACTGAAGCTTTTATTTTTCCAAGTTTTAAAAGCCAAATTGGCCTTAGCGATAGCTATATCAACTTGGTTAGAAGTCATTTCCTCAAATGAAGCCAATACTTCACCGTTTAAAGGGTTTATTGAATTTATCGCCATACTGTTCTCCAAATATAAACAATATAAAAATCAAAACTCTCTTCTAGTTTTGTTTTAAATAGACTCATTGTGAGATGAAAAACTAAATGAATATCTAAAAAGAAATAATCACATGATACTTACCTCACAAGCAGGTTTAATTTATATACCTTTAATTTATTTTCAATTAGTATACTTTTTTATACTTAGTTTCTTTTTCAGCATTAATGAAATAAATGGCAAAAATTACAGAAGGTTAGGTGTGTATATTTTTTGTAGAATTTTAAGAATGTTTTTAATATTTAAAAGATCACGTTTTCACACGCCATATATTTGCTTAAATAAGTTATGCGCGGTATGAAGTAGTTAACAAAAAAACATCCAGAAGCTTTCAAAAATTATTCAGAAAACTTCTGTGTACAGAATTACTGTAATGAAAGACGATGGGTTAAAATAGAGCAGGTTTTGTAGAAATTTATTTAGATATTTCGATATTGTGTGTTTCTGACCAAACTTTAAGGTCATCTAATATTTTTAGTGCAGAACGGCCAAAATCAGTCAGCTCATATGTCACTGCTATCGGTCTATCACTAATTACTTTTCTAATGACCATCCCTTCTTCTTCTAATTCTTTTAAGCGTTGATCGACCATTTTTTTAGTAGCCCCACCTAACATTCTAGATAAATCATTGAATCTGACAGGCTCATCTTTCAAATGGTAGATAATTGAACCCTTCCATTTACCGCCGATTAAACGCATGCCTTTTTCTATCGCACAAGGCTCCATACATGCGTTATAAACTTTTTTTCTTCCCTTACTATCTGTTTTTAATGAACTTTCCACGAAACCCCTCTTATTTAGCCTAGGTTACTAAAAGTATACTAATTGATTACTGTTAAATGGTAACTAAAATATACCACAAATAACCGTTCAAAATAAATTTTAATTTTGGAGAAACACAGATGAGCAACATTTTAATTATCAATGGTCACCAGTATTACCCTTTTTCTGAAGGTAAGCTTAACAGTACCTTAGTAGATAAAGCTGCAAGCTTATTGAACGCAAAAGGTCACAATACGCGCATAGTAACAATGTCTGAAACGATAGATGTTGAAAAAGAACTAGAGAACCATCAGTGGGCGGATTTCGTTATTTTCCAATCACCAATTAATTGGATGGGGGTTACTTGGTCTTTTAAAAAATATGTGGATGAAGTGTACACAGCAGGAATGGGCGGTGCTTTATGTAATGGTGACGGTCGCCACCATGACTCACCTAAAGAAAACTATGGTATGGGTGGCACACTAACGAATACGAAATACATGATGTCATTGACTTTCAATGCGCCAGAAGAGTCATTTAATGACGAAACTGAGTTCTTTGATGGCAAATCTGTTGATGATCTTCTGTTCCCTATGCATATGAACTTCAAGTTCTTTGGTATGAAGCCAATGGAAACATTTGCATGCTTTGACGTGATGAAAAATGCCGATGTTGAAAATGACTTAAAACGTTTTGAAGCACACATTAACAAGCACTTTTAAGGAACAATCATGAGCGTTGAATATACGACTAAATTGCACGCAGGAGCTGATTTTCCTGTAATCGAAGCAAAACTACTAAATGATAATATTAAAAAATTGTCTACTCCTGAAAATGGTTTGGATTGGAAAATGGTTGTAGTTTACAGAGGTCAACATTGCCCGCTTTGTACCCGCTACTTAAACCAGTTAGAAAATGCGAAAGACCTTCTTGCTCAAACAGGCGTAGATTTGATCGCCGTTTCAGGTGACAGTAAAGAACAACTAGAAAGTCATATGGAAAGACTTAATGTAACTTTCCCTATCGCATATGGCCTCACTGTTGAACAAATGGAAGAGCTTGGGTTGTATATATCAAATCCTAGATCGCCTGAAGAAACGGATCATCCTTTTGCTGAGCCGGGTCTATTCGTCGTCAATGATGAAGGTAAAGTTCACGTAGTGGACATTTCAAACAATCCATTTGTAAGACCTGAACTTCAGTCATTGATTAGTGGCTTAGATTGGATAAGAAATCCTGCAAACAACTATCCTATTCGTGGTATGCATAAATAGGAGTTCAAATGAAAAAGGTTGTATTAGCTGGTGTCTTTTCAGCCCAATTATTTGGAAATGCGCTTGCTGAAGACTCGAAAATCGAGTCTGCGCACATAGCATCACCAAAACATTACAAACTACTGCTTGAGAATGAAGAAGTCATCGTGCTCAAGATGACACTAAAACCAGGGGAACAGGATAATTGGCATAAACACAACGCTGAGACTGTTTACTTCGAAAAAGGTGGTAAGGCGACGATAACAACCAGTGAGAAAGACATGACTTTGGAGATCCCGAATGGCTATGTAATGTGGCATGACCAATGGGAGCACCAAGTTAAAAATGTTGGTGACACAACTATCACTGCAATTATCGTTGAAAAGAGAAAATGATGTCAAAGACACAAATTAACATTGATATCGTTTCTGATGTGGTTTGTCCTTGGTGTGTAATTGGCTATGGTCGCTTAAAAGCGGCATTAGCCAATTTTTATACTAAATTCGATATTAATATTGTTTGGCACCCCTACGAGCTTAATCCCAATATGCCAAAAGAAGGTGAAAACCTAAGACAACATTTGTCGAAGAAGTATGGTACTACATTAGAGGGCAGCATTAGAGCCAGAGCCATGTTGACTGAAGAAGGAAGAAAAGTCGGCTTCAAGTTTAACTACTTTGATGAAATGAAAATGCTTAATACACATCAATGTCATCAACTGCTTCACTGGGCCAAAGAAAGTGATTTTCAGAACCAATTAGCAGAGGCATTTTTTGAGCATTTCTTTAGTAATAGAGGTACTTTTACAGAGCCAGAACTTATTCATATCGTAGGTAAAGTTGGCTTGAATACCGAGCAAGCACAGTCAGTATTAGCTAATAACTCATGTACTGAAGAAGTGAAGTTAAGCGAAGCGCACTGGCATCGAAATGGAATACATGGCGTGCCATTATTTATTTTTAACAGTGAAAAAGCACTATCAGGTGCGCAAGAAGTTGCAACCTTTGAAAATGTACTTAATCAATATTTAAAATAGAGACAACCTATCATGTTTACTTATTATGAACCAGATACGGCTCCGGAAGAGTCGAAACTACTAATGGAGCAATCTTTAGCAGGTTTTGGCATGATCCCAAACCTTCACAAAATTTTAGCTGAAGCGCCAGCAACATATAAAGCGTATAACCAAACCTTTACAAGCTTCATGAAAGAAACAACGTTTAGCCCAGTTGAGCAACAAGTTGTTTTTATGACGTCAAACTTTGAGAATAATTGCCACTATTGTGTTCCGGGCCATACATGGATGATGAAGTCATCTAAAATGCCAGATGATGTTATTGAAGCTTTGAGAAATGGCACTGTTCTACCAGACGCAAAACTTCAAGCGCTTCATAATTTCACAAAAGCCTTATTAGACAACCGAGGTCACATTGGTGACGCTAAGTTAAATGAGTTTTTGAATGCTGGATATACTAAGCGCCAAGCTTTGGAAGTGCTCACCGGACTGGCATCAAAACTAATCTCAAACTTCACAAACGCATTAACGCATACAAAAGTGGACGATGCTATGAAGCCTTACGCATGGGAAAAGCCGGAGAAATAGTATGTCACTAGAAAATCATCCGATGTGGCGATTGCCAAAGCACCACTTAGATCATGATGATGCCCATGACCATGTGCATTGGGTTGAGTTATTTTATGATCTGATCCATGTGGTCATAATTTTCTTACTTGGAAACTTTTTAAGTGACCACTTGAGTGTGGATGGTTTCATAGCGTTTGCGGGACTATTTATCGCTGTGTGGTTCGCCTGGGCAGACTCTAGCGTATATAACTCGCTGTATGTCAGCACTGACGTAAAACATAGACTCATTATGTCTTGCCAAATTGTAAGCGCAATGGTGATGGCTGCGTCGATTCCACATGTTTTAGATAAGGGCTGGATGTATTTTGCCCTTGCTTATGCCGCCAATAGAATGATCACCGCCTATTTGTATCACAGAACAAACAGGCTTGGTGTTGAAGCAACAGTGCTTTCACAAACAGTAAGCCGCAACTTCTTTGTTCTTGCTATCGTATTCGCAATAAGTGCTTTTCTACCTGAACCATATAATTTTGCGGTATTTGCACTTGCCATACTTTCGATCCAACTCCTGTATATGCTTCCAAAAGTTGGGGTTTTAGAATGCAAACGATTTTTACCTAGACTAGGGCACATGTCTGAGCGTTTTGCTCTACTACTTCTCATTGTTGTTGGCGAAGGGTTCTTTAAACTCGTGATCACTCTTTCCGAAAAAGGCGTTTATAAAGTCACTCCAGAGGTACTGTTTAACTTTATGTTTGGAGGTATAGCGGTATTTGTTCAATGCTGGATTTATTTCGATTTTGTAGGCAATGGAAAACCTAAAAATCAAAGAAAGTGGACGCTAGTTAGCTGGTGGTTAGCACATTTGTTTCTAATGCTGTCTGCTGTGATGGTGGGTGTTGCGCTGGCTGGTGAAGTAAAAGTAGGATTTTGGGACCCATACCCGCTCAAATATGGCGCCATAGGGTGTATCGGACTTGCCTCATATTTACTCTGTCTACTTTGGATTCAATTTAATATCGAAGAACGCATTGCCCATCGATTTGCTACCGCAAAAGTACGAATGTTTGGTGTTGTTTTAGCTTTAGTAACATTATTGATCCTACCCTACGTGCCAGCTCTAGTAGGTAACCTTTTATGGGGTACAGCGTTAATCTCTCAAATAGCAATTCCGGTAACAAGAGCATACATCACCTTTTCCAAAGAAGAACAGGCTAATGCCTAAGAATTGCGCACTAACGGTTAACTCAATGATTAGCGGGAATAATTGATGGACAAGGCACTTACAACTAGAAAAAAGGTATATGATATCCTTGAACATGGGTTCGATGGTTCAAGTACTAGCCGATTATTTAGCGGCTTTATCGTGTTGCTCATCATTTTAAACGTAAGTGCCATCATTCTTGAATCTTATAAACCAATAGGAGAAATGTATCATCAAGAGTTTCTCTTGTTTAACATTTTTTCTGTTGTTGTGTTTACGCTGGAGTATTTTGCGAGAATATGGGTTTCTGTTGAGTCACCGCTCAGTGAGCGTTCTAAACCAATAAAATCAAGAATTAAGTATTTATTAAGCCCGGTGTCACTGATTGATCTGTTAGCAATAGCCCCTTTTTATTTATCATTCATATTTGCAATAGATCTAAGATATCTGCGTATGCTAAGAATGATCCGACTATTGAAACTAACACACTATTTCAAAGGGCTTCATTTATTCATAGACGTTTTCAAAAAGGAGTTACCCAGTATAGGTGCTGCAATTATAATAATGAGTGTTTTAGTAATAATGTCAGCCAGTGTTATGTACGGCCTTGAACATGAGGCTCAACCCGATGTTTTTGATAGTATTCCAAGCGCTATTTGGTGGTCTGTAGTGACAATGACAACCGTTGGTTATGGGGATGTTATACCAGTGACTTTTTTAGGCAAATTTATATCCATTTTTATCATGTTGTTAGGTGTTGGTATCGTCGCTCTTCCTGCTGCTATGCTTGCTGCCAAGTTCGGTGATGAGCTGAGAACGCGAAAGCAACTTCTAGAACGTGAAGTAGCGAACGCTCTTACGGACGGTATAATTACTTCAGAAGAACAAGCTGCTATTGAGAAATTATCTCAATCAATGGGGATCTCATCTCAAGAACTTGAGCACGTAATATTAAACTATAACAGACACAATTCTAAACCAGTGACATGCGAACATTGCGGTCAAACCTAGCTTTTTAGCGACCCCATATTAAAGCTTTTTGTTTAGGTGTGTAGTAATTACGTTTTCTTTGTTTCATTGCAACGTTCTCCATAATTAAGGATAGCATTGCATCCACCAATTGAACTCACAGCTCGATAGAGACCTTAACTCTAACTCACTTTGGGGCAGAAACGAGTTATAAAGTGCACCTGTGAAGGCTCTGGACAGAAATGAGTTAGAGATGAATGACAGTTGTGTGCCAAAAGCGGACATTCAATACTTATTTTTTATATATATTTTTGATTCGCATCATTGGAAACGGATTTAACGTGTTTCTCCCCAATTGAATAAAAGTAAATCGAATTAACGTCTTATGAAAACCTGCATTTGGAATTGCTTGCTTCACTTCTTTAATAAAGTTTTTATCAACGCCATTCTTAATGATGCCTAATGAAAAATCAGTTAGATCGGCTTTTCTGAAAGCCTCTGCAAGTATTTTGTGAGGGCCTTTATATTCAGTAATCAAATGGTGCATATCTATAATAATTTGAATTTCTTCTTTCCAGTCATCAAGACCTTGCTTTTCTAGCCACTGATGACAATCTTGATAAGATGGGACAAGATAATCCACTCTGTTATGAGTCCACAATGCAATATCATGGAAAACTGCGGCTATCTGAATTTTCTTACTTTCTTCATGAGAAATATTTGGCAATAAGAAGTGACAATAATTAAGCATTCTGGTTATGTGATTTCTATAACCGTCAAAATCATTGTTAATTACATCACGAAACTCCTCTAAAATTTCATCAACAAGCTTATAACTAGTAACGACACTCATGCTTCACCTTTCAATAATTTAATTAGTGCACTCATTATATTGGTATGAATTCTATACGATATGGCTATAATGGCATTAAACATTACTATCTAGCCAAAATTACATGAAAGAAGTAGTCATTGTTGCTTTTGAAGGAATTAGCTTATTTCACCTTTCAGTGCCAATAGCTATTTTTGGAGACGCTTTACTGGAAGAAAAAAAGCTGTTTAATGTTCGTGTGTGTTCAGAAACAAACGGAAAAATAAACTCTGCAAATGGGTTAGGTATAGATATTGAAGACGACCCATCTATCATTCACCAAGCCGATATAATCATTATTCCTAGCTGGCAACCTGAAAAGCTTCCTAGCCCAAGTTTGATAGAACTGCTTGTCGACGCACATAAAAATAAAAAGTTAATCGTTGGTTTATGCTTGGGAGCTTATGCTTTAGCGTATAGTGGCCTACTGAAAGGTAAGAATGCGACAACTCATTGGAGATACGGAGATGATTTTAAAACAAGGTTTCCTCTCACCTCTTGCGATATTAATTCTTTATATTTATCTGAAAATAACATAATCACGTCTGCTGGAAGTGCTGCGGCAATAGACTGTTGCCTTTATATTGTAAGGCACTGTTATGGAGTTAAAACATCCAATAAAATTGCTAGAGTAATGGTTTCATCTCCAGAACGTAGTGGCGGACAAAAGCAATATATAGAGAATCCAACCTTAGAAAAACCAAGAGATGAGCGGATTGCAAAGTTGATAGGTTTTGTTATGCAAAACATTACATACAATCATACTTTAGAAAGTGCTGCTAATTACTGCATGATGAGCACTCGTAGTTTCAGTCGAAATTTTAAATCAGCAAATGGTATCAGTTTTACATCTTGGTTGATTAACCTTCGGCTTAACAATAGCTTAGAATTATTAGAATCTACTAACTTTTCTATTTCCAAAATATCAGAGCAAATTGGCTTTAGTTCTGAGCAAGTATTTCGTAAGCATTTCAATAAAAAATTTGATACTACTCCAACGTCATGGCGAAAATTGTTCAATAGTTCTCAAGGGGGTTAAAAGTTATCTCTACGTCTGCTTTTCGCTCATTTGCGACGCTCGACTAAACACGTTCTGGGACAGAAACAATAGAGAGTCGAAGGTCAGTTCTTCGGCACCATAAGGTTTAACTTTTCGATTCATGGACATGACTCAACGCAAATGCCTATTTGGATAGGTAACACATATCATATCGATACCAATTATTACGGTAGACCGACTGTGGTAAATCTCAGAAACTTGATTGATGAAAAAGAAAACTCGAAGGTTTTACCATCTCACAACTAAGCTAAATCAGTTAAATAATCATTATTTTCAATTCCTTGTATTGGTTATGAAAAACCTATAATGAAAAACCTATAATAGGTTTCTCATAATCACTTACAATGTCCAATTTAGTGCTAAATTAATTAAGCCAAATCCACATTAGAGACCTTCACCTTCACTTTATAATTGCAAAACCAAATCATTAAAACCTATAAATGATGTAACACTAAAACCTAGAGTATGAAGCAACCAAAGTTGCATGTGCACAGTTATCGTAGCGCGGATTTATTCACGAAGTAATTAAAGGTTTGGGCATGCGGGCGGCATCTGCTCTAAAGGCAATCTTTCTAATAGCAGCAAAACCAATTCGCGCTGAAAGTATTGATAACTGCCTTTGATTTCGAGATTAGCGATTTTGTGAAGGTATGTATCACCAGTATATGCCCTAATCCGTTCAATATGCATTTGTTCAAACACGTAGATTTCATCTGCCCATTTCAGCATCTCTTCAGTACAGAGAGTTGAGCCGGCTTTTTTTACATATTTTTTGCTGAGTCCTGCTGAGCGATAAACGTTTAATTTATCTGCCGCACTAAACAGCTCCTCAGCAGTCTTGCTACGTTGGATATTAGCAGTGCATAGAAAAAGGATATTCATACAGTCCCCTAAACTAATGAGGAAGTAAAATTAAAAAATAGCAACCTCGAATGTTCCTTGTGTTAATTCTAGCACCTGTCTATTCATTAAAAGTGCTTTAAATAAATAACGATAGAAACAACTACATATTAAATAACCTCTAATTAATTAACCTTTTCTCTAAATTAGCCCCGCACAAGTATGTTAAAAACTATTGACCTTGGTCAGCAAACAAACGTAGCATGCTCGTCTGCATAATTTAGTACAACGCCAATTAAAAACACTTTTAAAAGAGCTTGGTTAAAATTATTTAAATAAATCTCAGTCTTAGTGCCAAAGTGAGTAAAAAATCTCAAGTTGAGTGGCAAAATTAAAAAGTGACAATTTTTTTAAGTCACTGAGAAGAGATAAGATAGTCTGCCTGAGATTCTCAAGTTAAGTGGCAGTCACCACTTTGATGTAATATTTACCAGCTGGCAGTATGATATTATTATTAGAATCGAGTTTTGTGCTTGTATTGACTAACCAGCCTTCTGGTGAATACTCATACAGATAGGCCTTGAAAGCGACATTGCCAATCCGAGGGTGAAAAGAACGCTCTATTGTGAGTCTAGTCTTATCACTTGGTTTACGTTCAGATTTACTAATTTTTGTTTGACCATAATCTCTAGATGTTTTCTTGGCATCGATTATGTAAATCTTTTCACGTTTTACCGAATAATTACCAGGTTGATCAGGTGTATTTTTACAGTAGATGATGGGCCTGTAGAACCAAGGATACCGTTTATTGCACCGATAACGCCATCTTCTACAATTCGCTCAACAGCCAGATGGTATCGTAATCGTGGTGAATTATAACATGAGTTGAGTTTTCATATTTCGTCCTAGTCGTTTTTGGCTTACCTTAATCTTAAAAAGTCACACACCTTTTAACTGCAATAATTTGATAAGCAAAGTTAGTACCAGGAAGGAGATATATTAAAAATCGACTCGTTTACGTAATTGCTTGGTTTTTCCTTTCTTTACTTTGCTATCGACGCGTTTACGTTGTGAACTACGCGTAGGTTTTGTATCTCTGCGTGCCTTTTGAATTTTAATCGCATCTAAAATAAGAGCTTTTAAGCGTTCTAACGATTCCTCCTTATTCATTTCTTGGCTACGGTGAGATTGCGCTTTTATAACAATGACACCCTCTTTAGTGATTCTAGAGTCTTTTAGCGCAAGTAGTCTTTCTTTGTAAAATTGTGGAAGCGATGAGCGTTTTATATCGAATTTTAAATGAATGGCTGTTGATACTTTATTGACGTTTTGCCCGCCAGCACCTTGTGCACGGATCGCGCTGAACTCTAATTGCCAAGCTGGAATTTCAACATTGTTGGATAAAACTAACATGTCATGTCTCTTGGTTTTTACTTAATATTGAGAGTTTAACATGTTGGCAATAGATGTTCGCAGTTTTGAGGGGGTGTCATGTTCAAACAATTATTCAGGAAAATCATGGCGTCCTTGCCATGGCAAGTGCTTGGGAATTAGTAGCCTAGCTGGTACTTATGCGCTAATTGTTGTTGTGAATACTGAAGTGCGCGTTTTGTTGCTTGTAATAAGTCTTTACCCTTGGCTTTTATCTGCATACTTGGCAAACCTGGTAATAATAACTCAATGTTGCATTGCTTCATGCTGTTGGTTTGATCTTGATGTATGTCTTTTACATTGATAGTAATTTTACGAATATTTTTACTGTACTTAGACAGTTTGCTATTCACCAGTCGTGAAATTTGCATTTTTGTCGCAGCATTTTGTAATTTGTCTTGTAGCGTCAAAATCAGTTTCATCGTGTAAATTCCAATCAGTTTATAAAGTTTTATCGCGATATATTGCAGCGATGGAATTAATCTACTAATGTAATAGAAAAGAAAAAAGCTGATTAAATCTTACTTAGGGTTCGGTGAAATCGAATGATTACTAATATAAATTACAACCACCTCTATTACTTTTGGCAAGTAAGTCGCCATGGTAGCATCGCTGCAGCCAGTAAAGTGTTGCATCTGACACCACAAACGGTCAGCGCACAAATTACCAGTCTTGAACATCGATTAGGTAAGCCATTATTTTTACGTGAAGGGCGCGGTTTACGACTGACGGAGTTCGGTCAAGTGACCAAACAGTATGCTGATGATATGTTTGCCATTGCCGAAGAGTGGCTGGAGACGACTCAGGGAGATATGAGCAATGTCTCTAAAACGCTTAGAGTAGGTATCTCAGACTCTTTACCTAAATCTCTGGTATCTAAATGGTTAGCGCCTTTGATTGAAAATGAGCGAATTTCGAACTTACATTGTATTGATGGTCAACAAGCAGAGCTACTGGCACAAATGGCCACGCATAAGCTTGATCTGGTGTTAGCCGATAAGCCATTAGATAGCAGTCTGCCGTTTAAAGCTTTTTGCCATGAGATAGGCAAAAGCCAGCTAGGCTTTTTTGGTAAAGCCAGCTTACAAAGCAGTGTGCAAACTCAATTTCCAAATCTATTGAGTGAGCTACCAGTTATTTTACCTGCTAAAACTAGTCCGGTGACAAACGCAATCAAGTTTTGGTTAGAAGACCTTGAATTAGAGGTGTCTGTAGCTGGTCATGTTGATGACAGTGCATTAATGAAAGCATTAGGCGAGCAAGGGTTTGGTATTTTCCCTGCGCCATTGTCAATTAAACAAGAAATTGAAAAAGCGCTCGATGTAACCTATTTGGGCTCAATAGAGAATGTTTATCAGCATTATTATGCATTTACGCCTGATAGGCTCATTAGAGACTCTATTTACTCAGAGTTTGTAAAAAACGCACAAAGTTGTTGACCAAATACGCTTGGTTAAAGAACCTGGGGCTTTGTGCTTTTGCGAGTGCAAAGCCCAATGTAGTTTTTAGCCCGTTATGCAGTCCTAAGCAATTTCATTTCCTTGATTAATATCCTACTAATCTTTCATTTTTTACTTAATGAAATTAGGTGTTTATATCACGGCTGAGACAAAACGTTTGAAGGATTTGAGTAATTAATAATTGACTGATTTGATGAGCTAATGTTGATTTCAATTTTCAAAGAAGTCGATGAAGACTTTTTGTTATTAAAGTTTTAACTCGATTTGAGTCAAGAGCAAAAAATAATGGCTTATTTTTAGGTAGGCGTTTTAGCCGTAAGTGGGTGTTAGAAAACAGTAAAAAAATGTGTTTTGAACCTCTTAGCTGATTTATTTCTGTTACAGCCACCGCTGGTGGGACTTAAAACGTTGTTAAATGAGATATCGCTAAAGCGGTTCTGTCAAAGGTAGGGTGAACCATCAATTAAATGAGTATGATTTAAGACAAGTCCGTTTTTTAGGATATGACCTCTTTAAATCTAGGAGGAAAGTTAAAAAGTTCGGTCCTAATGACTCAATTATCAACGACCCATCTAGTTTCCAAAAGGGCAGCCTTGTACTGACCAAAAGTTATAAAAAGATTTTACGTCGTTTAATCTAGTTGCTCAGCGAAAATCAGCAGGTACTTGCTTGAGTAAATTACCTTGTTCTCACTACTCAATTGATGAAATGGCAAAGTATACACCAGCAATGTGTTATCAGGGTATTTTGTAAACTTGCCCGAGTTCATAGATAGCGTTTCTGAAACTAGCTTGTAAAGCTTATTGTTTGTTTTAAACGTCAAATAAAAGTGAATTAAAAGGTTTCTTGTTTGAATTGATGTGTAAAGCCCCTTTACACTTGAATTTAGATGGCTAGATCAAGATTATTCTAACTCGAATTATGGATATTAAACGGGCTATTTTTATGCCCTATCGAAGATAATCAAGGTACTTTATAAGCATTAATTTACAACTTTTTTTCTTAGATAAGAAAATTCATATTATTTTTTAGAAGTTAATTGAATTATTTAAAACAATCGAGGGTAAAACCTCAATTTCAAACTGAAATTTTACTAACTTTAACGACTTCAATTTATTGACAGATCAATTTTTTACTAACTGAAATGTTGTATTTGAAATATAGATAACAGGCATAAGTCTGGTGCTTTCTGAGCTATATTAATTTTTTAGTTAAATAGTTGTTTATATCGGTTAAATTAACTTGTTCATTTAAATCAAGCAGGTATAGTTTATGGCTGCTTTTAGATATCAAATAGGATTTGACGTAATATGCAATTAGTCGATTTAAACCCAGAAGACCCCAATGCCATTGAGTTATTTGCGGAGATCGATCGGCTGATGAATACGCTCTACCCTGTTGCTAGTGATCAGTCCCTTGCTCTGTCTGAGCTACGCCAACCTAATGTTCGTGCTATCGGCTTATTAAATGAAGACGGTATTGTTGCTTGTGGTGCGATTGTGAAACAATTTGATAAAACGCTATATGGTGAACTGAAACGTTTATATGTAAAACCAGCTTATCGAGGAAAGGGGCTTTCTAAGCGTATAATGCAAACCTTGCTTCATTATGCCGGAGAAGCGCAAATCCCTCTTATGCGCCTTGAGACCGGTAGTAAACAGGCTGAAGCAATCAGTTTATACGAAAGTTTAGGTTTTAAGCGATGTGAGCGTTTTGGTCTTTATCGAGAAAATCCGCTGAGTGTTTTTATGGAGCTCCCGCTTAGTAAGGCTTAAGTCTTACAGGGCCATTACTTGTAAGCTTCTGTAATGGCATTAACTCATTTTTTGCAGTAACTTCTTCCCTCTTGTTCTATATTCATTCTTGATTGTTTTACTTTAAGTAAGGAGACTTTTGACGATGAAGGTTCTCGTTGTTGATGACATGGTTGCAATGCGTCATGTAATGATTAATATGTTGAGACATGTCGGTTTCGAGCAGTTAGATGAAGCTGTCGATGGTTTTCAGGCGCTGGGGATGCTAAAAAATACTTCATATGATCTTGTGATCACCGATCTTAATATGCCCAAAATGGATGGTCAGCAGTTACTTAAGTCGATCCGAAATGACCAAAAATTAAAAGATACCCCTGTGATCATGGTGACTTGTGAAAACGACAAGCAAAAAGTACAGCAAGCTTTATTAGAAAAAGTCAGTGGTTTTATCTTGAAGCCTTTCAACTTAAAGACACTTGAAAAGCAGCTATCAAGGCTCAGAGAGGCGGTTTAAAAAGTATAAAGAGGCATCACTTTTAAAAGCGATACCAGTGCTTTTTTTGCACTAACTTTCATAAAGCTTTACTGATTATTTCCATTTCAGCAGTCGTTTGAAAAACATTATGGCCGCTTTCGATATTCTTCTTTTCTAAATGTTTTACCTGTTTCTTTAATTCCCTGAAATACTGTTTGGTTAAATATGGTTTAGTTTCTTCATCATAATTGTCACCTACAGTATCTCCAAGACATCCATCAGATGTTCTTCCCCAATCATCGGTATAACCAGGCCTTAAATTACCAACAGCAACAACATTTTTTTGTTGAGGTGCGAGTTTTTGTGCATTGGTTATTGTTCAGATGGCTGAAAATTATGTGCGTTACCATGCATTACAATGGCCAATGTAGGGGAAGACATGAATTGTTTACTTTTATAAGTTTCGATTTTTGTGCATTGGTTATTGGACCAAACTTGATTTTCAATATCTGTACAAGTTTTTTTTTGCGAAAGTACTATGTGATGTCATCAATGAAGTAACAATCAGGGAGGTCGAGATTGGTTTCACAGCGGTGCTTCTCATACGCATGATTCAGTGAACGTATATCTGGAGTAAATATTACAAGGAGTATGTATGTTATTCGAGAAAATAGTTGTAAGCTTCTATGAATATTAAAGTCTTTACAATAACTTGTAAGAGCTTATACATAAAAAATCCGGTATTGAGTTATACCGGATTTTAAAAAGGATAAACAGGTAATTAGCTTTGTTAAAGCTTAGTCACACCCATATTATGTAATGTGAACCCAAAGATATCGGCGTATTGGTCGATGATCTTGCTCGTTGGTGTACCTGCACCGTGACCTGCGTTCGTTTCAATACGAATAAGCGTTGGATTTGAACCCGTTTGCTTGTCTTGCAGCTCAGCTACAAACTTGTAAGAGTGAGCTGGAACTACACGGTCATCATGATCACCTGTCGTTACAAGTGTCGCTGGGTACTGTACACCTGCTTTCACATTATGAACTGGCGAGTAGTTTTTAAGATACTGGAACATTTCTTGGCTTTGAACTGCTGTACCGTAGTCATATGCCCAACCTGCCCCTGCTGTGAAAGTGTGATATCTCAACATATCAAGTACACCAACAGCTGGCAGTGCAACTTTAAATAGCTCTGGACGCTGTGTCATTACAGCACCGACTAATAAGCCACCATTTGAACCGCCATTCAAAGCAAGCTTCTTACTTGACGTATAATCTTTATCGATTAGGTATTCAGCTGCGGCAATAAAGTCATCAAATACATTTTGCTTCTGAAGCTGTGTACCTGCCTTGTGCCAGTTTTTACCATATTCACCACCACCACGAATATTTGCTACCGCGTAAACACCACCCATTTTCAACCATGCAGCTCGAGAAGAGCTGAATGAAGGCGTAAGACTGACGTTAAAACCACCGTAACCATAAAGAATCGTTGGGTTTGAACCATCAAGTTCTAAGCCTTTCTTGTAGGTGATGATCATAGGCACTTTAGTGCCGTCTTTTGAGGTGTAGAATACTTGTTTCGATTCGTAGTTGTCAGGGTCAAAGTTAATCTCAGGCTTTTGATAAACTTCAGACTTACCTGATTTAATATCTAACTTATAAGACGTGGTTGGTGTTTTGTAGTTACTGAAAGCATAATACAAAACTTCGTCATCTTTCTCACCACCAAAGCCGTATGCTGTGCCTACACCAGGTAGCTCAATCGTTCTAACTAAATTACCTTTTTTATCAAACTGCTTTACTTTAGATACGGCATCAACCATGTATCTTGCAAAGATATAGCCACCACCCATACTCGGGCTTAGCACATTTTCAGTTTCTGGGATAAGGTCTTGCCAGTTAGCAGGTGTAGGGTTGTTCGCATCAACGGTAACAATACGCTTATTCGGGGCGTTAAGGTTAGTCACTAAGGTTAGTTCACTGCCTTCGCTATCCATCACATATGTGTCTGAATTGGTGTGATCAAGAATAGTCACGAGTTTGCTATTAGGCTTAGTTAAATCTTTGATGAATAGCTTGTTGCCAGAAGTCGAAACACTGGCAGAAATAATCAGATAATGTTTATCTTTGGTAACGCTCGCGCCAACATAACGGTGTTTTTCGCTTGCTGTTGCGCCATAAATCACTTTATCTGCTGACTGAGGCGTATTCAGTTGGTGGTAATATACCTTGTGTT
>Ga0209992_10000622_pt1 | contig 45515 bp, 38 predicted proteins | sample 2SBtaG_2_FD_182564 | JGI IMG/M metagenome (GOLD analysis project Ga0209992, IMG submission 182564) | Deep subsurface microbial communities from Kolumbo volcano to uncover new lineages of life (NeLLi) - 2SBTROV12_ACTIVE470 metaG (SPAdes)... | ecosystem: Environmental > Aquatic > Marine >... | reverse complement strand
CTGGGCCCAGGCGGTGGCGATCGCACCCTCCCAAGCGGCGCCGCGCCTGAACCTGGCCAAGGCCCTGGTGCGCCGGGGCAGGTCGCCAGAAGCCTCCGACCTGCTCCTGGCGGCGGCGGCGGCGGGGACCCAGGGGCCTGGCCTCCATGCGGTGCAGCTCGCCTTGGCGAAGATCGAGCTCCAGGCCGGCCAGGCCGACTCGGCACGGCGGCGTCTGGAGGGCGTGCACAGGGCGTGCACGAGCACCGGCCAGCCCGCCTGCGCAGCCCGCGCAGCGTTGTCGCTGGCCCGGATCGAGGCCCAGGACGGCGAGACCGAGCTCGCCCTGCAGCACCTGACCCAGGCCCTGTCCTTTGGCGGTCCCGGACTGCGCCCGGACATCGCGCGCGATCCAGCCTTCGCCTCCCTGGCCCAGGACCTGCGCTTCCGCCAGCTGACGTCGTCGGACTGAGCTGTGCCGCGCTCCTTGTGCCAGCCCCTTCGACCGGCTATCGACACCCCGTTCTGCACCCTCGGCACGCGGGGGCTCCCTGGGGCGTCGACAAGTTGGTAAGTCCCCGGGTTTTGATCCCGGTATTCGCAGGTTCGAGTCCTGCCGCCCCAACCCGCCGTCCCCGCCAGCGACATGCCTTTCCGACGCCGCCTTCATCCCCCGGAGACCTCGTCCATGTTCGGTGAGATCAAGCTCTTCACGGGCAACGCCAATCGTCCGCTGGCCAACGCCATCGCTCGCCACCTCGGCACCACGTTGGGCAACAGCCGGGTCAGCCGCTTCTCCGACGGCGAGTCCCGGGTCGAGATCGACGAGAACGTGCGAGGCCGAGACGTCTTCCTGCTGCAGTCCACCTGCAGCCCGGCCAACGACACCTTGATGGAGCTGTTGATCCTGGCCGATGCCTGCAAGCGGGCGTCGGCCGGGCGGATCACCGCGGTGATTCCTTACTATGGCTACGCCCGCCAGGACCGCAAGGCCGCCCCGAGGGCGCCGATCACGGCCAAGCTCGTCGCCGACCTGCTGACCGCGGCGGGCCTGGACCGCGTCCTGACCATCGACCTTCACGCAGGGCAGATCCAGGGCTTCTTCGACATCCCGGTGGACAACCTCTACGGATCCCGCCGGCTCTTGCCCTTCCTGCGGGAGAACCTGCCCAAGGACGACCTGGTGGTCGTCTCTCCAGACGCCGGCGGCACCGAGCGCGCACGGGCCTACGCCCGGCGGCTCAAGGCTTCGTTGGCGGTCATCGACAAGCGCCGCGACAAGCCCAACAGCTCCGAGGTCATGCACATCATCGGCGACGTCAAGGGCAAGCGGGCGGTGCTGGTGGACGACATGATCGACACCGCCGGCACCCTGACCAAGGCCGCCCAGGCCGTGGTCGACAACGGCGCGACCTCGGTCCGCGCGGTGGCGACCCACGCGGTGCTCAGCGGCCCCGCGGTGCAGCGGCTCTCCGACAGCGCGCTCGAAGAGATCGTGGTGACGGACACCATCCCGCTGAGCGACGACGCCGCCAAGCTCGACAAGATCTCGGTGGTCAGCATCGCCGACCTGCTGGGCGAAGCCATTCGCTCCATCCACCACGCGGACTCGGTCAGCCGTCTGTTCCTCTGAATCGGCCGGATCACCGAAGTTGACCGGCCCTGGCTCGCCCTCGCCCGCCCTGCCGCCGCGCCTGTGCCTCGACGTGACGCGAGCCACGACTTCAGCACAGTCACAACAGCAGGACGGACGATTGCGTCGCCATGCTCCGATCCACTTCGGTGACCCGGCCGATGATCGGCCTGCACCGCGACAGGTTTGTCCTCTCGGAGACGACCGACCGTGGCATTCTTGGATCGTGGCACAGACATCAGCGCTCCCCGATCCCCTCTTGTTGCCGTTCCTCGCCTCGTTCGAGGGAGGCGCACTGCCCCCTCTCAAGGTCGGCGACGCCCTGCTCCTCAAGTGGCGCGCCACCGAGACGGCCTTCCAGGGGGGCGCGAATGCACTGCGATACCACCAGGGCAGAGTGCTCGGTGCGCGGCTCGCCTCGTTTCCCCACGGAGAGCGAAGCCCCTTCAAGGACGAGATGGGCGAGCTGTTGAGCCTTTCTCGGCGGTCCATCGAGCTGCGAATCCAGATCGCAGGCGAGCTCGACCTGCTCCTGGGCCAGGCCGGCGACGACGCGGCCGAGCTGCGCCGATCGGTCCTGGACCGCCCCTGGCGCGACGTGCTCGGGGCCGTGCGGCTGGCGCTCCACGGGCCTGCCGAGCCCGAGCCCGAGTCCATCGCGCCAGAGCCCCCCGCGCTGGCCGAGGTCCCGCCTCGGTCGGCCTCGTGGCGCGACAGCATCACGGCCATCGAGGACGAGACCTTCGACTCCCTGGACGATCTGGACGCCTGGGTCCAGGTGCTCAAGGACGCCCTGGACCGGGCCGAGGAGCGCCGCGAGGAGCTGACAGACGAGGTCACCGAGGTGCCCGAGGCACGGGACCGACCGGTCATCCGGGTGTCGACGACCCGCCGGCCACCCCGCTGGGCCGACGCCGAGTCCGACGGACTCAAGGTGAGCTTCATCCGCGGCGACGGCGACTGACCCGCCTCTCGGGGCCGCCCGACCCGCGTTGACAGGCCCGGGGCGCCGCAGTATTAGCGCTGCCTTCCGGCCCACCGGGTCTCGTCTGCGAGACCCCGGAGTCCAGGGTGGCCCGGCGGAGTCCGATCCCTCGTGATCGTGGCTCGAACCACGCACACCCGTTCACGGGCTGCTGGACTCCGCCCCCAGAGGTTTCGTCATGAACGCCATCTCGCTGTCCGCCGCGGCCCGTCCGGCCTTCGGCAAGGGCGCGGCACGCAAGCTGCGGCGCGACGGTCTCATCCCCGCCCTGGTCTACGCCCAGGGTGGCGAGCCGACCCACATCTCGGTCGATCCGCACGAGCTCAAGCTCATCTTCCAGAAGAGCGGCAACCCCAACACCCTGCTGTCGATCGAAGTCGACGGCAACACCCACGTGGTCCTGGTCAAGGACAGCCAGAAGCACCCGGTCAGCCGGAGCCTGCTGCACGTCGACTTCTACGCGGTCGAAGCCGACCGCGAGGTCGTCGTCGAAGTCCCGGTCCGGACCGTCGGCAAGTCCGAGGGCGAGAAGCTGGGCGGCCGTCTGCAGATGCTGCGGCGCACCGTGCCGGTGGCCTGCATGCCGGCCCACATCCCCGCCACGCTCGACGCCGACGTCAACGGCCTCGAGGTCGGCGAGTTCCTGCGGACCAGCGACCTGGTCGCGCCGGACCACACCCGCCTCGCGGTCGACCACCCCTTCGACATCCTCCTGTGCGTCGGCAAGCGCATGGAGATCATCGAGGAAGAGGAAGAGACCGAGGGCGAGGGCGAGGAAGAGGCCGCCGAGGAAGACGAGTAGCCCATGCCTCCTTGGATGATCGTCGGACTGGGCAACCCCGGTCGTCGCTACACCGAGACCCGGCACAATGCCGGGTTCCTGGTGATCGACGAGCTGGCCCGCCGTTGGGGCATCGACTGCTCGAAGAAGCAGCTCGGCGCCCAGGTGGGTGGGGGACTGGTCCGCGACACCAAGGTGCTGCTGGTCAAGCCGCAGCAGTTCATGAACCGCTCTGGCCACCCGACCCGCAGCCTGATGGGCTTCTACAAGGCCCCTCTCGAGACCGTGGTGGTCATCCACGACGAGGTCGACCTGCCCTTTGGCACCGTGCGCGTCAAGCGCGGGGGCGGTGCCGGCGGTCACAACGGCCTGCGCGATCTGGACCGCCACCTGGGCGACCGCAACTACGTGCGCGTGCGCGTCGGTGTCTCTCGTCCTCCCGAGGGCTGGGACACCGCCGACTACGTGCTCGGCAAGTGGAACGCCACCGAGGCTCGCGACCTGGACACCGTCCTGGGTCGGGCCGCCGACGCCGCGGAGCTCGTCCTGAGCGACGGCCTCACCGCAGCGATGAATCAGTTCAACGTCCGTCCCAAGCAGAAAAAGGTCCGCAAGCCGGCACCCGAGCCTGCCGACCCGAGCGCCTCGCCCGACGAGCCGCCCTCCACAACTCTCTCAATCCCCATGCCGGCCCTCGCGGCCGCAGGAGTCTGTAGTTCATGGATCCCTTGACCATCGCGATCCCCGCGGCTGGTGTCCTCGGCCTCATCTTCGCTGGCTGGAAGGCCAGCTGGGTCATGAAGCAGGACGTCGGCACCGACGAGATGCGCGACATCTCCGAGCAGATCTACACCGGCGCCATGGCGTTCCTCCGGGCTGAGTACAAGGTGCTGGCCGGCTTCGTCGGCGCTGTGGCCATTCTCCTGGCCGCCGCCAACATGAGCGGCGAAGACCAGAGCCCGGTCATCGCACTCTCGTTCGTCATCGGCGCCAGCGCGTCGGCCCTGGCCGGCTACTTCGGCATGCGCATCGCGACCCGCGCCAACGTGCGGACCACCCACGCGGCCCGCACCGGCCTGCCCGCGGCCCTCGACGTCGCCTTTGCCGGCGGCTCTGTCATGGGGATGTGCGTGGTGGGCCTGGCCCTCATCGGCCTGGGCGGCCTCTTCATCCTCTACACGGGCATGTACCCGGACAACCTGGCCAAGGCCCTCAACGTGTTGACCGGCTTCTCGATGGGGGCCAGCAGCATCGCGCTGTTCGCCCGCGTCGGTGGCGGCATCTACACTAAGGCCGCCGACGTCGGCGCTGACCTGGTCGGCAAGGTCGAGGCCGGTCTGCCAGAAGACGACCCCCGCAACCCGGCGGTCATCGCCGACAACGTCGGTGACAACGTCGGCGACGTCGCGGGCATGGGCGCGGACCTCTTCGAGTCCTACGTCGGCGCCATCATCGGCGCGATGGTCCTGGCCCTCGGGTTCAACTCCAGCGACACCATGGGCCCGGTCCTGCTACCGATGATCATCGCGGCCGCGGGCGTGCTCTGCTCCATGGCCGGCACCTTCGTCGTGAAGACCAAGGAAGGCGGCAACCCGCAGCACGCGCTCGACGCAGGGGCCTTCGGCGCCGCGGGCGTCATGGCCATCGCCACCTTCGTCATCGCTCGCCAGCTCTGGCCCGAGGGCGGCGCGACCACGGCCAGTGGCCAGCTGGTCACCGCCATCGACGTGGGCATCGCCACCGTCGTGGGCCTGGGCGTCGGCATCGCCGTCGGCCTCATCACCTCGTACTACTGCTCCATGGACAAGGGCCCGGTGAACAGCATCGCCGACCAGTCCAAGACCGGTAGCGCCACGAACATCATCGCGGGCCTGGGCGTCGGCATGCAGTCCACTGCAGCGCCGATCCTCGTCATCGCGGTCGGCGTGGTCGCCGCGGACGCGTACGCCGGTCTGTACGGCGTCGCCATCGCCGCCCTGGGCATGCTCTCCACCACCGGCATCCAGCTGGCGGTCGACGCCTACGGCCCCATCGCCGACAACGCCGGCGGCATCGCCGAGATGAGCCACCAGCCCCCCGAGGTGCGCGAGCGCACCGACAAGCTCGACGCGGTCGGCAACACCACCGCCGCCATCGGCAAGGGCTTCGCCATCGGCTCCGCGGCCATGACCGCCCTGGCCCTGTTCGCCGCCTTCCGGCAGCAGGCCAACGTCACCGCCATCGACCTGACCGACCCGCTGGTCATGGCCGGCATCTTCGTGGGCGGCATGCTGCCGTTCTTGTTCTCCTCGATGGCGATGGCCGCCGTCGGCGAGGCCGCCATGGAGATGATCGAGGAGGTCCGGCGTCAGTTCCGCGAGATCGAGGGGCTGCTCGAAGGCACCGCCAAGCCCGACACCGCCAAGTGCGTGGAGATCTCCACCAATGCCGCCATCAAGCGCATGATGCTGCCCGGCGGCATGGCGGTCGTCACCCCTGTGGTCGTCGGCTTCGCCCTGGGCCCCAACGCCCTGGGCGGCCTGCTCGCGGGCGTCACCGTCTGCGGCGTGCTGATGGCCATCTTCATGTCCAACGCCGGCGGCGCCTGGGACAACGCCAAGAAGTCCTTTGAGGGCGGCGGCTACACCACCTCCGACGGCGTCCTGCTGCTCAAGGGCTCCGAAGCCCACGACGCGGCGGTCGTCGGTGACACCGTGGGCGACCCCTTCAAGGACACCGCCGGTCCCTCTCTCAACATCCTCGTGAAGCTCATGTCGGTCGTCGCGCTCGTCATCGCGCCCCTGATCGCCATCGGGTCCTTCACCCCCTTCCTCAGCTTCTAGGGCACACGCCATGAACATCCAGCACGAGTACGAGACCACGTACCTCATCAAGCCCGAGCTCCCCGACGACGCCGTCAAGGCCGTCTTGGAAAAGGTCACTGGCATCATCGAGAACCACGAGGGGTCGATCCTGCTCACGGACGACTGGGGCAAGCGCAAGCTCGCCTACCCGATCCAGAAGCACACGCGGGGTCACTACTTCAACGTGAACTACGTGAGCCCGCCGAACCTCATCGCCGAGCTCGAGCGCAACCTGCGCATCGACGACAACCTGCTGCGCTTCCTGACCGTCAAGATCGGGGACGACGTCGACGTCGAGGCCCGCAAGGTCGCCGCGGCCGAGGTCGCCGCCCTGCGGGCAGAAGAGCGCAAGGCCAAGGAGGCCGAAGACGCCGCCCGCGCTGCCGCCGAGGCCGAGGCCGAGGCCGAGCGGGCAGCTCGGGCCGCCAAGGCCGCTGAGCGTGCCGCCGCAGCCGCAGCTGCTGCCGCCGCCACCGAGGCCGCGGAGGCCGCCGCCCCCGCCGACGGAGGTGACGCGTGAAGGTCATCCTGCAAGAGGACGTGAACAACCTCGGCGCCATCGGCGACGTGGTCTCCGTCTCCGACGGCTACGGCAGGAACTTCCTGATCCCCCGGGGTCTGGCGGTCCGCGCCGACGAGAAGAACGTGCGTCACCTGGAACACACCCGCCGCATCATCGCCCGCAAGAAGGCATCGCGGCTGGCCGATGCCCAGGCCATCGCCGACAAGCTCGATGGCGTCGCCGTCTCGATCAAGCGGACGGCCGGCGACGACAGCGACAAGCTGTTCGGCTCGGTCACCAACCGCGACGTGGCCGACGCTCTGGCGGCGGAAGGCTTCGAGGTCGACAAGCGCGCCATCGAACTGACCGAGCCGATCAAGAGCATCGGGATCTTCCAGGTTCCGGTCCGGCTCCACTCGGAGATCTCGGCGAGCGTCAAGGTCTACGTGATTCGCGAGTAGACCCTGAGCGATAGGGTAGGGAAGGGGCACCCCAGGGTGCCCCTTCTTGCTCTGGACCCCCGGCGGGACGGCATGAACGACGGCACCATCACCGGCTTTCCCCAGGCCGTCGAGGCAGAGCGGGCGGTGCTCGGCGGTCTGCTCATGGACCCGGAACAGGTGCCCTCCATCGCCGAGATCCTGATCAAGGACGACTTCTACAGCGGCGCCCACGGCCGCCTCTTCCAGGTGCTCCTGGACCGGTCCAACGGCGGCGAGACCATCGACCAGCTGGTCATCGGCGAGCTCGTGGCGTCGTCGCCGAACCCCGAGGAGTACGGCGGACCGGCCTATGTGCTCGGGCTGGCGGATCGGGTGCCCAGCACGCTGAACCTGGGCGCCTACGCGGTGGTGGTCAAAGAGAAGTCCGTCCGCCGCAAGCTGTTGATGGTGGCCAGCGAGATCACCCAGAACGCACAGGGTGGCATCGAGGACCTGTCCAAGCTCCTGGACTTCGCCGAGAAGAACGTCTTCGAGGTGTCTCAGCAGGGGGGTTCCCGGGACTGGCACCAGCTCAGCCAGGTCATCGACGAGGAATGGCTCAAGCTCGAGCAGCTCTCCGAGAAGCGCGGTGAGGTCACGGGCGTGCCGACCGGCTTCACCGAGCTCGACCGCATCCTGGCGGGACTCCAGCCCACCGACCTGATCATCCTCGCAGCGCGGCCTGGCATGGGAAAGACCGCGCTGGCCCTGAACATCGCGCAGAACGCAGCCCTGCGCGGCGGGGCGGGGGTGGGCATCTTCAGCCTGGAGATGGGCAAGGGCCAGCTGGCCACCCGGATGCTGAGCTCCGAGGCCCGGGTCGACGCCCACAAGATGCGGACCGGATTCCTGTCCATGAACGAGGACTGGCCACGCCTGGAAGAAGCGTCCGAGCGGCTCTACCATGCACCGGTCTGGATCGTCGACACCCCGGCGCTGACCATCACCCAGGTGCGCAGCAAGGCCCGTCGGCTCAAGAGCGAGCACCCCGAGCTGGGCATGCTCATGATCGACTACCTCCAGCTCATGCAGGGCGATGGCGGTCCGAACCAGTCCCGGGAGCAGCAGATCAGCGCCATCTCCCGGGGACTCAAGGGCCTGGCCAAGGAGCTCGACATCCCGGTGATGGCGCTGAGCCAGCTCAACCGCGGCGTAGAGAGCCGGCCGAACAAGCGCCCGATGCTCAGCGACCTGCGCGAGTCCGGCGCCATCGAACAGGACGCCGACGCCATCCTCTTCATCTACCGGGACGAGTACTACAACGACGAGACGCCGGACAAGGGCATCGCCGAGGTGATCATCGCCAAGCACCGCCACGGCGGCCTGGGCACGGTGCGGCTGGCCTTCCAGGCGACCAATGTGCGGTTCGAGAACCTGTTCGAAGGCCAGTACCCATGATGACGCTGGTGGGGGCGTGGCTCGTCGGGACCGCCCTCGCCCTCGCCCCGGGAGAGGAGCTCGAGCTGACCCTGGTGGGCGACGTGGTGGTCGCGGGCACCTTTCGCACCACCGACGGGGAGCAGCTGGTGCTGACCGTCGACGGGGAGCCCTTGGAGGTCGCGCTGGGTCTGGTCGAACAGGCCACCCGGGATGGCCTGTCCCTCGAGCCCGCCGACCTGCGAGCCGAGGCGGCCGTCTGGGCCGCCGCCCAGGTCCCGCCCGGACCCGTTCCCCACCCGCTCCTGGCCGGGACCGCGTCGGCGCTCTTGCCGGGCAGCGGGCACCTGCTCCTGGGGGACTGGCGCACGTGGGCCGGGTACGCGGTGGTCGACGGCAGCCTCCTGGCCCTGGCCAGCTGGTACGCCTTTCGAGAACAGGCGCCGCGGGCGACAGCCACCTTCTTGTTGCTAGATGGCATCTTCCGCGTGTACGCCGTGCGAGAGGCCGTGCGCGACGCACAGACACGCCGCCCCGCGGACCGGATCGGCCTGCGCCGCGGTCTCGGAGCTTGTCAGGGTTGGGTCTCAGTCCTGCCGCTTCCCGGCCGGGGCGTGACCGCAGCTGCGACCTACCGCTGCGGTGGTCCTGCACGCCTTGATCCCACCGGCCCAATCCACTAAAAAGCGCAACCGATGCAGGCACGTTGGGCCTGCTACTTGCCCCCTTCCGCGAGTTTCGATCGACATGGACAAGGATCAGCTGCTTTCGACGTTCAACGAGAAAGTCGAGAACTACGCCCGCCACAGGGGTTTCATCGACAAGGCCAAGGCCCAGGAGGGAAAGTTCTCCGCCGCGGTCATCGAAAAGGTCTGCCTCGACAACGAGATCAAGAGCTCTGAGCTCGTCGATGTGATCGTCCCACTGGTGGCCGAGATCGAGACGCTCCTGAGCGGTCTCCAGTCCGACCTGGACGAGATCAACGCCGCGTCTGCGAGCGCCAATGAGCAGATGGAGGAGCTCACCCTCCGCCAGGCCATCGGCGAGCTGACCGACGACGAATTCGAGGCCGAGGCCGCGGACTTCAAGACCAGCCTGGAAGAAGCCGGCGGAAGCGCCATCGAGGAAGAGCAAGGCAACTTCTCCTCCGCCCTCGACACGTGGACCGATCTCGCCGAGAAGGCGGGCCACAACACCGGCCGGAGCGCCGGCGGCGAGCCCGAGCCCGAGCCCGAGCCCGAGCCCATCGCGGCCGAAGACGAGCCCGAGGTCGACGAAGGTGACGGCACCCACAGCTCCCGCGACATCATCCGCGAGGACATGAGCGCCGTGCTCGGCGACGTCGGCAACGTCGCCAGCGTGCGGGTCGGCGGCGACGACGAGGAAGAGGTCGCCATCGAGGCCGCCGACGCAGAAGACGACCAGGACATGCCCAGCGTGGACGTCGACTTCGGCTTCGACGAGGACGGCGGCGAAGAGCTCGAGGCCGCCGGGGCCGAAGAGGTCGAGATCGACCTGGTCGGTGGCGAGGAACTGGTCGAGATCAGCGCCGAGGCCGTCGACGACGACGACTCGGCCGCCCGCCGGGCGCTGCTCCTCTACCAAGAGGGCACCGCCGAAGAGCAGATCTACCCGTTCACCGGCGACGAGATCACCATCGGTCGCGGCCGGGACAACGACATCCAGATCAAGAACGACTCCAAGGTGTCGCGCCACCACTGCAAGATCTACCGCAAGGGCGACAACTTCTACATCCAGGACAACAAGTCCAGCAACGGCAGCCTGGTCAACGGCGAGCTGATCACCGAGCGCCGCCTGTTCGGCGGCGAAGAGATCATCATCGGCGAGACCTTCTTCCGGTTCCGGATCATGGAATAGGCGGTCGCTCGGGTCTCGGCCCGAACCGCCCGTGCACGCCCGCCCCTTGGCGGGCGTCGCTCCTTCTGGAGCCTCGGGGTATCCTCGCCCCCGCTGGAGCCGGAGAGCCTTCCCTGTCTGCTCAGACCTCTGTCCTGTTGGTCACGCCCCCAGGGGCCCAACGCCTGGCGCTCGAGGGCGCCCTGCGCGGCGCGGGGTTGATGCTCTGCAGTCTCCAGGAGGACGCGGACCTGTTCGTGGTCGACACGACCGTGCCAGAGGCGGCTCGCAAGGCGCTCATGACCGCCGGCACCCGCCCGGTCGTGGTCCTCATCGGGCCCGACACCGCGGCGGCGGACTGGGAGGCCAGCATGGGGCCGGCCATGGAGCTGGCCTGGCGCACGCTCTCGCCCGAGCGCCTGGCCGCGCGGGTCGTCCGGGTCGCCAGCAGTCGACACCACAGCCGGGTGCTGGAGCGAGCGCACGAGCTTCAGGCCCAGGTCACGGAGCTCGCCGGCCGGCTGGATCCCACGGTCCCCGCCACCACGCTGCTCAACCTGGTCGGGGAGTCGCTGATGCACGTCGAGGGCATCGTCGGCGTGTTCGGCGCCCTGGGCGGACCCGAGGCCTCCCGCTCCCTGGAGCCCATCCTGGGCCTGGGCCTCGAGGCCCGACCCACCCCGCACCAGGTGCGGGCGGCGCTCACCGAGCCTGGCCCGCGTTGGCACACCGAGCTCGGCAGCGATGGGGCCGAAGACGCCCTGTGTGTCATTCCCCTGGGACAGGGCCCGCTCGGCGTGCTGAGCCTGCGGCTGTCCCCGTCGGACGCGCTGCCCACCGCAGCGGCAGAGAGCCTGGGCATGTTGCTGGGGCGGGCCTGCGCCGCATCGCTCCTGGTCACCAGCGCCAAGGAACGCCAGATCCGGCTGGAGCGGGGCTATTTGTCCCGGGTTCGGGAGCTGCGCAGGCTGACGTCGACGGTGGATCGCCTGTCCGAGATTCGAGACGACTTCCTGGCGGTGCTCTCCCACGACCTGCGCTCACCGCTGAGCATCATCCAGGGCAACTGTCAGATCCTGTCCGAGGGACTGGTCGGCACCATCAACCCCCGGCAGCTCAAGACCGTCGCGACCGTCTCGCGGCAAGCCACCCGCATGACCGACATGGTCGAGGACCTGCTCGACCGCTTCCGGGCCGGGAGCACGCCGACCCTGAATCAGGCGGAGCCGGTCTCGCTCGGGGACATCGCGCGCCACGTGCAGGAGACCCACGCAGACGCTGCGGCCGAACAAGAGATCATCCTGGAGCTGGACGAGCCCACCCCCTGCACCGTGATCGCCGATCCTTCCGTCCTGCGCCAGGTGCTGGGCAACCTGGTGGACAACGCCATCAAGCACAGCCCCGGCGGGGGCACGGTAACCCTCACCGTCTACGCCGCAGGGCCCGGTGTCGGGGTCGAGGTGCGGGACCGGGGCAAGGGCTTCCCCAACGGCGCCCCTGACCTGACGGGACCCGTCGCCCCACGGGAGCACGGCATGGGTCTGAAGCTCTGCGACCGCATGATGCGCATGTCGGGGGGCGGGCTCGAGTTCCTCAACCACCCCGAAGGCGGCGCCCTGACCCGCATGACCCTGCCCTCGACCAGCGGCGACAATCGAAGCCTGCGCCTGCTCGTCGGATCCGGGGAGCTGGACCGGCTGGAGGCCCTCACCGAGCGGCTGGGGGTGCAGTGGGACGTGACCGGACTGACCCATGGCGAGAGCCTGCTCGAGCAGGTCAAGCAGTCACCGCCCGACGTGCTGGTCCTGGACCAGACCCTCCAGGGGCGCATGACCGGAACCGGACTGCTGGGGGCGCTCAAGGGCGACCCGGAGCTGGGCTCGGTGCCGGTGGTGCTCCTGGTGCCGGGCGGACAACCCGGCCTGGCCGAACAGGGGCACACCCTGGGGGCTCTGGCCGTGCTCAGCCTGCCCCTGGACCACGAGGAGCTGGAAGCACAGATCGGTCGGGCCGTGCGCCTGTCGGGCGAGTCCGCCTCCGGGCTCGCCACCCACACCCACGACGGCCTGACGGGACTGGACACGCTGACGATCCAGGGGGGCCGCCTCCAGCGCCTCCAGCGGGAGTCCACCGAGGCCGACCTGCCGCTACCTGCGGTGCTGATCGACGTCGACGATCTGAAGGCCATCAACCTGAAGCACGGCTACGCCGCCGGCGACCAGGTCATCCTGTGGCTCAGCGCTCAGCTCCGCAAGCTGACCCGACCCGGCGAGGTCCTGGTCCGTCTGGCCAGCGACGAGTTCTTGCTGGTCCGGCCCCGGGCAGACCTCGACGACACCCGGCGCGCGGCCCAGGAGCTGGTCCGATCGGTGCGTGAGTCCAAGCCACGCATCGGCGCGACCCGCATGAGGGTGGGGGTCGGCGTCCAGGTCCAGGACCTGTCAGGCTTGGAGAGTCTGGAGAATCTGCACTATGCTGAGCCGTCGCGGAGCGGCTCCGAGAAGGACTGTAATGGCCCCTAGAAAGAAGACATCAGCCGGGCCGACCTACTACACGACCTACCAGGTCTCCAAGGTCCTCGGCGTGAGCCTTCCCACGGTGGTGAACTGGGTCAACTCGAACCTGCTCGACGCCCACAGGACCCCCGGCGGCCACCGGCGCATCGCCCGCAACGATCTGATCGCCTTTGCGCGTCAGTACAACTACCCGCTGTCCGACGAGTTCCTGGCCGAGGCCGGCGGCAAGCAGAAGATCCTGATCGTCGACGACGAACGGGACTTCTCGGACATGGTCCGCGACTACCTGGTGATCAAGGGCGAGTACGACGTCGAGGTCGCCGACTCCGGCTTCGCGGCCGGCTACACCGTCGCCCGCTTCAAGCCCGACCTCATCCTGATGGACATCATGATGCCGGACATGGACGGCTTCGAAGTCTTGCGCATGCTGCGCGGCGGTCGCGACACCCGCCACATCCCCGTCGTGGCGTGCACGGCCTACCGCGATCCGGAGATCGAGCAGCGCATCAAGGACGAGAAATTCGAGGACTTCATCCAGAAGCCTTTGAAGTTGGACGAGCTGATGCTCTTGATCCAGAAGACCATCGGGCCCCCGCGAAAGGCGGCTTCCTAGTAGGGGACTAGCTAGTCCGTTGTCAGCCCCGGCGGCACCGCCGTGCCGTCTCCGCCCCGGGCGGGCAGGGGGTGCTCGCTCATCGCTGGGGTGGGGCCCCTGTGTCGGCGACGCACGCGGATGAGCTCGGCGGCGATGGCGACGGCGATCTCTTCGGGGGTCTCGGCGCCGATGTCCAGCCCCACGGGGGCGCAGACGCGGGAGAACAGGGCCTCGTCCAGGCCTGCGGCCCTCAGGCGCACGAAGAACTTCGCCACCTTGGCCCGGCTGCCGATCATGCCCAGGTAGGCATAGGGCTGCTCGATGGTGGCCAGGAGCAGGTCCTGGTCCAGCTGGTGGCTGTGGGTGACGATGACGACGTAGTCCCGGTCCGCCAGGGTGGGCACGACCCGGCGAGGGTCCGTGAGCACGCGCTCGACGCCAGGGAAGCGCTCGGGGGTGAGCCACTCGTCGCGCTCGTCGTAGACGCGCACGTCGAAGCCCAGGTCCCGGGCCAGCGCCGCCAGAGGCTGACCCACGTGGCCGGCGCCGAACAGGTGCAGGGAGTCTGTGAGTTCGAGGGGTTCGATGAAGACCTCCATGGCGCCCCCACAGCACATGCCCAGGTCACGGGTCAGGTGCGCGGCGAAGCGCCGGGGCTTGTTCTGGGCGATGGCCTGGATGGCCGCATCGATGACCTGGTGCTCCCAGTTGCCGCCGCCGATGGTGCCGACGATCTCGCCTTCGGCGTAGACCAACATGCGCGCCGAGCGGTCCCGAGGGGCCGAGCCATCCACGCCGATCACGGTGCACAGGGCCGCCGGGACCCCGTCCGCCATCGCAGCTGCGGCGGCCTGGAGGACCTTCACAGGCCCGCTCGCTGGCGGACCCGAGCCAGGGCGCCCCGAACTCCTGCGACGGTCTCGGCCGTGTCCCAGCCGACCACGGCGCCGTCTCGCACCACGCACTGCCCGGCCACGTAGACCTGGCGGACGGCAGCCGGGGTGAGGGCATAGACCGCCGCACTGACCGGGTCGGGAGAGGGCAGGGCGGTCAGGGCGTCCGGCGACGCGATCACCAGGTCGGCCTGGTGGCCCACCTGGAGTGACCCGCAGTCATCGAGACCGAGCGCTTCGGCCCCTCGCCGCGTGGCGAGGGTCAGCACGTCCTGGGCGGAGAGCACCCCAGGACCCACCCGAGGGCCCTGGATCAGGGCGGCGAGCCGCATCTCGGTGAACATGTCCAGGCGGTTGTTGCAAGGCGCACCGTCGGCACCAAGGGAGACGTGGACCCCTGCAGCGAGCAGCTCAGGCACCGGTGCCACACCGGAACCGAGCTTGAGGTTCGAAGAGGGACAGTGGAGCACTCGGGTGCCGGTCCGGGCCAGCAGGGCGACCTCGCTCGGCGTCAGGTGGATGCAGTGCGCCAGGGCCACGTCGGAGCCGGTGAGGCCCAGCGCATCCAGGTGCTCCACGTTGTCCCGGCCCGTGAGCTCGCGGACCAGGGCCACCTCGTCCAAGTTCTCCGACGCGTGGGTGTGCACCCTGCAGCCTCGGGCCCGGGCCAGCTCTCCGGCTTCGCGCAAGAGTCGCTCCGTACACGAAGGCACGAAGCGGGGTGCGAAGGCGTAGCGCAGCCGCCCCTTGCCGTGCCAGCGGTCGGCCTCGTCGCAGGCGCCTTGGAGCGCGAGGTCGGTGTCCTGGCTCAGGCCGGCAGCGTTGGGCCGGTCCATCATCGCGCGCCCGCTGGTGGCGCGGATCCCCGCTTCGGCACAGGCCTGGAACACACCGTCCAGGTGATCCACCGTGCCCATGTCCAGCACCGCCGTGGTGCCTCCCAGCAGGAGCTCGGTGACCCCCAGGCGAGCGCTCCAGTACATCGAGTCCAGGTCGTGGGCTGCTTCGAGGGGCCAGATGCGCGTGCGCAACCAGTCCAGCAGCACCAGGTCATCGGCCATGCCCCGGAACAGGGTCTGGCACAGGTGCACGTGGCTCTGGACGAAGCCCGGGTACACCCAGGCGCCCCGCAGGGGCACTCGCTCGGCGTCCGGTGCCTGCAGATCGGGGCCGATCGCCAGGATGCGCCCGTCGTCGACCAAGAGGTCGCCCGACACCACCCCACGGGCCGGATCGCAGGTCACCAGGACCCCGTCGCTGAACAGCACAGCCATGGTTCCCCTCTAGCGCTCTCGGCCCTGGTTGACCCGTCTGAGCCCGCTCGGTTAGCCTGACGGCGGCTGTCCAGGAGCGCAGGATGCACGGGCTCGGCTGGGTCGCCTTGTGGCTGATCCCCGTCTTCGCGCAACCCGCGCCGGAGGACGACCCACTGCCCCCGGAGACCCCGGCGGTCCAAGAGGACCCCATCCCCCGGGCCTCCCTGCGCATGGACACCCACAGCTGGTACGACGCGGTACCCGCCGACGCCGACACGCGGGTCTTCATGGGCATCGCCGCGGTGGGCCCGCGCGGTCTGGCCATCGACGGGGGCGGCGGCGTGTGGCGGACCGAAGACGCAGGCCAGCGCTGGCGGCTCGTGCTGAATCCGCTGGTTCAGATCGCCGGCCCGGCCGACCTGGATCCGGCGCGGCTCGACTACCGGCCCAGCGAGACCCTGCTCGACTACAGGGCCCAGGACCTCGCCGACGAGCTCAGCGACGACTACGACGATTTCGAGACGGACTACGACAGCGACTACGACGCCGACAGCTACGGCGAAGGCGGGGTCGATTCTACAGACGATGACGCCGAAGACGACGACGGCGACAGCACCGACGACACCGACGTCGACGCCGACAGCCTCGAGGCCGAGCTCAGCCAGCAGATCCAGCTCGAGGGGCTCTTGAGCGACGCCCGGGCGGCCGGCCTGCGCGAGGCCGCCATGCGCCTGGGCGGCCAGGTCTTCCTCCACCCCGATCTGCCAGACCTGGCCCTGGTCGGGCGCGCAGACGGCATCTGGCGCTCCATCGATGGCGGGAGGGACTGGACCCAGGTGGATCCGCTCTCCACCGTCACCGTGTTCGCCGCGGGCCCGGGCGCCTTGCTCTACGCAGGCTCCGACGACGGACTCCGCTACAGCGTCGACCAGGGGCGCACCTGGATCGACAAGGACGATCCGATGGACGGCCAGCGGGTCCGGGATCTGGTGGTCGCCGGCGACGGCACCTGGTGGTGTGGCACCGATCAGGGCCTGTTCCGATCCGACGACGCCGAGAACTGGGAGACCGCGCCCGTGAGCGGCCTGCGCAGCCCAGGCATCTTCGCCCTCTTGCCCGAGCCAGGCGCCCCCGGGAGCTTGCTGCTGGCCGACAACGAGACCCTTTACCGCACCGCGGATCGCGGCGAGACCGTGGTGGTCTTGGGTCGCCAGCCCCTCCTGGACACGACCCGTCTGCTGGCCCTGTCCGCGGCAGGCCACCTCCTCGCCAGCGGCTCGGATGGGGTGTGGGAGACCGTGGACGGCGGCCTGACGTGGCACCCGCTCTACCGCGGCCTGTCCGAGCCCCAGGTCTTCGACCTGGCGCTGCTGGACGACCGGCTCCACGCCGTCACCCTGGCCGGACTGCTTCGCCTGGCTGAGCGTCAGCCGGCGGCCGAGCCCGGGGAGACCCCAATCGCCTGGGCAGCTGCGCCCACCGGAGAGACCCCTCCCCAGCTCGAGGACATCGTCTGGGCCACGACCACGCGCCAGGGCATCGATCCAGCGATCTACTCCCAGGGCCGGCTCAAGCGGACCCGGGCCCTGCCAGAGGTCGTTCTCGCGGGCCGCTGTGGCTTCGGGCGTGGCCTGACCACCGACTTCTCCTCGCCGCCCACCACCGCAGACCGGGACCGGGACTGCGCCGTCATGGTGTCGCTGGTCTTCCTCAAGCCCAGCCAGTACACCGACTCCGACGTCGTGGTGGTCGACGGCTCGGTCTACACCGACGTGGGACTGGGTGCCGTGCCCGTCGTCGCAGCCAAGAACGCCCGGCACATGAACGACTATCGCTACGCCATCATCGATCTCGTGATCGAGCTCTACATGACCCGCGAGCAGCTCCTGGAGCGCTTCGCAGACATCCCCCCCGACGACCTCCGAGCCCAGGTGATGCACGTCCTCCAGATCCAGGAGGTCACCGCTCGCCTCGACGCCTACACCGATGGCGCCTTCACCCGTGGCACCATCTCCCTGGAGTCCCCATGACGACCCTTACCTCGCTGCTCATCGGCCTGGCCCTGGCGGCCAAGCCCCTGCCCTTGAACCAGGCCACCGCCGAAGAGCTGGCCTCGCTCGAAGGCATCGACCAGGAGACCGCCGACGCCGTGGTCGGCCTGCGCACCCAGCGGGGGCGCCTGGGCTCGGTCGAGGAGCTCCGCATCCTGACCCAGGTCGACGACACCGAGCTGGGCGTGCTGCGCCAAGGCACGGCCATGGACTTCACGGTGGGCGCCACCGAGAAGCGGGAGTTCCGCACCGTCGACGAGGTCTTGGCGGCCTTTGATCACGAGCCGACCGTCGAGCTCGTGCAGCGCTGGGCCATGCAGTACGCCAACACCCACCCAGAGGCCGTCGCGTCCTGGTGGAGCGCAGCCCGCAAGGCCAAGCTCCTGCCGACCTTTGCCGTCGGCTACCAGTACGACGACGACTACGGCGAAGACTTCGACTACACCACCGACGACGTCACCGGCGAGGTCTCGGCGTCCCTGGATCGGGTCGACCGGGACCGGGACCACCGGGCTGCGGTGGTTGCCAAGTGGGACCTGGACGACCTGCTCATGAGCTCCAATCACATGCGCGTCGTCTCCGAGTCCCGCAAGACCGTCGAGCTCCGCGACGAGATCAACGAGGAGATCACCAGCCTGTACTTCGAGCGCCGCCGCCACCAGGTGGAGATGCTCTTGTCCCCGTCGCGGGACCTCAAGGCCCAGGTCGAGGACACCCTCAAGCTCATGGAGCTCACCGCCCAGCTCGACGCCTACACCGGCGGCCGCTTCTCGGACCGGCTCGCCAGCGACGGGCAGTAGTCACGGGCTTGCTACGGGCGCTCTCGCCCGTCCGCGCTAGGGGTGGTCATGAGCGATCACCAGCGCATCTTGATCCTGGACTTCGGGTCCCAATACACCCAGCTGATCGCCCGTAGGGTCCGTGAGCAGGGGGTCTACTGCGAGATCCGCCCCTGCACCGACAGGGCGGTGCCAGTGCCCGGTCTGGCCGGCCTGATCCTGAGTGGCGGGCCCGACTCTGTCCACTCCGAGACCCGACCGGACTTCGACGCTCAGTGGCTCCAGGCCGGGGTATCGATCCTGGGGGTCTGCTACGGGATGCAGCTGCTGGCGGACCTGGGGGGCGGCTCGGTCGGCCGCGGCGAGGCCCGCCAGTATGGCCTCGCTGCCCTGAGCGTGTCCGCCCAGGACAGTCCGCTCTTCAAGGGCCTGCCCGAGCGCACCGACGTGTGGATGAGCCACGGAGACCACGTGGACGAGCTACCCACGGGCTGGGTGGCGACCGCGTCCAGCGGACAGTGCGCCATCGCGGCGATGGCCCATCCGGAGCGGGCCTGGTTCGGCATCCAGTTCCACCCCGAGGTGCACCACAGCGTGCACGGCACCCCGCTCTTGCGGAACTTCCTGTACGGCGTGTGCGGCTGTCGCGGCGACTGGACCATCGGGGGGTTCCTGGCGGCCCAGATCGCGGCCATTCGCGCCCAGGTAGGCCCGCACGATCGCGTGGTCTGCGGGTTGTCCGGCGGGGTCGACAGCTCGGTGGTCGCCGCCTTGCTTCATCGGGCCATTCCCGACCAGCTCCACTGCGTGTTCGTGGACAACGGTCTGCTGCGCAAGGGGGAGCGGGACAGCGTCGCCGCGGAATTCAGCGAGCTCAACCTCCACGTGGTCGACGCCAGCAGCCGCTTCCTGGAGCGCCTGGCCGGGGTTGGCGACCCCGAGCGCAAGCGCAAGATCATCGGCGAGGTCTTCGTCCGGGTCTTCGAGGAGGAGGCCCGGCGGATCGGCGACGTGAAGTACCTGGCCCAGGGCACGCTGTACCCGGACGTGATCGAGTCGGTCTCCTTTCGCGGGCCTTCGGCGACCATCAAGTCCCACCACAACGTGGGGGGCCTGCCGGAGCACATGGATCTGGCGCTGATCGAGCCCCTGCGGGAGCTGTTCAAGGACGAGGTCCGGCGCTTGGGTGCCGAGCTCGGCCTCAGCGAACGCCGCATCCACCGCCAGCCGTTTCCCGGGCCGGGACTGGCGGTACGCAACCTGGGACCGATCACGCCCGCCAAGCTCGCCTTGCTGCGAGAGGCCGACGCCATCGTGACCCAGGAGATCGAGGACGCGGGTCTGGGGAGAGCGGTGTGGCAGTTCTTCGCGGTGCTGCTGCCGGTGCAGTCGGTCGGTGTGATGGGCGACGAGCGCACCTACGAGTACACCGCAGTGGTCCGGGCCGTGACCAGCACCGACGGCATGACCGCCGACTGGGCCCGACTGCCTCATGCGCTCCTGGGCCGCATCTCGCGGCGCATCATCAACGAGGTCCGAGGGATCAACCGGGTCTGCTACGACATCTCGTCCAAGCCCCCTGCGACCATCGAGTGGGAGTAGCTCACAGCCTCACCGCCATGCCGTCGTGGGCCCGCTCGACGGGAACGCCCGTCGCCGTAACGACCGCGAGAGCCTCGGCCTCGTCCACGTCGGGGTAGAAGTGGGTCAAGAGCACCCGCGTAGGGCGTGCCACCGCGACGGCATCGGCGACCGCCTGGGGCCACAGGTGTCGGATGTCTGGATCCTCGGCGGCCAGGGCACACTCACAGACGAACAGGTCCGCGCCCTCGCCGAGCTCCGCCAGGGCGGGGCTGGGCCCGGTGTCCCCGGAGAACACCACGCTCGCACCGCCCGGGGCCGTGATGCGCAGGTGCAAGGCCCCGGCCGAGTGGTTCGCCGGCCGGGTGTCCAGCGCCAGTCCGCCTGGCAGCGCACACCGGCCGGGACCATCCAGCGGGAGCTCGGTGACCGGCACCTGCCAGCGCTTGGAGATCAGGTTCCGTCCGTGCAGCGCTCGCAGCCCGTCCAGGTGGTCCTGGAGTCCCGTGCCCCCGAACAGCGGGTAGTCCCGGTCCCGCGGCAGCACCTTGAAGGTGAACAGCAGCGGCCCCAGATCGGCGCAGTGGTCCAGGTGCCGATGGGAGTAGATGCCACCGTCCAGCTCCAGCAGGGGCTGACCCGACCGCGCGAGCCTCTGAAGGGTGCCCGAGCCACCGTCGATCAACAGCCGGGTCGACCCATGGGCCACCAGAAATCCGGCGGGGCCTCGCTCGCCGTCTGGCAGGGTCGTGCCCGAGCCCAGGACGTGAAAGATCACCCTGTGGGTGCAGCCCCGAGGGGCAGCTCGTCCGCGCCCAGATTCAACCAGTCCAAGACCTCGTGGCGCAAGGCCTCGGCGATGCGGCGCGGGAGGTCCCCCTCGATCGCGGCGACCCGCTCCAGGTTGCCCTTGAACAGCCGCATCGCCGCGGGCTTGCGGCCCTCTCCCTCGCCGTGCTCAGGCGGTGAGCCGTCGTAGAGGCACCACACCATCGGCGACAGGGGCGGGTTCACGCCGGCCAACAAGCCGATGGCGGGGAAGCGCTCGGTGATCACCGGCACGTCGGCCAGCCAGGCCTTCAGCACGTCGGGCAGGAGCCCGTGGGCCGCGGACAGCGCAGCCTGCCAGGTGGCGTCGTCGCAGACGCCGACGGGCGGGTACGCGGTCGGTGCCAGCTGGGTGGCCCGGGCGTGAGCCTCGCGGGACTCGACCGGCCTGCCCAGACGCTCCAGCGCCAGACCCGTGTAGTACCAGGCCTCGGCCAGCTCCGGCTCCAGCGCGGTGGCCTGGGCAGCAGCCCCGATGGTGCCTGCGAGATCCGCGAGCTCGAAGCGGGCGGCGGCGAGTCCGGCGAGCGCTTCGGCACTGGCCGGCTCGAGCGCCAGGTAGCGAGAGAAGGCCGCCTCGGCGACCGGCGCATCGCCCTGGCGGAGGGACGCATCCCCGACCAGGTAGAGCGCGTCGAGGTGGTCCGGGTGGTCGTCGAGCAGCTCTTCGGCTTCGACCAGGGCCTGGGCGATGTCTCCGCTCTGATAGGCATCTGCGGCCTTGGTCAGGCGCAAGGCCGCCAGGGCGCGGGGATCGACGGTCCAGCCGCCACCGGGTGCCATCACATCAGGAAGACTGCGGCGCCGACCGCCAGGGCCACGACCACCGCGACCCCGATGATCATGCCGTTCTTGGAGCCGCCGTCGGCGTCGGAAGACGCGGCAGCCCCGGCGGTGGCGCCCGCAGCGCTGGCAGGGGGCGACGACGGCGCTTCGGGGGCAGCCGATGCCGCGGCGGAGCTCGCGAGCACCCCACCCCGCATCGACAGCGCGAAGGCGGCGAACTCGGCGACGTCCTTGCACAGGGTCAGGTCGGTGAGCATCCACTTCTCGAAGGCGTGCTCTTGGTCCTGGTTGGGCATCCGACCCGCCTCGTAGAGGGGGAGGGGAGCGCGGTCCAGGTTGGGGCTGTCCGGGACCTCGCTGAACTTGACGCCCTCGTGGTCACGGAGCCAGAGCTTCAGGGCATACCGCGCCTGGAGCACCGCCAGCGGGTAGCCGCCCTGGGCCTCGGCTTCTTTCTGCAGCGCGTCCAGCGGGAAGTTCCGGTCATACGCCTTGCTGAGCAGGTCGATCTGGTTGCCAGGCAGGCCCTCTTGGGCCTTCTGCAGGAGTTCGGAGGGGCTCCGGCGGTTGGTCAGGGCGTTGGGCTGGTCACCGCCATTGAGTCGCTGACCGGCGCTCTCGAGCTCCTCGGCGAGCACGGAGTGGGCCCACTCCGACAGCGCATTGGCATCGCTGACGGTCACGATGCCTTCGGCGAAGCGCTTGCAGGCGCGCTCCAGCGGGGCACGCCCGTCACGATCACCCAGCCGCGAAGCCGAGATCGCGTAGTACCAGTCCGAGAACCGCTGGGCCATCGCGTGCCCAGCGTTGGCGTCACCGGACCGCCAGCGCTTGAAGAGCTGCTGCGTGGTCAGTGAGTCCGTGTCCGGCATTCAGCGCTCCGTCGTCCCAATCGGCCGCATCATAGGGGCTCGCCCCAATGGAGACAAGCCGGTCCAGGGGGGTCCGCAGCCCGCCCTCGATCATGGCCGGGCAGGGCCCGCTGGTTACGGTGCGCGCACCATGGAAGTCCTGGTCCACGCCACCGGCAACCCCCTCGCCAACCTGGACTACCTGGTGGCTTGCCCAGAGACCGGCGACGCGCTGGCGGTGGACCCCTGGGACGCCGAACCCCTGCTCGCGGCGGCCCGGGCTCGCGGGTGGACCATCCGCACGATCGTGAACACCCACGAACACTGGGATCACGTCCAGGGCAACCACGCCCTCAAGGAGGCCACGGGCGCACGGGTCCTGTGCCACCCGGGCGCGGTGACACAGATCCCCCACGCCGACGAAGGCCTCACCGCGGGCACAGTGATCCAGGTCGGGCGCAGCGTGGCCCTGACGGTGCTCGACACACCCGGCCACACCGCGACCCACGTGTGCCTTCAGGCCCACGGCGATCGGCCGGCGCTGCTGTCCGGCGACACGCTCTTCAACGCGGGGGCCGGGAACTGCCACAACGGCGGTGATCCCCGGGTCTTGTTCCAGACCTTCCGCGACCAGCTCTGGGGCCTGCCGGACGCGGTGGAGCTCTTGCCCGGCCATGCCTATCTGGCCAACAACCTGCGCTTCACACTGGACCGAGAGCCGAACAATGCAGCGGCCGCCGGACTGTTGGCGCAGCTGGACCCGGCCGGGCCGCCCCCGGTGCTCACCCTGGGCCAGGAAAGGGCCGTCAACACGTTCTTCCGCCTGGACTCGCCAGAGGTCCGGGAGGGCCTGGCTCGGGCCTTCCCGGAGCGCACACTGCAGACCGACGAAGACCGCTTCGTCGCCCTGCGCGAGCTGCGGAACGCCTGGTAGCGATGCCCCTGCCCACGCCGCTGCTGTTGGCGTACCGCCGCGCCACCCTTGCACCGGTCCCAGGAGCGGGGGAGTCATGGGCCATCGCTGCGGTGGAGCCGCCGGGAGCGCCGCCGTTGGCCAAGTCCGGCCCGAGCTCCCAGGACGAACTCGAGGACCGTGTGGGCCAGACCGGTCTGGCGTGGACCCGGATCACCTTGTCGTCTGGTGCCTGGTCGAGCCCCGGGGTGTTGCTGCCTGGGCTGACCCGAGCCAGGGCCGTGCGCCTGGCGCAGAAGCTGCGCCGCTGGGCGGTCCTGCGCGTGATCCCGGACCGGATCGAGGTGCTCTACACCGGCATCAACGACCGGGCGCTCTAGCCACGATCAGTGGTCCTCGGAGACCTCGTTGCGATTCCAAGACGGGATCTCGACTTCGACGTCGGTGGTGCCGTCGGGCACACACTGACAGGCCAGCCTCGAGCTGTCTCGGACCATGGGGGCCATGTCGAGCATGTCCTCCTCTTCTTCGATGGGCTCGGGTGCTGTGTCGAAGCCCTGGTGCACGTAGACGTGACAGGTCGAACAGGCCACCACCCCGCCACAGGCGTGGTCCACGTCGATGCCGGCCTCGAGCAGCAGGCTCAGGATCGACCCGGGGTGACCGTCGTGGTGATCCGCCAGCGCAGCTGGATCCACTGCGATGACCTGGTCGGTGCCGCGAACGCGTAGGCGGTACCGCTGGGTCGGCGGCGGCGGCGGCGGATCTTCGATGAAGGGGTTGACGCCCATGGGGAGGCCTCTCAGGGGACCGCGACCGTCGCGGTGACGGCCGCACCGCCCTCTAACGGCACGACCCCCAACCGGGCAGCCCGCGGGGTGTCTCGGGCCAGCAAGAGCTGGTTCACCGCCACCGAGAGCACCGCATAGCTCCCCAGGCCTGCGACCCACAGCTGGCGCCGCTTCCACGTGGACCAGCCCGCCACGTACACCATGGCCGCGGTGCCAGGCACCACCACCGCCCAGGCGACGGCAGCCCCTCGGGCGTCACCAGCGACCAGGTGCGGCAGCCCCGGCAGCGGCACCCAGCCGATGAGCTCCGAGTCGACCAGCCGCCAAGAGGGCACCGATGCCACCGGAGGCGGCGCCGGTGTCGGCGCCCCAGGCACCGTGTAGGTCGCGAGCTCGGCCAGCAGGAAGCGGTCGGGCTCCAGGTGGAACAAGGGATAGAGCCCGGCCATGACCTGGGCGTCCAGGCCCGGATCCGCGATGGGGTAGGGGACCCGGACCTGCCGCGCGGCCAGGGGAGATCCGGCGTAGCCGCTGGTCATCCGCAGCACCGGAGTCTCCACCCCGTCCCCCGGCACGAGCTCCGCCCCGATGACCAGGTGGGGGGCCCGCGGTCCGAGCAAGGCGAGCGCACACAGCGGCTCCGGCCCGCAGTCCAACAGCGCCTCCCGCTCGGCGGGGTCCAGGCGCTGATCCAGGGACTCCCGCTCCCAGACGTCCAGGGCTGGGACTCGCGGAAGGAGTCCGACCAACCGGCCGGCGGCGTCCCGCGCCTCCGCGATCAGATCGTCGCTCGCGTAGCCGACCGGCAGCACCAGCACGGTCCATGCTGGCTGTGTCCGGTAGGCCTCTGCCGTGGACGGCTCCATGCTCCGGATGGTGGACAGCGGCCAGCTGACCCGCCCCTGGGGCAGCTGTGCCTCCATGACCTCGTGCTCGAGCCCCAGCAGCTCGGCGGTGACCAGCCGGCCGTCCGCGAGCTCCACCGTGCGGAATTCGCCTCCGCTGGCGACGCCCAGGATCAGTCCCAGGACCCACAGGATCACAGGCCCTCCGGCGGCAGTGGGCACTCGCCGTCCAGCCCATCCGTGCCTCGGGCGATCAGGGCCACGGCCAAGCGATAGGTGAACGGGTCCTCGGCCGCATCGGGCGCCGCGGCCGTCACGGCCAGCCCCACGGGGGAGCCGGCCACCACCGGGAGCCGCCAGGCCGTGCGGGCGTCGGTGCCGAGTCCCACCACGGCCTCGGAGTCCGGGTCCAGCCAGGGTCCCTGGGGCACGCCGCACTGGGACAGGTCGTAGAGCAACAAGTCGGCGTGCACCTCGGGATCCTCGAACGACGCTGTGGCGCACATCGTGCCGACCGCCTCGGGCACCAGTCCCAGCCAGTGGGTCTGGCCCACATAGGCGCCACGCTCCACCGGCGGGTGGTCCCAGGTGAGGCCGCAGCCGGTGTCAGGGTCGCCGCCGGCGGTGGTGCCGGCCAGGCTGCCCGCGCCGATCAAGGAGCCCTGCCAGGTCAGCCCCACCCCAAGGGGCAACACCGCTGTGGCCACAGGCTGCAGGGTCGGCACGATCACGGTAGCCCCATCGACCCACTCCACCTGGGTCGGCAGGACCGATCCCGGGAGCACCGGCGTGGCGGTGTCCTGGGGCAGGTTCGCGTGTCGAGGCCAGTCCTGGCAGCCGGTACAGCCGACCGCGACCATGATCGTCCAGCGGGGAATGTGCTGCATGGAATGCCGGTTCGTTCCCGCTGGTTGTACCGGCCCCCCGTTGGCCCGGTCAAGGGCCGGTCGTTAGGGGGGCAGCCCCTCTGACTGAGTACCACCGTGGCCGAAAACCAGGACCGGAACGACGACCCGATCCTCGATCCGACCCAACAAGAGGACAACGACGTCCTCTTCCAGCTGGAGATGCAGGCCCGCAACCTGCTGCTCGGGTACTGGAAGCACGGTGTTGCCGGGATCCTGAGCGTCTTGGGCGTCATTCTGATCTTCGGCGTGATCGACCACGTCATCACGTCGGGACTCCAGGAGACCAGCTACCAGGTCGCGATGATCGACAAGAAGCTGGCCGAGGACGACCCGGGCTTCGTCGATCTGAGTGCCCCCACCACACCCACCCAGACCGCCATCCTGAACAAGGCGGCCGAGTTCTACGCCCAGGCCGGCGCAGAGGGCAAGGGCGCTGCCGGCGCCGACGCCTGGATCAAGGCCGCCACCACCCAGCTGCGGCTGGGCGACCTGGCCGCAGCCCAGTCGGCCTACCAGGCCGCCCTGGACACCAAGGACGAAGGCGTGATCGGCTACGCCGCTCGGAATGGCCTGGCCAGCATCCACATGGCCGAGGGGCGCACGGACCAGGCCATCGCCCTGTACCGCGAGATCGCCGACAGCCAGCGGGACTACCTGGCCGAGCGAGCCCTGATGGATCTGGCCGCGGCCTACGACGCCACAGGAGACACGGCACAGCTGGGGGCGATCATCACCGAGTTCGACGAGCGCTTCCCGGGCAGCGCCCGCCGCGCCCGGATGCCGGTGGCCAGCGAGACCACCGCCGCCAACGGCGGATAGCGACCATGCTGCCCGAGCTCGTGTCCATGAGCGTGATCCTGTCCACCCTGACCAGCGGCGCCTGGATCGGCGACCAGGGTGTGCAACCCGAGCCCCCCGTGGCGACCAGCGGCGCCTTCGACGCGCCCCCGGTGCTGGACTGGCTGCGGGTCCTGCCCGGCATGCCCGGCATGTCCGCCACCCACACCGAGCGGTCTCGGCCGTCGACCGATGGCACCTGGGTCTACCTGGGCCAGGACAGCAACGACGCCATCTACCAGGTGCACCCGGTCACCGGTGCGGTGCACCAGACCATTCCCACCAAGGGACCGGTCCAGTCCCAGGTCCTGTTCATCGACAGTGACCTGATCTTCTGCGATCTGGGCGGCTACACCCACCGGCTGTCACCCGACGGCCAGGGCCCGGGCTGGCAACACTTCGGCGGTGCGCCCATCGCATCGACGCCGACCCTGCACAGCGACGTCCTCTATGTGTCCAACGTCGACGACACGGTCTACGCCCTCGATGCGGGCTCCGGTGAGTTGATCTGGCGCTATGCCAGGCCAGCGGATCCGACTCGGAGCTCCGAGCTGACCCTCTTCGGGGCGCCATCGCCCACGATCGATGGGGACCAGCTCCTGGTGGGCTTCGCCGACGGCAACCTCGTGGCGCTGCGGCTGTCCGACGGCCAGGTCAACTGGGAGCGCCGGGTGGGCGAGGGCCGCTACCCAGACCTCATCGGCACCCCGCTGGTGCTGGATGGAACCGCCTACGTGGGTGGCTTCTCCGAGCCCCTGGTCGCCGTCGATCTCGAGACGCGCAACGTCCGCTGGCGGCTCGAAGCCGTGGGCAGCGCCACGCTCCCGACCCCTCACGAGGGCCTGCTCTACCACGGCGGCACCGACGGCAAGCTGCGGTCGATCACCCAGCTGGACGGCGAAGTCCTGTGGACCTGGGACAGCCAGACCACCGGCGCGCTGACCCAGCCCCAGCTGACCGAAGCAGGCATCCTGGTGGGGAGCAGCGACGGCACGCTGTACCTGGTGGACCCGGACAGTGGCCTGGAGACCTGGCGCTGGGACCCGGACATGATGCTCGACGGCGTGACCGTGGCGCCGCTGCTGATCGAGCGCCAGGCCATCGTGGTCACCAACGCCGGCCGGCTGATGTCGCTGGTCGTGCCGGCGCCGGTTGCGCCGTGGGACCCCGACGGAGCGGACGCCTTCTTCCAGTAGGCGGTGCCTGGGGCGGCTCGAGCCACGAGCCAGCGGTTGGAGGTGGCAGCTCGAGCCGGCAGTTCGAGCCACGACTTCGAGCACCCGTTCTTATTTAACATAATAACTATTCTCAGACATTCTACCTGGGTCAGAGGGCACGGCTATACTCCCGCCCGTGGGCGCTCCCCTGACCTCGTTGGCGCTGTTGGTGGCCCTGCCCGGGTGCGCCCAGGGGCACGTGGCGACCCTCACGCCCCACGGGGTGCTGTCGCTGGACACCCTGGAGCTGGACCTGGGAGCCGCGGCGCTCGCCACCCGTGCTGAGGCCGATCTCGGCCTGCGCAACACCGGCGACGTCTCCCTGAGCATCTCCTTGGTGCTCGCCGACCCGGACGGCCCCTTCTCGGTCAGCCAGGACACCTTGAGCTTGGCGGCCGGCGCCAGCGTCGACGTCCGGATCTGGTTCGAGCCGCTCCAGGACCGAGCCCTCCAGGCCGGCGAGCTCCGGGTCAACCCAGACGACGGTGCCTTGTCCCGGGTGACCCTGACCGGCACCGCCCAGCCCGACGGCGACGGCGACGGGCACGACCACCCGGCTCTGGGCGGCGATGACTGTGACGACACCCGGGCGGACGTCGCTCCCTCGGCGGCCGAGGTCTGGTACGACGGCGTGGACCAGGACTGCGACGGCGGCTCCGACCACGACGCCGACCTGGACGGCTGGGACCAGGAGCCTGTCGGCCAGGACTGCGACGACGCGGACCCAGCCATCCGGCCCGACGCCACCGAGGTCTGGTACGACGACGTGGACCAGGACTGCGACGGCGGCTCGGACCACGACGCCGATCGAGACGGCGAGGATGCCACGCCCACGGGACAGGACTGCGACGACAGCGACGCCCTAGTGCAGCCGGGGGCCGAGGAGATCTGGTACGACGGCGTGGACCAGGACTGCGACGGGGCCTCTGATCTGGACGCCGATCAGGACGGCGAGGACGCCGAGGGCTGGGGAGGCGCCGACTGTGACGACGGCGACCCAGACGTGTGGCCCGACGCCCCAGAAGCCGATGACCTCCAGGACGACGACTGCGACGGGCTGGTCGACGAGGACTTTCTAGGCGCTGGGGATCTGGTCCTGAGCGAGCTACTGGTCGACCCGGCCGCGACCTATGACCACTACGGTCAGTTCGTGGAGCTCACCAACGTCTCGGCGCGGGAGGTGGCGCTCACCGGCTGGACCTTGTCCTCGGACGCCGGTGACCTGGCTCTGGACACCGATGCGGTGGTCGCCAGCGGGTCGGCCGTGGTGCTGTGTATCGACGCCGATGCCGTGCTCAACGGGGGCCTGAGCTGTGACGGGACCTGGGGACCCCAGGTCCTCGACAGCCCAGACGGTCTCACCCTGAGCGCCGGGGGCCTCACCGTCGACGGCGTGGCCTGGACCCCGCTATGGCCCCAGGTGGAGGGCGCCTCGATGAGCCTGGAGCCCGGGTCGATGGACGCCTCGTCGAACGACGACCGCACGGCCTGGTGCAGCGCCACGAGCCCCATGGGCTCCGGAGATCTGGGGACCCCGGGGAGCGCGAACGACGCGTGTCTCTGAGGGGGCTCGTGGCTCGTGGCTCGAAAGAACCCTAAACAAGTATCATGCCCGGATGCTTGATTCGTTCTATAAGCTAATCCGGATGGTCAGCTCTAAGTATTAACAAAAGGTTCCTGACCCCTGTTCTCGGTTCCTGACCCCTGTTCTGCTCTCCCCGCTTCTCCCCCCCTCCCGCGCCGCGGGTGCAGGGTCTGGCGCGGAGCGCCCCGGCCCTGCCCGGCGGCCGCAGCCGGGAGCGGAAGTGTTTCGTGGGGAGTCTGGACCGGCCGAGCGCCAGCGAGGGCAGGCCGAGCTTGCGAGGTCCCGGGAAGACTGCCCACGAGACACTTCCTCGGACGGCGGAGGCGTAGGCCGCCGGACCAGAGGGGTGACCGCGAAGGCGAGCGACAGCGAGCCCGCGGCCTCACCCCCTGAACATCAGAGAAGCCGCGCAGCGAGGTCCCGGGAAGACTCCCCACGAGACACTTCCTCGGACGGCGGAGGCGGAGGCCGCCGGGCCAGAGGGGTGACCGCGAAGGCGAGCGACAGCGAGCCCGCGGCCTCACCCCCTGAAAGAACTACTGCGCCGTCAGCGTGATCGGCAGCGTGCCCTGGACGTTGGCGAAGCTGATGGTCTTGGTGACCTTGTAGAAGGTCCCCTCCTGGACGACCGTGAAGGTGTAGGTGCCCTCCTGGAGGGTGGTCGACACGGGGATCGGCCCCAGGAGCTTGTCGCCCAGATACACCTTGGCGCCCAGGGAGCCGTAGATGATGACCGGCCCGGAGCGTACGTCCTGGGGCAGGTTGAAGGACAGGTCCCGGGTGGTCGACTGCAGGTCGATGACCATGGTCTTGTCCTTGTAGCCGTCCTTGGCGACCCGGACCTTGTGAGAGCCGAAGCCGAGCTTGACGCTCACGGGCGCCGTGCCCTTGGGGGCATCGTCGACCCAGACCTGGGCCCCGCGCGGGGTGGTGCTGATCTTGAGGGTGCCCTCGGTCGGTTCGTCGGCCTGGCCCCAAGGGTTGGACGCACCGCTGGGCTCGGCCACCGCGACGGGCTCGCTCTCTTGCTGCTGGGCCGCCCGGCGCTCGGCTTCCCGGCGCTCGGCTTCCTTGCGCTCGGCTTCCTTGCGCGCCGCATCGCGACGCTCGGCTTCCTGGCGCTCGGCTTCCTGGCGCTGGGTCTCGTCGCGGGAGTGGCGGTCGACCTGGTCCTGGTCGGCGGCACGTTGGGCCTCGGCCTCGCGCTCGGCCTCGCGCTGCTCCCGACGCTCCTGACGCTTGCGCTCACGCTCTTCGGCGCGGTCGACGCTGCCGATGCCGTTGCCGCCGTCCTGGGCCTCTGCGGACGCGGGCTCGGGCTCGTCGGTGGCTGCGGACGCTGCCGCGGTGGGAGTTGGGGCCGTAGCCGTCGGGGGTTGCTCGATCGGGGCCTTGGGCTCCGCCCGGACCGGGGGCGTGGGCGGGGGCTTTCGCTCGGCCTGCTCGGTGGGAGCGGGCTCGGGCTCCGGGTCGTCGCCTCCGCCGCCGCCGAACGCAAACAGCGCACCGCCCACCAACAAGACCGACGCCGCGGCCAGGATGACCGGCAGCTTGTCCTTTTTCTTGGGGGTCTCGGCGTAGGGGATGCCGCCGTAGAGGTCGTCGTCTTCGTCGTCGACCGCCGCGTCTGTGGTCTCGTCGGCGAAGAAGTCGGTGGTGTCCGGCTCGGTGAGATCCGGGGGAATGTCGACCGGGGGGACCGTCACCGGCGGCAGGGTCTCTTCCTGGTCGGGCTCTGGGGGCTCGTCGGGCGCGTCGTCCAGGACCGGCTCGGGTTCTGGGGCCGGCGCCGGCGGCGCCGCATCGACCGCGAGCTGCTCCGGGTCTGGCGGCGGGGTCCGCGGGATGCCGTGATGCTGGGCCGGCGGCAGGGTCTCTTCGCCGGTCAGGGGCTCGGGCGCGGGGGGCGGCGGCGGCGGCTGGGCCGGCACGATGGGCGCCCGCAGCGAAGTGGGCTCCGGGGCGTCGGTGATGTCCAGACTACGCGGCTCGGGTACGTCGAGCCCTTCGCTGAAGCGGGCCACGCCGCGCTCGGCCATGGCGGCGGCCTGGACCTGGCGGCTGGCCGCCACGAGGGGGGCCCCGTCTCGAAAGCAGAAGTCCACGCGGTCGTCGTACGTGGAGCTGCAGAGCGGACAGGCCTTCATGGACGCAATTCTGCCTTTCGAGACGGTGGAGTATAGGCCCCGGCACGGACCGCGCCGAGGCGCTGGTGCTGATAACGCACCGCCACCCGGGAGATCTTCCGGGGCATTCAGCCCCGTTCGTACTTCTGGCGGAGGTGCCGGGCGATCACCAGCCGCTGGATCTGGTTGGTGCCTTCGACGATCTGCATGACCTTGGCGTCGCGCATGAAGCGCTCGACGGGGTACTCCCGGGTGTAGCCATAGCCCCCCAGGACCTGGACGGCGTCGGTGCTCACAGCGACGGACGCATCGGTGGCCACGCACTTGGCGATGGCCGCCTGCTCGGAGCAGGGTTGTCCGGCGTCGCGAAGCCACGCGGCCTGGCGGACCAACAAGCGGGCGCCCTCGGTGCGACAAGCCATGTCTGCCAGCATGAAGCCGACGCCCTGGTGGGCAATGATGGGCTTGCCCATCGTGCGCCGCTCGCAGGCATAGGCACCCGCCACGTCCAGGCTGCCCTGGCAGATGCCCACCGCCATGGCCGCGATGGTCACCCGGCCCGAGTCCAAGGCGCTCATGGCGATGCGAAAGCCCGCGCCTTCCCCGTCCAGCAGGTTGCCGGCAGGCACCCGGACGTCTTCGAGCACCAGCTCCACAGTGGGGCTGGCCCGCAGCCCCATCTTGGCTTCCTTCTTGCCGTAGCTCAGGCCCTCGCTGCCCGCGTCGACCAGGAAGGCACTGATGCCCTTGGGGCCCGGGCCGCCGGTGCGAGCCATCACGACGTAGAGATCGGCGACGCCACCGTGGGTGCACCAGAACTTGGTGCCGTTGAGCACGTACTCGTCCCCGTCGCGCACAGCGGTCGTGGTCAGGGCGCCAGCGTCGGAGCCGGCATCGGGCTCGGACAGCGCAAAGGCCCCCAGGCACTCACCGGTCACCAGTCGGGCCAGGTAGCGGTCACGCTGAGCCTGGGTGCCGTGCTTCAGCAGGATGACCTGGGGCAGGCCGTTCACGCCAAGGGTGACGGCATAGCTGGCCGAGACCCGGGCGATCTCCTCGAGCACCACGGTCAGCTCGGCGTAGCCCAGCCCCAGTCCGCCGTAGGCCTCTGGCACGGGGATGCCGCAGAAGCCGTGCTCGGCCAGGGCCTGGAAGTGCGACCGGCGGAAGGACTCGGTCTCGTCGTCCTGGCGGGCCGTGGGGCCCAGGACCGCTTCGGCGAACCCCCGGGCCGCTTCCTTCAGGGCGAGCTGATCTTCGCTGAGCTGCAGCACGGTGGGTCCTGTGGGATCAGGCCTGGGCGGCCTGGGATCCGTTGAAGTGGGTGTCCCTGCGGAGCACGTCGACCCGATCCGGGGTGAGCGCGAGCAGCTTGAGCAGGTCCTTGGCCCGGGTCATGCGCCCAGCGACGGTCTGGCTACGGAAGCGCAGCTCGACCACTTCGGCCGGGCTGTCGACAGCGACCTGGAGTTCGGCGATGCCCGGGCGCATGTCCTGGGTGACCATCACCCGCCGACCGCGCTTCTTGGCCCGGCGGACCAACGGAAGCTCTGGCGCCTCCAGGAGCGCCTGGACCTGGGCGCTCAGGGCAGGCGCCGTGATGCCGCGCACGACCAGGCTGTAGTCGAAGCCGTGCACCTGGCTCATCAGTGAGGGTCCTCGCAGCGGCACTTCGCAGGCCGAGAGCACCCCCATGCCGTCTGGCACGGTCGCCACCAGATCCCGCCGGAGCGCGTCCGGGTCGACCCGCTGGATCAGCAACAGGTCCATGTAGTCCCCGGTGCTGGACTCCCCGACGGGGAACGCCGTGGAGAAGCTGACCTTTGGGTGGGGGTGGTAGCCGCGTGAGTAGGCCAGCGGCACGCCCGCCCGCCGCAGGCTGCGAAGCCATGCATTCATGGTCTCCAGGTGGGACAGGAAGCGCAGCTCACCGGTGCGAGACACGCGCAGCCGCACCCGCTGCACGGGATCCGGCTCCTCGAGCCGCCCGGCCTGGGGATCGAACTTCTTGCGGGCCCGAACCGACGCGCGCTCTTCCTCGCCCTGGGGCCGCTGGCGACCGGACCCCATCATGAAGGTGCCCTCTTGCTTCGACCCGGCGATGCTGTTGCGCAGCATGTGGGCGCACAGGGGCCGCTCCCGATCGATCACGCCGCAGCGGTGACACTTGGAGTGACGGCAGTCCTCGGCGTACTGCAGCGCGACAGCCCGCTCCCAGTCCTCGACGAACCACTCCTTGGGGATCATCACGTCGATGTGGTCCCAGGGCAGCCGCTCGTCGACCCGGCGCTCGCGCAGGGCGTCGTCCACGTCGTAGCCGACCTGCTCGATGGCCTGCAGCCAGGCGTCGAATTCCAGGTGCTCGTGCCATGCATCGAGCCGGGCCCCCAGGTGGAAGGCGGCCTCGATGAGGTCCCCTGCCCTGCGGTCCGCCCGGCTGACCAGACCCTCCAGGAACGTCTCTTCGGGGTTGTGGCGGCCAAATTTCACGCCGCGGTTGCGTCCGAAGTGCTTGTCCAGGATGCGCTGGCGCCGATCGGTCTCTTCGATGCCGATCTGCGGGGCCCACTGGAACGGCGTGAACGGCTTGGGCACGAAGGTGCTGACGCCCAGGTTCACCCGGGCCCGGTTGTTGTGGGACTTGCCCACAGCAAGGGTGCGCAGGGTCAGGTCGGCGATGGCCTCGATGTCGTCGTCGCGCTCGGTGGGCAGCCCGATCATGAAGTAGAGCTTCACGTGGCCCCAGCCCAGGCTGTAGGCCTGGTCGGCCATCTGCAGCAGCCCTTCGTCGGGGATCCACTTGTTGATCAGCGCCCGCAGCCTGGGGCTCGCGGCTTCAGGGGCCACCGTCAGGCCTGTCCGCCGTACGTCGGCGACCCGATCCGCCAGGTCCACCGAGAAGCTGTCCAGTCGGAGTGACGGCAGGGACACGCTGACCCGCTGCTTCTCCGCCCGGCTCACCGCCTGGTCGACCAGCTGCTTGACCCGGCTGTAGTCACAGGTCGACAGCGACACCAGGGAGACCTCCTCGTAGCCGGTGGTGGCCAGGGACTTCTCCATGAGCGCGTCGACGGTCTCCAGGCTGCGCTCCCGCACCGGGCGGGTGGTCATGCCCGCCTGGCAGAAGCGGCAGCCCTGGGTGCAGCCCCGCAGGACCTCCAGGCTGACGCGGTCGTGGACCTGGGGGGTGAACGGGACCAGGTAGTCGACTGGGAAGGTGGCTTCGTCCAGGTCCCGGGTGATGCGCTTGACGACCTTGGGTCCGTCGACCGGCGGCAGGATCCGGCCGTCTGGCAGGATCTCCATGGGGTACAGCGCCGGCACATAGACCCCTTCCAGGGTCGCGAGCTCGGCCAGCATCTGGGCCCGGGTCGCGCCGTCGGCCTTGAGTGCTCGCAGGGTCTGGGCCAGCTCGACGACCACGTCTTCGCCGTCGCCGATCACGAAGAAGTCCATGAACGGGGCCAGCGGCTCCGGGTTGAAGACCGCAGGACCGCCGGCAAAGGTCAGCGGGTGTGCATCGGTGCGATCCACGGTCCGCAGCGGGATGCCGGCCAGGTCGAGGCAGTTGAGGATGTTGGTGTAGGTGAGCTCGGACTGGAGCGTGAAGCCCAGTCCGTCCAGCTGGCCCAGCGGGGTCTTGGACTCCAGTGCGAAGAGCGGCAGCTCCAGCGCCCGCAGCGCCCGCTCCATGTCCGGCGCCGGCGCATAGCCGCGCTCGGCCCAGCACCACGGCAGCTGGTTGAGCACAGCGTAGAGGATGTGCAGGCCCAGGTTGCCCAGGCCCAGGTCGTACAGGTCGGGGAAGATGAGCGCCAGCCGGACGTCGACCCGATCCGGGTCCTTGTGGATGGCATTGACCTCGGTCCCCAGGTACCGCGACGGCTTCTCGACCAGCGGCAGGATCTCGCGCTCGAGGCGCGTGGCGAGGGTTGCGGCGTGCATGAGTCGTTCCGGTGCTTCCTGCGGAGCGGCCCGATTAACCCGAGCGGGTGAACCACCGCGGTCCCCTGCCCTGGCTGCTCGTCGTGACCGCCGTCGCATGGGCCGGGCTCCGGCACGCGGGCTTCTGTTGGGACGACGGCGCACTCGTGGCCGACAACCGCCTGACCAGCGCCTTGGACTGGGCCCACCTCCGAGCGATGTTCCAGGCCGATCTCTGGGAGACGCTCAGCCTCCCGGCGCCGGCCAGCGGCTACTACCGTCCCCTGTTCCTGGTCAGCCTGGCCATCGACCAGGTGGTGCTGGGCCCCGAGCCTGGACCCCACCACCTGCACTCGCTGGCGTGGCACCTGGCTGCGGTCGCCTTGCTCTATCGGCTGCTGCGCCAGCTGATCCCCGAGCACTGGCTGCCCGCCACCGCAGGTGCTGCCCTGTTCGCCCTCCACCCGGTCCAGACCGAGGCCGTGGCACTCATCGCCGCGCGCAACGACAGCATGGCCGCCGTGTTCCTGCTCGCGGTCCTGCTCCTGCTCTTGCCCGAGCGCCCGCGACCTGCAGCGCTGGGGGCCGCCGGGCTCGCAGCCATGGCGGGCCTGCTGAGCAAGGAGAGCGTGGTCCTGGCACCCCTGGCGCTCCTGGTCCTGGACCTGGCCCGCCGGGGTCGACCGGGCCGCTGGGCACGCCAGGTGCCGGTCCTGGCGGGCCTGGGCGCCGCGATGGGCCTGCGGGTCTGGGCCGGCGTGGGCGGCGCCGCTGTGCCCGATCCCGGCAACTGGTCGCTGGTGCTGGGGCGGCTGCCCGAGATCCTGGGGACCTACCTGGGGCTGCTGGTGTGGCCATCGCCCCTCACCCCGGCCCGGCACCTGAGCTACCTGGAGCCCTTGGGTCAGCTGTGGCCGGCGGCGCTGGTCGCCCTCGTGATCCTGGCGGGCATGCTCGGGCGCAGCCGGGCCCCAAGGCTGGGCTGGCTCGGCGTGGCATGGGCCGCCGCCACCTTTGCGCCGACCCTGCTGGCGACCCTGGACAAGGGGCTCCTGGGTGAGCGCTACCTGTACCTGCCCCTGGCGGGTCTGGCGCTCACCCTGGCCGCGTGGATCCCCCGCAACGTCGCTGCGGCCGGCGTCGCCGCGGGCGTGGCGGCCCTGCTCGGCGCCGGCGTGTCGCAGCGCCTGCCCGCCTGGGAGAGCAGCCGGGTCCTGTGGCAGGCCGCCCACGACGCCCTGCCCTCGCCCTTCACCCACGCCGGACTGGCCTTCTACGTGAACCGGGACGGCGACCCAGAGCAGGCCCGGCTCCATTACCTCAAGGCCATCGAAGGCGACCCGCCCTACCGCGACGCCTGCAGCAGCCTGGTCATGGTCTATCTGCGGCTCGACAAGCCCCACGTCGCCGTGCGCATGGCGGACTGGGCCATGGCCGAGCGGGGCTGTCCCCCCACACCCGACTTCGTGGATCAGCACGCCCTGGCCCTCGCCGGGTCGGGCGACTGGAACCGCGCTGCGCGGCTGGTCCGCGAAGCCCCCCATGGCCCGAGCGGCGTCGGCCTGATGGTGTTGGGCGCCGAGCGCTTCCTGGCCGGGGACATGGCGGGGTACCAGCAGGCCCGACAGGCCTGGCGAGGCCAGGCCTCCTACCCGGCTCAAGTGCTCCGGCTGTTCGGGCTCACCGGCCAGGAGCGCGCCGCCCGGGCCCTGGCCCAGGTCATCGACGACGAAGCGCGCCCTGTGGACGAGTGACGAGGTCTACTTCCAGCCCTCCCCGTCGATCCAGTTCACGTGGAAGCGCTCTTCGCGGGTGCCGTCCTGGAGCAGTTCCACCCAGCCCAGACGCAGGTCCGGCCCGGCCAGGGTGGCCGTCCAGAGCCCATAGGTGGGCAGGTAGGCCGGGTCGTAGGCGCCGGTGAAGCCCTCCCACTCGCCCATCGCCTGGGCCTTGTCCAGCACGCTGTCCGGCCAGTCCTCGGCCTGGGCCCTGCGGGCGACCAGCTGCTGCAGGGCCAGGTCGTAGCGGGCCTCGAGCTGGACGCTGCTCAGGTCTTGGATGCCGGAGGGCTCGCCATTGCCCCAGCGCTCGAGCTCCTGGGCCGGGGCGCCACCGCCCCCTGCGGTGATGTAGCCCACCCCCAGGCGGCCTTCGGGCAGGTAGAGCTCGGACGCGTGGGCCCCGGCCGAGAACACGGCGCGCAGCTTGAGCAGCGGCGCGTGCTGCTCGACCTCGTCGATGAGCTCTTGGGGCACCCCGTCGGGGTTCATGTCGGCCCCGCGAGCCAGTGTGACCCGGGAGTGGTGCATGAAGACCAGCAGGTGATCGTAGCTGCCGCGCACGGCCCGGGGGATCCAGCCGATCTGCTCACGCCATCGGCTGCCGAGCTTCTTCTTGTTGGTGTCCAAGACCACGAAGCGCCAGGTCCCCTCGCCCACTTCTACGTCAAAGGACGACCAGCTGGCGACCCGCCCGTAGCCGATGTCCGCGCCATAGCCCGGGTAGGCGCCCTCCATGCCGACCAGGTCCTTGTCCCCGGCGATCTCCCGGTCTCCGACCACCGGGATCACGGGGATCCGGTAGCCCTCGGCGTCGGGCTGGGTCTGCCCGGACAGCGTGTTGGCAAAGGCCTTGTCGAAGGCGGCCCACTCGTCGTCGCTGGCCCAACGCACGGTGTCGCCCATCAGGGCCACGAACCCGATCTCGCGACGGTTGGCCATGTCGCTCAGGGCACGCACGGTCCGGGTGGGCGCTGCGTCGTCGGGCACGCCGCGAGCCAGCCGGTCGAGGCCGGGAATGGCCGCACGCACGTTGCCCACCACGGCGAAGCTCAGCTCGTCCTGGTTCGAGACGAGTGCGGCGGCGTCGTCGGAGAAGAGCTCGTGGTCCGGGATCTTGTCCGGGTGCAGCGAGCAGGCGAGCAGGGAGAGGGCCGAGAGCGCGGGGGGCAGCAGTCGCATCGGGGTGTCCTCACCCGCCGGAGTGCAGCACGCAAGGACTGGTTAGGTCCGCGGCTCCAGGAGGTGGTGGGTGTCGCTCCCCCGATTCGATGACCCACGACCGGGTCTTGTGCTGGCGATGGGGCCCGGCGAAGGGGACCGCTTGGTCGCCCCAGGGGTGCCGGATCAGCTCCTGGCCGACGGCGAGCGCCTGGGATGGTCGAGCCGGGGCGCCCTGGTGATCCTGGCGCCCGACCGGACCACCGCCCGTGTGGTGGCCCTGGACCACACCCCGCACGCCCTCTCCACCGGGCCGGACCGCTGGGCCCTGGTTCACGAAGGAGGCGTCGAGATCGTCGATCCGGACTCGGGCTCGAGCCACCAGATCGCCACGGATCTGGTCGAAGAACTGGTCGAGCTGCGGCCTGGCGGGGCGCTGGCTGTGCTGCGAACGGCCAGCGGCAACCGGGTGGTGGACCTGGACACCGGGGGCTTCGTCACGCTCCCGGCGGGGGCCCGCCGCACACGGACCCTGCTGCCGTGGAGCAGCGGTGCGGGGCTGATCTGGATCGATGACGACAGCCTGTACCGCTGGTCCGACCAGCGGGGTGTCGCGGTCTGCGGCCACCTGCCCGAGCGCGCCGTCGCCGTGGTCCCTGGGCCGGGCGGCAGCGTGCTGGTGACCCTGGGCAGCGGCGGCTGTCTGGTCGCCTCGCCCGGGCGGCAGGCCGTGCTGCTCTCCCAGGAGGTGCTCGCCCAGTCCGCCTCCTTTGACGCAGCTGGCACCCGCCTGCTGGCCGCGGTGGCCGAAGGCACGGCGCTCTTCGACACGCGCACCGGGGCCCGCACGCGGCTGTGGACTCATGGCGCCCCCGTGGGCTTCGCCCCCGATCCGGTGCGGCTCGATGACGACAAGGGTGTGCTGCTGGGTCCCGACGACCAGGTGCTCGTGCGGCACCTGGGGCTGGCCGGCGTGAGCCAGGACCTGCCGCTGCTGGTCGGTCCCGGAGGCACCGTCTGGGATCTCTCCACCGGCCGACCCGCCTGGCCCGACGAACCGCTGACCGGCGGGGTCACCGCCGTGTACGACGATCGGGTGCTCCACGTGGCCGACCGCGACGGCACGCTCTACGACGACACGGGGACCGTGCTGTCCCGGTGGCGCATCCCCCTGTTTCCAGAGGCGTCGGCCGAAGAGCTGCTCCAGGTCGTGCGCACCGGCGGCGGCGAAGAAGAAGACGACTCGGACGCGGTCGCCGAGGCCGCGTGGCTCGGCGACCGAGTCGTGTTGTTGACCCTGGACGGCGTGGTGGGCGTGGTCGACGCCCGCGACGGTGCGCTGGTCCGGCGCGAGCAGCTCGACGCCTACGAGGAGACCGATGGCTGGCCCGGGCTGGTGCCGCACCGACGGCGCGGCGTCTGGCTGCGGGTGGGCGAAGGCGGTCGGCTGCTCCCGGGGCCGGGGGCCCTGGCCGATCCGGGCGAGCCGGTCGAGGCCTTGGTGCCGGTCGGCGAGGGGGTGGTGCGCGCCGTGGGCGAGCGCCTGGAGCGCCTGGACCGGGAGGGCAAGGCCACGTGGACCGTGCCCCTGGCGCCGCACCTGCTGGCCCAGGGGCGGCACCTGTTCGCGGCGGTCGACACCGACCTGGTCCTGGTCGACGCCGAGACTGGGCGCGAGCGGGGGCGGTCCCGGGGCGCTGTGGGCGACGCCGAGGGCATGGTCGCCACCTCAGACGGCCACTTGTGGACGTGGGGTGGGCTGGACGGCGAGGCCCGGGTCTGCTGCCTGGACGGCACCACCGGCGCCCATCGCAGCAGCTGGGCCCTGCCGGCAGACGGGGTCACCGTGGCCAGCGGCGCAGCCTGGGTCTGGACCGAAGACGGCATGCTGGTGCGGCTGCAGCGCCGCGACCGCTACTCCACGGTCACCGACTTGGCCAGGTTGCGGGGCTTGTCGATGTCACGCCCCAAGGCCAAGGCGACTTCGTAGGCCAGCAACTGGAGGGGCACGACGCTCACCAAGGGCGAGAGCAGCGGCTCGGTGACCGGGATGGGCAGCGAGACGTGGGCCAGGGACCGGGCCTCGTCGTCGCCTCGGGCGTGCACCATGATGATGCTGGCACCCCGAGCCCGGGCCTCCTGGATGTTGTTCAGGGACCGCTCGCGGTGTTCGTCCATCGGCACCACGGCGATCACCGGCGTGCCGCCTTCGAGCATGGCGATCGGCCCGTGCTTCATCTCTCCAGCGGCGTAGGCCTCGCAGGGGATGTAGGCGATCTCCTTGAGCTTGAGCGCGCCCTCCATGGCGACCGGCCACGACGGGCCGCGGCCGATGAACAAGGCATAGCGGTGGGCCAGCAGAAGCTCGACGGCGGCGCGGATCGGCCCCGGCTCTGCCAGGTACTCCCCCACCCGCTCCGGGATCTCCATCAGGCTGCGGGCCAGCTCACGGCCCCGATGGGGCGACAGGTCCCGACTGCGCCCGAGCATCAAGGTGAACGTGAGCAGGGCTGTCACCTGGCTCGTGAAGGCCTTGGTGGACGCCACGGCGATCTCGGGACCGGAGTGGATGTAGACCCCGGCCCCACAAGTCCGGGCGATGGACGAGCCGACCACGTTGACCACGCCGAAGACCTGGCCCCCCTTGAGCTGGACCTCCCGCACGGCCTCGTGGGTGTCATAGGTCTCTCCGCTCTGGGAGATGGCCAGGTACAACCCCTCGGGATCGATGACCGGGTTCCGGTGCCGGAACTCCGAGGCCACCTCGGCATGGGACGGCACCCGAGCCAGCTGCTCGATGGCCATCGCGCCCAGCACGCCAGCGTGGAAGCTGGTGCCGCAGCCCAGGATGTGCACACGGCTCATGCGCACCAGGTCCCGGGGGCTGAGCTCCATGCCGCCCAGGCGGGCGCCACCGGCGCTCTCGACTACCCGGCCCCGCAGACAGCGGGCGATGGACTCAGGCTGCTCGAAGATCTCCTTGAGCATGTAGTGGGGGTAGTCCCCGCGCTCCTCGGTGCCGAAGTCGTCGCCCAGCAGCTCGACCTCGTGGGGCGCCTGGCCACCGTCCAGTCGGGTGGTCTCGACCCCGTCGGGCCGAATCACCGAGATCTCGCCGTCCTCGAGGTAGATGACCTGGCGGGTGAAGCGCACGAGCGCGTGCCCGTCGCTGGCCAGGAAGTTCTCACCCTCGCCCAGGCCCACCACCAGCGGAGAGCCATTGCGGGCCGCAATGACGAGCCCTGGATGGTTGGCGAACACCACCGCCATGCCGTAGGTCCCGCGTACCTGGCTCAGTGCCTGGCGCACGGCCTGGACCGGATCGTCGTCGTAGTACTTGCGGATCAGGTGGGGCAGGCACTCCGTGTCGGTCTCGGAGCGGAAGCTGACGCCGTCGGCCTCGAGGCGCTGACGCAGCACGGCCACGTTGTCCAGGATGCCGTTGTGCACCACGGCGATCTCGCCGGTCGTGTCGGTGTGCGGGTGGGCGTTGTCCTCGGTGACCCCACCGTGGGTCGCCCAGCGGGTGTGGGCGATGCCCACGTCGCCGGTCCAGTGCTCGGGCACGACGCGCTCGAGCGCAGCGACGCGGCCCACCGCTCGGCGGACGCTCAGTGCGCCGTCGGTGATCTGCGCGATGCCAGCGGAGTCATAGCCCCGGTACTCGAGCCTGCGCAGGCCCTCCAGCAGGACCGCGGCTGAGCGCTGGGATCCGACGTACCCCACGATTCCACACATGCTCTCTCACTCCTCGGCGACGGGTTCGAGGTGGGGCCTCAGCTCAGCCAGCAAGCGCTCACCGTCTCCGGGCTTGTAGCCCCGGCGCGTCTCCTGAACCAATCCCTGGGGATCCACCAACAGGGTGGTCGGGATGCTCCGGAGTTGGAGGGCCCGACCGAGGTCCGGGTCCCACGCAAGGACCAGGCCACCGGTCTCGCGCTCGGAGATCCAGCGCTCATAGTCCCCTCGCCTCTCGTCCATCGAGACGGCGAGGATGCGCACGGGCAGCCCCTCCGCCTCGGCCGCGGCCGCCAGCGCGGCCAGCTCGGGCAGCTCGAGCTGGCACGGACCACACCAGCTGGCCCAGAAGTTGACGACCAGCCACTCCCCGTCGGGTTCTCCGATTCGTAGCGGTCCTGCTGTCGTGGCGAGCGTTCGGCTGGGCAGGCGCGCCCCACGGGCCTCCTGGACCGCCTGGCTCCGCGGGTCCCGGTCCAGGGTGCTGCGCCAGGCGGCGACGACTGCGTCGGGGTCACTGGGGCCCACGTAGAGCCGCTCGAGCCGCTCCTCGAGGCCTCGGTGACCCAGGGCCGCGGCCCGCGCATAGGCCTGGAGCGCCGCCCTAGGCTGCCCCGCCTCTTCGAGCAGCTCCCCCCAGAGCACCAGGTCCCGGGCGCGACCCGACGTGCTGGCGGCCAGGGCCGCGGCTTCGAGTGCCTGAGGCTGCTGATCGCGCCCCCGCAGGACGTGGGCCTCGAGCCGCCAGGCGTCGGCCAGCAGGCGCTGGTGTCGGCCCTGTTCTCCCGGATCGACGGCCATCGAGGACAGGGTCCGCCGAGCCGAGCGCGCCAGGGCGAGCGCCCGCTCTGGATCGCCGCGTCGGCGCTCGACCGCCGCGGCTTCCAGGCCCAGCCGCGCCGGGGGCTCGCACAGGTCCATCGCTCGCCGCCAGAGCGCCAGGCTGTCGTCGGCCCGGCCGCGCTCCTGGAGCTCCCGCGCGGTGGCCACCAGCACCCGCTGGCTCTCGCTGGCCGTGCTGCCCGCCGGCGCGGCGGGGTCCCGCTGCATGGCCAGCACCCGGCCCAGGTCCCGGATCATCGCGGCGCCCCAGGGGTGGTGGCTGCCCAGCACGGCCTGCTCGCCCAGGCCGCTCAGCCGCGCCGCGGCGGCGGTTGCCAGCTCGGTCTCGTCACAAGCCACGAGCAGGGCATGGGCTCGGTAGATCGCCAGCGGGTCCTGGCCCCCCAGAGTGTGCGCTGCTCGCTGGACCGCCCCGCGCCTGACCGCTGCAGCCCCCCGGGTCTCGAGCTCGCAGACCGGGGTGAGGAGATCCGGTCGCGCCGGTGCCTGTGCGGCCAGCTGCTTGGCCTGGCCCAGGGCCTCTCGCAGGTCCCCGAGATCGGTCCAAGCCTGCAGCCGAAGGGCAGCGGCCTCGTGACCCGGCATTCCGGTGACCAGCCGGAGCGCCTGGCTGCTGCGTCCCTGGGCCAGCGCTGCGCGAGCCGTGAGCAGGGCGGCGCCGGCCACCTGGGCCAGGTCCGGCGGCAGCTCCTGGGCGTCGAGGGCCTGCCACGCAGCGCCGACCCAGGCCCGCCAGGGATCGGAGTCCTGGGCCAGCAGCTCGGCTTCGGCCGCGAGCTGGGACTGTCCCCCCAGGGCGATCAAGCTCTCCCGCCAGGCCCACCAGGCCTGCCAGGCCCCGGGGTCGCTCGCCAGGGCCGCCGCGGCTTCGACGGCTGCGGCCTCGGGATCGGCCGCCCACAGCGCTGCGCGGGACCGGGCCACCGCCAGGGCGGTCGCGTCGTCGGCCTGGGCGAAGACAGGGTCACCCAGCAGGACCAGAAGCGGCAGCAGCACCGGAGCTCAGACCCTGCAGACGAGGTCGATCGTCCCCGGTTCCCGGCTGCGGACCTCGCCCTGGCCGCCGCGGGCGACCTCGCGCAGCAGGCAAGCGCCCAGAACCTCGTCGGGCGCGTCCAGCCGTGGCAGGACCTGGTCCAGGTGGGGGGTCAGGCCCAGCTGGAGGGCCTCTGGGGAGAGCCCATGGACCCGCACCGTCCGAAGCGACAGATCGTCGACCCGCTCTTCGTGGAGGGTCACGCGGCTGGGGCTTACCACCTCGAGGGCGGCGATCAGCCGCAGGCTATCCACCGGGCCCGGGCCAGCTGCCCCGTCCACAGGCACGCCAAGGGCCAGGGACACCAGGTCCAGCAGATCCGGCTGGCCCGGCTGGGGCTGCCCGGACCAGGCCAGGTCGCTGTAGCGCTCGACCACAGACTGGAAGCCCGCCACGCTGCGGGTCAGGCCGCCAGGGACCTCTCGGCCGTCCATGCCGAGCAGCTCGACCCAGCCGCGCACGGCAGTCAGCGAGCCCCGCAGGTCGTGGAGCATCACGCGGATGACCAGCTCACGGGCCAAGACCCCTCGCACCGCGGCTCTGACCTGGGGCGTGCCGATCCAGCGCTCGTGGTCCTGGCTCACTGGAGCTTGTCCTGGAGGGCGGCGAGGGCCGGCCCGGGGAGGTAGCGGGACACGTCTCCCCCGTTCTGGGCGATCTCTTTGATCAGGCTGGAAGAGACGAAGATGTGAGACGGCTCCGTGAGGAGGAACACGGTCTGGATCCCAGGGGCCATGTCCATGTTCGCGAGCCCGATCTGGAATTCGAATTCGAAGTCCGAGACCGCCCGCAGGCCCCGCAGGATGACCGTGGCACCCGCCCCGCGGCAGTAGTCCACCAGCAGGCCTTCGAAGGTGTCCACGCGGACGCCAGCCAAGTCGCGGGTACAGTCCTCGAGGACGTGCAGCCGCTCCTGGAGCGTGAACAGGGTCTCCTTGGCGGGGTTGTTGCCACAGGCGACCACCACCTCGTCGAAGAGCTGGAGCCCTCGACGCAGGATGTCCATGTGCCCCTGGGTGATGGGATCGAAGCTGCCCGCCAGCACGGCCCTTCTGGTCACTGCGGCTCCCGGGATGACCGGTGCGTCAGTATCCCACGGGCGCAGAGAGGGAGGAATTGGACCTCAGCCAGTGACCCTGTCCCCCATTTATTCCCCTTGAATCTATCTGCTCAGGTCGGAGATGATAAGTATTAACCAGAGGTTCCTGACCCCGGTTCTGCCCCCCGGTTCTGCCCCC
>Ga0209992_10000621_pt1 | contig 45534 bp, 34 predicted proteins | sample 2SBtaG_2_FD_182564 | JGI IMG/M metagenome (GOLD analysis project Ga0209992, IMG submission 182564) | Deep subsurface microbial communities from Kolumbo volcano to uncover new lineages of life (NeLLi) - 2SBTROV12_ACTIVE470 metaG (SPAdes)... | ecosystem: Environmental > Aquatic > Marine >... | reverse complement strand
GACTGTGTGTCATCTGGTGAGCAAGCAATAGCCATTTTTTCGGCCGCACAAAACGCAACATGAAATCGAAAAAATCGCACTCAAACCGCGTCAAGTACTTTTTTAATTATTTTCGCTGAGTAGTTACGCATTTTTCACCTCAAATTTATGATATTGACCAATTTAAGTATATGCGGAGTTTCTAATAATACGAATAACTTAACGAAATTTAGCAGGATTTTTGATTTTGAAATGCAGGCTTCATGAGCCGAGTGAAATTGACTGGAAACTCAAATATTATTGGCTCGGATTGACAAGGTCTAGAAACGAATCTAGAGTTGGCCAAAAACGGCTACGAAAATTATGGAAATTGGGGTAAAAATGACCGATTTCATTCACGCCAGATGGTGTAACGATCAAAAATATCGTCCAATAATTCATTATCAGGTTTAAGCGGGGTTTGCGTTAAGGGATCGTTTGGTAAAGATAAATCGATTTGCACACCTAAACTAGTGCTAACTTCGATATTTCCACTATGGTGATAACAAATTAAAAAGCTTACTAATAAGTCCGAAGGGCAGGTCATTAGATTAACGGATCGCCAGTCAGCTTGTTCACTACAGAGTTTGAAATGAACGTCATCAGAAATTTTTGTAATTATTAGGGTAATGTTACTTTTTTCGCCCCCTAAATTTTGTAGAAATGAAGTGAGTGAAGTTAAGCACTTTTTCATTAGCTCCTTGTTAATAACGATAGAGTCGTTAGTTTCAACGTCTATATTTGTGATGATACTAAAAGTTTTGCCTAATTCTTTTACTACTGATGATACAGATTCTGGCGTAAATGTATTTGGATCAGAGGTGAAGGTTTCACCAATAAGCTGCTCACTGATTTCAAACATCTTCCCTATTTCATTTTTTAGTAAATCCCAGTTATCCAACCGGTTGATATGAGCTAGAGTCGAAGAGCGGGGAAAAGGAAGCTTTAGCAAAAATGCAGAAATAGCAGCCTGTGAATTTCGTAGATGTGTGAAGCCGGAAGACAAAATCAAAAGGTCACGGATTCTGTTAAGTTCAATTAGTCGTTGCCAAACATTGAGTTTTTCATGTAGCAGCTGGTCGCGTTCCAGGCGCAATAAAAAAAACTGCATCGCATTGTTTAGCTCCATACGTAATGAGTCAATATCCCATGGTTTTGTAATATAACGTAAAATTTCCCCATTATTCACTGCTGCGATAGCATCACTTAAATCGGAATAAGCGGTAGTCAACATACGAACAATTTGCGGGTGTTCTTGACGCGCATGATTTAGTAAGTCGATACCTTTTTCCTCTGGCATACGTTGATCAGTAATGAGTACACCAATTGACTCGGTTTGTTGCTTTAATATCTCTTTTGCGGCAGCCACGCTCGAAGCGGTAATAACCACGAAGTCCTCTGCATAAAGCCGTGAAAAATATTTCAGTGCTTTTTCTTCGTCATCGACAAATAGGACTGAATATTTATTTTCGATAAAAGTCATTGTTGGTTACCTTTTTTTATGGGAATGATTTCATCGATTACTTTTTATTATCGACGAACAATCTAGAAAAACGGGTGAAATCAATTAACCGAGACATGTTTTTTTATATCCCTATTGGCGGATGCCAAAGGTAAGGAGAAACTGAATTTCGTCCATTCGCCTTCTTCACTCTCGACCGATAGGGTAGAGTTATGATTTTGTAGAATAGTATGACAAATACTCAATCCTAAACCCATTCCATCACCCACGTCTTGGGTTGTGAAAAAAGGATCGAAAATCTGGGCGCGAATGTCACTGGATATACCCACTCCATTGTCGCTAATAGATATACGTAAACTATTTGCCGTGGATTTGCTTTCGATAATAACGTTGCCCTTCCTTTTATCCTGAACAGATTCAACGGCTGCAAAGGCGTTATTCAATAAGTTAATAAGGATTTGGACTATGTGGCTTTGTGAACCGAGCACTTCATCCTGATCTGAAATAATCAGTTTAACTGAAACATCAATATGCTGATTTGCCGTAAACCGCATAGCACTCTCAACGGCCTGGGAAAATAAAAATGGCTTTGTTTTCTCTGCTTCCGAGGGATAAGCAAAAGTATGTAAATCAGATACTATTTTGCGTATACGTTGCATGCCTTCGTCAATATCGTTAAATAGATCCTGAAGTTCTTCGTCATCTTTTATGTTGGGATCTCGTTGGGCAACCTTCAATGCGGTTAGGGTGAAATTAAGAGGATTGTTAATTTCGTGCATTAATCCAGCGGTTAACGTGCCTAAGGAATTTAATTTCTCACTGTGTATTAATTTCACTTGGGTTTGTTTGAGTTCCAATAAAGCCTTTTCCAACTCCTGGTTTTGTTTTTTTAAATTTAGTTCCAGATTGGAAGTTTCCAGGAGGTTATGAAGACGGCTTTGAACCTCAATTTTGCTAAATGGTTTTGTAAGAAAATCGTCCGCGCCATAGTCTAATGCAGTAATTTTCGTTTCTTCATCCATACGGGCGGTAAGGAGCATAATCTTGGTATGACGTGTGCCCGCAGCATCCTTAAGCAATTTACACACCTCCAGGCCATCCATCCCAGGTAACATATAATCCAATATCATTAGTTCAGGGAGGTATTGGCGGGCAAGTTCCAGACCCTGCCTCCCGTTCCGTGCCTGGACAATACGATAATCACTACCAAGTGCTGAGACAAGGTGCTGACGCATATCGGGTTCATCATCAACAATCAGCAACAGCGGGCCATCGCCTGGAGGTAAATCAGCTTCTCCTTTTTCAAAAGGTGTATCAATTGGTAGTGCAGCAATGTGTTCGGCTGATCGGTGGATAACTTCCAACAATTCTCCTTCAGTCGGCATTTGATGAATTTCTTCTTCTGAGTGTTTTTCCCAACTAAGAGGAAAAACCACTCGCATTGTAGTTCCAACTCCAAGTTTACTGTTAACAGAGATACTCCCACCCATTTTTTCGATGAGATCTTTTACCAATGCTAAACCTAGGCCTGTTCCCTGATACTTTCGAGTGCTAGATCCATCCGCCTGATGAAAACGATCAAAGATAAGGGGGAGGTCCTGTTCATTGATCCCAATTCCAGTATCAGCGATTTCAATAACAGTTTCCTCCAAATTCTTTGTGCTTCTAAGAGTAATTGACCCTCCTTCCGGAGTGAATTTGATTGCATTACCTAATAGGTTAAGAAATACTCGTTCCATTGCATAGGTGTCGGCTTGTATAACCAGAGGATCATTAGAAAATTCTTTTACAAGCTGAATATTCCTTGCTTCCATCATATGTGTCATTGAATTAATGGTGCCTGCAAGGAAGGCGTTTATTTCGATAGATTCCAATGCCAGATTGGACTTTCCTTCTTCTAATTTAGTGATTTCCAAAATATCGTTTACCAGTTTCAATAAACGCATTGAATTATTTCTGGCTGTTATTAGAAGGCTAGCGATTTTATCGTCAAGTTTGAGCGGTGATTGCAGTAAATCTTGAATTGGTGAGAGAATTAGTGTGAGGGGTGTCCTTAATTCATGGCTGATATTAGCAAAGAACTGGGTCTTCATTTTATCGACGCCTTCCAATTCTTTGTTTCGGAGGTCTAATTCTTGTCGAAGATTAAAATCACTGACCCTGTTCTGTGCAATGAAATAGCTTGACGTAGTAGATATAATGCTAGTCATCCCGATAAAGTAGAAATTGGTAAAAAATATATTCCATGTTTCTAATGGATGAACATACGAATGATTAGCGTAGCTAGCAACTAGATATAATATCAAAGTAAATATACTTAAGAAGAGCGTTTCGCTAAGTACCCATGGCATTAAGAGTGCGAAACCAAATATCACGATATTAAGCACACCGTAGTACGGTGAAAAAGCTCCATCTGCCATGTAAATCATGGTGCAAATATAGGTATTGACGAGTATAGGCCAAACCATACCTAGATAGATAATATGTCGTTTTCCAAAAGTTGTGAAATGCAATCCATACAGAAATGTGCCTAATAAGATTGCCACTATCCTGATATTATAAAAATCTCTAGCTAATTCAGGGTAAAGTAATTGATCTAATGCAATACCTAGGGGTGTTAAAATAATAACCAATAATCCGCCGATTTTGGAACGACGAACCCGTAGAGAATTATCTTCATGACTATAGATATTTTGTGAATCAGGTGCAATTGATATTTTTTGTTTTATCAACTCTGATCCCTTATATCTAGAAAGACTGCGACACCCATTTCGTCTGTTACAACGCGATAATGAGTGTCTCGTGGGACCAAATTTTCCATATCCCTTTCGTTACGATAGACCAGGTGCCATTCCAATAGATGTTCCATATGATTACGATTTGGATTACTTGAGTGGACGTTGGTAACAGAAAGTAATCCGCCTGGGCGCAACCATGTGTAAAACATACTAACTAGACGTTTACATATGTGGTCAGAAAAATAATCGAAAAGCCCCGCACAATAGACAAAATCGAAACTATGGCCGAAGGTATCATCTTTTTGGTGAGCCTCCCGAAGTAAATCGTCAATGGACTTATGTGTGATTTTTAAAACAGGTTTATTTCCACTTTCGTCTACTGCATCCTTTAGTCGTCCTTTAACATGTTTCAAAGTTTCATCGTTGAAATCCATTAGCTGAAAAGATGATTGCTTCGACAAGGGGTTGTCACGGATAAAGCGTCTAAGTTCAACAGCTGGACCACAACCTATATTCAAAACGGTAAAAATTCGTTCTTCTTCTTGAATGACTCTTTCCGCCTCTTGCTTAAGTCTATCCTCGAGCATAACGATGCGGTTGCGATGGGATTCGGGCGATGCTGCTTCTATGTGAAAGGCGTCTACGATTTTCGCATAGGTTGTTGTCGGCTTTGCTGTTGATGTCCTCAACATCATGTTGACCATCTCATAATCACCGGCATATCCAAGAGGCTTGGAATATGTTCTGTGTACAAATGGGCTACAGAGCGTGAGAGGGTGTAGTTCCCTTCTGGCAAATGCCTTGTGTGCTGTTATTTCATCTAACTCAACATCTTTGGCAGCCTCTTCAAATTGAAGGAATAGTTCTCCTAATTTTGGTCCAATGGGTTTTTCCACCTCCCTATAAAAATCTTCCACAATGTTCTTTGCGTCGTCGATTTCGTTTTTATCGATAATTTCAACTTCTGCTGCTTCCAGCCAATGGCTTAGTTCGTTCAGAAAATTCCGTAAATGACCGACAACGAGCTGGTAGTCTGGATTGAGTTTTTGCCCGGATTCCCAGTCCTTTATAAAACGATCCGTTTCAGCTTGTAAACTTCCACCAGGTTTCAAGCCACTCATATCATTCCATGTGTCAACCAGAGTAGCGGATATAATCACCATCAGACCAGTCGTCAATATATGACCTACTACAGCACGACCTTTATAAATGGTTCGTTGCCCACGTAACACATTGAGGGAAGGCAGTACCTCACTCAGTTGGACGATAGAATAGGGGTTGTATATTTCAAAAACAGCCGTTGTTCTTGTTATGTGGATCAATGTTCCTTTACCTTTATGTCCCTGACTATTTGTAAAGGACACGATACTTTCTATACCAGTAAGTTTATGCTCCATGATTAGTATTGTCTTAATTTAGAATATTTCTTTATTATTCGACGGTTTCATATAAGACAAAAATCTTATTTAATACTGTTTTAGAGAAATCAGCAATAATAGGTTCTTTCATTAATTCCATAGTTGTTATCGTGACTCCAAATATACTTTGAGCAGTAAGAGCTAATTCCATAAACATTAACGAATCTATACCCAAAGTACCTATATCTTGATTTATATTAATTTTATTAGGTGTTAATTTTAATATTTTAGCGGCAGTTTCCTGTAATATTGATTCAATATGCTTCAACCTTTCCTTACTTGGCATGTTAGCTAATGTTTCAGCCAATTGAATAGCCTTAGAGTTTATATCATCCTTCTTCGAAGCGTTTCGGGTCAAATCCAGGAATCTAGAAAGATATTTTCTGTGGGGGTCTGCTTTTTCCCATGTATGCCAGTCGACATTGAATACACCTACCTGGGGCTTATTGAAAGCTATCAATTTATCTAGGCTAGATAGGGCATTCTTATTTGTGAGACCAAATATCCCTTCTTTTTCCAAAAAAGTACTTATTTCTGAATTACGCGCGGCAATACCCGTCTCAGCCAATACACCCCAATTGATGGTCATTGCTGGGATTCCATTCAACCTGAGGGCATGGGCAAATTCATCCAAAAAGCTATTGGCAGCGATGTAATTGGCTTGTCCTCTATTGCCAATAAGAGATGCAATTGACGAAAACATCACAAAGAAATCTAGGTTGTCTGATTCAAAGCATCGATATAGGTTCAAGGCACCAGATATTTTAGGTGTCATGACGGTCGTATATCGCAATATATCCATATGCCGAATGAAACCATCATCCAAAACCATGGCCCCATGAAAAATTCCTTTTAGCTTTATGGCGGATACTTTAAGGCTATCTATCAATTTACGGGTCTCTTGAAAGTCACTGATGTCAACCTGAGGTGTTTCTACAACGATACCTTTTTCTTTGAGCGAGGCGACGACTTGTTTGGCTTCCTCTGTTGTAGCACCGCTGCGACTGACTAGGACCAATTTACCGACACCTTTATCACCCAGCCATTTTGCGAGTTCCAGACCAAACCCACTCGTACCTCCGGTAATGAGGTAACTACCATCAGATTTGTATACACTTTGTTCGCTGAATTCCGAAATAACATCGACGGTTTCATCATCGTATTTCACTATGATTTTGCCAATGTGTTTAGCTTGAGCCATATGGCGAAAAGCTTCTGAAATTTCGTTGGCTGCAAAAACTGTTGTCGGTAATGGCGAAAAAATTCCGGTCTCAAAGCCCTCTTTGATTCTATTCAAAATAGGCGGCAGAATCTCAGGTTTATCGACACTAATGCGATCCATATCGATAGCAGAAAACATGATGTTTTTATTGAATGTTGCCATAGGTAGGGATGAATTATCGCTAATGTCTTTTTTGCCTACTTCTATGAACCTGCCATGCGGGGCCAATAGTTCGAAACTTTGTTTTAATGCCTCACCTGAAAGTGTATTTAGTACAATATCAATTCCTTGTCCTTCAGTTGATGACTTGATTTGTCCAACGAAGTCTAGAGAGCGTGAGTCCATTACATTTTTAATGCCTAGAGAACGGAGATAATCACGTTTTTCAGAGGTGCCTGCTGTTGCGAAAATTTCAGCACATTTCCATTGTGCTATTTGAATTGCCGCCAAACCCAAACCACCCGCTGCACTATGGATAAGGATTTTTTCCCCCGATTTTATATCACCTATGTTTAGCAAACTATAATAGGCCGCCATGAAATTAGCATGGATGAAAAACTCGTCGGACCCCACATTGAGTGGCTTGTGCAAAACAAATTTCGTTGAAACAGTTACATAGGAGCGAAATGCCCCTATCGCTGCTGCCACTACTTCGTCACCTATGGAAAAGTTGCTTACATTCGTGCCTACAGCAGTGACGACTCCAGTTATTTCCATTCCAATAGAGGAGCCGTAATAGGTATCAGCAATAATTTCTGGAGAAATAGTACCGTATGCTTTCAGAAGGTCTTTAAAATTAAGAGCTGAGTACTGCACCTTGATTTCAACTTCGTTGGGGTTGGGTTCTTGTCTTTCAGTTTTTCGGTATACAAAGCTATCTAATTGGCCTTTTCTCAATATATCGAGGTAAACGGGTTCTTCAGTTAAAATAGATTTCTTATTTATGATGGATTCCCTTTCTTCTGGACGGAACCGAGTTAATTTTTTGGAGAATATGTTTCCTATACGAAACGCCAGATCGCTTGAGCTATCAAAGGCCAAATAATGGAACCAATCAGTGTATTGAGTGATAGATTGGTTTCCGCCGATATCAATAAGTCGGCAATGGATATTAGGATGTTCATTTTGGATGAGTTGGCCAAGTCCCCAAATAGGGCTTAGATTGAGATTGATCTCTGTATCTTTTTCAGTGACGAGTTGGCTATTTTGCATAATGATAACGAGCTCAATGTCCCTTTCGATCAAGGCAGTTGTTGCTTGTATCAAGTAGGTTAGTTGTGAGCAGGTCGCTACCATTTTATTTAAATCAGAAGGCAGGTCTTGTGCAAGAGGCCATAAGTAAAAGATATGGCTAAAGTTATTGTTCTTGAACCGACGAAGTAGCTGTTCGAAATCGGAAGCGCTGCTTCCATCAATAATAAAATGCTCAGGTTTGGTTTTCTGAAAACCATCTCCGTTGAATATGTTTGTGTAGACAATTCCTTTTTGTTTAAGCATCGTTTGGATATCACAAAGGATCGGTGACTCATGAGCGAAAATCAAACAGTCTTTTATTTCTTGACGCAATTCTTTGAAATTGGCCTTATAGGTAACCCACTTGGGTTCATATAGAGATGTTTGAAGAAAATCATCTTTTTGATTCGAAACGGAGAGCATTTCCTGATGCAATACGTCGCGTAGTTCAGAAAGTAATGTTCCATGAATATCGTAAAAGTAATAGTTGACGATAAGGGAATTACTATCGCGTTTTGTTACCATACCGTGGCACCAGCAATCGTCTGGTAGGGGTTGGTAAAAGAGTACCTTGTCTATTGATATCGGTACATAGGGAGCGTGGCCAGGGACAATGGTTAAAATCGAGTGCAAGGCAGAATCTGGTATAGGAGGGTACAGTAGGTGGTTTTTCTGTTGGTTCCCATTTTCACTCATTAATTCAATATGCAGCAGAATTTCATTTTCTGATGTCCAGAGTTGTTTGGCACATTGGAATGTTGGTCCATATGATAATCCTCGGGTTTTCAGGTCCGCATACATTTGGGTTGTATTAACCTCCTGGTTGATACGTTCTTTTAGTAAGCCGATATCGATTGATTGGTGTTTCCTGCTGTAGCTACCGTCAATTAATTTTCCATCGGCATGATATTTCCACTCAGCGCCATCTTCTTTGTAACGACTGTATATCGAGAACTGTTTTGTGAGTTCGTTGTAATCCACACTCAAGACCTGCACGCGGTGTGGTTCTATAAAAAGCATATTATGTAACTTGACTTCACTCAGAACACAGACCTTGCTATTTACACATGTTTTATGGACAGTTAGGCCTGCATCAACAAAGGCCATCCCGGGGAAAACGATTTCATCATTAACCTTATGATCTTCCAGGAAAGGGAAAAACTGCTCATTCAGTTCTACTGTCCAGGTTGGATGTGGCGAATGTTGCTTGTTATTCAGAAAGACATAACCAGGGTGTCCAAACCTATATTGTGCAAAGTCTTCTGATTCATTCCAGTAGTACTCCTTTTGCCACGGGTAGGTGGGTAGGGAAATAAATTGTCCATTTTTTGGAATGACAGATTTCCAGTCGACTGGAAATCCCAGAGTATAGAGCTCTCCCAAAGACTCTAGCATCTGTATTTGCTCAGGGAATTTACGATTTAACGATGAAATGAGATTAACTTTAGTATTCAGTTCCGTTGCTATTTCTTTAACCGAATGGGCTAATACGGGATGAGGTCCGATTTCGAGGAAATTTACGAAACCCTCCTCAATTAGACTTTGTATTCCATCGCAAAAGCATACGGACTCGCGGACATTTCGCCACCAATAATCAGCGTTAAGCATGTTACTTTCGATTCGATTGCCAGTCACTGTTGAATAAAGTGGGTATCGAGCGGATTGCGGATTGATCGTCGCCAGATCGCTTAATAACTCTTGTTTAATGGTTTCCATTTGTGGACTATGGTATGCCACATCCACGTCAAGGAATCGATTAAATATGTCTTGTTTCTGCAATACAGCAGCGATGTGCTTGAGCTGAGTAAATTCTCCGGACAAGGTTGTACTCGAAGGACTATTTATTGCGCCAATAGCAATCTGCTCATAATTTCTAATGAGCTCCAGTGCATCAGATTTTGCTAAACCTGTTGCTAGCATTGCGCCTTTTCCTGTCGTAGTAGCCTGGAGCTGACTGCGATGGACACTGACTTTGATCGCATCTTTTAGTGACAGTGCTCCGCAAACATAAGCAGCAGCAACTTCTCCTACACTATGGCCGATAACGACATCGGGTTTGATTCCTCGATTTTTCCATAGGGCTGTCAAAGCGATTTGGATAACAAAGTTCGCTGGTTGGGCAATATCAGTGCGTGTGATTTGCGAGCTGGATTCATCTTGCATCAATGCTTCGTAGACTGACCAACCTGCTTCGCGTTGAAAAATATCATCACATTTCTTGACTGTTGCTAAAAACAACGGTTCTTTAGCTATTAATTCACGCCCCATAGCCCACCATTGCGGACCCATACCGGTATAGATAAATACGAGGCGCGGTTCCTCATTTGTTTGGGCGATACCCATGGATTGATGTTCGATATAGTCTCCGGAACTGAAGAGTTGCAGCTTTTCTTTTAATTCTTCCTGTGTGTTTGCGATTAAGGTCAATCGATGGGAATGATGACTGCGACGTCGGATAAGTGTGTGGAGAAAATCAGGCATGGTTCTGGTACCCGACTGGGATGCGAGGAAAAAAGCATATTTTCCAGCAAGATCACGCAGTGCCGGTTCACTACGAGTGGATAATGGTACTAGGTAAGGTTTGTCCCACGGTTCGATTGGTTCTGGATCATCCCGAAGCGGCGCTTGCTGCAATAAAACATGGGCGTTTGTACCTCCATAACCAAATGAATTGACCCCTGCGAAGCGTATGCCATTGTCTTTAGGCCAATTTTCAAGCTGAGTAGGGACACGTAGGCACATCTCATCAAATGGAATTGCTGGGTTTGGTTGTTCAAAATGCAGATTGGGGGGTATTTTTTCGTGGTTTAAACACAAGGTTGCCTTAATTAGCCCGGCGATACCCGCTCCGGCCTCTAAGTGACCGATGTTAGTTTTGACCGATCCAACAAGGCATTTTTGGTCTTTAGTTCTGTTTGTCGAAATGACCGAATTCAGAGCATGAATTTCTTTCGGATCGCCCGCTTGAGTACCGGTTCCATGGGCTTCAACATAACCAATATCTTCCGGTGGCACATTGGCACGTTGGTATACTCCTCGAATTAAGCTTTCTTGTGCATCGGCATTAGGCATGGAAATCCCCGGTGTATGGCCGTCTTGGTTTATACCGGTCATGCGGAGCAGGGCATAGACGCTATCGTTATCGCGCAGTGCGGAAGAAAGAGTCTTCAGAATAACCACACCGGCTCCTTCACCACGTGAATACCCGGCAGCTCTTTGATCAAAAGCCATACAACGTCCATGGTCTGAGAGAAAGCGACCTTTACTGAGTACAACAGAATATTCTGGCCCCAATATGAGATTGACGCCACCCGCCAGGGCCACGTTACACTCGCCGTTCCAGAGGCTTTGACAGGCATAATGTGTTGCCACGAGCGAGGAAGAGCAAGCCGTATCGAGAGATATACTTGGGCCATGTAGATTAAAGGTATAAGAAATTCGGTTAGATAACAAAGTCATTGAGCAGCTCGTACCCGTATGGGTATCGGCTAGTTCTCTATTTGATTCGGTGAACCGAGTAACCAGGTTATCTAATGCGAACCCACCAATAAATACACCTGTGCTTGATCCAGAAAGCTCTTCGAGTGTTAATCCCGCATCTTCAAATGCTTCCCAGGTTACTTCCAACAAAAGCCGTTGCTGGGGATCCATGCTTTCTGCTTCTCTGGGAGAAATACCAAAAAATAAAGGGTCAAAATCGTAGATTTTTTCCTTGAGAAAGCCTGCTTGATTGACATATGTTTTACTGGGTTTATCTGGGTTGGGATCATAAAATCGACGGCTATCCCATCGGTCTTTGGGGACATCGGTGATAGCGTCTTTTCCTTGCGTGAGTAAACGCCAAAAGGCTTTGTGATTGTTCGCACCACCTGGAAATCGGCAACCTATTCCGATGACGGCAATGGGGTCTTTGGGGTTGTTTTTCATTAGGCCCTCTTATATATTTTTCTGGCGTTTTGATATAGAGAAATTGAGAAAATGCTCATTTAACTCATTTTCACGCCTAATTATTATTAACGTTTTAAGTAGCTACTCGCAAATAGTGTCTTTTCCATGCAGGTTTGTTGAATGCAGAGAGCCCCAATGTACTTTAATCAAGGTTGAGGCATCGGTGATTGATGCTGGGTTCAATACAATTAGATCCGCATTTCAAGGAACATATTCGTTCCGGTTGGTTCGGTAATGACCTCGAATTGGAAAGAATCAGCCATTTTTCCAAAGGATTTTGGATTTCGCGGAATCACATGCCAGTCCTGCAAATGTTCCATTATGCCCTTAGCGTAGCGACTTGCACTTACGTTTGTGCAAACGACTAATGCACCGGGTTTTACTTGACGTTTAAAAAACTGAATTAAACGAATGCAGACTTTATCGGGAAGGTAATCGAAAAGTCCAGCGCAATAAATAAAATCATAACCTTTTGGGTCCAATATTTCGTCTCCATCTTTACCTTTCAATAGCGCATGGATTGAATTGTGGATAAATTGGAACTGGGTTTTTCTGCCTCCTATCTCTTTAGATTTCAGCACTTTAGCCTGCGTAAAGTCAATGGTTTCTTCGTTAAAGTCCAATAAATCAATATCCATGATGTCGGAAAGCGCCGAATTTGTGACAAAATTTTGAATTTCAGTTGCGGGACCACACGCAATATTAAGAACCCGAAACCGCCGGTTCTTAGCCAGTATACGGGAGCCTTCCCGATCAAGATGTTCGACAAGCCGGTTAATGCAATTTCGGTGGGCTTCAATCGCACTTGTTCGAAGTAGTGCCGAATCAATCAGCCGAGCATAGGTGTTTGTCCCTCTCGCTTCATTTCGAAGAATCATATTCTCCATTTCGTAATCTCCAGCGTATCCTAGGGGCTTTGTGTAAGTTCGTAGCAGAAATGGAGAGCATAGAGTCATAGGATGAATCTCTTGCCTTGCGTAGTTTTTATGCGCTATAAGGTCTTTTTCGGGAACCTGCTCGGCGACTTGGTTAAATTCGGCGAAGAGTTCATCAAAGGTTAGGGAAGCGGTTTCATCAATTTCACGAAAGAATTCTTCTTTAAGTTCTAAGGGTACATCGGGGTTATTGATTCCGGATATCCTCTCGTTTTGCTCAAGCCAATGGGAGAATTCTTGAAGAAAATTCTGGATTTTTCCTACACATATTTCGTAATCTGGACACAGTACATTTGTATTTTTCTTCCAATCCCCAATAAAACGGTTAGTTTCATCACGTAAATCATTTCCCGGCCTAAAATCTGGGATATCTAGCCAAGAATCTACAAGGGTTGCTGAAATTATCAGCATTAGACCCGTATTTACCAGATTGCATACCACAGCCTTACCTTGATAAACCGGGGAGGTTCCTCTATGAATAGCTAGATTTTGTAAGACTTCACTTAACTGAACAATGGAATAGGGGCTATATGTTTCCAGAACGATCATAGTTTTGGTGAGCCTCATTAGGGTGCCGCGAGCTTTTTCACCCTGACTATTCTCGAAAGTAATAACGCTATGAATAGGTAAAGGGTGTTGTGTCGCCATGCGTGTTCGTTTTCATCATCAATAGAGTGAAAGTGAAATCATGTTGTTAGCAGGTCAATCCGTATAGTTAGTGGCAGTCTGCGGAGAGGAGAATTAGCATAGTTTACACGAATCCATAGATATCGTTCTTTAACGCGGCCCTGTCCTCTGTACTATAAGAAAACTTTTATTATTCTAAAATACTTTACGTTTTTTTTTCGACAAAAATACCAAGGAACATTGCGCTCAACATGAGTAGTTAATAAATAGTTTGGATTTATGTCAACCGTCTCGCTTGGGGTGCGTTATTGGGATTGTAAGTTGTTTTAACCCACAGGAGACATATGATGGAAAACGTAAAATTCCTTAATCTGAGTGAATTGTTTAAATTAACCTTCGTTTTAGCACTCATTGCATCTTCAATTTCGGCTACATTAGCCGATGTCGTCGTCGTTGATGGAATGTCTGATGATGGTGTCGAGATCGAGAGGGGTCTAGATGATTTTCGCGATATTACCCGCAATCGTTCCGTGGATCCGGATAGTGTAAATACCGCAATGGTGTTTACCAATCTTGGCGATCGTCGCGCAAAAACATATTGCACTGCGTTTAATCACGAAGGTGCTGCGATCGGTCGCGCCTGGGCCGATCTGCCACCGAATGGGCTGCGGATAATTTTAGCGTCTGATATTGCCAAAGGTAGCGATTTTATTGGCAAGGTTCATTGCCATGCTGTGGGGCGTTTTGCGGCGAGTGAGGTGGTGTTTGGTCCAGGAATGACCTCTGCTAAAGCTAGACAGTCACACGATCCTGACGGTCCATACTCGCGAGTTCTTTTTCCGCTTGTTGCTTCCTATTGATAGGAATATTCCAAATCTTGGTTTATCACCGAAATGTAAAAGCACCAGGGATACACCCTGGTGCTTTTTTTAATCACGTTGAATTAAGGGTAATGAATTTTTGCTTTAATCTATATTCATTGGACCAGCGCTTACCCCTTCTAACAATTTTTCTCCAAAATAGCGAGGGAAGTGCCTTTTTTCAGGGCTTGCGACCCTAGGATTTTGGCAAAAATGAGAAATGACTGTTAGGTGATAAAGGGAAATTTTTAGTTTATATCAAACTCGGATTGATTGGATAACACATTTCTTAATCGCGCCTTTTTCAACCAGGGTAGACGAATATTAAATCACAGTGTTTCACCTAGCTTCTCCACCGCACCGAGTGTGTCGATTTCTTGTATGAATACTTCGTTTGAAAAGATTGGCTTTACGGTAGCCAAAAGTACTTGAATTTGTACGATAGACAGGTTTGGAACCATCTCTAAAAAAAGCGCTATAATGCCTGATACGTGAGCAGTGGCAAGAGAACTTCCCGATACAAAATCATAGGTCCCCCGGGGCTGGGTCGTTAATATTTCCACACCGGGCGCGGAGAGTGAATCAAAAGGGTCATCTTTTTCTGAATCCTGTTGGGTCTGGACCGCAATCACACGCTTCATCGATGCGGGAAACCGGCGTGTCGGGTGTTTGCTTCCAGGGTCGGCAGCCACAACGATGATGCCACGATCTATCGCAACTTTTATAAGTTTTGACAATAACGGATCGCTGGGGCCGGTTAAACTCATATTCAAAATATTTACATCCATTTTAATGGCCGTATTGACCGCTAAAGCCAAGGTAAAACTATTACACATCGCTCCGAGCGCACCCGTTTCGGTTGGCCAACAGGCCTTCAATGCAATGAGTTTTGCGTTTGGAGCAATACCGACAATCCCCATTCCATTGTTGGCCCTAGCCGCGATTACTCCAGCGATGGCTGTACCGTGCTTATCTTCAGAAAAACCCGAAGACACTTGTTTTACGAAATTCTTATTTTTTACGATTTGCCCGCTTAAGTCTGGGTGGTCTAGGTCCATACCGGTATCAATAATGCCAACGACAACACCACTTCCGGTTGTTTTACTATGAATATCCGAGATTTGCATCGGGTGTAGGGCGGATTGCAACTTATAATAGGGATCGGTATATTCCGAGGACGCCATAGTCCGGTAATTGTACATTTTTTGGACAATATCCAATCGCTTATCGTGCGACATATCCTCCAGCACTTTTTCTACTGATTTGGTTTCGGGTACTTTGAAAACAATGCAATGGATACCCAATTCGGTTATGGGCCATTCGGATAATTGGTGCAGAGCATACTGTTGGGCAATTTTCGTTCCTACGTTTTTGCTCCAAGTTGACGCACGATAAGGTCCTCGTCGCCGATACGTATAACTTGGCGTGGCTTTTTCGACACGGTTGATATGTTTGTCCACAAATGTTACCAGTATGACCCGGTCTGGTTCTGCTGTTCCAAACAAAGCGGTCACGTCACGGGAAGGGTCGGCCAGGGATTCTCCGCTTCTGGCGGGTGTAAACAGGGAAGACAGTACAATGAGTGTCAAAATGTATTGCAGTTTCATTTTTTTATACCTTCTTCAGCGATTCTCGGTACAGGAAATAAAGGTTCGGCGAAAACAACACCAGCATCCGCCCGCAACCTGGAGATTACCGTAGCTAAGTCACTTTGCGAGTTTTCGATTCGAACGCGAAAAACGTTATGTGCACTAGGTCCTTCCACAATTAGACCATTAACCGGCCCTAAAATTTCATCCATTTGCTTTTGATTGAGTTGGCTGGAAAATACAATACGAACATCGTTTTTCGAAGCGGGTACGGTTGGTGGGGTCGCTAATGTTCGGAATTCAGTTTTCTGCGGCTTCTCCAATTGAAAATGCAACGGAATCAAAAAAAACAACAGGATTGAAAAAGCAAACACCGCTGGGCGTTGTACCCACTTTTCCACAAACGGCCCCATCATCCACTTTGGAAAGTTATGTGACAATGCAGGCAGCGCTTTTTCACGTGTCAATTCGTCTGATGTTCTATGAATCCGGCTTTGTAGCCTTGAAAAAGACCTCTGTCCAGTTATTTCGAACGTCTTTGTCTCGCAGACCTTTTTCTGCAGCATCCGTTGGTTTATCAACTCACCTCTACAGGGCAAACACACTCTTAAATGCCTTTCTACCAATTGTTTATCCGCACGGTCGATACTTCCGTTGGCATACCAGGGTAACAACAACCAAGCTTCGTGGTGGGAGTCGTAATGGGTTTTATCAATACTTTTCACTAAACCAGTACCTCTTACAATAGTCATCTGCCTACCAAATTATCTAAATCAGCGGTTCTTCAATTCTGCGCCAAGCTTTTTTCGAGCGTGGAACATCCGAGTTTTAACAGTGTTTGGGGGACAATCCATGATCCTTGCAATTTCATCATAACGCATACCGTGAAAGTAACTTAATTCAATCACCGCCCTTTGTTCTGGTGACAGGGTTTCAAAAGCGGCTTCAAGCCAATTTTGCATCTCCAGTTTTTCTAACCACAAATCATTGTCTACGGGAATGGTATACTCGTTGGTAATGCCGTCATCCCAGGATATCGTTTCAGTCGGTAATTTAAAATACTTACGGGCCTTGTTGTACGCGATACCAAAAATCCATGTTGAAGGGCGACAACGCTGATTATAGGTCTCGGCTTTTCCCCAGACGACAAACATTGCATCGTTAATAATTTCCTCGATATCATCCAAGTTGCCGCGTTTTATCCGAAAAACGAAACGGTATAAGCGGCCGTAGTAGAGGCTATACAAGGATTCAAAAGCATGTTCATCTCCACGAGCCGTTCGTAAAATCAGCTCTATATCAGTAACATCGCTTTTTGGCGAGGTCTTAGGATCAGAATCTATCTTAAGCCAATGTGTTTTCATTCCACAATTTTTCCATTACTGCACGGTATATTGCTGTAGAGTCCTAAAAGGTTCAATCGTTGTCCGAATTAATTTCACTTTGTTATTAACTTGTTGTTTTCTTGATCTAAAAGCCGATCGAAATCGAGAAAAGAAAACTGGGCTCGACCTCGAGAGGCTCGAATTGAAAAAAATCGTTGCTTTCATCTTCCCTTTCGCTGGCCTCCTTAGAATCAACATAGCGAAAATCGAGGGCAACAGGATTGTAATACCAGGTAAATCCCGCATTCCAATAGTAATAGTCATATTCATTGACATGCTGCGTTAGGGCGTAGCCTACCCCGGTTGAAAATTCTAGCGAATCCGTGATTGGATATTGGCCAGTGATTTCAAAATCAGAGGCACCTGTACTTTGGCCGTATGCATCTTCGGAATGGGCAACCCGAGACGTTAGCAAATCCCGAAAATGCAGTAAGACATTCAGTTCGTAGTAATCGGCAGACTCTCCGAAAATTTTCCCATCGTAGACATAACTGGTTAATTCTGTATCAAGACGAAAATCATCAGATAGCTCAAAACTCCATCCTAGATAAGGGATTACCTCGATTCGTGCGGGATTACTCGAAATACTGTCGTTAAAATCCACATTTGAAATCCATGAGCCCATATAGAAACCCGATGAATGCTCGTAATCGATATTGCCTTGGAGTACGGGGTTGCCATCGCTTTTTGAATAACCCCGTGAAACATAATTGGTACTACCTGTTAAACTGGCACTTATTTCAGCGGACAAATGAGGCGAAATACATAAACCAAGTATACTTATACCAACACGCACTAAAAATTTGTTTTTTTTTTCTTGCACAGGGTCATTTTAGCACTTTGCTCGTTTAAAGATACTGTTACAACGTTCAGTTTTCCTGAACAAAAGTACGGGTGTTAACGTTCACGCTTGATTGACAAAATTGGGGGATGGAGGAAAGGAATTCGCTGGCTAATTTTTACGATTCGCTTCCAATACATTGTGAAGGAGGTTGATATTGCCTAATACTTGGCTCAATTCTCCAGTATTTCTAACTTCTACTGTCAGATCCATGTGTACAACAAGATTATCTTTTTTGGGGTGAATATTCGCATCGATAATATTCACGTGGGCATTGGCGAGTATTTGTGTAATGTCTTTTAACAACCCTTGCCTGTCGATCGCTTCTATATGGATCCGCACTGGAAATAACTCATCTTCGTGGCCCCATTCAACTTTAATGAGTCGTCTTTGTTTTTCGATCGGTAAACTGAGTATATTGCTACATTCAGGGTGATGTATCGTGACGCCTTTGCCCACCGTTATATATCCAATAATGGCATCGCCGGGCACCGGTTGGCAACACTTGGGGAAGGTTGTGAGCATATTTCCGATGCCTTGTACATGGATACGGTCTTTTTCGTGTTTGGGTTTTGTTTTCTTCGCTTTGACGGGAAGCGTATTTATTGGGACTTCAGGAATATCTAACGCGTTAGCTAATTGTATTGAGTTGATGTCCCCGCGGCCGATCCTAATGAATAATTCTTCTTGTCGGGATAAGTGAAATCGCTTCAAAATGTCATTTAAGTTCAAGTTTTGAATACCCAAACGTTGACGTTCTTTTTCGAGAATACTTTTACCATCGTGCAGGTTTTTTTCATGGTCTTGTTGTCTGAACCAGGCCCGGACTTTGTTCAAAGCAGTATTGGTTTTTAGATACCCCATATTAGGATTTAACCAGCTTCGGTTTGGACCTCCCTCTTTTGATGTTAAGATTTCAACTTGTTCTCCAGACTGAAGCGTATAGGCCAAGTTTACGATTCGGCCATTGACTTTTGCACCACGGCAGCGATGTCCTACTTCGGTGTGGATTGCGTAGGCGAAATCGATTGGTGTGGCACCTTCAATCAGATTTTTTAACTCCCCGTTAGGCGTTAATACGAATATACGGTCTGAATAGAATTCGGTATTAAAATCCTCTACCAAACCTTCATCACTTTTTTTGTTTTCCAAGAATTTTCTAAGTGACACAATGCTTTTTTCTACCGCAGTATTCTTCTTTCCGCCTTCCTTATACCGCCAGTGAGCTGCAACTCCCATTTCCGCAAATTGATCCATTTCGTAGGTGCGAATTTGAATTTCCACCAATACGCTTTCCAAACCGGCAACAACTGTATGTAACGATTGGTACCCATTACTCTTAGGATTGGCGATATAGTCATCGAATTCTTTAGGAACATATTGCCATTGCCCATGTGCTATACCCAAGACTTCGTAACACGTAGAGACTTCGTCGACAAGAATCCTAATTGCCTGAATATCATAAAGTTCATTGAAACCCAAATGCTTGCGTTGCATCTTCTTCCAAATGCTATAGATATGTTTTGGCCGTCCAGACACTTTGGCTTTTATCCCCTCTCTCATCAAGAGGTTTTGAAGGGTGATCGATAAATTTACTCAAATAGTGTTCACGATCTACACGGTTTTCGGTTAGTGAGGTTGCTAGTGTTTTGTAGGTCCTGGGTTCGAGGTACCTGAAAGCTAAATCCTCAAGTTCCCATTTGAGTTGAGCAATACCTAAACGGCTGGCTAGTGGTGCATAGATATCCAAAGTTTCGCGTGCGATATAGAGTCGCGCTTTATAGTCTTCACCAGGTAAATTGCGGAGACGTTGGATACGGTAAGCCAGTTTGACGATTACGGCTCGAACGTCGTCTACCATGGCAAGCAGCATTTGCCTTAGGATTTCCGCCTGTTCAGGTGCATTAATGATATCTTTTGAATAGGCGCCAAATGTATTCAGCCAATTGATATTTTTGACCAAACTAGCGACGGTTTTACCAAAATGTTGTTCGATAAACGATAGTTCTAAGGATTTCCTTATGCGGGGTTCGCTGAGTAGAGCTGCCTGAATGGTTTGGACATCTGGACCAAGTTTCATGAGAATAGTGGCTACATCGATACCCCGAGGCCGCATTGTCTTGGTGCTTTCCACTTCTAAAGCGATCGATAGCGCTTTTTTGATCAGGGTAACATCAGACATTTCGAATCCAGAACACAATCGAGTTTCGAGTTCCAATTTAGATTTCAGCGTGTCTTCAAGTAGCGGGTTTATTTGATTCATTTGATCTCGTAAACGGTTGAATTTTAACTTTTCAATAATTTCTGGTTCAACCCTACAAACCTATGTTAGGTTAACACGTACAATATTTTAAAATCGGAATATACTATTAAAATCCGATGAATTTAGACACCTCATACCCTGGAGCTGCAATGTTTAGATCAAAAAAAATATGGCCAATTTTTGCTATTGGAGCCTTGTTGGTTGGATATGGAAGCAGTGCCTGCGCGGTTGGTAATGTCGAAGCAGGAGAACTTAAGTTTTCAACATGCATAGGGTGCCATGGGCGACCTGGTGTTGCGAATGTATATCCACGCTACAATGTACCGAAAATAGGAGGGCAAAAGGTCAACTATATCCTTTCCGCTTTGAAAGCCTATCGAATCGGGTCGCGACGACATGGCAGTATGGAAGGGAACGCACGGGGATTGAGCGAGCAGGATATGGAAGATATTGCGGCGTATCTGGCGCAAATCGAATTCGTTAAAAGTGATTCTATCATACAGGGGGATGCCGTCGAGGGGAATCTAAGGGCTGAAACGTGTATTACTTGTCACGGTTTGGTTGGAAATGGATCAGACCCAAATAATCCGCGCTTGGCAGGCCAATATGAGAGCTATCTTGTGAGGGTTCTTAAGGATTATAAATCGGGTAAAAGAAAAAATGCTTTGATGGGTGGTATGGTCAGTGGCTTTAGCGATGAGGATATCGAAAATTTAGCGGCATTTTTTTCGAGTCAGTCCGAAGGGTTATCGGTTGTACACAAGTGACAGTTTTCGATTCAGGTTAAATGTAGCATTCTATATTTCCTACATCTGCAGTGTTTAGTGATATGTGTGGCTGGCTACGAGTATCTATTCGCTTTTTGTAGTGTACCTGACTAGCGTACCAATAAATTTCTTGAACGCTACCCTGTAAAATAGGTGGATCGATTTGAGAGTCATGTGATGTCGAATCATGCACCATGAAATTTGAAAAGCCGCTAATTCCTGGAACCTTAATAAAACGTTATAAACGTTTTCTTGCCGATGTGGACCTTTACGACGGAAAGATAGTTACCGCACATACGCCTAACACAGGCTCGATGCAGGGATGCAGTTCCCCGGGGTCAAAAGTCTGGTTAAGTCAGTCGAATAATCCAAAAAGGAAATATCCTTTATCTTGGGAACTTGTGGAAGTCGCGACAGATACGATAGTGGGTATAAATACGGGGCTGCCCAATCGCTTGGTAATGGAAGGAATAGATAATGGGGTGATTGTGGAACTTCAAGGTTATGACGCTATTCGCCAGGAAGTCCCGTACGGCAAGGAGAGAAGCCGAATTGATCTGTTGCTTGAGGCTAAATCCAAACCCCCGTGTTATGTTGAAGTTAAAAATGTCACTTTAATGAAAGACTCCGTTGGTTTTTTTCCTGATGCTGTTACTGCACGAGGAACCAAACATCTTAGGGAACTTCGGGAAATGGTGCTTCTGGGGAAACGCGCCGTCATTTTGTTTTGTATTCAACGCCAAGACGTTAAAAGCTTCAGCCCCGCCGACGATATCGACCCGGTTTATGGCAACACGTTACGACAGGTCATGGATCAAGGTGTTGTTGCTTTGGCTTATTCCTGCCGGGTATCTCCATTGGAGATTATGTTTGAACGCAAAGTCCCGGTGATTTTCCAGTAACTCATAAATTTCATAGAGTTTCTACTCTTGACTGGCAATGTCTTTTGTAGCCTGGATTATGTTGTTCATATGAGACTTATTATTGCTTACTCGCTATCTATTTCTTCATCAAAATTTTCATCGAAATCTTCACCCAAATCGAATAAGTCGTCCTGTTCGGGTAAATTTCCATCCATTACTAGATATTGACGTCGTTGCCGGTAGGCGGATTTATTAAATTCGTAACGGTCAATGGCTGTCTCATCAACAATTTTTTCCAGTAGCAATAAACCTGCTCGTGTGTCAGTTATATCCAGTATGCCTGCACCCAAAGTACCTGCAGCGATTGCATTCCCACTAAGTAAAAATGTGTAGGTTAATGGGTCCATTGCGAGATCACCGATGATGCCAAGTATTCCTCGTGGTGAGCTGGATCCATAGAATGGTAACACCATATAATTTCCCATGGGAACTCCCCAAACGCCGAGTGTCTGATCAAAATCTTCATTGTGTTTTGGCAGTCCGATCTTCGTTGCCACATCGATAACCCCTGCGATACCGGCAGTAGTATTAACGACGAAACGGCAACCATCCATACCTGCCTGTTTAAACTTAAACTGTAACAAGCCATTAATTGTGACCCCAATATCTTGAATGTTGCTAAAGAAATTAGTTACCCCTTCATCAACGGGTTTAGGCGTTGACCATAGGTAACCTTCTGCCATTGGTTTAAGGACGGCTTTATCCACTGAATCATTAAAAGAATCGACGTTACGATTCCAGTCTTCCCATGGATCATCCGGATCAGCAGTGGTTGTTGCGCATCCATTGAGCATACCCACTAGAAGTATGCTGAATAGGTAACGTAGACTATTGAATTGTATTTTCGTCTTCATGTATTGTTGGTTCTTTAATTAAACTGTCACCCGATCTAAAAATACCGGAACATGAAATTACAGTACACAACCCAAACCGAAGTATAACTTTGACAAAACTAAATTTGGTAATGTCCCTCATGGTGCCAATTATGGGTTCGGATGGGTGAAAATTTAGTTGTTAATTGATCTCAGAAACGGGTTCAATAGGTATTACCCTATCTCCTGAAAGAACGTTTGTAGGGCCATAGTGCGTTGCCGAAGTCGGCTGGATAAGTATACTATTTCCCCCAAATTGGAAACTGGAAAATAGACTAAGAAAAAAAAATTAAGTTATGTTGGCATCTTATAAATTATTGATCCGTGATCTGCAGGAAAAAGACTATTGGGATATGACGATTGCGATAGTTGTCGTTTTTTCTATTGGTGTCGGTTTAAATCTGGATGGGTTTGTTAGCCATCCTTTGCAACTGATCTTGGGTGTGTGTTGCTGGATAATTTTAATAGCGTTGTTATTCGGTGAAGAAAAGGATGTTCGATTACAGGTGGCTGTAGCGATTGTATTTGCTACGATCGGAGAGTATATCGCATCTCCATTCCTAGGAGCATATATTTACCGACTTGAGAATGTTCCAGGCTATGCTTCACCTGGTCACGGTATGGCTTATTTGACAGCCGTAGCGTTAGGGCGGTCGACATTTTTTCACCGTCATCGGCAGTTGGTAATGGGGTTTACTTTGAGTATTGGAACGCTATGGTCGTTATGGGGTTCGGTTCTTGCCGAGCGTGGTGACACAGCGGGTGCCTTGCTTTTCTGTGTGTTTTTTATTTTTGTGCTGAAAGGCAGGGCGCCATTGCTGTATGTAGGAGCGTTTTATATTACAAGTTTTCTTGAGCTAGTCGGGACTTACGCCGGTACGTGGGCTTGGGCGGTGTATGAACCAACCTTGGGCCTGTCACAAGCTAATCCGCCGAGTGGAATTGCTGCCTGGTATTGTTTAATAGATGCCGTTGCATTAACGGGTGCGCCTTGGTTGGCAAGGGTTATACAAGGCTTTCTCCAGTGGACAAGTAGGCATAATCTCAGTGAGCGATTATGCCTTAGAAAATTTATCCTGATCTTTAGTGGCGGATTCCCAAGCTTGCATGGCTTGTTTTCGCTCGATTCCCCAGCGGTATCCGCCGAGGACGCCAGTACTCCGAATGACTCGATGACAGGGAATCAAAAAGGCGATGGGGTTAGCGCCGATGGCGTTTGCAACCGCGCGGGATGCAGACGGATGGTCAATGGCAGCAGCGACTTGCCCGTAAGATAAAAGCCTACCTGTTGAAATGCATAGCAAAAATTCCCATACTTTAATTTGAAAATTACTCCCTCGGACCATCAGGGTTATGTTGGTATTTGTCTTGAGTGAAGTGCTGAATATCGCTCTACCTAATGTTTGGATTCGGTCTAAATTCTCTTTTAAATCAGCTTTTGGCCAATTTTTTCTTAAAGTGTCCAAATTGTTGGTGGGATTTTGATTGTCAGTGAAAGATAATCTGCAGACGCCACGGTCGGTGGCCGCGATAAAGGCGTCTCCGAAAGGGCTTGGACTGATTCCGTAGTGAATTTCTAAGCCCTGGCCCATACGTTTATACTCGCCCGGTGTTACAGCTTCCAACGAAATAAAATGGTCGTATAACCGACTCTGACCCGAAAGTCCGACTCCTATCGCGGCCTCTAAGATACTAGAGTCGGCCAGTAGTTGTTTTGCATGATCGACGGTCAGGTATTGTAGAAATCGTTTAGGTGTAATTCCAGCCCAGCGGCGAAAAAGGCGTTGGAAATGATAAGGACTTAGTCCAATAGCCGATGCAATATCATCAAGACTGGGTTGTTGCAATGCGTGCTGATGAATGAAACAGATTGATTTGGCGATCCGTTCGTAGTCCGAATTCAAATAATTCTCCTATTAATAATGAGCTTGAATTTAGCCTTTTTCAACAGGCTGGGCAACCTGATTCTTGCTGCACTTGAACAAACATTACTGCTATTAACTATGGAGACTCCGAAAGCGCCGAGAATATGTGGAAGATAAGGGCTGGCGGATTGAAGAGTTTTTTGAGATGGGTTGTCATCTCGACGCCGAAAAAAGTGATCTATAGGACATGCTCGCCTATAATGCTTTTGCTATTTCGCCGATTAGTAGCATCGAGCCTAGGAGGCTGTCCTAGAGTAGGCTTTCTATTCTTGAGCAGGTTCCTAGTAGTATTCAGACATTTTCTCAATACTCCAAGAAGTTGCTTGATCGGCATGGTGGAGGGGGATAGAGATGACGTGTTTAATGGATTTAAGAGGTGTTTGTCTTAAGAAGGGCTATGTCAATAGAACCAACAATAATATGTCCAAACTGCTCCATTGAGGTCAAGCTGACAGAATCGTTAGCAGCCCCGCTAATTCAAGCTACACGGAAGAAATATGAGGCTCAATTGTTTCGGCAGGAAAAAATTGTTGCTGAACGTGAAGAAGAAGTACGGAAGCAACAAAAAATTATTGCAAATGCTAAAAAGACGATAGATGATCAAGTTAAAGAAAAGCTCAAAATAGAACGATCATCGATAGTAGCTGAAGAGGCTAAGAAGGCGAAATTCGTCGTTGCATCTGACCTCGCAGCGAAAGCTAAAGAGTTGCAGGAACTACAAGAAGTTCTCAACGAGCGCAATTCAAAGCTTGAAGAAGCTCAAAAAGCGCAAGTGGAGCTAATACGCAAACAACGTGAATTGGACGATGCAAAACGTGAATTTGATCTTACCGTTGAAAAACGCGTCCAGGAATCTATTTCTGTCGTTCGTGAGAAGGCAAAGAAAGAAGTCGAGGAACGTTTAAAGCTCAAAGTTTTTGAGAAGGAAGAGCAGATTTCTTCGATGCAGCGACAGATTGAAGAGCTGAAACGTAAGGCAGAGCAGGGATCACAACAACTCCAAGGAGAAGTGCTAGAGTTGGTGCTGGAAGAGACGCTCCGCAAGAAGTTTCCATTCGACAGTATAGAACCCGTTGGAAAGGGTGAGTTTGGTGGTGATGTTTTACAACGTGTTGTTGGACCCATGGGGCAAGCCTGTGGCTCAATTCTGTGGGAATCAAAACGGACCAAAAATTGGAGTGACGGTTGGCTTGCGAAGTTGCGGGGTGATCAACGAACAGCGAAGGCGGAACTCGCTATTTTGATTTCAGTAACCCTACCGAAGGATATAGAAACTTTTGGGCCGGTTGATGGTGTGTGGGTTTCAGCACCTTGCTATGCTGTGCCTTTAGTGATTGTTCTGCGGCAGTCCTTAATCGAAATCGCGAATTCCAGGCAGGCCCAAGAAGGTCAACAGTCGAAAATGGAGTTGGTTTATGAGTATTTAACCGGTCCAAGGTTTCGCCATCGAGTTGAAGCGATTGTTGAAAAGTTTTCGGATATGCAAGTGGATTTGAATCGTGAAAGAAAGTCTATGACAAGACTTTGGGCCAAGAGAGAAGCTCAAATACAGGGTGTTATAGAATCGACTGTTGGTATGTATGGCGACCTTCAGGGGATCGCAGGTAGAGCACTGCAAGAAATCGAAGGTTTAGAAACCCCCCTTATTGAAAATAGTACTCGCGATACCAGTGGTACACCACCAACATAGGTTTGATTGAGCATTCGTATGGAATAGCTGTTTTCAGTGAAAAATCTAGTCTCTAGTTGGTTAGGTAAAAATAAAAGTGTTCCTCAATGCCGACAGTAGAAGTATTTTCACAGGGAGAGGAAATTGTTAATGGACAAACCGTGGATACCAATGCAGCTTGGCTGTCCGAACGGTTGTTTGAAATGGGGTTCCGGATTGCTCGGCATACGACAGTGGGTGATCGTGTTGGTGAGTTGGTTAGCGTATTAAAAGAAATTTCTGTTCGAACCGATTGTTGTATTTGCACCGGTGGGTTAGGACCAACACAGGATGATTTGACGGCCGAAGCAGTATCAATAGCTTTCAATCGACCGCTCATCTTTGATCAAGAGGCATGGCATAATATAAGCCAGTATTTTATCCGCTTGGGGCGCCCAATTCCGGAAGTCAATCGTAAACAGGCGATGATTCCACAAGGCGCGATGAGGATAGACAATGACTGGGGAACCGCTCCGGGGTTTTCTATACGGATCGGCCAGTGCTGGTTTGCATTCGTGGCCGGAGTACCCTACGAAATGCGTAACCTTTTCCGCGAGCGGATCAAACCAGAATTGCTCCGGCATTTTGATCTAAAACCGTGGCGATTGGTTACCGTACGTACTGCGGGGATCGGGGAATCACGACTCCAGCAAAAACTTAATGCTCTTGCATTTCCAAGAGAGATCATTTTGAGTTTTCGGACAGGTAATCTCGAAAATCAAACCAAGCTGCTTTTCCCGCCAAAATTTTCCGAAACTAACCTTCAAGATTTTGTTGGAGAGGTTGCACAAAAACTAGGTAAATATGTATTTAGTATCGATGGTCTGAAGGGTGACAAAGGAAATATGGTTGATGCGATCGATTTGTTGTTGTCAAAATCGGGACATTCATTAGCCGTTGTCGAAACTGTCAGTAGCGGACAAATTGGCAGCCGGTGCTTTAATTATCGATGGCTTGTGGAAAGTGTAGTTGTCCAAGACGTATTCGGAGTTTTTGACCGATACGATTACCAACCTCCAGATTTTGCTGATTTTAAAAGTGTAAATGAAGCGATTGAACATTTGGCATCATTAGTTTGTAAGCGATCCCATACCGAAATCGGTTTAGTCCAACTATGGCATCCAGATGCAAATGCATTAAATGATAAGTCCGGTACGATCGAGTTATTCACTGGACTGGCAACACCAACCGGTTGTTTCCACTACATTTGTAAGGCTGGGGGTCCTGCTGCGCGTAAACAAACCGTCGCGGCTACGATTGCTTTGGATACTCTTAGACGTTATCTTCAAGGCTATTTGTTTTAAAGCGAAATACCATGCCACTTATACGCCTTAGTAAGCTTTCGATCGCATTTGGAACCCACGCTCTACTTGATTCAGCAGATTTCCAAATTGATTTTGGCGAACGTGTTGGATTGCTCGGCCGGAACGGCGAAGGAAAATCAACATTGCTGAAAATTATTGGTGGTAAAATTCAACCCGAAACCGGTGAAGTCTGGCGGCAACCCGAAATTAAAATGGCATATTTGGATCAGGCGCCGATATTACCGGATGACGCTACGGTCTACGATGTCGTTGCAGAGGGTTTGGGTGAGATCGGTCATTGGCTGGGTCAATATCACCTGATATCAACTCGCATGGGTTCAGGTGAAGATCCGCAGCAATTGAAAGAACTGGGACGGTTACAACATTTACTGGAATCCCACAATGGCTGGTTATTACAACAACGTGTTGAATCTACTTTAAGCTGGTTAGGTTTAGAGGGTGATATCCACATATCACAACTTTCTGGTGGTTGGAAAAGACGGGTCGCACTAGCCCATGCTTTAGTTATTGAACCGCAGTTGTTGCTGCTGGATGAGCCTACCAATCATCTGGATATTGATACCATAATATGGCTCGAACAGCGATTACGGCAATTTTCTGGTGCGTTGCTATTTGTCACCCATGACCGAGCGTTTCTACAAGCGTTGGCTACCCGAATTGTCGACCTTGATCGCGGTCAACTGGTTTCCTGGCCCGGAGATTATACGGACTATCTGCGACGGAAGGCCGCATCGTTGGACGAGGAAGCACGACACAACGCCGAATTTGACAAAAAACTCGCCCAAGAAGAAGTTTGGATTCGACAGGGAATAAAAGCACGGCGCACCCGCAATGAAGGACGGGTCCGCATGTTAAAAAAATTGCGGGAACAAAGGTCCAAACGGCGTGAGCAGCAAGGAAAAGCAAAAATAGAATTGGAACTCGCCGATAGTTCAGGTAAACGTGTTGTCGAGGTCAAAAACGTGAGTTTTTACTATGGCGATACCTGTATTATCAGCGAGTTTTCAAATACTATTATTCGAGGCGATCGGATTGGGTTAATTGGTCCAAACGGTTCTGGCAAAACGACTCTACTGAGGCTGTTGCTCGGTCAATTGCAACCTAATTCGGGAACCGTCAAACTAGGCACAAATTTGCAGATTGCCTATTTTGACCAAATGAGAATGCAGCTCGATCCTAATGCGACTGTTGCCGATTCGATTGCTGACGGTAATGAATTCATCGTGATTAATAATCACAAGCGTCATGTGATGTCCTATTTGTCGGATTTTTTATTTTCTCCTGCGCGTGCTCGTTCGCCAGTTCGCAGTTTATCGGGTGGCGAAAAAAATCGTTTGTTATTAGCGCAAGTTTTCTCCAAACCGGCCAACCTTTTGGTGATGGATGAACCCACCAATGATCTTGATGTTGAAACTTTGGAGTTACTTGAAGATCTGTTAGTCAACTTCGATGGTACATTATTGCTAGTCAGTCACGACCGGTCGTTTCTTGACAATGTTGTTACAAGCACTCTGGTTTTAGAAGGTAATGCCCAAATCCAAGAGTACGTGGGGGGCTATACCGATTGGATTGACCAGCGACCTATTCAAAATAATGTACCAAAGGAAAATACAAAGAGCCTGGATACACCTAGACCAAAACGGCAAACGAAAAAATTAAGCTACCAAAATCAGCGTGAACTCGAGGCACTCCCTCGGCAAATAGAAATTTTAGAAACTAAACAAGAGGAATTTCATGCCCGTGTTGCTTCTCCTGATTTCTATCTACAAGATAAAGCGAAAATCGCTGAGACTTTGGCCGAATTGAATTGCTTGGAAAAAGACTTAGAGCAAGCCTATGTTAGATGGGACGAACTGGAAGCGCTCTCGCTCAAGGTGGGTAGTTGATATTGGCCTGTGTTATTGGTTTCTGTGAAAAGTTTTTGCGTGGTTACGGAGGGGAAAATTGACTATTGCAATGCGAATTAGTCAATCTGAAATAGCTCGTCATATTAATAATGCCTTGGGGTTTTTATAGTTAAGGTGTGCCTCCGGATCTAGAAACACAACAAAGTACTGGACAGCTCTATCGAGTTCTTATCGAAATGAAAGTGCCCCTTGATATTCTTCCCAAACTATTGAGAGATTTTTTTCAGAGGATGTCTTGACGAAACGATAGGATTGACATGCCATCTAAAATACCTATTTGCAGATAGATCTGCGTATTATGGGCTTATGCTGGCCAAACGGGTGTTCACTCTGTTGCAAAACACCCATAATAAGCATTAGGAGATATAAAAATATCCTGAACGTGCCTTGCTGCGAACCTACCGAACTGGCAGAGTGAGCGTTGGACCTGTGTATTTCGTCTGACCCGCCTGTAAATCGAATAATTGTGTAAGCAACATAAAAGTGGATTTAGATTGTAAGTCGTTATCAGCAATGTAGAACCAGAATCCTCGATAGAAGATTGAAAGAAAAGCGTTGTCGGGGTGGCTATCGCTGGATTGTATTTTAAATACTGAGCCAGCCGGCGTTTCTCCCCAGTTAAAGTTTTGCCCATCAAGAGTTTTCGTGATGGTGATAAGTCCGGCATCTTTATGCTCTTTTGGAATTTCTACATTTTGGGAAAGATAGAAAAGCAAGCTTGAGATTGAGCGAGTTCGAACAGTTATTTGGTGAGGTTTCATGCGCAGAAAATTTGTTGAGATCTTCATGCGATGTACTTTTTTATCTACTAGGGGTTTTCTGTTAAAACCGAGGAGAGAGTTTAGTTCTTGACGTACTTTTCGATCAACGTCATTACCCTCAAAAAGCATCACCAGACTTTTTGATTTTTCGTCCAAATCTAAATCTGGGCCTATCTCTATATCACCTGTAAGCTGCAGCTCACGAAATAGCATTAGCATCCGTTTAAATTTTTTATATTTTGGTGCGTCCTTTGGCGTTGGCCCTGAGGCTCTCGGTGCATTGTAGAGCTCATTCATACGTTCTATGCATAGGCCAAACACCCGTTCTACACTCCAACCCGATTGAGTCAGAACAAGGATAGCCTCGAGCGATATTGAAGACAGAACACTTTTCAGGAAGTCTTCACCTTGGAGGGGCGTGTATGATATTGTGGGTCTATCGGCATAATTTATCCCCAATCTAGGTTTAAGAATATTCCCACCGGGGGCCAAATCGATTTCTGTGTCGAGTCCGCCACTAGCTATCAACGTCAGCGCTGCTGTCACACTGCTAACTTTAAGAAAATAAGCCTCGTCACGGTACTTTAATCGCACCAAATTCAGCAACATTTGTTCACCCAGCGATTTGACAATTGCTTGATTGTATGCGGGATGAGTATTGCTCAAGGCAGATGGGCCAAAATACGACTGGCAGCCTGTTAGGATGAGTGTAAAACTAGAAAAAAGAAAAAATTTTCTCATGCGAATTATTGTTGAAATGAGCAAAACTGTAGGGGGACAAGTATATAATGGCCCTTTGGGTTTTTTTAATTAATGTATCTGTATCTATGGATCAAGAAACACAACAAGAAATCGAGCGACTCTACCGAGCTGTTGACGAATTTTCAACCGAAATGAAAGCACGCCTTCGTGAACAAGCTATCAAAGGCTACCGTGGCTGGGACGACCCTGCAAACTACCGTCAAATGATGGGAATGATGATGAAACACACATCAGTGTCGTCTGGACAGGAAGTGGATGCCGCTAACCTGGCCATGATTTTGTGGTCCTTGCGACAGGGGGGAAAGGTTTAGTTCTTTTAGTATTGGTACTCTTTAATACCGGTTGTCTGTTTGTAAAAAGGAATCAATACCCATTGGACCTAAGCCCACAGGATTAGCATGAGTAGGAGTAGGAGTGGGTTCCGTAGGACTCATAATGATCCGACTAAAATTGGCGACAAAAAAATATTTAATGGATTTTCTCACTCCAAGGGGGGTGGCGGGAGTCGCTCCTCTTGGTGTTTAAGGTTGGTCTGTTCCATTCAAGTTCTAGTGAACGTATTCCAAACTTCTATTGCTTTATGTTTTCCCCAATAGACGATACTATTTTGCAATCATTCACGAGCAACTTTCTGCATCGTTAGATGCCAATTGGGAAAAAATGATCGATCTAGTTGCCACTTTCATTGTCTTTTTTGCTGTAATTGACCCTATAGGAACTATTCCGGTGTTCATTGCAGTCACTGGTCGGTATGAAGATCAGTTGAAAATAAAAATCGCCGTTAAGGCGACTTTTATTTCAGCAATGATTCTTCTATTTTTTGTCGTGGCGGGGGAAGTAATTCTTACGGCAATAGATATTCCACTTTCGGCATTTCAAATAGCAGGTGGAATTATCCTTTTTCTATTTGCGCTTTCGATGATATTTGGAGAGAGTAAGCCAGATGAAGAGCTCAAGCTGGCAGAGAGTGGGACTGAGACAGCAATTTTTCCGCTCGCTATTCCATCGATTGCAAGTCCGGGTGCAATGCTTGCGGCTGTCATGCTTACAGAGAATAACCGGTACAATTTATGGGAGCAGGCACAGACTGTTGCAATTATGCTATTCGTACTGCTTGTTGTACTGGTGTTTCTATTCGCCGCAAGTTGGATTCATCGCTTAATTGGAAATAGTGGAGCGAGCATTATCAGTAGAGTAATGGGGTTAATTCTTTCCTCGGTGGGTGTCTCAAGTGTTTTGGCTGGTATTAAAGAGTATTTTTTGTTGTGAATTTAACATTAGGTTGGTCGATTCCCTTTCCGGGACTCTGACCACCTTCTAGAAAATGGTCGTTTTTCGCAGATACAACATGTTGTGGTTTGTATTGGAGCAAGTGTTTTAAAAAGGGCTGTTTTGGGAGGCGTGGAAATAAGAAATCTTCGGTAAAGGTTATATGTAGACCTTGGTTTTTCCCACAATTGATTTTGGAGGCTATCTCTTCTCGGGCGGCCTTTTAGTATAGTTACAATTCTGCATCTAAAAGCCAAGAACAACATGGTTAAACCAATCAACCTGTGCGAGTATGAAACGTTCGCAGCAAAGCGTCTCTCGAAGGTGGCATTTGACTACATTGCTGGTGGGGCGGGTGATGAGAGAACCCTAAATCGTAATCGAGAGGCTTTTTCAGACTATCGTTTGCACCCGAAAGTATTAGTTGATGTAAAAAAGAGAGATTTGAGTACTCAGATTTTTGGACAAAACATCTCCTTTCCCGTCATCATTGCTCCTACAGCATTTCATTGTCTAGCGCATCCGGATGGCGAGCTTGCCACTGTGAAAGCGGCGGAAAAAATCGGAACTACGATGGTTTTGAGCACCATGTCGACTAAGAGTCTCGAAGAAGTCGCGATAGGAGAATTTGCTGATAGGTCAAATAATGCAGTACCAAACCGAAGCCTCTGGTTCCAGCTTTACGTTCACCGTGATCGTGGCTTAACGCGGACACTCGTTGAACGCGCCCAAGAAGCTGGATATCAAGCCTTGTGTCTGACAGTCGATGCACCAGTTCTTGGGCTACGGGAACGTGAAAAGCGGAATCAATTTGGTTTGCCCTCTGGAATGCAGCTCGCCAATTTGACTACTCTGGGTAAGCACATGCATCCTTTAACCGATGGGAACTATGGGCTTTTGAGCTACTTTGCTGAGCAAATTGATCCCGGTCTCAGCTGGGATGACCTTAGTTGGCTACGGTCGATTACCGATTTGCCAATTGTGGTTAAAGGCATTTTACGTGCGGATGATGCGTTGAAAGCGGTGAGCCACGGTGCCCATGGTATTGTTGTGTCAAATCATGGCGGTCGGCAGTTAGATGGTGTAGTTGCCTCTATCGATGCCCTAAGTGAAGTGGCGATCGCCGTCGAAGGCCGTGTCGAAGTGTTGATGGATGGCGGAATTCGCCGTGGTACAGATGTTCTTACCGCATTAGCGTTAGGAGCTAAGGCGGTGTTGCTAGGCCGTCCTATTTTCTGGGGATTAGCTTGGGGTGGAGAAAGCGGTGTCTACTCTATGCTTAAGCTATTGATGGAGGAATTTGATACAGCAATGGCTCTCAGTGGTTGCTCCAAGGTTATAGATATCGATGCAAGTTTGGTTCAAAGACCTGGAAATAGATATCCTTGATAAGGCGAATGTCTGCGAATCGCTAGTTTTCTAATGGGTTTTGAATTTGTGTAGACTTTAAAAATGACATTGGTTTATGGTGGAGGCATTTTGTAGTTCTATATATGACCTATTTTTTGGGTTAGATCGACCAAGATTCGACGGAAGGCACGTACGAGGCTGCTCGAGCCTAGGAAGGCTACTACGGGAAAGTGGGTTTCGGCCCATATTTCCGATTAAAATTGATAAATTACATCCCTAATATTTTAAATTTTCGGTGTCGCTTTAAGCGGTACTAATCCGTGCCCGGCGAAAGTGCTGTGTAATAGACACGATATTCGCCTAAATTAATCGAAAAAATGCTTTCCCAAGCGGTGACTTATATTCTCGGATAGCAAGCCAGAGGTATTGATCAATTTGGACGCAACAGATTTTTTTAAACAACAGTGGAACATTTACCGTAAGGTCGTTGAAGGTAATTATCTTAATCATCGGGAGGCCTACCAAACGCTCAATCGGTTTTTAGTGGAGGATCTTAATCGGCCTTTTCGGTTTCTCGACTTGGCTTGTGGTGATGCTAAAGAGTCGGTTCAAGCGCTTTCAGAAACTCAAATCGTTCACTACCAAGGAATAGATTTGGCTGGGGAAGCACTTCAATTAGCCAATCGGAATCTACAAAATTTGAAATGTACGAGTGAACTTGAACAAGCTGACTTCGTCGACGAAATGCGTCAGAGGACAGAATGTGCAGATATCGTTTGGATTGGTTTATCCTTGCACCATTTATGCACTATCGAAAAAAAACAGCTAATTGAAAATATCTACAGGTTGATGGATAAGGACGGCAAGTTCCTTATATATGAACCTACGCTCCTTGAAGGCGAAGTCCGAAGCGACTTTCTGAACCGCAACATGGAGTTGGTTCGAAACAATGGAACTGGGTTGAGCGCAGCGGAATACAATGAAGTTGATGCGCATATTCGCGAGTTTGATTTTCCAGAAACGCTGTCAAACTGGCAATCTTTGGGGAGGCAATCTGGATTTGTCCGGTCTCGGGTCTTATTTACGGGACCGAATCAGGTATACGCATTGATTTGCTTCAAAAAGTGATAGGGTAGGTTTCCAGCAACAATTTTCGTCCAGAGGGCTGCTGTAGTGATGAATCCGGTAAAATGAAAAATAACCATGGATACTGAAGCCGAGATTAAAGCATTTTTTGATCAATGGAATCTTTATAAAAAACTTATCCAATATAACTATATGCATCATGAAGAGATTGGTGAAAAGCTACATTCTCTTCTTTCCAAATTTTTCACCAAACCGATTACCGTACTTGATTTGGGGTGTGGTGATGCTTATTTTACTGCTAAGAAACTCGATCGAGTCCCAATTAGTCGCTATGTGGGTGTTGATTTGTCTGAAATTGCACTCCAACTGGCTGAAAAAAACTTGGCCAAGGCTCTTTTTCAAAAAAGTTTTCATCAAGCTGAGTTTTGCCATTTTGTGGAGCACTTTGGTCAGAAGGTCGATGTGGTATTTGTTGGCTTTTCACTCCATCATTTGGGTGTCGAACAAAAAGAGCGTTTCTTTCAATTAGCGAGAAGGGTTCTGAATGACCAGGGTCATTTGATCATTTGTGATCCTGTGCGAGGCGAAAATGAAACACGCGCTCAGTTTCTTTACCGATATATAACCCATTTAAAACAGCATTGGAAAGCTTTGACCGAGGAAGACATTAATTTGATTCAAGACCATGTTATTGCGTACGACTATCAGGAGACCCGCAGTGCGCTTTTTGGCCAGGCTTTAAGACAAGGCTTCGGGTCTGCTGAATCACATTATCAGGATAAAGAATTGCTGCATGAATTGCTGACTTTTAGTGTTTAGTCTGGTGAATCTTTGGTTGTTTAATACATGTCGAAGGTCTTGAGTAACGAAGCCTACGGGAGAATGGAATGAGGATTGAAATCTTTAAAGCGGTGTTAGTTTTGATGTTGTTATCGATAAGTGCAACTGCAGTGTCGGAGTCCAGACCGGTACTATTGAAAGTACAAAGCACGTATCCTACTAATCTTCCAGGTCTTGGGACTAATCTGCTATGGATTGCCGAAAAAATATCTATTATCACCGACAATAAGGTTAGGCTTAAAGTATACGAACCCAATAAGTTGGTGGGACCGTTAGAAGTATTGGACGCAGTATCTCGAAAAAAAATTTCGGCTGGCTATGCTACACCAGGTTTCTGGGCTGGCAAAATGTCGGCCGCGCCATTTTTTTCCTCATTTCCTTTTGGTCCGGAAGCTGGTGAGTATCTGGCGTGGCTGTATCACGGCGATGGTAATACATTGCGTCAAACAATGTATGACAAATCAGGCTATACAGTCCATTCTCTGCTATGTGGCTTGATTGGCCCTGAAACCTCTGGATGGTTCAAGCAACCTGTCCAAACAGCGGAAGACCTAAACGGATTGCGTATGCGTTTTTTCGGCCTGGGTGCAAAGGTTATGGAAAAGCTCGGTGTATCGACCAGTCTATTACCCGCTGCTGAAGTTTTTCCGGCATTGGAAAAAGGCGTTATCGACGCGACCGAATTTTCCATGCCGGCAATTGATGAGCGATTGGGGTTGTATAAAATCGCCAAATATAACTATTACCCGGGGTGGCACCAGCCGAGTACTGTTTTTGAGTTGCTGGTGAACCAAGAAATTTGGCAAGGCCTTAGCGAAAGTCAGCAAGTTCTGCTAGATACAACTTGTCGAGCCGTTACCCTGGAATCTTTTTCATATACTGAGGCGATCCAGGCATCGGTAATGAAACGTAATGCTGAAAAACATGGTGTAAACAACAAGATTTGGTCGGTCAAAATGCTCAAACGTTTCGAGGAAGCATGGCATCAGGTTGCCGCTGAGGAAGCCACCAAAGATCCGTTTTTTAAAGAAGTTTGGGATAATTACCGGGCATTCCATGAGCAATACACGTTGTGGGAAACCTACGCTTTTTTACCGAGATTGGCTCCCCAATAGGTTGAGTGGGGTATGCTTAGCAATCGTATCGATGCCGTAATACAAAGTTTTGGGCGGGTTATCTGTTGGGCTAATGCCCTGTTGCTGGGAGTCATCACGGCTCAGGTTGCACTGCGTTACGGATTCCACAAAGGATTGGTCGTCTTGGAAGAATTGCAATGGCATATCTACGCGGTGACGATGATGTTTGCTCTCGCGTACAACCTTTCGATTGACTTGGATGTCCGAGTTGATATCTTTTATCGTCGTTGGTCGCCTCGAAATCGTGCGAGATGGGACATGTTTGGCATCATTGTTTTTGTCATTCCATTTGTCATTGTTGTACTGATCAATAGTTTTGAATTCGTATACGATTCCTGGCGGGTTAACGAACATTCTTCGGCACCGACCGGTTTGCCGTGGCGTTGGCTCATAAAGTCTGTTATTCCGATTAGTTTCGGGTTGCTGTTCGCCGCAGCGTTCGCCCGCTTACTGCACAATATCGTGATCGTGATTTCATCACCTCGGTAGGTCGATAAGAAGCAAATGGATATCAATACGATAATGGTCGTTGCTATGTTTGTGGTCTTTATCGGTTTCCTGTTTATGGGTATACCAGTAGCTTATGTCCTAGCCGGTGTAGGTGTATGGTTTGCCGCAATAGGGTATGTTTCGGATCTGTATTTCGGGACGCTAACCGGTCTCGATTTTAATACGTTGGGTCTTGTGGTAAACCGGGTTTACCAACTCATGGAGAACTGGGTTCTGGTCGCTTTACCCATGTTTATTTTTATGGGAATCATGTTGGAAAAGTCGGGGATTGCTGCCCATTTGATGGAATCTATGCAGGCATTATTCGGTCGTGTGCATGGGGGGCTTGCAATTACAGTGATGTTCATTGGTATTCTACTGGCTGCGTCAACTGGCATCATTGGTGCGTCGGTTGTGTTGCTCGGAATGTTATCGTTGAATCCGATGTTGAAACAGGGCTATTACCCGCCGATGGCATTAGGTACGGTGGCGAGTGCCGGAACGCTGGGGATTCTGGTTCCCCCCAGCATTATGTTGGTAATTATTGGGGATCAAATTGGCCTTTCTGTGGGCGATTTGTTTCTCGGTGCAGTTTTGCCTGGATTAATCCTCGGGTTGCTTTATCTTGGCTATATTCTTGGCTATGGTTACCTTAAACCCCACCATGCGCCATTGCCTGCTAACCCCATCGCGTTAGACAAAGCAGCGACAGTTGCATTGATTAAAGCATTGCTGCCGCCCATAGGTTTGATGCTCTCGGTTCTCGGTTCAATTTTTATGGGAATCGCTACGCCCACCGAAGCTAGCGGAATTGGAGCATTAGGTGCGGTATTATTAGCTGCATTCTATAAAAAATTGAACTTTGAAACGATGCAATCGGTTTTGTTAGAAACTTATAAAACTGCCGGCTACATTTTCGCTATTTTTGTAGGCGCGACCTGTTTTTCGTTAGTATTAAGAGAGCTTGGTGGTGACGAAGTGGTCGAGAATACTTTATCTAACCTAGAGCTTGGAGGTTTTGGAACGATTGCATTTATTTTATTTATTATCTTTTTGTTAGGTTTTGTCCTGGACTGGATCGAGATTACCTTAATCATTTTACCCCTCGTCGAACCGGTAATTTCAACTTTAGGTATTGAAGTCAATGGATTCGGGCAAGTAGATCATCCTACGCTGCTGTGGTTCGTCATCTTGGTCGCAGTTACGTTGCAAACATCTTTTTTAACCCCACCCGTCGGATTCGCACTCTTTTATCTGAAAGGAGTGTGCCCGGAAAACATCTCCTTGTCGCAAATATACCGAGGTATTGTCCCATTCGTTATGTTGCAAATGATAGGTTTGTTGATCGTTGCGCTATTCCCTGAACTGGTTACTTGGTTACCTGCAGTTGATTACAATTGAAACAAAATTTTAGGGGCTTAACACCACCCTAAGGCAAGTAGCTCTACAAATACGAATAGACTTGGTTTGTTCTATTAGATCGTAAAACCTTGACAGATTTACTTTAAGCTCGAATCCTTAATAATCAAGCTTGTCAAGGCCTTACGAAGGTTTTTATGGTTTAAATTGTTACTCCCAAACCTTACTTGTTCTTAGTTGCACTACGCTATCCAATAACGCTGTTATCGATCCATTCGTAAGTAGTTCTCGACGTGACATTCGGAGAATAAACCGATTATCCTGGTGAAGGTTTATGATCAAGATCGGACGAATTTTTCATCAGCATGATTAGCACAGTGAGAAAATTGAAAAGCATTCCGAGGAAAAACCATAACCAAGGATTTCTACCGCTATTTTGTGCCCAGAGTGCACAAAAAGCCCCAGCAAGAAACATGACTAAGGTGACGCTAGCATAATCTCCCGAGTCGATATCAATAAGCGGCTCTTCGGCAATAACTACTCCATTTTCGGTATTCGCCTCAACTAGGGAGGTCTGGGCAAAAACTACCCCAGCCATCAAAAGAAATGTAATGATGGTAACCAAGTATAAACCGTTCTTCATTTTGACCCCCCAGTTGGATTAGGAAAGATATAAAGCCCTCTTCTGTCAAGATAAATCGTACTAAAGGCCCTATGGGTTGTCAATTACTTTTAATTTGATTGTTAGAAGTGAATATTTTTCCAGACGCTTATAAATTTGTGTTGTTTTTAAAAATTAGGGTCTGTCCTCCTCCTGTGTTTGTCGTGCGTCAATTTTCGTTTAACACGCCGGCTAATGAGTTGTAGCCTTATTGCCCCAGAGTTGTTTCAGGCGTTTGTCGCGGCCACATCCCCGGCGGTAATATTTGTATCGTAACGGATTATTCTTGTAGTAATCCTGGTGGTATATCTCGTTCCCCATGATCGGGTAAAAAGTTACAGCATCGAGTATCGGTGTTACGACAGTTTGGCCTGGAAACATTTCAATCACCTTTTGTTTCGATTGTTCGGCAATCGCTCTTTCTTTGTTTGTGGAAACAAATACGGCGCTAAGATAGCTTGGGCCCTTGTCGCAAAATTGTCCCTTATCATCGAATGGGTCGATGTTTACCCAGAAATGATCTAGTATGCTTTGATAATTGACGATCTTAGCGTTATAAGTGATTTCCACCGCTTCGTAATGGCCGGTGTGGTTTCCGTTGTAAGTTGGGTTTTTTGAGCTACCACCGGTAAAACCTGATACCACGTCGCTTACCCCTTCCAATGCTTCGAAATCTGATTCCATACACCAGAAGCAGCCGCCCGCAAGAATCGCTTTGTCGGCGCTCACGTTTTGAATTAGTGATAATAGTAGGAAAATTAATGCGATACAATTTATTTTTTTCATCGTTAGTAGGGAAAAGTCTATGGAATCGTTAGATGTGAGCGAGTTTTTGGCTCAATTGGGATACAAAGTGTAATGTACATTCAGGTTATTGGTCGTTAAAGACCCAAAAAACAAGGTGCAAGCATTACCTGTTTGTATGTGAGAGTGAAAATTAATGCCCTAAACATTTTTACGAGTCCTATTTCCATCCAAAACCACGATCTAATGCGGCATAACGTTCCTTTGATACCGTTGCCAACAGAGGCAAGAAATAATCAAGATATGTATTATCGCGATTACCGCCGATAGTAATGGTTTTTCCATAACTGGCGGGCTGGCGACCCAACTGATCGTTCCGAATCCCGATATGTTTAGCAAGCCAGGAATTAATAGGTCTAGCAGTAAAACATAAATCAACGTCATCAGGATCGGTTTGTTGGGTTTCGCGTCGTAACTGAAAAATAAAAGGATTAAAATATTTCTAGAGGTTAACAACCAAACTGGTATTGCGGAAGCGCCTACGTTTCTAACCGTCGTATCTACGTTAGGAAAATGACGAGCCAATAAGTAACACAGCAAGGAAAAAGCCGCAGCAATTGCCAATGAGACACACCAAAGCGGAAGCTCTTGAAACATTCGTTTCCACTGCCCCATGCCAATATAACTTCGAATTCGGCGCAAAACCAACCGATCCTGAAAATCGATCAATAGGGTTAAATAGCTTGCGGTTATGCTGATACTGAATCCGACAGCGCCCACCACCGATAATACTGCCAGAATACCATCACCCACATCGGTTAAGGTACCACCGATATAAAATGCCAGGTAAAATGCGAAAGCGGCCCAAGCCCACGGAACCGTTGCTAGTTTTAGTTCGATGCACATCATTCGATACAATCCGAATAGACTCCATGCTGCCAAACTCGTTACCGAGATGACTAAAAAATCTAGAGCTTGCGTGCGTTGTCCGTACCAGAATACCGATGCGTTGTCGCCATCACCGATACCGAAACCTTTGTAGATATACCAAATACCGGCGAGTGAAACTACTGTAGTTAGCAACCCATGAGCGCCTTTGATCTGTTTTACCAGGCGGGTGCTGACCAGTGCGACGATGAGGTTGACCGATTGCACTATCACAGCCATAGCAATACAAATGATACCAATTCCAAAAGGAAAGCTGTCTGTGTGAGCGCGCGAAAATAGATACACAAAGAGGCAAATCAAACCGCCATACCAGGACAAAATCGTGGCGCCAAACAGCTTACCCCAAGTCATTTGCCAGGGCCCTAAAGCAGACATTTTCTGGCTATCCCAAGTGCGCGAGCGAAGCTCATCTAGGATCGATTCGCCAGCCTGATAACCGCCCCATACTATGCTTATCAGAATAAACATAAGCATGGACGCCGTGGCCAGAACAGTGCTGGAAAACAAATTAGCCCGTTCTCCCATAAAGTTCCCTCCTATTGACGCCGGGGCTTGCCATACCATAATGAATAAGGTCCCTAGAAATCCACCTAGGAGAATTACACGATGAGGGGATAATTCAATCCAGAGGTTACGTCGGAATTCAGGATTAAGTTTCATGGTGTGGGTGTATCTTTCATGGTTGCAAGATAGGATTGTTGTAGATCCGTTTTTTCAATGGTTAGTCGTGTCGGTGTGAAATCGTCTGTAACCAGTTGTTTCAGCAATTGGTGTTGAGCATCTTCATTGCCTCTGAAATCGAATATGGCGCTGTTGCCCTCGATTTTGACAGCTGAGATAGATGCGTGATTCTCCAGCCAGGTTCTCAACCTTATATCCGGCTGACTCAAAGCTACACGCAGTCGCCGTTGTTCAGTCACCGTTTGAGCCAGTTGACGATGATCAATAATCTGACCTTGCCTAATGACCAACATTTCAGTGGCATAGGTTTCAAGTTCGGCCAGGATATGCGAAGAGACAAACAGGGTCATACCCGCGGCTTGCAAACTCTTGAATAAATCGGCTAGGGCAAATCGTGCTTCGGGATCCAGACCTGCTGCTGGTTCGTCCAAAATCAAGACGCTTGGATCATGAATGATTGCTTGTCCAATGGCGACACGTTGACGCAAACCTCGTGAAAGTTGTCCAACCGGCTGTTGTAATCGATTGGAAAGATTCAGTCGGTTGGCGGTTTTCGTTATCAAATCGGGGTCTACCTTGGCGACGCCGTTGGCCTCCGCTGTATATTGAAAACATTGTGCTATACGTAGGCTATTGTAGAGCCCAAAGAAGTCGGGTAAATATCCGATGTGTTCATGGCTACGACGTGGCTCCTCTATAACATCAATACCATTGACTTTGATCGAACCCGCTAAGGGCCGTTCTAAGCCACAAATGCATCGCATGAGAGTGGATTTGCCCGCACCATTGGGACCAACAAGTGCGGTAATGCTACCCGTATCTATGGTGAATGATACGTCGCCTAAGGCCCTAAGGCCTGTATATTCAAAGGTTAGATGGCTTACTTCGATCAATGTCTATATTTTGCGTAAAAAAAGAGTACTGATACCATTTTTTAAAATATCAAGCGAAGACATTACACCTTGCTGTTTAGGTTGGGCAAGTTATTTAGGTTGTGACTAAAGTTTAGGGAAAATAAAAATAGCCTTAATTTTAATCCTATTTACCCTAATTCGATCCTGAAAATTGTGTAACAGTTACTTTCCTTTGCCGTGCCTATGGCTGGAGTAAAATAGCTCCGTGGAAAGAGCTTCGACCAGCTGTGGGAATCTCGTTTTGGCATGGTAGAATATCGCCTGCTTTAGGAATTAACCTAGTATAGATATCACATTCCTGCACCTAATTATAAAATACTAAACCTTCTATGAGGATTTCCGCAAAAATTAAAAGTATTGGTATTATTGGAGCCGGGGTCGCCGGATTGGCTGCGGCCAGACTTCTGTCGTCCGCCGGTTATGATTGTGAAATCTTTGAAAAAGGCAGTAAAGTTGGTGGGGTATGGACCGTTGGGTATAACACTTTTGGTTTACAAACGCCGTACACGCTCTACGAGGTTCCAGATTTCCCATTCCCGGATCATTATCCGAGACTTCCTACAGGCAAGCAGTTGCAGGCTTATTTTGAGAGCTATGCCAAGCATTTCGGTTTGCTAGAAAAAATTCAATTCAACACGGTAATTCATAAGCTGGAGGAGGTCAAAGATGTTGGCTGGCTTCTCCATTTTGAGAACTTGAAAACGGGAAAATTAGATCAACACGCTTTTGATTTTGTCGTCGTAGCGACCGGTCTCTACTCAAATCCCTACGTACCCAAAATTCCAGCTCGGGACCAATTCTTGGGAAAGGTTATTCATTCGTCGGAATATACCGATTCAAATATGATAGAGGGGGACGAAGCTGTTATCGTTGGCTTTGGAAAAAGTGCGCTGGATATCGCTACAGATGCGACCCACCATGCCAAGAAAGTGACGTTGCTATATCGCCAAGCGCACTGGCCAATCCCGGTTGATGTACTAAATTTGATTGATGTTCGCCGCATTTTTTTGAATCGTTTGGTTTTAGGTTTCATGCCGCTTTATCAGAGGCCTAGCCAATATGCCGAGAAACTGCATCGATATGGTTCATGGTTGGTCAAAGGATTTTGGCGGTTCGTTGAAGCGCTTCTGCGGATACAATTCCCACTTGCTGCTACGGATACACTCCCAAGTGATCCTCCGGAAAAAGATTTCTTTAACCATGCCTTTTTACCGCGTAAAGAAACTTATTCGCTACTGCGTGGCGGAAAAATTAAGGGATGCAGGGGAAATATCAGTACCTATTATGCCCATGGTATTGTTCTGGAGAACGGTGAACGTATCCCCTGTGATACTGTAGTATTTGGAACCGGATGGAAACCCCATTTTGGTTTTTTGCCCGATAAATTTAAAAAGTCCTTAGACAATGACGGTGTTTACCTTTATCGGCATGTATTGAGTGCAGATCTAAATAATTTGGCCTTTATCGGTTGGGCGTCAACTTTTTCCAATTCTCTCACCGCACATCTTGCTTCAGTTTGGTTGGTTAAGGTATTACAAGGTGTTGTACAGCTTCCGAGTCAACAAGTGATGTTGGAAGAAATAAAGGAGATGAAGCAGTGGAAGCGTGGTTTCATGCCCGATGTCTACGGAAGAGGCGCGTTGTTGCAATTGCATATGTGGAATTACCACGATGAATTGCTACGCGATGCGTCTATCAATCCGCGCAGAAAAACAAATTGGCTAGCGGAATGGTTACAGGATTATCGACCAACCGACTATAAAGATGTGTTGCTGAAAATTGATCAGATTACTAAATAGGTCTAATGCTCGTCATAAAGGCAGCGATAGGGAGCAGCTTAGAGTTACGTATATTGCTTTAGCATTTGTACAATAGTTTCGATTGTAATCCTACTGAGTTTTGATTTTCAGGTAAGCTTCAATTCCCAGTCTTCGCTGGGGATTGTCTTAAAAATGGAATTCTAGCAACCTAAAGTCTTTGGTTGTCAGTTATTGAACGTAATTCAAGGGGTATTGCAGGGCAAGGCTTTACCGATAGGCAGGGGTAAGCCGTGTCAAAAACTTAAGGGTCGAATCTTCTTAGGATATAGTAATGCCTTTTGTTTCTATGTTTATATGCGATTATGGCAATTTTGAGGGGATGGATCGGCCTGGTTTAATGGTCTAGGAAAAAGGCATTAATAATTCCCTTACGAACAATGCCTTGCCTCTGTGATCAGCAAGTTGTAATATTTATCTCTAGTAATTTGGTAACTATCATTGGGGTTCCTAGCTCAATATTGTGAATTCGAATACCGCGCAACTGCGTTAAATTAGCGGCGTAATCTGGTTGTTCGGCACCCAATATGGTTCGGCAATAAGGAGAGAATCAATGAATCGCTATTCCGTAAAGCTAATAAATGTCCGCAATTTGTGTGTTGCGAAGTTCTTCCTATTGACAGCATATTTGCTTCTTTCCAGTATGTCTGTACGGGCTATAACGATGCCTGCTAAAGACCCCTCCCTTCCGCTGAAACTTCAGCAAGCTATTCAAAAAATTAATCTGGAGTCTTATGAGGTTCATCCACAG
>Ga0209992_10000620_pt1 | contig 45630 bp, 34 predicted proteins | sample 2SBtaG_2_FD_182564 | JGI IMG/M metagenome (GOLD analysis project Ga0209992, IMG submission 182564) | Deep subsurface microbial communities from Kolumbo volcano to uncover new lineages of life (NeLLi) - 2SBTROV12_ACTIVE470 metaG (SPAdes)... | ecosystem: Environmental > Aquatic > Marine >... | reverse complement strand
CCCGCGCCCCCGCGCCCCTCAAATGATGCCGAGCGCCGCAGGCGCGAGGCAGTCCAGGACGCCCCCGTCCCCCCCGTCCACGACGCCCCCTGCCGCCCAGCGCCAGCGCAGGTCACCCCGCCGGCGGAGACGCCGGCGTCTCCGGGCACGCCTGGAGGGGCCGGGTCCGGGACGGACAAGAGGCCCCGGAAGCCGTAGCGCAGGGCCCCCCGGACGGGGGCCCGGAGCGGCCCGGAGACGCCGGCGTCGGAGCCGCCACAGGGGTGACCGGTGCGCCCGATCACCCCAAACCTCGTCCCCACCTCAGGCGCTCTAGAAGAAGCTCCCAATCGAGAAGTCGAACACCGACTTCCGCTCATCCGGGTACGGGTTCACCGGGAACCCGAGCTCGAACCGCAGCGGCCCGATCGGCGAGAACCAGCGAATGCCGAAGCCATAGCCGAACCGCATCCCGCGGATGCTCATCGGATCGCCCCCATAGGGGTCGCCGAACGCATTGCCCGCGTCGAAGAACGCCACGGCGCTGATGCCCGCGTCTGGGATCAGCTGGACCTCGAACTCGAAGTTGTTCACCCAGATGCTGGTCCCGCCCACAATGAGCCGGTCGTCCGGCCGGGTCGGGTCCTCGCTGCCCAGGTTCCGGATCGTCGGTCCCAGCGAGTACCAGTTGTACCCACGGACCGAGTTGATGCCCCCCGCCCGGTAGCGGTGGATGAACGGCACAACCGTGCCATCGGTCGACTGGATGAAGCCCAGGGTCGAGTTGAACTTGACCACGAAGCGGTCGCTGTCCGGCACCACTGGGTAGAACCCGCGCAGGTTGAGCTTGCTCTCGATGAAGTTGAACTCGCCGCCCAGCACGCTGATCAGCTGGTCGTTCATCACGAAGCCGCCGGCCAGGCTGGTCTGCAGGCTCGCATAGACGCCCTTGGTCGGGTGGATGCGATTGTTCCGCTTGTCCACGACCAGGGACAGACCCACGCTGCTGGTCAGCCCATTCCGGTAGAGCTGACCGCCCATCAGCCGCTTCTGGTAGGCCGTGATCGACGTCAGCCCGACGTCTTCCAGGTTGTAGTTGACGTTGAGCCGCAGGTCTTCCCGCGGGTCCAGGTAGCGCCCGACCCCGAAGCCCCCGCCCCGCCGGTACTGGTCCTCGTAGTACTGCGTGTTCATCGAGTACGCGTCGACGTTCACGGTCCAGCGCGAGTCCAGGAAGTGCGGGTCGGCAAAGGTCAGGTTGCCCTGTTGCCGGTTCGCCGACCAGTTGACCGCGGCGCTCATCACGTAGCCTAGGCCCAGCCAGTTGTTCTTGGAGATGTTCCCCGTGAACACGAACTGGTCGACGCTCGAGAATCCCGCACCGATCGAGAACGAGCCGGTGGGTTGTTCCACCACCTCGATGTTCATGTCCAGCACGTCGGGCGCGTTGCCGCGAGGGGTCGAGATCCGGACCTCCTCGAAGAAGCCGGTCCGCTCCAGCCGCATCCGAGCATCCCGCAGGGCCGATCCCCGGTAGATCTCGCCCTCGGTGATCGGGATCTCCCGCCGCACGGTCTTGTCAAAGGTCGGGTCGTTGCCGGAGATGTTGATCTGGCCGATCCGGACTCGCTCGCCCTTCTGGATGTCGAAGATGATGTCCACGACCCCTTTTTCGGGGTCGGTCTCGGTCAGCGGAACCACGCTGGTGAAGGCGTAGCCCTGATCGCCGTAGAGATCGGCGATGCTGCCGAGCAGCATCTGCAGCTTGCTGAGCTGGAACCAGTCTTCCTCGACCAGGGGCTCAGGAGCGCCGAGCATGGCGTCGGTGATGCCCACGAAGCCGTGCCAGATCCCGGTGGGCTGCCCGTCCGGGTACTCCTGGACGTCGGCCACGGTCTCGCCGGCGATCAGGCGCATGACCGCTTCCTTGGTCAGGCCTTCCTCGGGGACCCAGTCGCCCTGAACGTCGATCTTGCCGACCTTGTACCGGGGGCCCTCGTCCACGTGCACGCTGATGGTGATGTAGCGCTTGTCCGGCGACAGGTAGACGTGGGGCTCGTGGACCTGGGCGTCGACGAAGCCGTACTCCAGCATCACCGACCGCATCACGTACAGGTCGTTGTCCAGAGTGGTCTGGTTGAAGTTGCCCTGGCTGGTGAACCAGGGCAGGATGCCGCCGGTCTTGGACTCGATGAACCGCAGCATCTTGCGGTCGGGCACCACCGGCTGGACCACCCACGGCAGCCACTGGTTCTGCTCGGTGGTCTCGTTGCCCGTGACGTCGATGCTCTGGACCACCACCTTGCGGTTCTCGGTGATCCGGAAGGTCAGGTCGACGATGTCGTCGCCCACGTCGCGGGTCTCGGGCTCGACCTCGACCAGGAAGTAGCCTTTCTCCAGGTACAGGTCGCGGATGCGGCGGGCGTTCAGGGACACCTCGGCGTCGTTCAACACCGTGAAGCCACCCACGTCCAGGACCTCGAGGATGTCGGTCTCGTCGACCTTCTTGTTCCCGGCGATCGCCACTTCGCGGACCGCGGGGTTCTCGGTCACCTCGAAGGTCAGCACCAGGCCCTCGGTGCCCGGGCTCGCGTCCTTGTAGACCCGCACGTCCTGGAAGAAGCCGGTCCGGAACACCGCCTCGATGTCCCGGCGGATGCGATCGGGGGTGATGCTGTCGCCGACCCGCAGCTGCAGCGCCGCCAGCACCGCGGCCTCCTCGATGCGTCGGGTCCCGGTGATCCGCACCGCCGCGACCTTGCCGACGGTCCAGGTGGGCGGCGTGTACTCGGGGTCGAACACCGCCTGGCTCGCGCCGGGGAGGTCGATCGGCGCGGTCGGCGGGCGGCCCTGGACGTCGTCGCTCGGGGGCTGCTCGACCGGCAGGCCAGGCTCGTCTGCGGCCGGTGCGTCCCGAGGCTCGGGCGACGCCGGCGCCTCGGACTCGGGGGCCTGTTCGGGCGCGGGCGCGTCTTGGGGGGCCGGGGCCTCGGTGGGCTCGTCGGCGGGCTCGTCGTCCCCGCTGGTGGGCAGCGGCTCCTGGGCCAGCGCGACACCGCAGAGCGCGGTCCACAGCATCAGCAGTGCAAGCCTCACGTCGCCGTCACCTCTTCCAGCCGGCCATCTACCACGGCAAGCTGTCGGGGGAAACGCAGCGCGAGCTCTCGGGAGTGGGTGACCACCACGGTGGTGGAGCCGTGAGAGGCGTTCAGGGCCAGGAACCGGTCCAGCACCCGGTCCGCCGTCTTGGGGTCCAGGTTGCCGGTCGGCTCGTCGGCCAGGAGCAGGCCAGGCTGCATCACCAGGGCCCGTGCGATGGCCACCCGCTGCTGCTCCCCGCCCGAGAGCTCGCCGGGTAGGTGCCGCAGCCGGGCACCGAGTCCGACCTCTTCCAGCACCACGGCCGCCCGGGCCCACGCCTGGGGTCGCGGCGTGCCGGAGATGAGCATGGGCAGGGCCACGTTGCCTTGGGCGGTCTGTTCGGGAAGGAGGTGGTGGAACTGGAACACGAAGCCGATGTTCCGATTCCGCAGGCGATCGATCTCGTGCTTCGGCCGCCGGAACAGATCTGCGCCGTCAAAGGTCACCTGGCCCGCCGACGGGCGATCCAGGGTGCCCAGGATCTGCAGCAGCGTGGACTTGCCAGAGCCGCTGGGACCGACGATGGCGATGGTGTCGCCCGCCGCGAGCTCCAGGTCCACGCCGCGCAGCACCTGGATGGCCGCCTGGCCCTTGATGTAGGTGCGCTCCAGGTCGTGGACCTGGATGTGGATGCCCCGGGACTCACTCATAGCGGAGCCCCTCGACCGGATCGAGTTTCCCGGCCTTGGTGGCCGGGTACAGCGTGGCCAAGAAGCAGATCAGCACCGCCGACAGCGCCACCGTCATCACGAGATCGGGCTGGATGACCACCGGCAGCGAGTCCACGTAGTAGACGTCGGTGTTGAGTGGGAAGCCATATTCCCGCAGCGCGACGCTGCCGAGCAGCCCCAGGATGGTGCCAAGGATGGCGCCGATGAGCCCGATGATCGTGCCCTCGAGCATGAAGACCACCCGGATCTGCCGATTGGTGGCCCCCATCGCCTTCATGATCGCGATCTCCCGGCCCTTGCTCAGCACCACCAGGATCAAGGTGCTGACGACGTTCAGCGACGCCACGGTCACGATCAGGAACAGGATCAGGCCCATCACGACCTTCTCCAGCTTGAGGGCCTCGAACAGGCTCTTGTTCAGGTTCTGCCAGTGGCGGGTGTAGTACGGGTAGCCCACGGCCTCCTCGACCCGCAGGGCGATGCGATCGGCCCGGTAGATGTCGTCGACCGTGACCTCGAGTCCGTTGACCTCGTCCCCCCAGCCCAGGAATTTCTGGGCCTGGGGGATCGCGATGTAGGTCCACGACGTGTCGTACTCGAACATGCCCGAGTAGAAGATGCCGGCCACCCGGAACGACCGCGCCGTGGGCACCGGCGTGCCAAAGGGCCCCATGCCGCCGCCGATGGGGTTGACCACGTGGAGCTTGTCCCCGACCATCACGCGCAGGGACTGGGACAGCTCCTCGCCGATGATGATACCCGGCAGCGGCGAGCTGGACGCCGCGGCGCCGACCTGGTGTCGGGTCGGTCCGACCAGCTCGTTCAGGGACTCCAGGATCGCCTTGCGGGCCTCGTCGGTCTCGGGCGGGCCGTCCAGGCCCATCACCAGGTTGTCCTGGAGGTCCAGGACCTCGCCGACCTTGGACGTGTCGATGCCCTTGAGCACGACCCCCTTGGAGTGGCCCGACGCGTAGATCATCGCCTCGGTGTAGACAAAGGGCGTGACGCCCACCACACCCTCGGTGCCCCGGACCCCAGCCTCGAGGGTGGGCAGGTCGTCGACCGTGCCGCCGTAGCGCATCACGACGATGTGGGCGTTGGACCCCAGGATCTTCTCCCGCATGTCCACCTCGAAGCCCGCCATCACCGACAGCACGATGATCAGCGCCCCCACCCCGATGGTCACACCGAGCACGGAGATGAGCGTGATGGCCGAGACCCCCGCCTCCTGGCGCTTGCTGCGCAGGTGGCTCAGGGCGATGTGGAACGCGAAGCGCACGGGGTGCTTCAGCCCTCTTGGGGGCGCAGGGTCGGGAACAAGATGACCTCTCGGATGCTCTGCTGGTCGGTGAGGAACATCACCAGGCGGTCGATGCCGATTCCCTCGCCCGCCGTGGGCGGCATGCCATAGGTCAGCGCCCGGACGTAGTCCGCGTCGAAGAACATCGCCTCGTCGTCGCCGGCGGCCTTGGCTGCGGCCTGGTCTGCGAAGCGGCCGGCCTGGTCCACCGGGTCGTTGAGCTCGCTGAAGCCATTGGCCAGCTCCCAGCCCCCGATGAACAGCTCGAAGCGATCCGTGACCCGGGGCTCGGCGTCGCTCCGGCGGGCCAGGGGGCTGATCTCGGTCGGGTAGTGGGTCACAAAAGTCGGGTCCTGGAGCGTGCCCTCGACCAGGGCGTCGAAGAGCCACTCGAACCACTTGCCCACACTCGACGGCAGGTCCGCGTCGGCGTCCTGGGGGCTCCGGGCCAGCCAGGCGCTCTCGAGGGTCTCGAGGTCCCAGACCTGCTCGCGGGTCAGGCCCATCGCTTCGGCGATGAGGTCGTCCATGCGGGCCCGCCGGAACGGTGTGGACCAGTCCAGGCTCTCCCCCTTCCAGGGGATCTGGTGGCTGCCCGTCACCTCGACCGCCAGGCCCCCGAGCAGGGCCTCGGTCAGGTCCATCAGGTCCGTGTAGGTCGCGTGGGCCTGGTAGAACTCGAGCATCGTGAACTCGGGGTTGTGCTTGAGCGACACCCCTTCGTTCCGGAAGTTGCGGTTGAGCTCGTAGACGCGCTCGAACCCACCGACCACCAGCCGCTTCAGGTAGAGCTCCGGCGCCACGCGGAGGAACATGTCCAGGCCCAGCGCCTTGTGGTGGGTCTGGAAGGGCTTGGCCGCGGCGCCACCCGCCAAGGTCTGGAGGATGGGCGTCTCCACCTCCATGAAGTCCTTGGCCTCGAAGAACCGGCGGATGTAGGACACCACGGCCGAGCGCCGGCGAAAGCGCGCCCGGGTCTCCCGGTTGATCAACAGGTCCAGGTACCGCATCCGCTGGCGCTGCTCGCCGTCGGTGAAGCCCTTGTGCTTGTCCGGCAGCGACGCCATGCACTTGCTGTAGAGCTGCAGCTCGGTCGCCTTGAGGGTGAGCTCGCCGGTCCGGGTGCGCATGAGCGTGCCTGTCACCCAGACCCAGTCACCCAGGTCGAGCTTCTTCCAGGTGACGAATTGCTCGTCGCCGATGACGTTCTTCTTCACGAAGACCTGGAGACGGTCGTGCTCGTCGTGCAGCCGGGCGAAGCCGGCCTTGCCCATCTCGTTCTTGAACCGCAGCCGACCGGCCACGGTGAAGACCCTGGGGTCCTCCTGGAGCGCCTCGTGAGGGCGGTCGCCGCCGGCGGCCAGCACGTCGGCCAGCGCGTGCTCCACAGGCAGGCCGTTCGGGTAGGGCGCGATGCCGGCGTCGGCCAGCACGGCGAGCTTGTCCAGGCGCTTCTGTTCGAACTCGTACATGGCGCGGGCGGATAACCCGCCTGGCACGACTCAGGGGCCCCACTGACCCGTGTCGTAGAGGTCGGAGCACCAGGTCAGCTCGACGGTGCCCGAGACCGTCCCGTCCATCGGGATCTGGTCGCCCGTGAATTCCTCTACGTAGTTGCCGTCCCACCCCGTGATCTCGGTGGTCACCGAGTAGCTGATCTCCTCCACCTCGCTGACCTCGGTGGTGTGGTAAGCAGCAGCGCCGGTCCAGACGTTGTTGGACCAGTAGTAGTCCCAGTACCCATTCTCGGACTCCTCGTAGACAAACTCGCCGTCGCCCATGGCGCAGTTCATGTTCATGAAGCCCTCGAGCCAGTTCTGTTCTTCGGTGAAGCTGTAGTCCCCGCCGTCGTAGCTGGTGAGCTTGAGAGACAGGACGCAGGTGCCCTCGAGCCAGACCTGGGTGGGATCGTAGGCCTCGCTGGAGCTGCTGTGGGTCAGGTAGGCCACGACGTCGTCGCAGGTGGCATCTGGGTTGGACGGAAAGTAGAAAAAGCCGGTGCCGTCGATGTGGAAGCCGAAGCCATGAGAGACGGAGACCGTCGCCTGGTAGTCGTCGGTGGTGACGGTGCCCTCGATGGCCGACTCGGCGTCGGTCTCCGAGCAGGCGAGCAGGGCGAGAGCGGTCAGAACGGTCATGGCGGAACCCCTGGAATCGGCAAGGTATCTCCCAGACTCGGCCCCCGCTGCTACTCGCTGGCGGCCTCTGCAGCGATGCCCGCCCGCTGGGCGAGCCAGGCCTCCATGAACGGGGTCAGGTCGCCGTCGAGCACCTTGTCCACCTGGCCGTTCTCGAAGGCCGTGCGGGCGTCCTTGACCAACCGGTAGGGCTGCATCACGTAGCTCCGGATCTGGCTGCCCCACTCGATCTTCTTCTGCACCGAGCGGGTCTGATCGGCCACCTCGCGCTGCTTCTCGAGCTCGGCCTGGTACATGCGGGCCTTGAGGACCTTCATGGCCGTGGCCTTGTTCTTGTGCTGGGAGCGCTCGTTCTGGCAGCTCACCACGATGCCGCTGGGCAGGTGCGTGATCCGGACCGCCGAGTCCGTGGTGTTCACGTGCTGGCCCCCTGCCCCGGACGCCCGGTAGGTGTCGATGCGCAGGTCCGCGGGGTTGATGGCGATCTCGATGTCCTCGTCGATGTCCGGGTAGGCGGCGACGGAGGCAAATGCCGTGTGGCGCCGGGCCGCGGCATCGAAGGGCGAGATGCGCACCAGCCGGTGCACCCCGATCTCGGCCTTGAGGTAGCCATAGGCGTAGTCGCCGACGACCTGGATCGTGCAGGACTTGATGCCCGCCTCGTCGTGGGACTGCTCGTCGACCAGCTTGACCTTGTAGCCCTGGCGCTCGGCCCACCGCAGGTACATGCGCTTCAGGATGCCGGCCCAGTCCGACGCGTCCGTGCCGCCGGCGCCGGAGTTGATCTCCAGGATGGCGCCGGACTCGTCGCCCTTTTCCCCCAGCAGGCGCTGGGTCTCCAGTCCCCTCGCCTCTTCCTCGGCCCGGGCGAGGGTCTGCAGGGTCTCCAGCTCGGCAAAGGCCTCTGCGACCTCTTCTGCATCGGCCCCATCGACCAGCTCCAGGGCGCTCTCGATGTCCGACGCGGCGTCGCTCATGGCCTGCCAGGAGGCGACGGTGCGCTCGTGGAGGCGGGCTTCCTTCAGGGACTTCCGGGCCCGGTCCGGGTCGTTCCAGAAGTCTGGATCCCCGCTGCGGGCCTCGAGCTCGGCGATGCGTTGCTGGCGGCCGTCGACGTCAAAGATGCCCCCGGAGCGCGAGGACGCGCTTCAAGAGGGCGGTGTGGCGTGCGCGGACCTCGTCGGGGCTCATCGGGACTCCTGCGGGGGCGCTGTATCGCCTTGGAGGTCGGCCTGCTCCACCAGCCCGCTGCCCGCCCAGCCCAGCCTGTCGAGCAGCCTGCGCTCGGCGGCGGCCATCTCCGCGAAGTCGTCCGCGCCGGTCTCGTGATCGTAGCCGAGCAGGTGCAGCAGCCCGTGCACCAGCAGGATCCGGAGCTCGGTCTGCACCGACCACCCCCGCTCCTGGGCCTGCCGGTCCGCGGTGTCCAGGCTCAGCACCAGGTCGCCGAGCACGACCGGGTCGTCCTGGGGAAAGCTCAACACGTCGGTGGCGCGATCCTGGCTGCGCCAGGCGGCGTTGAGCTGGCGGATGTGGGCGTCGGAGCAGAGCACCAGCGAGAGCTCGGCCGCGGGCTCGTCCGGGAGCGCTGCACCCAGCAGCGCTTGGGCGTCCTGGGTCAGCGCAACGACCTGTTGGCCGACCCCGCCCAGGCCTTCGGTGGAGAGCTGGACGGGCACCCTCAGTGCTTCCGCGGCCAGCCGTCGTCGAGAGAGATGTCCGGCAGCAGCTCCGCCGACTCGTAGTCGACCATCGGCGCGGGCTCGTCTGGCGCCGGCGTGACCGGCTCGGCCACCGGCTCTGGCGCAGTCGCCTGGGCCGTGGCTTGCTCGTCGGGCGCTGCCGGCGGGCTCTCGGGGTCGACCGGGGTCTCCGCCGGCTTCAGTGCCCGCACCTCGGCTGCCTCGGCCGGCGGGATCTCCAGGGTGATGACGGCTTCCTTGGGCGTGCCGGCGCCGCTCGCCACCGCGGCCTTGGCGATGGCCCGCGCCTGGTCGCCGCTCGAGATCTCGCGGGTCTCCGGGTACTCGATGCGCTGGTGGTGGATGGCCAGGATGACGTCCTGGAACACGCCGGTGATGGTGTAGATCTCCTTGACCGTGAGCGGGCACTCCTCGAGCTGGCCGTCCGCCAGGGTCGTGTTCACGATGCGGGTGATCATGCCGCGGATGCGCTCCGGCGTCGGGTGCTGGATGCTCCGACAGGCCGCCTCGACCTTGTCGGCCAGGTGGATGATGCCGGCCTCGCGGCTGTCCGGGCGCGGCCCGGGGTAGCGGAAGTCGTCCTCGGACGCCTCGGGGTCCACCTCGAGGGCCTTGCGGTGGAAGTAGTAGAGCAGCCCGGTGCCGTGGTGCATCCAGATGTTGTCGATGATCGGCTGCGGCAGCTTGTGCCGCCGGGCGATGGCCGCGCCGTTGCGCACGTGGTCCACGATGATCCGGGCGGACATGTGCGGGCTCAGCCGGTCGTGGCGGTTGTGCCCGGGCACCTGGTTCTCGACGAAGTACTGAGGCGTGACGGCCTTGCCGATGTCGTGGAAGTACGACGCCACGCGAGCGAGCAGGGCGTTGCAGCCGATGGCTTCGGCCGCGGCCTCGGCCAGAGTGCCGACCATCACCGAGTGGTGGTAGGTCCCCGGCGCCCGCAGCATCAGGTTGCGGAGCAGGGGATGGTTCAGGTTGGCCAGCTCCAGCAGCTGGAGATCGGTCACGAAGCCAAAGGACTCGAACACCGGCACCAGGAACAGGACCAAGAAGGCCGACAAGAGCCCGGCGGCGAAGGCGAAGCCGGCGTCCCACAGCGGCTGGGTGGCGCTCATGGTCGGGTCGGCCAGGTGAAGCTGGACCAGGCTCACCAGCAGGACAAAGGCGGCGTTGATCAGGCCCGTGTAGACCCCGGCACGCAGGATCGACCGGCGCTCGCGATCCCGGCCCAGAGCGCCCGCCGCGGTCAGGGACGAGACCACGAAGAACACGGCGTAGAGCGCCTGTTGATCCATCATCAGGCCGCAAAGGGACCCGGCCACCACGGCGAAGACCAGCGCGGTCTCGCTGTTCATCAGGATCCGCGTCGACAGCGCCAGACCGGCCACCGGGGCCAGGTACCAGACGGACTCCGGGGGCACCCGTCCCGCCCCGAACCCGGGCATGGCCCCCGAGATCTCCACGACCAGCCGGGCCAGGCCCAGGCAGAGGGCCATCAAGACCGCCAGGGCGGCGAGCTCTCGGGTGCTGTCTGCGAACTTGCTGATGGTGGTGCTGGCGAACCGGTAGACCGTGCCGAACAGCAGCATCCCGAAGAGGAAGAGCGTGCCGTAGACGCTCCAGAACCCCCGCTCCGCGTGGATGGCCTGGAGCGCCTCCAGGCGGTGCACGTCGGCCGGCGTCACGGTCTCGCCCTTGCGGGAGATGGTCGCGCCCCGGGGCACGGTCTGCACTGTCGTGCCCACCCGACTCCGGGCGTCTTCGCGCCGCTCCCGCGTCAGCAGCTGGTTGATCGAGAAATTCGCCCGCACGCCGGTCCGGGCGATGTTCACCGCGGCCCGGACCCGCTCGGCATCGGCCCCGCCTTCGAACCGCTCCAGCGCGTAGAGCGAGATCGCCTGGCGGACTTCGGCCGCGGAGTGGATGCGCTCGAAGTCCGTCAGCGTGGTCTCGGCCTGGCCCGATGGCAAGAGCTCGATGACCGTGATGGCCTGGCTCGACAGGGGCAGCTCGGCCCTGTCGCTGACCACGTACTTGCGCATGCCCTGCCCCAGCAGGTCGGTGGCCACGGTCTCGATGCGGCGCTCGAAGCCACTCTCGGCGATCAGCTGGACCTCGCTGGGCTCGAGATCCATCTGGAGCGCACGCAGGAAGTCCCGGCCGATCTCGGCCTGGACCGACGTGGGCACCCCGGTCTGACCGTGCGCGAGGGCGTCCAGTCGGGCCTCGCCCCACCGACGCCGGGCATCCTCGAAGGCCCTGGCGACGCGCTTCTGCAGGCTCGGTCCCAAGGTGGCGTCGAAGTCGAACACGGCGGTCACGCCGCGGGCCGCGTTGTCTCGGGCCTCGGCGGTGGCCGCCTCGTCCACGTAGGAGTAGGCGATGGGCGAGCGGATGTCGCGGGTGGCGACCTGGCCCGCGGTGAGCGCCATGTCCGGGATGCGCACGAAGTCGGACAGGAACAGGGAGCACAACGCACACAGGGCCACCAGCAGCCCGCTCTTCTGGAGCAGCGTCACGTCCAACGGCAGCCGCAACCTGGCCAGCCAGGACTTCATTCCTCTCCTTGTCCTCGGGTTCTCGGCCGCGGCCGACTGGCCCGATCGTACGCCCGGATGATGGCGCTGACCAGCCCATGTCGCACCACGTCGCTCGGTCCGAAGCGGGTGACGGCGATGCCACGCACCCGGCCCAGCACGTCGACTGCGTGGGCCAGACCCGAGCGCTTGCCCCGGGGCAGGTCCACCTGGCTGGGGTCTCCCGTGATGACGGCCTTGGAGCCGTTGCCCAGCCGGGTCAGGAACATCTTCATCTGCTCCGGCGTGGTGTTCTGGGCCTCGTCCAGGATGACGAAGGACTCGGCCAGGGTGCGTCCGCGCATGAAGGCGAGTGGGGCGATCTCGATGACGCCCCGGTCGATGAAGCGCCCGATGCGCTCGAAGTCGACCATGTCGTGCAGGCTGTCGTAGAGCGGACGCAGGTAGGGATTGACCTTTTCCACCAGGTCGCCGGGCAAGAACCCCAGCTTCTCGCCGGCCTCGACGGCGGGACGGCACAGCACGATGCGCTGGACCTCGTCCTTCATCAGCGCGGAGAGCGCCATGGCCACCGCCAAATAGGTCTTGCCGGTGCCCGCAGGCCCCAGCCCGAACACCACGTCGTGGGACCGGATGGCGTCGATGTAGCGCCGCTGGTTGACCGTGCGCGGAAAGATCGCCTTCTTGCGGCGCCCCACGTAGACCACGTCGGTGAAGAACGCGCGGACCTGGGCTTCCGGGTCCTGGAGGACCAGCCGGCAGGCGTGCTCGACCACCGTGGGGTGCAGGTGGAAGCCGGTCCCGACCAGGTCGTAGAGCTCCTGGATCAGTCGCGCTGCGAGCGCGACGGAGCCGACGTCGCCCGCCACCGTGACGCGCTCCCCGCGCTGGTCGATCCGCACGCCAAAGGCCCGCCCGATGATCTTGAAGTGCTGGGCCAGTTCACCGGCGAGCTCGCGCAGGCGCTCGGCGTCGGACAGGGTGAGCTCAGCCGCGGGCTGAGACGCGGTCCGGGTGTCGATACAGATCTCCTGGGATGCCCGCCCTGACGGCCCTGGCGGAGTATAACGCCGCCCCTCGGCACCACGGGTTAGACCGCGGGCCCGGTGCCCGAGCCGATCGGGTGCCATGCGCAGGAGGTGTGCCGTGATCGTTGGAGTCCCCAAGGAGATCAAGCCCCAGGAGAACCGCGTGGGTCTCATCCCCAGCGGGGTCAAGGCGCTCGTCCAGCACGGCCACACGGTGCTGGTCCAGCAGGGTGCCGGTGCCGGCAGTGGTCTTCCCGACGACGAGTACATCCGCGTGGGCGCCGAGATCGTGCCCTCCGCAGAAGAGGTCTGGGGCCGGGCCCAGATGATCTGGAAGGTCAAGGAGCCCATCGCGCCGGAATTCCCCCTGATGCGGGAAGACCAGATCCTCTACACCTACCTCCACCTGGCCCCGGACCCGACCCAGACCGCCGCGCTCATCGACGCCGGCGTCGTGGCCATCGCCTACGAGACCGTCGAGACCGCCAACGGCCAGCTCCCCCTGCTGGTCCCCATGTCCGAGGTGGCTGGGCGGCTGTCCATCCAGGCCGGCGCCATGGCTCTCGAGAAGCACCACGGCGGCCGTGGCGTGCTCCTGGGCGGCGTGCCCGGGGTCGAGCCTGGGCGAGTCGCGGTGCTCGGCGGCGGCATCGTGGGCCTCAACGCGGCCAAGATGGCCATCGGCCTGGGCGCCGACGTCACCATGCTCGACATCAACCTGGACCGCCTGCGCTGGTACGACAACACCTTCCACGGCCGGGTGAAGACCCTGGCGTCCAACCCCTACAACGTCGAGCGCATGCTCGGAGACTGCGACCTGTTGGTGGGCGCGGTGCTCATCGCCGGCGCCAAGGCCCCTCACCTGGTCACCCGGGACATGCTCTCGCTCATGAAGCCCGGCGCGGCCATCGTCGACGTGGCGGTCGACCAGGGCGGCTGCGTGGAGACCACCCACGCCACGACCCACGCCGAGCCCACCTACATGGTCGACGGCATCGTGCACTACGCGGTGGCCAACATGCCCGGGGCCGTGGCCCGCACGAGCACCTTTGCCCTCAACAACGCGACCATCCCTCACGGACTCGCTCTGGCCGACAAGGGCTGGGAGCAGGCCCTGCGCGACGACGCGGCCCTGGCCAAGGGCCTCAACGTGCTGCACGGCCGGATCACGAACAAGCCCGTCGCCGACGACTTGGGCCACGACTTCCACCCCTGGCGCTGAGTCCCGCGGTCCTCAGCGGCCCTTCTTTTCCTTGGCGACGACCATACGCTTGGCCTGCATCTGCACGACCGAGCTGACGTTCTTGTTCTTGGCCAGGTCCTTGACGTCCTTGAACTGCATGAACTTCAGCAGGCTGGACGCGACGGCCACGGGCGTCTTGGGGTTGTTCAGCAGCGCCTTCTTGACCTGGTACTTGCGCATGTAGTCGCGGTTCCGGGTGAGCTCCCGGATCACCTCGGTGTCCAGGTTCCGGTTGCCGGCGGCGTTCTCGACCTCCCGCTCGTTCATTCGCCCGGACTTGACCACGGCACCGGACACCATCTTGTTCCTGTCCCGGATCAAGATGCGACGGGCTTGACCATTGCCCAGATAGGCCAGCTTGATCTTGGAGCCCACGGGCATGTCGTTGATGATCTTCTCCATGTTGCGGACCTCTTCCTGGTCCTCTTCTCCGCCGCTGGCCTCCTGGAGGAGGTTCCAGTTGAACTCCTCGGCTTCGTCCTTGTAGTCGAGCTGGAATCCTGCCAGCTCCGGGTCGATCTCCCCCTCTGCCAGCTCTGGGCCGTCGTCCAGGAAGTCCAGATCGAAGAGCTCGATCTCCTCGGCGATGGCCTTGTCCACGTAGGTGCTGGGCGAGACCAGGCCCGCGAGCATCGCCTCGACCTCGGCCACGGCCGTGGGTTGGACCGGCGGCGGCGCGGGCTCGGGCGCCTTGGGCGGGGGGGCGGGTGCCGGCTTGATCGGCTCCTGGGGCAGGGCGCCCTGCATGCGCAGGAACCCCTGCATCTTCTCGATCCATGCCGAAGCGCAGTTGGGGTTGTCCCTGAGCGCCAGGAACACCGTCGGCGTGAGGAGCAGGCGCTCCTGGTTTCGACTCATCACCTCGCACAAGGCGGCATCGGCGTACTCGGCGATCCGAAGCACGGTGCGGTCGTTGCAGTTCCGGACCTCGAGCACCCGCTCCATCAGCAGGCGCTCCTCGATGCGGACCTGGGCCAGATACTCCAGGATCTTGGGGTGGGTGCGCTGGCTGATGGCGCCCACCGCAGTGGCCTCTGGCATGTCCGCAAAGGAGGCTCTCGCCGCGCTGACCACCGACGGATCTCCGTCGTTCAGGAGCACGTAGAACATCGCCAGCTGCATGGCCGGCGCGACCGGCAGCAGCCCACGGGCGGCGGCCAGCCGGGCCTTGACCGGCGCATCGGCCGTCAACACCTGTCGGTGCTGCTTTGGGATTCCGAGCCTGTCCCAGGGAACCTGCACGCCGCTTCCTCCAGAGAGTCTCGATCCTACCCCCCGCCGCAGGGGGTGCTAGTACCTCGTCAAGGGGGCTCTGACCGGTCCTCGCTTGCCCTCGAATCCCCTGGCGGCGGCGGCCTCCGCACCGCATTCGCGATGCCCGTTTGTCGGCCGCCACCACCAGGGGCTCCGTTGGCGGCGCGATCAACCGGTCATTTCCCCCTTGACGAGGTACTAGTCAGGGGACCCCGACTTGAAGGGCGAGCCCTGGACGACCTTGTTGATCAGGTTGCCCGGCACGTCTTCGTAGCTCTGGAAGGCCATGGTGTAGGTGCCCTTGCCGCCGGTCATGGAGCGCAGGTCCGGCGCGTAGCGCTGGATCTCCGCGAGGGGCACGATGGCCTCGATGACGGTGTTCTTGCCGCGGGGGTTCATGCCCATCACCCGGCCACGACGACCGGTGATGTCGCCCATCACGTCGCCCATGTTCTCGGTCGGGGTCACGATCTCCATCTTGTAGACCGGCTCGAGGAGCTTCATGCCCGCGGTCGCCATGGCGGACTTGAGGCCCTTGGAGCCCGCGAGCTGGAAGGCCACGTCCTTGGAGTCGACCGGGTGATACTTGCCATCGGTCAAGGTGACTCGGATGTCGACCACCGGGTACCCGGCGAGTCCGCCGTGGTCCATGCACTTGGCGACACCCTTCTCGACCGAGGGGATGTACTGCTTGGGGATCGAGCCCCCGAAGATCTTGTCCACGAATTCGAAGCCGACGCCGCTCGGGACGGGCTCGACGTCCAGATAGCAGACGCCGAACTGGCCGGAGCCACCGGTCTGCTTCTTGTGCTTGCCTTCGACGTTGCTGACCTTGCGCTTGAGGGTCTCCCGGTAGGGCACCAGGGGCAGGTCGGTCGCGACCTCGACCTTGGACTTGCGCTTCATGCGGGCCACCGCCATGTCCAGGTGGGCCTGGCCCATGCCGTTGAGCACCAGGTGGTGAGACAGCTCGTCGTAGCTGACCGTGATCGTGGGGTCCTCCTCGCAGAGACGCTCCACAGCCTGCTTGAGCTTGCCTTCGCCCCCCTTGCTGGTGGCCGTGATGGTGTAGGACATCATGGGCGGCGGGTACCGGACCTTCTCGAAGGACCAGCGGATTTCGGGCGCGACCAGCGTGTCGTTGGTGTGGGTGTGCTTGAGCTTGGCCACGGCGACGATGTCGCCACAGACCGGCTCGGTCGGCTCGCGATGGTTGCCCCGCAGGTTGTAGAAAGTGCCGAGCCGCTCGGTGTCCTCGTGACTGGGGTTGGCCACGATGCCGTCTGCAGCCGGGGGCCCGCCGAACAGGCGCAGGATGTTCATCTTGCCGCTGAATTCGTCGATGAAGGTGTGGATGACCTGGGCGCTGAAGGGCGTGTCGGGGCCGACCGCGATCTCGACCTCGTCACCGTTGGCGTCGAGGGCCGGGGGGGTGGCGCGCTCCAGCGGGTTGGGCAGCGCCCAGCTGGCCAGGTCCATCAAGGCGTGCACGCCCACGTTGGCGGCAGCCGCGGTGAAGATGACGGGCGCCAGGTCGCCTCTGCGAACGGCGGCTCGCAGGGAGGTGCGCACCTGGTCCTCGCTGAGCTCGAAGGTCTCCAGGTACTGCTCGAGCAGGTCGTCGTCGGTGCTGGCCACGGTCTCGACGAGCTTCTCCCAGGCCGCGTCGACCTCGTCCTTGAGGTCCGCTGAAATGTCGCCCTTCTCGAACTTGCCGGAGCCGTCGGTGGCATAGGTCAGCGCCTTCATCTGGAGCAGCGAGACCACGCCCTTGAAGTCCTGTTCCGTGCCGATCGGGACCTGGAGGGCGACGGCCTCGATGCCGAAGGTGTCGTTGATGTCGGCCAGCACCGTGTCGGCGTCGGCCCGGTCGCGATCCATCTTGTTGACCACGAAGACCCGCGGCAGGCCCAGCTCGGCGGCCTTGTGGTACACGCGCTCGGTCTGGACCTCGACCCCGTCCGGGGCCGACACGACCACGGCCACCGAGTCCGCACCGTGCAGCGCGGCGAAGGTGTCGTAGATGAAGTTGCCGTCCCCCGGCGTGTCCAGGATGTTCAGCTTGACGCCGCCGTGGTCGGCCCAGGCCACCGACGTGGCGATGGAGCCTCCCCGCTTGTGCTCCTCGGGCTCGAAGTCCAAGGTCGACGTCTGCTCGACGGTGACGCCGAGCCGCGTGGTGGCGCCGGCGTTGAACAGGACGGCTTCGCCCAGGCAGGTCTTGCCACAGGACCCATGACCCACCAGGGCCACGTTGCGGATGTTCTCGGGGGTGTAGGCCTTGGCCATGAATTGATCTCCGGAAGGGTCGCGAGACCCATCGCTTAATGGAGTTGGACCCCGCCGTCAGCCATCCCCCCTAGACCGGCTCATCAGGCCTTGTTGCGCTCCCACAACTGCCAGAGGCCCCGGAGGGTCAGGGCGTCGTCGACCTCGTCGATCTCGGAACAGGCCCGCCCGATCAGGTTGGAGAAGCCGCCGGTGGCCACGCAGAAGACCGGGTCGTCCCCTGGCCCACGGAGCTCGGCCTTGCAGACGGCCGCCAGGTGGTCCACCAAGCCCACGTAGCCGTGGAAGAGGCCGCTCTGCATGCTGGCGATGGTGTTGGTGCCGATGGCCCTGCGCGGCCGACTCACCTCGACCTTAGGCAGCTTCGAGGTCCGCTGGAACAGCGCTTCGGCGCTGATGGCCAGGCCCGGCGCGATGGCGCCGCCGACGTAGTCCCCGCGACGGTCCACACAGTCAAAGGTGGTGGCTGTCCCGAAGTCCACGACGACCACGGGGGTGCCCCAGCGCTCGGTGGCCGCCACCGCGTTCACCACCCGATCGGCACCGACTTCGCGCGGGTTGTCGGTCCGGACCCGCATGCCTGTCTTGACCCCCGACCCGACCACCATGGCCTCGATGTCGAGGTAGCGCCGGCACGCCTTGGTCAGGTTGAACAACAGGCTCGGGACCACGCAGCTGATGATCACACCCTGGATGCGGTCGGTCGCGATGCCACGCAGCCTCAGCAGCTCGAGCAACACCAGGCCCATCTCGTCGGTGGTCCGTCGCGCGGTGCTGATGCGCCACTGCTCGACCACCTCGCCGGCGACCATGGCACCGAGCACGATGTTCGTGTTGCCGACGTCGATGACAAGCAGCACTGGGGCCTCCGCAGACAGCGTGGGGCCCTTTAATCCCGATCCTGCCGCGGGGGTCAGCCGCCGTGGGTTCGATCCACGCTGATCACGCCCTTGATCTTGGCGATGCGACGAATCAGCCGCGTCAGCTCTCCGACGTCGTGCACCTGGACCTGCATCGTGCACTCGGCCTTCTGGTCCTCGAGCTGAATGACTTCGGCCCGCGTGATGTTGATGTCAGAGTCGGTGCAGGTCTTGGTGATGTTCGCGAGCAGGCCGGGCCGGTCCACGCACAGCACGCGCACGCCGCCACTGTGCCCCACCACGGCAGCCGCACCCCCCCACTGCACCGCAAGCCGGCGCTCCGGCTCGAGCTCCAGCAGCTGGGCGCAGTCGCGGCGGTGCACGGTGATGCCGCGGCCGCGGGTCACGAACCCGGACACGCTCTCGCCCGGCAGTGGATTGCAGCAGCGAGCGAACTGGACCAGCACGTCCTCGTTGCCGTCGATGATGACCGGCGACTGGCTGGACTTGCGCCGGATCCTGTCCAGGATGCGCATCAGGGCTGCGCGCTCCCGCTCCTCCTGGTCGTTGTCCTGGGCCTCTGGCACGAGCTCCCGCACGACCCGCGCCAGCGGCACCGTGCCCTGGGCGAGCGAGATGAACAGCGCATCGACCTCGCGGAACTCGAGCTCCTTGACCACGCGCTTGAGGCTGCCGTCCTTGACCACCTTGTCGATGCTCGCACCGTGGCGCTTGAGCTCCGACTCGAGCATCTCGCGACCGATGCGCAGGCCGGTCTCACGCTCCTGCTTGCGCAGGTAGCGCCGGATCTTGGAGAGCGCCCGGCTGGTCTTGACGAGCTGGAGCCAGTCCCGGCGTGGGTGCTGGTGCTTGCCGGTCAAGACCTCGACAGAGTCCCCGGACTTGAGCTGGTACTTGAGCGGCACCATGCGACCGTCGATCTTGGCCCCGACGCAGTGGTGACCGACCTCGGTGTGGATGGCGTAGGCGAAGTCCAGGGCGGTCGCCCCCGACGGGAAACGCTTCACGTCCCCGGCTGGGGTGAAGACGAAGACGTCGTCCTGGAAGAGGTCGATCTTGACCGCCTCCATGAACTCGTCCGGGTCCTCGACGTCGCGGGCGGTCTCGAAGAGCTCGCGAATGCGCGTGATCCGGGCCAGGTCCTCGCGACTCAGCGCCAGGTGGCCGGCCTTGTAGACCCAGTGCGCTGCGATGCCCGTCTCGGCCACCCGGTGCATCTCCAGGGTCCTGATCTGAATCTCGATGCGCTTGTTCTCTGGCCCGAGCACTGTGGTGTGCAGCGACTGGTACCCATTGGGCTTGGGGACCGCGATGTAGTCCTTGATGTGTTCGGGGACCGGCTTCCAGAGCCCATGGAGCTGGCCCAAGACGTGGTAGCACTGGCCCACGTCGCCCACCAGGACCCGAAACGCCAGCACGTCACGGACCTGGTCGAACGCAAGGTTGCTGGACTTCATCTTGTTGTAGATGGACCACAAGTGCTTGGCCCGACCGAACACCTCGCCCTCGATGCCGGCGCCAGCGAGGCCCTCACGCAGCTCGGTGCAGACTCGCTCGATGTAGGCCTGGCGGTCCTCGGCGGTCTCGGCCATCTGCTCGGAGAGCTGGGCGTGCTCCTCGGGGTGCAGGTTCTGGAAGCACAGGTCTTCGAGCTCGATCTTGAGCCCGTTGAGTCCAAGGCGCCCGGCGATGGGCGCGTAGATCTCCATGGTCTCGCCAGCGATGCGGCGCCGCTTCTCGTCCCGCATCACGCCCAGGGTCCGCATGTTGTGCAGCCGATCGGCCAGCTTGACCAGGATGACCCGCACGTCCTGGGACATCGCCAGGACCATCTTGCGGAAGTTCTCGGCCGCGGCCTCTTGCTTGGAGCGGAACTGGAGCTTGCCGATCTTGGTGACGCCATCCACGAGCTCGGCGATCTCGGTGCCGAACTGCTCCGCGAGCTCCGCTTGGGTGATCAGCGTGTCTTCGAGGGTGTCGTGCAGCAGCGCGGTCGCGATGGTGTCCACGTCCATGCGCAGATCCGCGAGCAGGTCCGCCACCTCGAGGGGGTGGGTCAGATACGGCGTGCCGTCCTTGCGCTGCTGCTTCTCGTGGGCCTTGGCCGCGATCAGGTACGCACCCAGGATGACCCCCCGGTCGGGGTCCGGAGCGTACAGGGCGACCTTGTCCAGGATGTCGTCGATTCGCATGGGTGCTGGGCCCACCTCGTGCGGCCCCTGCGGATCGTAGCACCTGGGGCGCCGATCAGGCGCTCTAGGCGGTAGCGGTCATGTGACGGACCAGGCTCTCGCGCCTGTCGCGACGCTGCAGCTCGGCCGCGATCACGGCCTGGAAGCAGTCGTGTGCGGTGGCCAGATCGTCGTTCACCACCAGGTAGTCGAACTCGCCGCAGGCGCGGATCTGGAACATGGCGTCGGCGATCCGACGCTGGATGATCACCTCGGAGTCCGTGGAGCGACCGCGCAGCCTTGCTTCGATGGTCGCCAGGTCCGGCGGCAGCACGAACAAGCTGACCGCGTCGGGCATGCGCGCCCGCACCTGGCGCGCCCCCTGCATGTCGATCTCCAGCATCACCGACCGGCCCTGGGCCAGCGCGGCCTCGACCGGCTCGCGCAGGGTGCCGTAGCGGTTGCCATAGACGTCGGCGGACTCCAGGAAGGCCTGCTGGACCAGGAGCTCGGCGAAGCCCTCGTGGCCCACGAAGTGGTAGTCCCGCCCATCCACCTCGCCGGCCCGGGCGGCACGCGTGGTGGCGGAGCAGGAGAATTCCAGGCCATCAAAGGTGGCCAGGGCTTCCTTGACCAGGGTGGTCTTGCCGGTGCCGCTGGCCCCGGTCACGACGAACAGGGCGCCGCGGTCGGGCCGGGTCCAGGTGTCCAGGGTCAGACTCAATGTCCTACTCCACGTTGCTCACCTGCTCCCGGAGCTTCTCCAGGGCAGACTTCATGTCGACCACCAGCGCGCTGACCGGGTGGTCCACGGACTTGGAGCCGATGGTGTTGATCTCCCGGTTGAGCTCCTGGGTGAGGAACTCCAAGCGGCGACCCACCGGCTCATCCGACGCGAGGGCCTGGGAGAACTGGCGGCTGTGGGATGCCATGCGGGCCAGCTCCTCGGACACGTCGGCCTTGTCGGCGATCAAGGCGACCTCCTGGGCGAGTCGTTGCGCATCGACCCCGTCGACCTCGAGTCGGCGGACGCGCGCCACGAGGCGCTGTTCCAGACGCTCAGCCACGCCTTCGGCCTCGAGCTCGACACGCTGGCGCAGGTCATCCAGCGTGCCCAGGTGGCGCTGCAGATCCGCCTGGAGCGCCTGCCCTTCCTGGGCCCGCATGGACTTGAGGTCGCCGGCCGCTGCGTCGAGGGCAGCCTCGACGATGGACCACTCGGCCGCCACGTTCGCGTCGGCTTCGACCGTCTGGAGCACACCGGGCAGGCCGAGCACGAAGTCGGCACTGACGCCGGCACCCAGGCCGGGCGAGTCCTTGAGGAGGTCGCGAATCGTCTCCAGGTAGGTCTTGACCAGGCCTCGGTCCCCCTGGACGCCGACCGCACCCTCGTGGCAGACCCGCCGCACGTAGACGTCGATGCGACCGCGACTGAAGCCCCGCTTGAGCGCGGAGGTCACCCGCGGCGCCAGCGCGTTGTATTCGCGAGGGGTGCGGAGCTGCAGATCCCGGAACCGGTTGTTCACGGATCGCAGCTCGACGGTGACGGTGACGCCGGCGCCGCTGGCCTCGCCACGGCCGTAGCCGGTCATCGAGTTCATCTGCTCTCCCAAGACGCGGGACGCGGGGTCTAACGTGCCAGAGGGCCGATCACGAGGCTCAGCAGCTGCAGGACGATCCGTTGTCGCAGCTGCAGTTGCAGACGTTCCAGTCGATGAACTCGTAGGAGCAGATCGTGCCGCTCGCGTAGGTCATGCTGGCCTCGCCGGAGCCGTCATAGGCCCGCTCCTCGTGGTACTCGGCGAGCAGCGCTTCGTCGGTGTTGTCGTGGATGCTGTAGTCCCGCACCCGGGTGCCATCGACCGTGCCTGCGTCTTCTCCCAGGTAGTCGCGGTCCCGGTTCTTGTCGGTGTAGGTCCACGTGCTCGAGTACCCGCCGCTGGCCAGCCTGGAGGTGTTCCACTCGTAGCCGTAGCCGTCGCTGTCGTAGGTGCGGATCCGCGTCCCGGTGCCGTCGGCCAGGTCGGAGCCGTCGGTGGTCTCCTCGTCGTCGCCGATGACGGTGATGTAGTGGACCTTGACCTCGTCGTCGGCGACGATCCGGTACTCTTGGAGGAATTCATCGCCCTCGACGTCGCTGTACAGCTCGGTGACCGTGCCGTAGCAGCCTTCGCGGACCTCGTGGATCTCGGTCGTCCAGGTCTCGCCCAGCACGTCCTCGTGGTCGACCTTGTAGATGACGTCCAGATCCCCGTTGCGGTCCACGATGCCGTAGCCCCGACCGACCTCCTGGCTGAAGTAGTGCGCGTCTGAGTACTCCCGGGAGAAGGCCAGATCGCCGTTGGCCAGGTCGTACTTGCCCTGGACCCGGTTGATGTACTGCTCGGCCGGCGGGTCCAGGTCGAAGCCGCCCTCGCCGTTGCCCTGGTCGACATAGCGGGTCAGAGTGCCCCACCAGTCGTGAGGGTTCGACGCACAGGCCAGGTCGCGGTCCAGGTAGTTGCCGGTGCTGAGCAGGCCACAGCCCGGCAGCAAGATCAGCGCGAGACCAGTCACCATGCACACCTCACATGCCCGTCCATAACCATCGGTCCACCGGGGCCTGCTGTCAAAAGGAAGCCAGACGGGCCAGGGTACTGGCCTGGGCGGCGTCCAGTCCCCACGCCGCGTGCAGGCCAGCCGGCTCTCCCCTCAGCCAACGGCGCGGCACCGGCAGGCCCCGCAGGTCTTGGGGGTAGAGGTCGAGACGCGGCCCCCGCTCCACTCGGTTCACGGCCTGGGCCACGGGATCCTGGACCACCTCCAGGAGCCGCTCCGGCGATACTGGGCAGCACGGATGGGGTCGGGCGACCAGCAGGGTGTGGCCCGCGTAGACCCCGCTGCGATCCACGAGCGCCCGAACCGGCCCTCCTCCGCGGAGGCGTTGGACCAACAGCTTGGGGCCCTCGAACAGGGCCGGCGATTTTGGCCGATGCATCTCCTGGGCCCGATAGGCCAGCCAGCGACTGCGTCCCTGGAACAGGTCCCGCGCATCGACAAAGGGCACCGCTCCTGGCTCGGGGGCGTCCCGCAAGAGCCTCGCCTTGCCTCCCAGCGGCCCGTGGGCCACCAGGCCCGTGTCCACGTGGCAGAGCTCACCCAGGGGGACCGACTCGGCCCGGACCCGCTGGACCAGCGCCAGATCACCGGCCGTGACCCGCGCGTCGAGCGGCGCTGCGGGCAGGGACAGCACATCGGAGACCGGCAGGCCTCCGGCCATCGCGCCCGGGCCGCCCCCACGGGTCGCGCTCAGCGCCACGACCCGGACCGAGACACCGGGAAAGTCCGAAGGCACCCCGAGCGACCGGACCCGGTGCGCTTCGAGCCAACGACGGCGCCAGGACTCCCCATAGGGCTGGACCATCATGGCCGCCGGCAGGACCAGGCCCAGCCCACCGCCAGGCCGCAGGGCGCCCATGGCCAGCTCGGAAAAGGGCACCGCCAGATCGAAGCGGCCCCGAAGCCAGGGAAAGCGCCCGGCGAGTGCGCGCCGCAGGGCCTTGTCCTGGCGTTCCGGAGACACGAAGGGCGGGTTGCCGACCACCACGTCGGCCGGCACGAGGTCCGCCTCGAAGACACTGGCGCGGACCAAGTGCGCCCGGGGCACCAGCACCGCGGCCACGGCCAGAGCCACCGGATCCGGGTCGATGCCCACGATCCGGTCGACGCCGGCCTGGTCCAGCGCCAGGAGGAATGCGCCAGTGCCACAGGCCGGGTCCATGCCAAGGCCGACGGGGCCCTCTGCCGCCCCCAGGGCCAGCCTCACCACCTCGCCGGCGAGTTCCGGAGGTGTGTCGAAGGCCCCCCGGCGCTTGCGGCCCCCGCCGTCCCAGACCGGCACCACCTCGCCGGCCGCAGCCCGGAACACGGCCTGGCGGTTCCCCGGGCGCACCCGTCGGAGCCGGCGTCCCAGCGCAGTGGGCTCCTCGCAGAGCATGGGCCGAGCCCTGGCCAGCGCGCCCGACAACGCCAGGACCTGCCAGCGATCCAAGCCTTGCGCCAACAGGTCCGAGGCCACCCGGGCGCAGCAGCGGGCGTGGTCCAACCGCAGCTCCCGCCCCGTTCTCCAGATGCGCAACGCGTGGCGCAGGCCCTGGGACTCGGTCAAGAGACCGCGCTCCTCTGCACATCCGCCAGCACCTCGCGCACCGCGGACCAGACCTCTCCAACCGAGAGCTGGCGCAGGCAGGCATGGTCTCCGATCGGACAGGACTCGCCGCCATGCAGGCTGCAGGGGCGGCAAGCCAGCTCGACCTCCACCGCCTGGCCGGGGTGGTCCCAGAAGCCGTCGGCCGAGTGGGTCGGGCCGAACAGGCCGACCACCGGTACGCCGCACGCGGCCGCCAGGTGAACGAGCCCCGTGTCCCCACCCACCACCACAGCAGCGCGCTCCAGGACGTGCAGCGTGCGCTCGAAGCCCTGCTCCGCGACGGGCACGACGCGTCCGGCGGTCGCCTTCCAGAGCTTGCGGAGCAGAGGGTCCTCGGCAAGGCTCCCGAGCGCGAACAGCGGCCCGTCCCAGCGGTCCGCGACGGCCTGGTAGCGAAACAAGGGCCAGGCCTTGGTGGGGTGCGAGGCCCCCGGCACCAGGACCAGTGCATCGGGACGCTCCACCCGTGGAATGGGGATCCAGGGCCGCTGGGCCACGCGCACACCTGCTGCATCGGCGTAGCGTGACAGGACGGTCGGGATGCGGGGCGGCGTCTTGAGCGCCACCCGCAGGCGACGGGTGACCGGGAGCTTGTCGACCCGCGAGACCGGACCGCGGAGTCGACGGGTCAGCAGCCGGGAGCGCAGGTTGGCGTGCAGATCCACGGTCCACTCCGTCGGGGGTAGCCGCGCTGCAAAGGAGCGGAGGCCTTCCCCGGGGGCCAGCCCCACGACCTCGTGCACGCCTTGGAAGCGGGCGACCAGTGCCGCGTAGCGGGCGTGGGTCGCGAAGACGACGGACTGGAGACCGGGCGTGATCGCCGATGCAAGCACCACGTCGCCGAGAGAAGAGAACCGGATCACCAGGGCTGCCATGCTCTGCTGCCGACGCTCCTGCGGGGGTTCTAGTTGCCAGCCGGCCGGGTGGGCGCGGACAGGGCTTCGGGTGGCATGACGCGGATCCGCCGATACCGCTCCCGAGAGAGGGGCCAGATCGGTGGCAAGAGGCTGTCGGCGATGGCAACGCCCAGGCCACCCAGGAGCAGCCAGCCACCCCCGGTCGTGCCCAGAGCCAGTCCAGCCATGCCAAGCAGGACAGCGGCCGAGCCCGCAACCTGGAGGCCGGCTCGGATGGCCAGGGCGAACAGGATGGAGCGAACCGAGCCGACGGCTTCGGCGTCTTGGGGACGAGCGACCTGGAGTGCCCGTCGAAGCCGACGCCAGGCCTGGCGCCTCTTGCGGCGCTTGAGCTCGTAGATGCCCAGCAGCAGCCGCGCGGGGAATCGCGTCCGGGGTGCGTCCACCGCGGCCTCGAGCTCCTCGCAGGCGGCGCGGAGGTCCTCGCGGCGGAACAGCGCCAGCCCCAGGTGGTAGCGGAAGGTGGGGTCCCCGGGGAAGTAGTGGAGCGCCATCTTGGCGGCGGCCTCGGCTTCCTCGGCCCGGCCCAGGACGTCGGCCAGCACGGCCGTGCCGACATAGGCACGGCGGTTGAAGGCATTGGCCATCACGGCCTTGTCGAAGGAGCGAAGTGCACCTTCGAGGTCCCCTTCGCCGAGCCTGACCATGGCCTCGGCGGTGTTCGCGTCCTGTTCACGCCCGCCCAGGAATGGGTGGGCCTCGCCGCTCTCGCCGTTCTCGAGGTCGTCGGCCACCGGCAGGACGGCAGCTCCGCGGTTGTCGCCCACGCCGGTCAGGACCAGGCCACAGTCCGCGGTGTGGTGGAAGGCCAGCAGACGCTCGACGCTGCCGCCCTCTGCGCCCTGGACCACCCGGAGGAGCTGAAAGAAGGCCTCGCGCCCCTCGCACCCGCCGTGGTGCTTGAACTTGTAGAGATAGAGCAGGAAGCTCTCCTCGAGCGTCGGCTGGGTCACGAAGAACAGGCGGTGGTGGGAGCCATCGTCCACGAACTTGACCTGGACCGCGTCGAGCTCGCCAGGCTCACCGAAGTAGCGCCGCAGGAAGGCCGCGACCTCGCCGGCATATTCGCCGCCAAGGGAGCCTTCCTGGTCCGTGCCCTGGATGGCACTCCAGCCGTAGCGCTTGAAGTAGGAGTGACGCAGCTGCTCGATGCGCTTGCGGCAGTGCTGGACTTCCGCCTCTACGACATCTTCGTCCTCGTAGCGCATGGGAGCCAGAGCGATGCGGCGCTGGTACAGGCGCACCGAGGCCTCGAAGCTGTAGCGGCGGACCACCCCGTCCCGTCCGACGATCTCAACCGGAAAGTCCACGACCTGGCTGTAGTCCTTGCGCTGGTAGCGCCTGAGCTTTCGAACCTTGTCCACCGGCTGATCTGCTCCATGCTCACGGTACCACTGCGTCGAGCCGCGGTGCCACCGCATCTCGACCGCCCTGTGGGGAGGGCTCAACCTGAACATCGGCCTGACCCGACGCCCGGTTCACCCGCCGTGACAAAATGTGGTGGGTTGCCTGAAATAGCCCGCACGCATGCGCGTAAAGCCCTCCCGAACCACGAGGAGGCCCCCGATCGCACTTCGACTCCACAAAGCCGACACCCAAGAGCCCGACCGAATCCTGGCCGCCTGTGCCGGGGACGAGGCCGCTCGGGACTGGATCGTCCGGCACTACACCCCGCCCATCTACCGCTTCTGCTACCGGCTGTTGCGGAACGAGCAGGACGCGCGGGACGTGAGCCAGGAGACGTTGCTGCGCGTACTGCGCAACCTGCACCGCTACGACCCCAAGCACCGGTTCACCACCTGGGCCTTCACCATCGCCCGCAACGCCTGCATCGATCTCCAGCGCAAGCGCAAGCGCATCGGTCCCTGGACGGACCGCGAGGTTGTCGACACGGCGCCATCCCCCCTGGCCCAGACCCAGCAGCGGATCCGCGCCGAGCGGCTCGAGCGGGCGCTCCAGGAGCTGCCGGACATGTACCGGGAGATCCTCGTGCTCTACCACTTCGAACACCTCAAGTACACCGAGATCGCGGCTGTGCTGGACATCCCGCTGGGCACGGTCATGAACCGCATCTTTCGGGCCCGTCGCAAGCTCCGCGTGATCTACGAAGATCAGGAGGCCTCTTGAGCCACCACCTCACCGACGCCCTGCTCCACCGCTTCGTGCTCGGCCAGCTGGACGAACCGGTCGCCGTCAGCGCGGCCGAACACATCGACCACTGTGTGCACTGCGCCACTCGGGCCGCCCACGCAGAGCCCCTTGCGGGGGCCTTTGCCGAAACCATCGACCCTCCGGTGCCCCCCGACCTGGTGGACCGGATCCTGCTCGAGGCTGCCGAGCTGCCAGTCCGCTCCGGGGGCCTGGGCGCCCGGCCGGAGATCTACGCCGCCGGCGCGCTGCTGGCGGTGGCCTCGCTGCTGCTCGGACTGGCGGGCGGCCTGACGCCTTGGATGGCCGAGATCGGTGTGTCCGTGCGGGCAGCCGTCGTGGGCGGCGGCGTCCTGTTGTCCAACAGCCCCCTCTCGGCGGGCGGGGTGGCGCTGGGCGCGACCGTCGTCCTGAGCCTGGGGGTCGGGCTGGTGGTCTGGCGGGGTCGGGACCGCCGGCGGTGATGCGAGCCCTGTTGCTCGCCGCAGCGCTGCTCTGCGGACCGGTCTGGGCCCAGGATGGCCAGGACCCCGGCCACGACGAGGTCCCGGCGACCGAGCGTCTGGCCGAGCTGGAGCGACGCCTGGACCAGGTGGAGAACCGCCTGGCAGCGTGTGAAGCCCCGGTGGCGGCCCCCAGTGCCTTGCCCGGAGCGCCGGGAGGCGTCGTGGTGGAGCGGGACCAGACCGTGCGCGAGGCTTTCTCCTTTGGTGGGCCGGTCATCGTGCACGGCCAGGTTCGAGGAGCTGCGGTCGCCTTCGGCGGAGACGTGCAGGTGCACGACGGCGGAAGCGTGCAGGGCGACGCCGTCTCCTTCGGTGGGCAGGTGCTCGTCCAGGATGGCGGCCACGTCAGCGGCGACAAGATGGCCTTCTCCTCGTCCACCACCACAGCGTGGCTGGCGGGCATCGCCGACCCCAGCGGCGTTGGACGGGCCCTGTTGCGGCGTCTGGTCCTGCTGCTGACCTTTGCGGGCGGCGGCGTGCTGGTGGTCGGTCTGTTCCCAGACCACATCTCGCGCATCGCCGCCGACCTGCAGCGGCGTCCCCTGCGGGCGGGCCTGGCGGGCGCCGTGGCCACGTCGGTCGCCGTGCTGTGTGCCGCAGCCCTGGCTGTGACCCTGGTGGGTCTGCCCCTTTCGCTGCTCCTGTTGGTGTTGCTGGGGCTGGCCTGGGCCCTTGGCTTCATCGGGCTGTGCCAGGTGGTCGGCGACGGGCTGCCGATTCGTGGCGTGGGCGCTCGCAGGTGGACGGCCTTCTTGATCGGCGTGGCTGCCCTGGCATTTGCTGGCGCACTGCCCTCTGGTGGACAGCTGCTGCTGGTCGCGCTGGGGTTGTTCGGTGCGGGCGCGGCCATCCAGACTCGCCTGGGCACCCGGGACCTCAGCTGACGCCGAGACCCATTCCACGGATCCACAGGGCCCCCATCACCAGCGCCGCCGCCAGCCAGGTGGACCGCTCGCCGCGCACGACCTCGCCCAGCGCCCAGGCCCCGCCGGGCCTGCCCGTACCGCCTGGCAGCCACCGGGGCACACGGCTCAGGTAGTCCACGTAGGGCGCACCCAGCACCTCGACGAGGTGCGCCTCTTCCCAGGCCACGACGAGGGTGTAGTGCACCGCCAGGAACAGCGCCCAGCCAACCGCCCACGCCGGCGATGACGCCAACCCGACCCCCAACCAGATGAGCCCATTGCCCAGGTACAGCGGGTTGCGCATGCGGCTGAAGGGACCGGAGTCGACCAGGGACCAGTCCGACGCGCCCCGGGTGCGGGAGCGGGCCCCCAGGTGCCCGACGCCCCAGGCTCGGAGGCCGAGACCGGCGAGCACAGGGACCCAAGCCCCGGCCCACAGAGCGGGCACGGCGGGCGCGACGGCGAGCTGAAGGGCCAGGAGCGGAACCGGGGCCGTGCCGCGGTGCCGGAACAACCAACCCCCCAGCCGATGCCGCAGCCCTGCTCTTGCGGGCTCTGGCGACGCTATGGTTGGGCGCTCAGCAGCCGCGCCCGGAGGGCCTCGTGCAGCTTGTCCGGCGCATCCACAGCGGCGTCACCCAGAGCCTCGGCCAGCGCGACGTCGCCGTCCCGGGCCTTGGTGAATTCCTCGGTCGCGGCGTCCTGGTCGCCGACGCTCACCAGCGCAATCGCCCGCACGAGGCGCAGCAGGCCTTCGTCTTCCGGGCTCAGGTCCTGGCCGCCCAAGCCGCGTCCTGCCAGGGTCGCTGCATCGATCCAGTCCTGGCGGCGGAGGGCCAGCTCACCGAGCCGCAGCAACGCAGCGGGCTGATCCGGATCGAAGGACAGGATCTTCTGGTAGTGCTGGGCGGCCTTGTCCGGCAAGCCCATGCGGGCGTCCAGCACGTGGCCCTTGGTGAGGTAGGCGTCGATGACGTCTTCCGGTGCACGGGCGTGGTAGATGATGTTGTTGTAGATGTTCAGCAGGTTGTTCCACTGACCTGCGGCGAACAGACAGCTGCCGATGCCCCGGAGCGCGGCGATGTCGTTGGGTCGAATCTCCAGGGCCTTGTTGAAGCGCTTCTGCGCCTTGTCCATCTTGCCGAGGGCACGCTCGACCTCGCCCAGACGGGTATAGGTCGTGGCCATCTCGTCCAGGTCACCGGTGCCGCCGATGAGCTGGAGCAGCTGCCGGTAGACCTTTTCGGCCTTCTGCCACGCACGGGCCTTGACGTAGAGCGGCCCCACGGCCTTGAGGCTCGGGAGGTGGGTGGGATTGAGTCCCAGGGCCTTGCCCAGCCGCGCCTCGGCGTCGTCGGGGCGGTCCACGCTCATCAGGGCCTGGGCGAAGTGGTAGTAGTACTGCGACGCCTCGATCTGGACGTCGAAGTCGTCCAGGTCCCAGCCGTCGACGTCGGGCTCGAGCCGCTCGTACAGGTCGACCGAGCCAGCCAGATCGCCCCGAGCGAAGCGGTAGTCGGACAGGAAGACCAGGGCGTCGCTGTTGTCGTTGTCCTGGTCCAGGACCATCCTGTAGATCTCGGCGGCGTCGTCGCGGTTGTGCAGCGTGTCGAGCTTGATGCGGGCGGCCTTGAGGAGGGGCTCGACCCGGTCGCCCTCGGGCAGGGCGCGGGCCTGGCGGCGAAGGGCCTCGACCACGTGGTCCCACTCACCGCGGGCGGCACGGAGGGCCTCGAGCGCCCGGGCGGCCTCGAGGTCCGGTTGGTCGCCGGCGCTGGCGCCATCCAGGTAGCGGATGGCCTCGTCGTCTCGCCGCAGCCGCTCGGCGTGCACCAGCCCGATGCGCCGCAGGAGGGCGCTGCGCTCGGCGCCCTCGCGGTAGCGAACCAGGCCGCGCGCGACCTCGACGAAGCCGGTCCAGTCGTTGGCCTGTTCGTTGAGCTCGACCAGGTGCTCCAGGGCCTCGACGTTGTCCTCGTCTGACTCCAAGACCTTGCGCCAGGCTTCGCTGGCGACCGCAGACTCGCCGATGCGGTCCTCCCAGATGCGGGCGATCTCGACGAAGAGCGCGACCTGGTCCTGGCCCTGGGCCAGCGAGGCCTCGCGAGCCAGCACGCCGACCATGGCGTTCCAGTCCTCTGCGCCTTCGGCGATGCGGCGGAGGCCTCCCAGGGCTTCCCGGTCCTCGGGCTCGTGGTCCAACGCCGCGAACAGCGCGGTCCGGGCGGCCTCGAGATCGCCGGCGTGTTCGTGGACCTCGGCGATGCGCCGCTGGACGCGGGCGGCGTCGGAGGGCTCCGGCGTGGTCTTGGCCAGGCCCTCGAGGTACTGCAGGGCCAGCTCGCCTTCGCCTCGGGCACCCGCGATGCGGGCCAGGGCTTCGAGGACCTCGCGGTCTTCCGGGCTCTCCTCGTGGAGCTGGCGGTAGAGGTCCCAGGCCTCGTCGGTCTCGGCCAGGTGCTCGGCGAGCAGCTCCCGCATCGCGGTCTGGATGCCGCCCCGGAGGGCCTCTGTCTTGACCGCAGCGGACTGGGCCCGCAAGGTCTCGAACAGCCCGCTCCAGTCCTCTTGGGCCTGCTGGGCCATGGCCAGCAAGAGCAGGCCGGGCAGTCCAGGGGCCTGGCTGGCGGCCAGGGCGGCGCCGTCCAGTTCGCCCACGTCGAGCAGGTCCTCGGCCTTGGCGAGGTGATCGACGGGCTCCAGGCCGTCGTACAGGGCGGTCAGACCCGGGCCGTCCGCGGCCCCGTGGAGCAAGCGCCGCACGCCATCGAAGGCCTTGCCCCGGACCGGGTGGCACTCGAGGGCCTGGGAGTAGGCCGCCAGGGCCTGGTCCGTCTGGCCGGCGCCTTCGAACAAGTGGCCCGCAAAGGTGGCGTGCACGACCCGCACGGCGGGGTCCTGGGAGAGCTCGGCGAGCCGGGCGTGGGTGGTGGCCAGGCCGACCTTGTCCCCAGCGGCCTGTTGGAGCCGCTCCATGGCGGTCAGTGCGCCTTCGTGGTCGGGGTCTTCAGCCAGCAGCGCCGCATAGGCGGCCTGGGCCTCTTCGCCGTCGCCCAGGAGCTGCTCCTGGAGCCTTGCGGCGTCGTACTGCAGACCCGCGGCCTCGAGGGCTCGCACGGCCTGCTCGGGCATGCCCAGGGCCTCGCACAGGGCCGCCAGAGCTGCCAGGGGACGATCGTCCGCGTCTTCGGCGGCGAGCACATCGGAGACGGCCTGGACCGACGCCATCGGATCGGTGTCCCGGAGGGCATCGGCCACGAGGGACGAGATCCGGGCCCGGTCGGCGTCCGAGGAGGCCTCGGCGGCGGCCTTGCGGTAGAGCTCGACCAGACCGGCGCTGTCGCTGTCCGCGAGGGTGGACTCCTCGACCAGGGCCAGAGCACCGGGGTGGGCGCCGTCGGCTTCGAGGATGCGGCGTGCGTACTCCTGGGGGTCGCCCTGGCCCAGGCGGTCGGCCAGGAAGGCCGAGTCGAGCAGCAGCCAGTGGCGGCGCTCGAGGTCGTCCGACGCGTCGGCCTCTTGGAGCTGCAGGCGCTGGACCTCGGACCACTCGCCTTGGGCGACCATGAGCTCCTTGAGGAGCAGGCGGGCCGGGAGGAAGCCCGGAGAGAGCTCCAGGGTGCGCCGCAGGCAGTCGATCGCGCCCGTCGCGTCCTCGACCTTTTCGGCGAGCACACGGGACGCCCGGTACAGGAAGCTCACGACGGCGTTGCTGTCCTCGGTCGCCTCGGCGGCGTTGACCAGGACCTGGGCCAGGCCGGACCAGTCGTCGTCGGACTCGAGCAGGCGCAGGTAGGCATCGAGACTGGGTGAGAAGTCCGGGACGTGATCCAGGGCCCGCCTGTAGAAGTCTCGGGCCCGGTCCAGGTCGGTGAGTCGGAATTCGCAGACCGCGCCGGCCCGGTGCAGCTGCAGGGCGACCCCGCCAGGCTCGTCGCACACGATGGCCCGCTGCTCGTAGAGGGCCGCCAGGCTGTCCCACTCGGCCAGCCGGGTGTAGACCCGCTCCAGGCCCTCGAGCGCCGGCAGATAGCCACCCGCGATCTCGAGGATGTTCTCGAAGTGCTGCTTGGCGCCGGGCTGGTCGTCCAGCCGTCCCTCGCAGATCTCGCCCATGCGAAATTCGAGGGTCACGCGCAGGTTCGGGTCGTCCAGGACCTGGATGCGGGCAGACCAGAACTCGAGCAGCCCCGCCCAATCGCCCCGTTCCGCCAGGATCCGAGCCACGGCCACGGCAGCGGGCACGGCAGCCGGGTCCTGGGCCACGTCGCGGTAGGCCGCCAGGGCGCCGTCTGCGTCGTCCAGGTGCTGCTCCAGGATCCGGGCGAGCCGGTACTGGACGAAGGGCTTGCTGGTCTCGTCTGCGCTGTCGACCTCTGACCGGAGCTCGTCGATGACGCCTTCCCAGCGGTTCAGGCGGGCCTCGAGGCGCTGGAGACGGTGCCGGACCTCGGGACCTGCGCCAGCGTCGACCGCCAGGCCGTAGGCGTCTGCGGCGCGCTCCACGTCGCCGGACTTGAACGCGTGCACGTCTCCGGAGCGCGTGAGCCAGAGCCAGCTGTCGGCGCCCTCGCTCCCGGTCCCCATGTCGCCGTAGAGCTCCGCGAGCCCGCTCCAGTCCTGCTGTTGCAGGTAGAGGGCCTCGAGCGAGAGCACCGCCGGCAGGTAGCCAGGCTGGGCCGCGAGGGCGGCCTTGTAGGCCTGGGCCGCGAGCTCGGGTCGCTCGAGTTCCCCGGCATAGATCTGGCCTCGGCGGGCCTGGGACAATGCCGCGCGGGTCCCACCGGTCTGCTCGGCCAGGCTGGCCAGGACGTCCGCGAGGGGCTCCCACTCGCCCGAAGTCGCGTAGAGGTCACGGAGCAGCTGGAACGAGAAGTGATCGTCGGCGTTGCGGGTGAGGGACTTCTTCAGGAGCGTCAGGGCCTGATCGTTCCGCTGGAGCTGGTGGCGCGAGACGAGTGCTGCGTCCTGGAGGAGCTCGGCCGCTGCCTTGGCGTCGGTCTCGGCATCGGCCTGGGCTTCGAGCACGTCGCAGAGCTCTTCCCAGTTGGCGGAGAGGCCCAGGGTCGCGGCGAGCTCGCGCAGCCCCTGCGCTCCGGCGTCGCCCGAGTCCACCGCTTCGCGGGCGTAGCGCTCGGCCTGGGCCACGTCGCCCAAGCGGATGCGGCTCAGTCGCGCGGCTTCGGTCAAGAGCAGCGCCCGCTCCAAGCCGTCGGCATGGGCGGCCTCGGCGCCGAGCAGGGTGATGCGGTCGCGCACGGGATCCCGCTGCTGGTCGTCGGCCTGGTCGGGTTCGGCGGCCGTCGGGGTGGCCGGGGGCAGGGCCACAGCGGCCTGGGAGGGATCGCTGAAATCACCAGCCGCTGGGGCGGGTGGCGAAGACGCCAGGGACAGCGGCGCCTCGGCCGGTCCGGGGACGGGCTCTGGGAGCGGCGGAGCGGCGCCCAACGAGATGACGGGGCGGCCCTGGGAGTCGTGATCGTCCGCGCCTGCCTCCAGGCCCAGCTCCTCGGGAGGAGGCCCGATCTCGGTCTCGTGGTCGGTGACTTCTCCCGTCGCGTCCTCTTCCACCTCTGCCACGGCCGGGGCGGGCTCGGGCTCGGGCTCGGGCTCGGGCTCGGGCTCGGGCTCGGGCTCGGGCTCTGGCTCGGCCGCCGCGGCCCGCGGATCGGGGACGAAGACCTCGCCCGCCGCGGGGTGGTGACGGCCCGAGGCGGTGTCGTCGGTGTCCGTGGCGGGGGGCGCTGGCGGCGCGGCTGCGGGCGCTGCAGGAGCCGCTGCGGTCGCGTCGGCGCCGGCTGGGGATCCGGGGGCGCCCTCCCCTTCCCCTTCCTCTTCCTCTTCGTCTTCCCAGGCGAGGGAGCCTTCGTCGCCGGCCCGGAAGAAGTCTTCCATCAGGTCGTCGAAGCCGGTGTCCTCTTCCGTCTCGTTCCGCTTCTTTCGCGCCATGCAGAGGTGCCTCCGCAGCCCATGGCTGCCGGACGGCGATGCTATCACCGATCGCCGGTTCGCCCGGGCGGTTGGGGCCTGTCAGCCACGCCCGGAGCAGGGGTCTTCGAGACGGGTTCCTATCACGCCCCGTCGGCTGGGAAGGGCCCAGGCCTCAGAAACTCGGCAGTGCTGCCAGGACCCACTTCAGGTCGTCATCGTAGAAGTGGAAGCCGCCGCCGATGTACCCCGTCACGAAGCCATAGCGGGCGCCGAAGTAGACGTTCTCCAGGCCGGCCTGGATCCACAGGTGCTCGATGGGCTCCAGACGGGCGCCGAAGCTGATATTCGGCGAGTTGTCCAGGACCGGCCAGCTCCCGAACTTGGCGTCGTACAGATCAGCGCTGAGCATCAAGCGGTCGTCGAACAGGTACTGGTCGACCCCGACCCCGCCAGAGCTCTCCTTGAGCCCGAACCTGAGCACGGTGTTGTTCCACCGGCGGGCGACCTGAAAGGAGATGCGGAACCCGGCACTGCGCACGTACTCGCGGTAGGTCGTGCCCAGATCCGGAAGCGAGTGGTCCTCGTAGGTGATGACGCCCAGCGGGTGGTCGACGACCTCGAACAGGTAGTAGCGGTAGTCGTTGGGCACGATGCGCACGCCCAGCACGTGGCGCTGGCCCAGGTGGAGGGGGTTGCCCTCGGGAAAGTCGCCGCGGGTGGGCTGGGAACCGAGGAACAGGTGCGCGTTGTACCGGACCTGCATCTGGAGGCCGGTCACGTCGGTGACCACCCCACTGATCTCGTCGATGGCCGTGGTGGCCGAGCCCAGGGCTTCCTGGAGCTGGGTGATGGTGGCGTCGATCTCGGAGATGGTCTCATCGTCGTTGACCAGCCGGCCCAGGGTGCCCTCGCCCTCGTCGACCTTGGCGGCGATGGACTCGACGGACGCCAGGGCCGCGTCGAGCTTGCGCGTGGCTTCCTCGATGGCGATCAGCTCGTCCTGGACCGACGCCGCCGTGCGGTTGACGACGTCGTTCAGGGTGCTCGACGTCTCGCTGAGGTTCTTGGCGATGTTGTCGACCTGGGCGCGGTTCGCCAGGGTGAGCTCGGTGATCTGCTCGGTGAGCACGCGCACGTTCTCGATGGTGGACTCGAAGGCGTCCTTGGTGCCCTCGTTCTCGATGATGGTCCGCAGGGTCGTGGTGATGGCCGCGACGTCCTCGGTGATCTTGGTGACCTTGGTGGTGAGCTGGTCCACGTTGGGGCCCACGCTGCGGGTGTCCAGCACGTCGCCGTCGGTCATGAGCTCCTCGCTCACGCCGGGCACGATGCGGAAGACCTTGTCCCCCAGAATGCCCTCGAGCCGGAGCTCGCCCGTGCTGTCCAAGGGGAGCTCGGCCCCGGACGTGATGTCGATGGTGACCAGGGCCTGGTCTTCCTCGAGCACGACCTTTCGGACCGTGCCCACCGGCACACCGGCGATCTGGACCTGGGTGGACGGGTAGACCCCCTCGGCCGAGTCCAGATAGGCGTAGAGCGTGTAGTCGCCGCCATCGCCGCTGGGTCGGTCGTCGACCCGGGACACGAGTCCGGCGCCGAGGACCGTGGCGACGATCCCCAGAAGCCCGACCTTGAACTCGTTGGACCAATTCGCCATGCGCTCGGAAGCTACCACGACCCCCGGAGAGCGGCTCTATTCCAGCCCGATGGGGCCATCCAGCCGTCCCTCCACGAACTGACGGACCCGCGGGTCAGGGTGCTCTTGGAAGCTCTCCGGCGGCCCCAAGGCGATGATGCGGCCCTCGTGCAGGAAGGCGATCTGATCGGCGATGGCAAAGGCCGAGGCCATGTCGTGGGAGATGATGACCGACGTGATGTCGGGACGACTGCGGTGGGTCTGGACGATGAGGCGGTTGATCTGGGCGGTCAGGATGGGGTCCAGCCCGGTGGTCGGCTCGTCGTAGAGCAAGATCTCGGGCCGGTGGATGAGCGCCCGGGCCAGTCCGGCCCGCTTGCGCATGCCCCCCGACAGCTCGGCGGGCAGCTTGTGGGCTGAGCCCTCGAGCCCGACCTGGGCCAGCACCTCGAGGACAAGCTCCGAGACGCGCTCGGGTTCGAGCGAGGCGTGTTCGCGAAGGGGAAAGGCGACGTTGTCGAACACGCTCATCGAGTCGAACAGGGCCGCGTTCTGAAAGACCATGCCAAAACGCAGCCGCAGGTCCCGGAGGGGGTGGCCCCTGAGCGCGGTGATGTCCTGGCCCTTGACCCACACCCGGCCGCTGTCCGGCTGGAGCAGACCCAGCGCGTGCTTGAGGGTGACCGACTTGCCAGCGCCGGACCGCCCGATGACCACGGTGACGCGGCCCTGGACGATGGACAGGTCCAGGCCCCGCAGGACTTGGAACGTGCCAAAGGCCTTGTGCACGTCGTCGAAGCGCAGGACCGGCTCGACGCTGTCCTGCCCGGTCACGACATCCACCACAGGGTCAGGAAGTAGTCGACGATCAGCACCGTCACGGACGAGATGACGACCGCCTGGGTGGTGACCCGGCCCACGCCGGCCGCGCCGCCGCGGGCAGCGAGCCCACGGATGCAGGACACCACCGCCATGATGCCGCCGAAGACGGCGCTCTTGTACAAGCCGCCCAGGAAGTCGTCCGGGTCCAGGTACCACTCGATCCGGTGGATGAAGGCGCCCTCGGAGATGCCCAGGACTTCGGTGCCGACGAGCCAGGCGCCCCCGATGCCGACCACGCTGAACACGGTGGCCAGGACCGGCATCATGACCACGGACGCGCAGAAGCGCGGCGTGACCAGGTAGTCGATGGGGTCGACGGCCATGGCCTCGAGCGCGTCGATCTGCTCGGTGACCCGCATGGAGCCGAGCTCGGCGGCCATCGCGCTGCCTGCGCGACCGGTGACCAGCAGCGCCGTCATGACCGGTCCCAGCTCGCGGGTGAGGGCCAGGGCCACGGTGGAACCCGTGAGGGAGCGGGCGCCGAAGAGGCCGAAGCCGTACTCGGCCTGGAGGGCGAACACGCCGCCGGTGAAGGCCCCGGTGATCACCACGATCGCCAGGCTCTGGAACCCGATGAACTCCATGTGGGCGATGACCGTGCGTAGCCGCATCGGCGGCCGGAACACCCACAGCAGCACGCGGGCCGTGACCTTCAGGAAGGTGCCGACGCCTTCGATGAAGCCCAACAAGACCCGGCCAATGGCCTCGACCCCTCGGAGGGGCGCGGTCGCGACGCGGATCAGCAGCTGCTTCATCAGTCCTGGAACCGCCTCGGGACGCGCTCGGAGAACCCGCACAGGATCTCGTAGGGGATGGTACCGGCCCACTCGGCCAGCTCCTCGGCGGCCAGGCCGTCCCCGAGCAACAAGACCTCGTCCCCACACCGCACGGGCTCCGGGACGTCGGTCACGTCGACCATCACCATGTCCATGCAGACCACCCCGCGAATGGGGCAACGGTGGCCTCCGATGACGACGTGGCCCCGGTTGGACAGGGCTCGGGGGAAGCCATCCGCATAGCCCACCGGCAGGGTGGCGATGCGGGACGGGCGCGGGCTCATCCACGTGCGGCCGTAGGACAGACCGTAGCGCGTCGGGATGTTCTTCACGAAGAGCACCCGGGTGGTGACCCGCATGACCGGCTCCAGATCCCTGCCCAGTCCCGGTCCGGGTGCCACCCCGAACAGCGCCAGGCCGGTCCGCACCATGTTGAAGCGCCCGCTGGCCAGCGACGGATGCCCCAGAGTCCCGGCGCTGTTGGCCAGGTGGCGCCACTGGGGGCGCCAGTCCCGCACGTGCAGTGCGTCCAACGCGACCTGGAAGCGACGGGCCTGTTCCTGGGTGAAGGTCGGATCCGTGGCCTCGGACTCGGCCAGGTGACTCGCCAGTCCTGTCACGCTGAGGTGGGCGAATTCGGCCAGGCGATCCAGGAAGTGCTCCCAGTCCCCCAGGGGCACGCCCAGGCGACCCATGCCGGTGTCGACCTTGAGGTGGACGTCTACCGGGCGGCCCCGGGCGCGGCCGGCCGCGTCGAGCCGAGCGGCGGCGTCCAGGTCGTAGACCACGGGCGTCAGGGACCAGGCCACGGCCTCTTCGGCCCCGTCGTGCCCCACGCCGCCCAGGCAGAGGATCTCGCCCTTGACCCCGGCGCGTCGCAGGGTCTTGCCCTCTTCGACCAGCGCCACGCCAAAGGCGTCGCAGCCCGCGGCTTCGAGGGCCAGGGCTGCACGGGTGGCGCCGTGTCCATAGGCATCGCCCTTGACGGCAGCGAGCACACGCACCCCGGCGCCCGCGGCGGCCTGGATCCGGTGCAGGTTGCGGCCCAGGCGCTCCAGGTCGACATAGGCGGTGGTGGGCCGGATCTGCCGGGACATGAGCCCGACCCCTATCCCGCGGCGGCCTGCCCATCGCCGAGCGGTTACCCGGCGAGCCCTGCGGAGGTCCTGGTCATGCGCATCGTGGTCGCCGGCGGCGCCGGCTTCATCGGCTCCCACCTGTGTGAGCGCTTGCTGGGCGACGGCCACGAGGTCGTCTGCCTGGACAACTTCATCACGGGTGCCCCCCGCAACATGGCGGGCTTCCGCGATCACGCGCGGTTCACCTTCATCGAGTGCGACGTCACCCGGGAGATCCCGGTCGATGGACCCATCGACCGCGTCTTCCACCTGGCGTCGCCAGCGAGTCCCATCGACTACGTCGAGCTGCCCTTCGCCACGCTCTACGCCGGCTCCGACGCCACGCGCCTCATGCTGGACAAGTGCCTCGAGACCGGCGCCCGGTTCTTCCTGGCGTCGACCAGCGAGGTCTACGGCGACCCGGCCGTTCACCCCCAGGTGGAGAGCTACTTCGGCAACGTGAACCCCATCGGTCCCCGCTCGGTCTACGACGAAGCCAAGCGCTACGCCGAAGCCCTGACCATGGCCTACCACCGCTACAAGAAGGTCGAGACGCGCATCGTGCGCATCTTCAACACCTACGGGCCCCGGATGCGGGTCAACGACGGCCGCGTGGTCCCGGCGTTCTGCTCCCAGGCCATCCAGGGCAAGCCCCTGACCGTCTTCGGAGACGGCACCCAGACCCGCTCCTTCTGCTACGTGAGCGACCTGGTCGAAGGCTTCCTGCGGCTCATGGAGAGCGACCTCACCGAGCCCTGCAACTGCGGCAACCCCGACGAGCGCACCATGCTGGAGCTCGCCGACTACATCAATCGATTCACGGGCAACCCAGCAGGCACCGTGTTCCTGCCCCTGCCCAAGGACGACCCGACGCGCCGCAGGCCGGACATCACCCGGGCCCGCACGCACCTGGACTGGGCCCCGGTGGTGCCGTTCTCCGAGGGCATGAGCGCGACGGTCGCCTACTTCAAGGAGGTCCTGGCCGACCCCGACGAGGGCTGAATCCTGTTCTAGTAGCGCGGTGAACGAGCTGACCCCAGCCGACGCCTGCGCCCGACACGCCCGGGAACCTGCGAGGGCGCGCTGCGTGGGCTGCGAGGCCCCTCTGTGTGCGGCGTGTCGAAGCCGCCACTTGGGCCGCAGTCGCTGCCTGGCCTGCCACCGAGAGGCCCTGGCCGGTGCCCCCACCCCTCAGGGGCCCGGCGCACCGCGGCTGCTGGCCACCGTCACGACCCTGGTCAGCGCTGGCGTGCTGGGGGTGTTCGTCGCCGGCGTGGTGGTCACGGAGGTCCGCGCCGAGACCGAAGGCCGCCGGAACCAGGAGGCCCTGCGCAGCCTGCGCTTCTCCCTCGAGGACTTCTACCTGGACATGACCCGCTACCCGACCGGCCGCGAGGGCCTGGGCGTGCTGGTGACCGAGGACCCCCACACCACCGGCCAGGTCCTGGACGCCTGGCGCGGCCCCTACCTGCGCCTGGAGGACCGTGGACTGCGGTTCGACAGGGGCTCTGGCTGGTTCGTGGATCCCTGGGACAACCCGATCCTCTACTGGACCGAGCCCGACGAGCGCTGGGTCTACGTGGCTTCGGCCGGCCCCGATGGCGTGCTGGACAGCCCGGGTCTAGGCACCCTCGAGTTCAGCGGTACGCTCCAGGGAGACGACGTGGTGGTCTGGGTGGAGGGGCCGTGAAGGGGGTCCTGGACGCAGCCACGGCGATCACGGCCCGGCGCCCAGCGGCCCTGCTCGCGTGCAGCACCCTGTCCCTGGCACCCGTCGCGGTCGCCACATGGGGCTTTGCGGACCAGGTGCTGGCCCCGGAGCGGCCCTCGCTGTTCGGGCTGCTCGGGGTGGGCGTGCTCTCGGCGATGGCCTGGCTGGCCTTCTGCTGGGGACAGGCCGCCGGGGTCCGGATCTGTCGCGCCACCCTCGACGACTCGGCGCTTGCGCTGAGCGAGGCGATCCGCAGGGGCCTCGAGGACGTGCCGCGGGTGATGGTGGCGGCGGCCACCCGGGCCTTGTTGCTCGTGCTGGCGGCCGTGCCCCTGGGCGCCCTGCTGCCCCATGCCGCCGCCTGGACCGCCGGGCTGGTGCCCTCCGCCGTGCTGGACGGGACCGGCCCTCGGGAGGGCTTGGCCCGCGCCCGCCGGGCCGGCCGGGCCCACGCCGCCGCCCAGGCCCTGCCCTGGCTCCTGTGGCCAGTGGTCTGGCTCAACCTGGTGCTCGCCTATACCGCGCTGCTGGGCTGGTTGGTCCGCATCGATCCCGGGCACCTGGAGAGCGCCCTGCGGGATGGCCCGGCGCTCGGGGTGCTGGCCGCCGTGGCCTGGTGGCTCGTGGATCCGGTCCGAGCCGCCGCGTCGGTCGCGGCCCACGGCGCCTGGCGCCAGGAGAGCCAGGGCCACGACCTGGTGCGGCTTGCCCAGCGGGCCCTGTCGATCCTGCTGATCGCCGGGTGCTGGGCCCGACCCGTCGCCGCCGAGCCCTTGGCACCCGAAGCCTGGTCCGCCTACCTGTGGGAGGCTCGCGAGGCTGTGCTGGCGGGAGCGCCCGGTGCCTCGGACCAGGTCCTGACGCTCCTGGGCCGCGAGGTCCAGGTGGCGCCGGACCGGGTGGTGATGGTCACGGACCCGACGCTGGCCGAGCTGTCGGCGCGGCTGGCGGCGGGGGATCCGGGGGCCGTCGTGGATGCGGTGCACCACCTGGTCGTGCTGGAGCGGCTGGGCAAGATCCTGGAGCGCTCGGGTTCCCTCCCCGACACCTGGCCGGCCGTCGCGCCGGTGACCCGGTCTTCCGGGCCGGCGCCCGGGGCGGAGCTGCGGGCATCCCTGGACACTCTGGGGGCCAGCGCCGGGCGCCTGCGGTCGTGGGCCGTGGGGAGCGAGGCCGGCGACCCGGTGGGCCCGGCCATGGTGTGGAGCGGGTTCGTGGCGGTGACCTGCGGTCTGGGCTGGCTGGTGTGGGTCGGGCGGCGCCTCGAAGCGGTGTCGATCGGCCAGCCGGGCCTGGCGGACCCCGCATCAGTCCCGCTGCCCGAGGCGCTCCAAGGCACAGCCCGGGCCGCGGTCCGGCAGGGCTTCTTGGAGACTCTGAGGGCCCTGGAGCGCTCGGGGCGAGTGGACGAGGTCTCCCGTCTGACCAATGGCCAGGTCGCAGCCCGTCTTGACGGTTCCCTGTGGGAACGCTTCATTCGCGCCTGCGACGCCTATGAAGGCACCTGGTACGGCGGCCAGGCGGCGGGTGAGCCCGAGCTACTGGCTGTCGAGGAAGCCCTTGCGGCTGCCCGGGGCCGGGAGACATGAGACCTCGGCTGGGAGGACTGGTGGGCGCACTGGGCCTGATCACCCTGGGCCTGGTGCTGATCGGCAGCGCGATGCTGGCCGGCACCGTCGAGGGCAGCGCCCCCCGTCAGAGGGCCGGGTCGACCTGGTCCGAGGCCCCGGATGGGGCCAGTCGGCTCCACGCCCTCTCGCAGGATCGCGGCCGCGCCGTGGCGCGCCACGAGGGTGCGCTCAGCGACCTCCCCGTCGAGGGCATCCTGGTGGTGCTGCAGCCCCCTGGAGGGCTCCGGGACCACGAGGAGGCCGCGCTCCTGGACCGCGTGGCCCGGGGGGCCACCCTGATCCTGGCCTCGGAGGAGGTCCCTTCGACCCTGGCCGGACTGGGGCTGCGGGCCCGCCGCCACCCCCTCGCCCGGGTCGCACAGCCCCTGGTGCCCAGCGCCCAGGCCGCGGCCGGCCCTGGGCTCGCCGCCGTCGGAGACACCCTGCTGGACGCGGTCCCGGGCCTGGCGCCCCTGTACGCCACCGAAGAAGGGGTGCTGCTGGGGGGTCTGGTGGTGGGTGAGGGCACGGTGCTGCTGCTGACAGACCCTGCCCAGCTCAGCAACGCCGGGCTGGAGCACGGGGCCAACCTGCGTCTGGCCGGCACGATGTTCCCGGACTCCGGGGGCCCCGTGACCTTCGTGGAGGGGGTGCACGGGTACACCGCCGCTCGCGGGCTGTTGCCCTGGCTGTTCCGCGCGGGGTGGGCCCCCATGCTCCTCGCCGCCCTGCTCGCGGCCGGCGCGGCCGGCTGGCGCGCCGCCTCCCAGGCGCCGCGCGGTGGCCTGGCCGCGCGACCGGGCGGCGGCGGACTGGTCCGGCTGGCCGGGGCGGTGGGGCGCATGCGGCTGGACCAGGGCTTGCACGCCCGGTCCCTGGGCCAGTTCGTGCAGGAAGCCCGCCGCCGGCGGATCCCCGAAGATCACCCGGCCGTCGCCGCCGCCCGGCGGGCCTGGCGCGACCCGGACCTGGACGCCGCCGCCGCACTGTCGGCGGCCGAGGCCCTCGAGGGCACATGGAGGTAGGCCGACGTGGATGAGGTGCGCCGTTTCGCCGAGGACCTCCAGGGGCGCTGGCACCGGGCGGTGGTGGGACAACAGGTCCTCATCGATCGTATGCTGGTCGCAGTGGCGGTGGGCGGACACGTCCTGCTCGAGGGCGTGCCGGGCACCGCCAAGACCCTGGCGGTCAAGGCCCTGGCCCGCTGCCTGGGCCTGCCCTTCGGGCGCATCCAGCTCACGCCGGACCTGCTGCCGGCAGACCTGCTGGGCACGTCGATCTGGCATCCCGCCACCGGGGAGTTCAAGGTCCGCCGAGGCCCGGTGTTCACCACCTTCCTGCTGGCCGACGAGATCAACAGGGCCCCGGCTCGGACCCAGTCCGCGCTGCTGGAGGCGATGGAGGAAGGCCAGATCACCCTCGAAGGCGAGCGCCAGGCCCTGCCGGACGCGTTCACGGTGTTCGCCACCCGCAATCCCCTGGAGCACGAAGGCACCTACCCCCTTCCCGAGGCCCAGCTGGACCGCTTCGCCATGATGCTGCGGGTGCCCTACCCCTCCGAGGAGGCCGAGCGGGACCTCCTGGTGCGGGTCGACGGAGGGTTCGATCCCCGAGCCCTCTCGGACCTGGCCCTCCAGCCCGGCCCGGGGGTGCCCGCCCTGGACCAGGTCCGCGCTGCGGTCGCCCAGGTCTCGGTCGCCAGCGAGGTGCTCACCTTCTTGCTGCAGCTGATCCGCAGGACCCGGGACGACCCGCGCATCCTCCTGGGGGCGTCGCCCAGGGCCGCCACCGTGCTGCTGCGTTGCGCCAAGGCCCAGGCGGCGCTGTCCGGCCGCAGCTACGTGACCCCAGACGACGTGGTGGCCCTGGCCCCCGACGTGCTGCGGCACCGGCTGGTCCTGCACGGCGAGACGGAGCTGGCGGGGCTGACGGTCGACGACGTGGTCGGCGAGCTCACGACCGCAGTGCCGGTTCCGCGATGAGTGGCCTGCGACCGGGCCCCGCGCTGGGTCCGCTCCTGATCGTCGGTGCGCTGTTGGGGGGGGTCTGTGAGCTGCTGGGCTTCTCGGGCGGCGGCGTGGCGTTGGCGTGGCTCCTGGCCCTGGGGGCTGCCGTTGCCGTGGTCTTGCTCCGCGGCCTGGCGGCCCCGCCGACCGATGTGGAGCTCCTGGGGCCGCCGGCGATCGTGCACGCGCGACCCGCTCGCTTCCGGCTCCGGGTCCACCCGGCCGCTCGACAGCTCACCCGGCTCACCCTGATCCCCCGGTGGTCGGAGGCGCTGGAGGGCAGCCCCGACAGCGTGCGCCTGGTCCTGGCTCCGGGCCAAGTGGTCGAGGTCCCGGTCGACCTGGTCCCGCGCACACGCGGCCGCCATGCCCTCGGCGCCATCGATGTCTGGTCCGACGACCCGCTCCGTCTGGTCTCCCTTCGCACCGTGTGGGACCGCACCGGTTCGGTGGAAGTGCACCCTGCGACCGCCGCCCGAGGGGGCCGGCGGGCGCGCCGACTCCGAGGACGCGGCCGCCACGCCGTGCGCCGAACAGGCGCCGGGGCCGACTTTGCCGCCCTTCGGCCCTATGTGCCGGGCGACGATCCCCGGGCGATCCACTGGCCCACGACGGCCCGGCTCGGGCGGCCCGTCGTGCGGCGCTTCGCCGAGGAGCACGCCCAGCAGGTGGTGATCGCCGTGGACTGCTCCCGCCGCATGGCTGCGGCAGACGGACCGCGCCACACCCGGCTGGACCGCGCGGTCGAAGCGGCGGTGGCGCTGGCGGCCGTCGCGTCGGACCGGGAAGACCGGGTGGGGGCTGTGGCCTTCTCCCACCGCGTCCACCGGGCCGCGCTCCCGGGGAGGGCCGGCACGGGCTCGGTGGCCCGCATCCTCTTCGACCTCCAGCCCGACGATCACGAGCCGGACTACGCCGAGCTCTTCCGGACTCTGCGGGACCAGCTCCGTCGGCGCACCC
>Ga0209992_10000619_pt1 | contig 45761 bp, 34 predicted proteins | sample 2SBtaG_2_FD_182564 | JGI IMG/M metagenome (GOLD analysis project Ga0209992, IMG submission 182564) | Deep subsurface microbial communities from Kolumbo volcano to uncover new lineages of life (NeLLi) - 2SBTROV12_ACTIVE470 metaG (SPAdes)... | ecosystem: Environmental > Aquatic > Marine >... | reverse complement strand
CACAGCGGCACCCCGTGAGGGTGTGAGTTCGGGTTCGGGTTCGGGTTCGGGTGGCCCGGACCCGGGTTATCGCTCAGTCAGCGACTTCCAATCGGGCCTGGAGGCGGCTGCCAAGGTGTCGCGCTTCACGGCTTTCGATGTCCGTCGAGCGCGGGCGGCATGATGAGGGTGCGCGCTCGCTTGGCGATTCTGCGGATCCGCCTGCCGCGTCCGACGCGGTGTCGGTGCCGAATCGCGCTTCGTGCGTGCCGTCCTGCGCCACCGTGCCGGTTGGCCCGCGTCGACATGATCCCCGACCGGGCGGCGTCGGGCAGCGTGCAGCTCGCGTTCGGGCACATAAACCGCACATGCATGTGGTCGGCGTGGCCACGCAAATGACGAATAATCCCAGCCTTCGATGCCGACCGGGGCCGCGGGTACTGGAAGACGCGCCGCAGCGACTCCTTGCTTTCGCCGTGACGCAGCGCCGCTTCGTACAGCGGCCGTTGCAGTCCGTAGTCGATGAACGCGTATTGGAGCCGGCGCGTGACCAGAAACCCCTTGAGCAGGCGCCACGTGCGATCAGCGTCGATCGTCTCCGGCTGAGCCAGCTGCAGCCAGCCGCGCTGTTTGCCGCCGAGCATGTAGTAGCCAATGTCGGCGTCGAGGCCCCCGCGATGGCTGCGATGGGGCGGGATGCAGCCACCGCCTTTCTTGCTCAAGTCCCCGACAACGAGGCGCGACGCGAGAGGATCCGTCGCATGAACCGCCTCGGCCGACGCGGCGATCAAATCCACCGCGAACGGTTTGCCCCAGCCGCGCTGGGGTCGTTGCATCGCGAATACGCCCGGTCGCGCGCCGAGCAGCTTGCCGCCGTGCAGCCGTTGACCGTCCCACGGCGATCGATAGACGAGATAGCGGCGCCGATACCGCAAGCGGCGCGCCTTGCCCAGGTTGTTGAGGCGCCGAACGGTTCCTTCCGAAACGCGATACCGACGTGCGAACCGGGCGATAGACTCCCGCCGACGGGCCCGCCCGTAACGCCTGCCGCAGATCCGGTCGTACATCGCCTTGCGTCGCCGCTCCGCGAGGAATTTCCGACAAACCTTGGACCGCTTGTGTCGCCTGCTGCGGCATTTGCGCTTCATCTTCGCCAGGTAACGCCGCTTCTTGAGCGCTTCAACACGCGCCTTCTCCGCCTTGCTGAACGCCTTGTAGGCCGCGAACAGTTTCCGACAACGCCGCGAACGTTTGGCCGATCGGGACTTGCAGCGCCGCAGCTTCGACTTGAACGCTTTGCGCCGCGACTTCGCCAGCTTGGCGGCACGCTTTTCGGCCCGACGAGCTTGCGCCGCTTTCTGCTTGGCCGTCAGCTTGCGGCGACGCTTGGATTTGCCCCGCCTGCCGCGTTTGGACTTGGTTGCCGTCTTTGTTCCCCGCCCCCTCTTGCCGCGGGCGATCTTGCGACGCGTCGTAGTCCTGGCTGAGCTCTTCTTCTTCGCCGACTTTCGCTTCTTCGCCGCGTTCTTCTTCTTCGCTGAGCTCTTCTTCGCCGACTTTCGTTTTTTCGCTGAGCTCTTCTTCTTCGCCGACTTTCGCTTCTTCGCCGAGCGCTTCTTTTTCGCCGCGTTCTTCCTTTTCGTCTTCCTGCCTGTCTTCTTCGTGGGCTTGTTGCGCGCCGGCTTGCTTCGCCGCTGCTTCGCGGATTTGCGCATCGACCGCTTTGGTTTGCGCGCCTTCTTGCGGCTCGACTTGCTGGCATGTTCCGCTGCCAACCCCGTGCTCACGGAAGCGAACGTCACGACACAGCTCGATGCAATCGCGACCGCGCACAGCCGCGTGACGGCCAACCGCGCTTGCGGGGTCGGCCGCGTTGGCCTCATCGCCGTACGTACGGCTTTTATCGGGCATGCATGCATTTCTAAATAGTCTGTAAAACCAATCGGTTAGATATAAACTGTGTCAGAATGGGACATTTTCGCTTGACTCAACATGAGACACTTCGTTATCACACTTCTGCCGCTTCGGGAGGCTCGCTTCGGCGGACCGACGCGGTGGCATCCGAGGAGAAAAGCCAGGCGTTTCCTCTCAACCCCGACAGAAAAACCGAAAGCCCCGACATCAAGGAGCACTACCATGGTCAAGAAGCTTGCAACGATCGGCAACAGCTACGGCGTAATCATCGATCGACCCCTGCTGCGCGAAGCCGGCATCGTCCCACACACGAAGGTCGAACTGACCGTCGAAAACGGCGCTGTCGTCGTCCGCCCTGTGCAGACGACTGCCAGCGCTGGTGGTCAGCGGCGCCCAAGCCAGCAGATCCATTCGCGCTAGACAAGTGCTGACGGGCCGGGGGCGTGCTTGAGCGTGCCCCCGGTGCCGTGTCAGCATGGCCGCACGCGACGCTTCTTTCGCGCATTGGCGGCCCATGCTCCGGATCTGTTTCGTCTGCCTCGGCAACATCTGCCGCTCCCCGACAGCCGAGGGGGTGATGCTACAGCTCGTGGCGGACGCAAACCTCGGCGACCAAATCCGCGTTGATAGCGCCGGAACGTCAGCCTACCACGCAGGCGAGCGAGCCGATCCGCGATCCCGGGCCGCTGCCAGACGCCACGGCATCGATCTCACGAGCCGCTCCCGGCAGTTCGTCGTCTCGGACTTCGATCGATTCGACCACGTGGTCGCCATGGACGCAGCGAACATGGGTGCCCTGCGACGGCTCGCCCGCAACGATGCCGATCGTGAGCGCCTGTCGTTTCTCAGATCGTGGGACGCGACGACGCCCGGCAGCACGTTGGACGTCCCCGACCCGTACTACGGTGCAGGCGACGGGTTCGAACACGTGTTCCAGATCTGCCGCCGTGGCTGCGAAGGCTTGCTCGACGCGCTGGTCGCCACGCGCAAAGCCTGATCGGCCAACGGTCTCACGGCACCCACACCCCACGTGATCGGGCGCGCAGGTGGGATTGCCTGTCCCCGCGCGCGCGCAGCCTTTACATTGTGAGCCGCTACCCCGTCGAGGAGCTGCAATGGCCGTAACGTCGCGCAGAATTCTTATCGTTCTATCGTGTCTGGCCCTGGTTGCTTGCGGCAACGACGGCGTCGGCAACACCGGCAGCAACTTCGTCCAGCCCACTGGCAACGGCGGGGGCTCTGGGTTGGGCGGTGGCTTCAACAACGGCAACTCTTCAGACGCCGGGTCGAGCGGCGGGTCCAGCGGTGGATCGTCGGGGGCGAGCGGCGGTGGCGCTGATGCCGGCACCACGTCGAGCGGCGGCAGCGGCGGATCGCCCGATGCCGGTTCGACAAACGGCCCCGTGAAGGTGATCGCGAAGCTCAAGTCGGCAAAAATCGTCGCCGGCGACATGGCCCAGGTCACATGTGAGGCCGTCGACGGCAAGGGGGCCCCGTTCTCCGTGTCCAAGGGTGCTTGGTCCCTGGTCGTCGGTGATCCGCTCAAGGTCGTCTCCGCGGCCGCGGGCGCTGGCCTGGCCGCCGTAACTACGAAAGCAGGCTCGTGGCCGATCAAATGCGAGCTCAAGTCGCATTCTCTCGTCTCCGACCCCGTCACGGCGGTGTTCATTGCCGGCGCTGCCGCGCGCGTGACCGCGGTGCCCGACAAGCCGACCATCATCGCGGGCGAAGCCGGCACCGCCGTTGCGTGCAAGCTGACCGACAGCTTCGGCAACGCGACCAAGACGCTCCAACCCGCGATCGGCGATCCGCCTGCCAAACCCGCGGTCACGAGTCTCAAGCTCCCCAGCGGCTTGCAGCTGCTGACAGACCTCGTAAAGGGAACGAAGGCAGGCACCTACAAGGTCGATTGCGAAGTCACCGGCGCCAAGCTCGAGCAAGTGCCCGGCGAGATCGTCATCAAGGCCGGACCGCCCGACTTCAGCAAGGCGGTGGCCAAGCCGGCATCCGCCAGGGTCGACGACAAGATCGACATCGCATGCACGGCGTACGACCAGTACGGAAACGTCGTGGAGAAACAGCCCTCGCCGTGGAAGGTCGATGCCGGCAGCGGCTGCAAAGCGTCAAACAAGACCGGGGGCGCGACACTCACCTGCACGAAAGCGGGCAAACACAAGGTCAAGTGCAACGCATCTGTGCTCAAGGACGCGGTCGAAGCCGACCTGGAGATCAAGGCCGGCCCCGTCGTGTCGCTCAAGCTGATCCTGGACCCGAATCTGCCCAATTACAGCCACGCGCAGAAGATCCAGCTCAAGGGCGAAGGCGCCGACAAATACGGCAACGTCAACAAGGACGTACCGCTCAAACCCATCGCCACGTCGCCCGGCGGCGGCACGATCGACGCGGTCAATGCGCAGGTCTCGTTCTTCAAGGACGGGCTCTACACCATCACGGCCAGCGCCCAGGAAAATCCGACCGCGAAGGCCACCCGCAAGGTGCGCGTCGACACGAACGGTCCGCTGATCAACGTCAAATCGCCCAAGCGAGCCGCGACCCTTTTGTGGACCGGCAGCAAGCTGGTCGTGACGTTCAGCGTCGTCGATGAGCTCAGTCCGCTCGGTGAGGTGAAGGTCAACGGCGTCAAGTCCAAGGGCGGCATCAGCGCCAAGCACACGGTGATCGCCAAGGCCGGCATGAACATCGTGAAGATCGAGGCCAAGGATCAGTTCGGCAACCGTAACCAGGTGGTGCATTCCTTCTACATCGCCCGCAAGTTCATGAAGACCGAGTCGAAATACGGCTCGAGCACACTTGTCAGCCACGGCCTGGACGCATTCCTGGGCCAAAAGGCGCTCGACAGCGGCTATCGCAATCACAGCAAGCCCAAGGACCTGGCCACGGTGCTCGAGATCGTGCTGAAGAACTTCGATCTCAGCCCCATCACCAAGCAGAAGTTCAAGATCGACGTCACCGGCTACAAGGGCGAGATGAGTTTCAAGAAGCTCACGTTCGGCAACTACAAGATCAACAAGGGTTATCCGCAGCTCAAACTCACCGCGACGAGCAGCGGGCTCGCGATGGCGGGCAAGATCCACAACGTCGTCGCGGACGTCTATTTGAAGGGCACAGCCTGGTACAGCCCGAACATGAACGTGCGCGTCACCGCCAGCTGGATGTCGGTGTCGGGGCTTATCAAGGTGACCGTCTACAGCAACGGCACGACGAAGGTGACCACGAGCAACGTCGCGGTGAAGCTGCACGACCTCAAGGTCAAGATCACCAACGGCTGGGGCTTCCTTGTCAACTGGTTGATTTCGCTCTTCAACGGCACGATCACCAAGGCGCTGCAATCGCAGCTGCAAAAGCAGATCGCCACGGCGATCGACGGTCCTTTGGGCAAGGCGCTGCAGGCGTTTGCCCTCAACCAGAAATTCAACCTGCCCGGCTTCTTTGGCGCCCCGTCGGTGGCGCTGACGCTGACGTCCAAGCTGCAACAATTGCAGAGCTATGGGCCCTATAGCGGCAAGGTCGGCGGGCTGAAACTTGGCATGCGGACGGCGCTGACGAGCTCGCGCAAGGTGCCGTACAAGGTGCTCGGCTCGGTCGCACGCCGGTCCTGTCTGAAGACGTATCAGAGCTACGGTGCGCTGCCGCGCAAGAGCCCGTTCGAGATCAAGATGCACATGGACCTCGCCAACCAAATGCTCGCCGCGCTGTGGCAGGCCGGTGGTCTCAAGGTGAAGGTGCCTACCAGCGCGCTTGGCAGCTTCGACCTGAGCAAGTTCAAGGTGAAAAACCTCGACGTGAAGGCCGACTTCATGCTGCCGCCGCTCATCAACGACTGCGTACCAGGCGGTTCCCCGGAGCTGCAGATCGGTGACATTCGCCTCGATGTCAGCGTCGTGATGGATGGCGCGCCGGTCGTATTGCGGGCCTACATCAGCGGCGCGGCGAAGGTGAAGCTGGTCGCTGTGAACGGGAAAAACGGCAAGGAGATCGGGTTGAACCTATCGCCGCTGCACCTCATCGAGACGGACATCGACTCGGTCTTGATGGGCAAAGACCCGGCGCCGGTTTCGACGCACGCGTTCTTCCAGCAGCTGATGCCGGTCGTCGCCGGCCAACTCGTCGGGATGCTGAAGGGCACCCTCGCGAGCTTCCCGCTGCCTGAATTGGACCTGTCGTTGCTGGGTTCTGTGATCCCCAAGGGCACCAAGATCGCGCTCGACGTACAGAGCGTTTACAGCAAACCCGGCAACATCCACGCAGATGGCAAGGTCAAATAGCGCCCCCGCGGAGGCCGAGAACGCCGCAACGAACACGTCTGGGGATGGACAGCCAGACTTTGTCGGCCGGTTGCTTGGGATCGTGCGCTCGATCGCCAGTACGGTGCTCATCACTGGTGTCGCGTTCGCCGCCATCTTGTTGATGGGCCGCGGCCCGATGACCGACGGCGACGCGTTGCAGTTCACAGCGCGGTCACTTGACGGCGCGGTGGTGACGTCCGAGCAGCTCAAGGGCAAGCCGGTGGTCCTCTATTTCTGGGCGACGTGGTGCTCGGCTTGCAAGCTCACAACCGGCTCTGTTGAAGGCTTCGCTGAGCGACATCCCGACGTGCCAGTGCTCGCGGTCACCGCCGAGAACGCGTCGGTCGTGACCAAGTGGCTCGATGGACGCCCGTCGAGGCTGCGCATGGTGGCTGGAGCTGGGCAGCTGATGCAGAAGCTGGGGATTCGCGCTTACCCGACCACCGTCATGATCGACGCGCAGGGGCACGTGATGTGGAACCGACAGGGCGTGCTGATCCCGCGTGAGCTCGACGCGCGTTTGTAGTGGTCCGTTCCAGGAGTCCTGGGCTGGCCGTCAGGTCAACGCTTGAGGACCAGCACACGGCGCGTGATCTCGACAACCTTGTCGGCGATGCGCGCATCTGTTGGCTTATTCCGCTCGGCTTCAAACAGGTCGGCGCCGGACGCCACAATCGCCTCGGGCCGCCGGTTCTTGACGCCAACCACCCGCATCTCGACTTCGCCAACTGCCGGGCCGACGGACCGTTTCGAGAGGATCTTGGTCGCGGCAAAGATCGTGTCGCCCGCCAATACAGGCGCGGGATGGGCGCCGTCGGACCAACCGGACTCCCAAAGCACGTGGCCGCCGAGGTCGAGCGTTGTCTGGGTCAGTGTCCAAGCGAGCACCAGGCCGCCGTAAACCACGCGTTCACCGGTGAAGCTGTTGGCCGCGCTGTAGACCGAATCCCAGTGCAAAGGGTGGCTATTGCGGCACACCGCCGACAGCTGCATGTGCTCGGATTCAGCGACCGTCCGTCCGTTGGCGTGGCAGAAGACCTGGCCGACTTGGAGGTCACCAAATGCGCCGAACAGCGGCGGGATGAACAGCTCGTCGGAAGGCCGCATCGCGGACAGCCTGTCGATCAGTCCTTCGGGCAACCGGCCGAGCGCTTCTTCCCCGGCGTTGTCGGCCACGGCGGGGCGATCAACGAGGTTGCCGGCGCGCACGAGCGCCTTTCGTTCGAAATCGAGCACACGATCGCCTGACTCATCGGTCAGGACTGTCTGAACGGATACGACGCCTTTGTCGCCCTTGCTGCTCGGTCGTGCCTCGAGGATGCGGGTCGCGCCGCGAACCGTGCCACCGACGGGCAGCGGCTTGGGAAACTCGACGCGCACATACGCGAGGTGGGCGATCGCCTGCTGCGAGACGTCGTGAACCGAAGTCGACAGGCCGATGTTAAGCAACAAGTGCGGCGCGATAGGGCGTCGCTGCAGGCCAAACACGGGCGCCCAGCGGTCGGAGCTCCACGCGGGGGTGGCGTCGATGAAGCTGGCCATGTACGGGCCGGCGATCACCTCGTCCAGCGTCAACTCGAACGGGTGGCGGTGAATGGCGCCAGGGACGAAGTCGTCGAGCCGGCGGCCATAGTCGAAGCGCTGTGCGGTCATGGGGACTCTTTGTCAGCGGTCACGGTCGCGGCGGAGGCCGTGCAGTCACATTCGGCGCCGTTGGGCTGCCAGTTCATGAGCAGGTAAGACGCGAAGGCGAAGGCGATCAATGCACCAGCAGCGGTGGCCAGCGAGATCCATTGCCATGTGCGCAGGGAGCGCTGCATGCCGTGTTCCCTTTCGACCTGCGCGAGAAGCGCCTGACGTTCGCCTTCGCCGCCGAGCCGATGCGTATAGTTGCCGCGCGGACCGGTGTACGTGTCCGTGGCCGGGGCCCATTTCTTGTCGCCGTCGGGCCCCTCGCCGCGATCCATCGGCGTACCGCCTGACCGCTGTGCTTTGTGGAATCCGGATTTGCGAGCGGCATTGCGCAGCTTCTTGGGCGCGCGTTTTCGGAGCTTATTGGGGCGACGCGGTGCTGGAGTTGCGTCTTCAGGCTCGTCGACCTGCACAACCGGCATCGGAATGGACCGCTGGCCGGTGTTGACGCGCCCGGCGCCCGCTACGGAGACGTCTTCGTCGCCGGCTTCGCCGGGTCGGACGACGTCGGACAGCTCGGTGGGCTCGGCTTCGTTCGCACCCGATAGGTGTTGGCTGTCGCCACCCGGGCGCTCTTCGGGGAGCTCTGGCACGCGGTCATCGGCCGCATCAGCTGCAGGACCGGCGGGTTGTGGAGGTGCGCTCTCGTTCGCTCGCGGTTCGTGACGTTCGTAGAGTTGTCGCCACTCGGGGGTTTCGTCAGCGGCGATCCAGCCGTTCATTCCTTTGCGCCAAAGCAGCGTCTCGGGACTGATCAGTCCGCCGCGAATCGCGACTTCGAGGTCGCGCGCCTGCCACTTCTTGTAGCTGCCGTCCTCGTTGGCGACGAACCAACGTATGGATTTCTCCGATCGGGTCTGCGAGACGGATCCAGCAAGCCGCTTCTCTTCGCGCTGTCGGATCGCGTCCGTCGGTTCGCGCGTTGGAGCCGATGGTACCCCGCCGGAAGGCGATGCACGGCCGCCGGACAGCAGCTTGTCTCTACGCGGACCCGTCTTGCCGGGACCTGCGGGCTTGCCGCCGGATGCCGCAACCGCTCCGGAAGCGCGACCTGCCCGCGGCGCGGGAGCGAACGATGGCCGGCTGGTAACCGCCTTCTTGGGCGCTGCGGCCGCGTCTTCGCCGTCTTCGGAGGCTTCGGGCACCACCACGACGATCCGCGAACCGCACCGGCGGCAGCTGAACTGCAGCCTGCGTCCGGCTTTGAGCTTGGACTCGGGCAGCGTGTACCCGGCCGTGCAGTTCTGGCACTTGACCCGCATGGTCTCCGCGGTGGTGGAACATCAATGGCGGTCGCCGCCGGTAGCGTCGGTTGTCGCAACGGGGGCCGTCAAGACGTGGCGCAGCGTTGCGTTTACTTAGCGGAGCGTGCGCCACCCATCGGCCACTTCGATCGCCGCGATTTCGCTGGCATCAAGCGCCGCGTAGACCTCGTCCGGCGTTTGATTTACCGGCAAGACGACGAGCTTGACCTGCGCGCGTGCCAGTGCCGCCGCCGCTGCTCCAGAGCTGATGCCGCGATCGATCACGGCGACGCAGGCGCGATTGGCCCGGCGCGCCTTTGCGGTCGCAATTTGGATCGCGTCGGTAGCGTGGGCTTGGCCTGACGACATGCCCAGCGTTCCGAAGCCGTCGCAAATGACGGTGGCGACGCCTGCGCAGTTGCGCGCGACGCGAAACGCCAGGTTGGCGGCGTCGCCCAGCGTTGTGGGCGGGGGCGTTTCCGTCGCGACCTGGCCGGCGCCGAGGTTCACCGACCCGCCGACGACCGGCTCGATGTAGACGCCAAACCTGGTGGCCTTGAGCCTCGCGCGCACCCGGCCACGCCTGACCCTGGGCAGCTCGATCAAGGTTCGGTCGGTCTCTTCGGACAGGATCATCGCGGCTTCTTCGTCGAACGCGTCGGCCGCCACGATGTGCAGGCCCTTCGCGTGCTCGAAGTCCATCAGCGCCCGGGCGAGGGTTTCGTCCACGCGCCCGTTGAACGCGAGCACACCGCCGCGCGCCGCGATCGGATCGGCTCCGATGGCACGAAGCAGCGCGCGCATGCTCGACTTGGGGCTGCTCGCGACGGCGCAGACATGGCCGTTGATCGCAACAACAGAGGTCGGGTGCGCGGGCATGTCGTCGAGCGTGCACAGCGCAACATCGAGATCGATTTGGCGCGTGATGGTCGGCGGTTCCCCGTGCAAGACGTCGTATTGAGCGGGCGCCGTAAGCGCTTCGGACAGATCTTCGTAGGCGCGCCACGAGCGCGGCAATGAGGGAGGATTCACAGGGCCGAGCGCGAACTTCAGGCCACCATCGGGCACCTGCAGGTCGATATCGGCGGCCGGGGTGCCGAACTCAGGCCCATCGCTTGTTTCTTCGACGTCGGGCGCACCGGGTGCAAACAGCTCGCCAATAACGGAGTGGAACGTCGCCAGGTGGCGCGCCGCCTTGGCAGCAAGGGTCACGCGCAGTGTGAGTGCGTCGCCTCCGTCACCGACCGCGTCAGGAATCTTGTCGTAGTCCGCCGGGTCGACCAACACCACCACACGGTCAGCACGGCTGATCCCGGCGGAGATAGCAGCAGCGACACCGGTGTAGCCGCCGGATGCGTAGCCAACGAGCGGCTCGTCGCCAAAGTCTTCGGGCGCTTGCGGAACATGGGCCACGACCACGTCGACCAGCGGGATGCGTGCGTTCTCGAGCTGCTTGATCTCAATCGCCGAACTCGAGTCAGCGGCGATCCCGGCGTGCAGCGAATAGTGAAGAGGAGCTGCCCGGCCGCCGACAAGCTTGGCTTGCTTGGTCGCGAACTCGACCGGTGTCACCGGCAGCCCAGCCATCGCGAGCGCGCGTCCGGCGACGTCGGAAGCAACGAGTTCGAGGTTGAGCGAGAGCAGCCGATACGCGAGGTCCTGGAGACCTTGGTCGGATGCTGGAAGGAGGATGGCGCGTCTTTTCATCGCGCGAACTCTAGCAGAGTTCAGTCGCGAGACTAGCGGCTACATCCCGAACGGCGCGCCCGGCTCGGAGGCGAAGTCCTGCATCTGGAGCTTCTCGAGGCCGTTCACTTCGACCTGGCGAATGCGTTCGCGGGTCAGGTTCATGATTGAGCCGACCTCTTCGAGCGTGATTCCGCCGCGTTCGGCGATGTCCAGCGCACAGCTGTCCATCATTTCCCAAACCTCGAGGTCCGGGAAGTTGATCTTAATCGAGCCGGTGTTCGGGTTGACGTCCAGATAGAGGTGGTGCTTGCACGATACATACGGGCAGGGCCGCACACCGTCGACGCATTCCACGCGGGTCCGAGGGCGCCGGTAATCCATGTACTCGGTGAGAGCTTTACCCTGCTCGATCTCTTCGCGGCTGAGTCGCCGCTGGGGAATCGTACGCGAGCGCATCCGTGGTCGTCCTTCGGCCCGTTGCCGCCGACCACTACGTATTTCCCTGACCTGACCTGTTGCGCTCCGAGCCACCGTGTCCCCCTGTAGATTCTGCTGCCCATCCAGACAAATTCCCCCGTCAGCGACGGGAGTTTTCTGCCCAAAAACCCGTCGCCGTTGGCCCTTATTCTGTTTGGCCGTGGGTGATGGATGGACTATGTCGCCGGACATGGAGCTTGACAACTATCTAGGTCGAAATCCCTTCACGAACGGTCAAGTTTTTGACCCCGTAAGCTGTGGAGAGGCTGTGGATATCTGTCTCTAAACGCGCGTAAGTTATGGAAGAAACCAGAAGTCCACAGGCTTCGCTGCCAATGGGTTGCGGCGCCGGGTTGGGCCAATTCGCGTGATCAAAACCGCATGGATGGCTTCCGGGGTTGATATCTAAACCGTGGAAATCACGCTGTTTTTCGAATACGCTCAAATGCTCACAATTCAAGTGTCAATTGATGTGTGCCAACTGGTTGCGATTGTTGAACTTTCAACCGCTGGACTATTATCCACTGAACGGATGTACAGCGAATCCTGAACGACCGTACAGTATGTCTGTGAACGCTGGCAGACTGCGCCGTGAATCGTGTCCGTCATCGTGGGGGACGTAAATGCAGTCTGCCGCACGGGCCGCGAGTTTTCGGGTGAGGCGGGAAAAATGACACTTTTTTCGGTCGAGGGGGCTGTTTTCAGCCCCCTTGCAAACAACGAGCACCTGCGCCGCGGCGAAGCTGTGGCGCAGTCTGCTAGAGCGGCGATCAGGAATCGGCGCTGAGGGACGGAGACCGCCACGAAAATGACACTTTTCGGGGCGTGGGGACGCTCATAGTCCGCCAACCAAATAGCAATGCACCGAGAAGCATCGCTGTTCGGTGCTCCAGCTAGAAGGGCTCGTCGGAGGTGGCGTCGCTGCGGTCGGGCAGCACGCGCACCGTCCGCTCGCCGCGCCGCAGGCTGATCACGCCTTCGATGGGCGGTGAACCCGTCGTACGCACGTGCGCGACCGTTGGGCGACCTTCCCGGTCGAATCCCAGGTGCAGCAGCTCGACGCGCACTTTGGGGCCACGCACGATACCGACCCGCCGGCGACTCTTGATATCGCCGACACCGCCTCCGTCGCGTTGCATCTGACCGGCGCGAATCGTCAACACGCGCTGACCGATCGGTCGAAGGTCAAGCACCGCAAAGCGCCCGGGACCGCGTGGAATCAGCGTGATGTCGTCATCGAAGACGGCGCTTTCGTGCACCGTGGACGGCACGAGCAGCCCGCCGTCGGGTCTATCTGCTGCGTTCGCGGCCTGGGCGGGTTCGGGCTCACCGCCAGCGTCCGCCTCGTCTTCGCCTGCGGGCACCGGAGCGGCCACGACGACCGGTGTGGCTGCTAGCGGTGGCGGCGCCGGTAACGTCTTGCCGAGTGTCTCGACGTTCGGCGGTGTCGGCGGCGGATGATTGGTGGGCGCAAGCACAACGAGGCCGTAGGCGACCCCCGCCAGTCCACCGATCACCAAGAATGCGAGAAATTGCGCACGCGCGAACATTGGGGCCATACACCACGTGCCGCGTCGTTGTTCAAGCCCGTGGCGCGGTCGTCACTTCTGCAGCTGCGGCTGGGCGCGATTGAGTTCACGTTCAAGGTCCTGACGTTGACCGGCCGGCATCATCGACATCGGGTCGCCGAGCATCTTCGCGAACTGGCCCGCCACCGCCGTCGCGATGACCATGGCGACCAGGAACGAAAAGCCGAACTTGGTGACCTGCGCGAGCACCTTCACGCCCTGCCGGTAGCGGGTCTCGAAGCGGTCGGCCTGCCGTTGTGTCGCGACGTCGATGTGGCCCGACCTCTCGCCGCTCGCGAGCAGGCCAATCGTCTCGTCGTCGGTGCCGGGCATCGTTGCGATGGCGTCCGCAAACCCCGAACCGGATTGCAGCGCTGTGATCGCGGCGGCGGAGGCGTCCTCGACCGAACTCTCCCCCGACGCGCGACCGGCGAGCTCGATGGCGCTCGGCAGCGGCATTCCGGCGGAGATGCCGGCGGCCAACGTCCCGTAGACAAGTGAGAAACGCCGGGCGCGAACGAGACGGCCCAGCCCCGGCACCATGGCGCCAATTCGGAGCAGCGTGTCGCGCGCCGAAGGGTGCGCCCAGAGTCGAGGCAACCCAACGAGCACCGCCACGACCAGCGCCACATACACCGCGAGATTGACGACAACGTGCCCGACGAAAGCGCTCGGGCTCTCGGTGACGAACGTCGGAACGGGCAGCAAAATGCAGGCGGAGAACGCGACCAGCGCGGGATAGACAAGGGAAGAGAGCAGCTGGGACTTGACGGCGCCCGTGGCATGAAGTCGTTCGGCGAGGCGCTCGAAAACCTCCGCGAGTTCGCCGGTTTGGTAGGCTGCCTCGACAAGCGTCAACTCGACGTGGTCAAAGGTCTGTCGGTGGCGCTTCATCGCGCCGTGGATCGTCTGCCCGGCTGCGACCGCGGCGCGCATGTCGGCGACGACTGGACCGAGTTTGCCGCGTCGCACGATGCGCTCGACGGTCGCCAGGGACTCGTCCATGGGGACGGCCGCCTTCAGCAGCTGCGCCATCTCGCGATAGAACAGGACGCGGTGACGCAGCGAGCCGCCGCCTCGCAGCCACTTCAGCGAACCGGCTAGTGCTTTCGTACCGCTGTGGACATTTGTCGAGTTGCCGTCCCTTTCAGCGCTCGATGGCCCCCCGTTTTCGCTGCCCGATGGCGTTGTATGCGTCGATTGACGCGACTTGACAACCGTCGACTGGGTCTTCGAATGAGCGACCGTCGCCTTGTTGCGTTGAGCAGGGGCTGTCTTGGGCGTCGGACCTGCAGAGGCGGTCGCCTTGGCGCGTCGGGCAGCGGCCTTGCGCGCCTTCGCGATGATCACGCCGCAGCGCTGGCATTCGACCGTCGGCGCCTGTTCATGGCCGCACTTGGGGCACTTCACCAGGAGCGCGTGCTGCCGGCGCCGGGTTGCGGTTGTCCGTTTCGACCCATCGACGGACGAGCGTCGCGACCCCGGAGCACTTCCAGCCGACACATTTGCTGCAGCCGCGACCAAATCCGCAGCCCGACACGATCCGATAAGGGCTCCATGGCCATCGCGGCCCGATCCCGCGCGACGTGGTTGGCGTTGCCCGAAAGTGCGGCGATCTCGAACGGGTGGTTGGTCGCGAAGAATAGCGACAGGCCCCGGTTGTATCGCTGGCTGACGATCTCATCGACGATGCCGAGCTCCCACGGTGTACCGCGGCCCTTGCCCAATTCGTCGATAAACAGGACGTCCACCTCGACGAGAGGCCGCACGAGCTCCGACTCGCTGCGCCGGTTGTTGAAACCTTCCTTGAGCGACCACAACAGGTGCGAGAAGTCGGTGAACATGACCTTCAAGCCGCGGTGCAACGTCAGGTAGCGCGCCAGGCCGGCCATCAAGTGCGTCTTGCCAACACCGGGAATTCCGCACAGGCCGATTCCGCGGTTGCCGGGCTCGAAGTGGTCCTGCAGCGCGACGAACGCGCGCTTGATCTCAAACGTCTCGGCCGTATGCACGAAGCCAGCGATCTCCGCGTCGTGAAAGCGTGCCGGCAGCCGGGCTTGGTTGAACAGCGCCACACGTTTGCGCGCGCCGAGGGCGCCACACGAACACGCGACGATGCGCGAGTGACCGTTTTCGTCGACCTGGCTCATACGACCGCGTCCGCCGCATACGGTGCAGGTAGCGATGTGCGGGCAAATAGTCGCCGCCGCGTTGTCTTTCGCGACGGTCACGAACCCGTCCTCGCGGCATGTCGGGCAGCCTTGCTGCGCCATATCCAGTTGCATCGGTCGCATCGTCATTGCTGGCGCCATCCGTCTTCGTGGGGAAACTGGACGCCAAATCGCCGCCCAAGCTCGCGGTCGACAAGCACCAATCGTCGTTTCTTGCGCGCCGAAGCGCTCATCATGCCGCGGCTCAGTTCGGTGTGCACGTCGGCTTCGAGTCCGCCGCGTGCCGCCTCGCCGATTCCCTCGAGCATCGTCTTGCGGAGCACCCGTCGGGCACGCTCAATAGCGGCCACCGCCCCGGGTCCGTCAATACCGTCAGCGGTATCGCGTGTTTTCCCCGTCAGCGACCGCGCGAGGCTCCGACCGGCGCGCAGGTAGGCCTCGCGAACGGCCGGATCTTCGCTTTCCAGGGCGAGCGTTGGCAGGTGGTCGAGCAGGTCAAAGACCTTGGTCGCGGGCGAATCGGAGCCGTCCCGTTCGACCTCAACGTCGCGGATCTGTCGCGCAGAACCGGGGTTGGTCGTGGCAAGTGACAGGGTGGCCGGGCCAAGACCGATCGACGGCGCTGTCGGAGCGGGCATATTCGCCGCGATGCGTTTGAGCGCGTCGGTGCCCAGGACAGCAGATTCATAGAATCGAAGTCGGATCGGCAGGTCTGCGGCGTTTCCGTGCAGGAACCGGTAGGCCTTGGCCCGGGTTTGTATCGCCGCCACGATACGCGGCAAAGAGACGCCCATCTGCTGCCATCGTTGGGCGCGTTCCCGATCGTCCGCCGACCATTGCACCCCGCGGCCGCGGATTTGCACGAAGAGGTTCTCGAGCGCGTTGACGTATCGCGCGGTCGGCTCGTTTTCCGGTGCACCGACAAACATGTACGTCTACTCCGGGCGCTCGCCGCGGCGGTCTTTGTGCGCGACCAGAACACGACACGTGGCCGCGACCGTCGCCGAACAGGGGCGAGCGGAATATCGCGCCGGCCACCGCGCAAGGCAAAGGAAAAATAGGGCCCCAAAACCGATGCCTCGCACGCGCGCGTCGATCGACAGTCGTGGGGTGTTCTGCTATGCACCGCGCCGGCCGTTGAGCCGAGTACGAGTCGAAAATGCCCGAACAGAAAAGGCAAATCTCTGACGCCGCCAAATACGCGGCCGTTTGGGGCGGAACGGGCCCGCGATCGTGGCGCGCGCTGGAGCCTGCTCTCGGCTCGCGATCGGATGCTGAAGCCTTTGCAGTGCGCCATCGCGACGTGGCGGAGCGGATGCGCCTCGCGCTCGACCCGGATCCCGCGATCGCCAGGTCGCAGGCGCAACGCTTTTTGCGCGACGTTGACGGCCGGCTCGAGCGCGGTCTTGGCGTCGCTGGCTTCATCGGATACGAAGTTGGCGCGTCGCTCGAAAGTCGCCGTTGCGTGCCGCCCGAGGCACCCGATTCGCTGGACGCCGAGCTCATCGTCTTCTCCCCGCGCGCCGTCCATCGGATGCAACTGCCGCCAAGCGGTTATCGGTCCGCATCTCTCCCCAGCGACAGCTCGAACCTGTTCGCCACGTTGCCAGCGTCCATCGCCCGGCAAAGACCTCGCTTCGAAGGCGAGGTTTCCGCCGCGTTGGATCGCATTGGGCGCGGCGGCATCTACCAGGTCAACCTGTCGATCGGCGCCGAAATCGCGGCCCCAGACGCGCTGTTGAATGCGCCGCTCGACGAGCTGCTTGGCCTTATTCTCGACGCTCAAACCGTGCCGTACGCGTTCGCACTCGACACCTTGGACGGTCGCTTGCTGTCCGGCTCGATGGAGCGCTTCATCGCCCGTAACGGGCACGTCGTTCGCAGCCGACCCATCAAGGGAACGGCCCCACGCGGGCATGACCCGGCCTCCGACGAACACTCGCGGGCACAGTTGATCGATTCGCCGAAGGAGCGCGCCGAAAACACGATGATCGTGGACATGGTCCGCAACGACCTGGCGCGGGTTTGCGAGGCCGGCAGCGTCGAAGTCCCGACCTACCTGAGCACCATCGCCTATCGCACGCTCTGGCACCTGGAAAGCGAGGTTGAAGGCCAGCTTGAGTCCGGATGCGGCCACGCCGAGCTGCTCACCGCGACCATGCCACCGGCTTCGGTGACCGGTTGCCCGAAGATCGCCGCCATGGACGTCATCGAGGCCGCCGAGAACCGCCGGAGAAACGCCTATTGCGGGGCGATTGGGGTGGCGCTTGGGCGCGTTGTTGCCGACTGGTCGGTGGGCATCCGCACCGTTACCGTGCGCGGCGATCGCGCGCGTGTCGACGTAGGTGCCGGCATCGTGGCAGGCTCCGACCCCGGGCGTGAATGGCACGAGACATGCGCCAAGGCGATGTCAGCCCTGTCCCTCGTACAGCGCGCAAATCACTTGACCGGGCAGGACACCGGCCGCCATTTTGGTGCTGGATCCGTGATGGTCCACGAAGCTCCCCCAGGAGGATGAAGTGACCGTACCGACCCAAAAAACCGCGCGGTTCTGCGCGATCGCAGCAGCCCTGATGACGGTAACGCTCTTCGCGGCATCGGCCTTCGCCGCTCCGTGGGGCAAACTCGTCATGCCCGACGGCAAGACCGTCCACACGCTGGACAAGAACGTCGTCATCGTCGGCAGCAGCAAGCGCGCCACCGTGCGCATCAATCATCCGACGCTGTCGCCCAAGCACATCCGGCTCACCCATAAGAAAGGCGTGGTGTTTGTCGAGGATCTCGGCAGCCGCCTGGGCACGCTCGTCGCGGGCACCGAGCTCAAGAAGGGCAAACGCATGCAGCTCTTCCAAAAGACGCTGCTGTCCCTCGGCGCGTTGAACCTGTCGTTCCAGTGGGGCGACCGCGGCAAGCTTATCGCGCCACTGCGCAAATCGCGTCCCGATCCCAAGGCCAAGCAGAAGGCCGCCAAGCCCAGCAAAAAGGCCGCCAAGCCCAACAAGAAGGCGGCGCGCGCCACGAAGAAGTCCGCCAAGAAGCGCTAGCACGCGCGCCAAGACACCCCCAACCATGCCCCATCACGAACACCGCTTCGGCGAAGCTGCGTCCGGCGACGTGGTCCAGCGCCATCGTGGCCGCCAGGTCGAAGTCATTGCGATGCGCCTCAACGGCGATCCGGTGCAGATCGGCGTGCCCGGCCATTGGACGCTGCTCGAGGTCTTGCGCTACCAGCTCGGCCTGACCGGCACCAAACAGGGCTGTGACAAGGGCGACTGCGGCGCTTGCACAGTGACCATCGACGGACGCTCGGCGTTGGCCTGCATCACCCTTGCGATCAACGCCGACGGCCGCGATGTACGCACTGTCGAAGGCCTCGGTGTCGGCAAGGCTCACCCCCTCCAAGACGCGTTCGACGACTGCGGAGCGGCCCAGTGCGGCTTCTGCACGCCGGGCATGTTGATGAGCGCCGCGGTGTTCCTCGAGCGCGCCACAACAGACACCGAAGTTGTCGTTGATCGACCGGCAATTGCGGCGGCGCTGGGCGGGAACCTGTGCCGATGCACGGGCTACACCAAGATCCTCGATGCGGTCGCAGCGGCCTGGACGACGATGTCCGACCGGGATGCGGGCGCCGCTGGCGAGGACGTGTGATGAGCGCTCGCGACCCCGCTGACACCGGACAAACGCCCGACGCATCCTTCGCCGTGATCGGCGGGCACCATCGCAAGATCGACGCGATGGATCGGATGACCGGTCTCACGCAATACACCGACGACATCACCTTGCCGCGGATGTTGCACGCCAAGATCCTCCGGTCGCCGCACGCGCACGCCAACATCGTCGACATCGACTTGTCCGAAGCGCTCGCCATGGACGGTGTCGCCGCGGTCATCACCGGCAAAGACCTGCCGATTTCGTACGGCATCATCCCCTGGACGCCCGACGAGCACGCGTTGTGCCTGGACAAGGTCCGCTACGTGGGGGATGGCGTCGCTGCGGTCGCCGCCGTCGATGAAGAGACCGCCAACGCCGCGATCAAGCGCATCAAGGTCACCTATGAGCCGCTGCGCGCGTTGACCGATCCGCACGAGTCACTCGCCACCACCGACGTGCTGATCCACGAGCGACGCCGCAAGGACGGCAGCATCAAGCGCAGCAACGCCACCAAGCGCGTGACGCTCGAGTTTGGCGATCTCGAAGGTTGCTTCGCCGACGCTGCAGTGGTCATCGAGGCCGACTACCACTTCCACGGCAGCACGCACACGCCCATCGAGCCGCATTGCGCCATCGGCTACCTCGACCCCAAGGGGATCCTGACCGTTTGGTCAGCGACGCAGGTGCCCCACTACCTGCACCGCGAGCTCGCCAAAGTCCTGGAGCTGCCGCGCAACCGCATCCGCGTCATCCAACCGGCGCTCGGCGGCGCGTTTGGCGGCAAGAGCGAACCGTTTGACCTCGAGTTCTGCACCGCGCTGCTTTCGATGCGCACCGGGCGGCCGGTCAAGTGCTTGTACACGCGCGAAGAGGTCTTCTTGGCGCACCGCGGCCGGCATCCCTTCCACATGCGCTACCGAACCGCCGTGAGCGCCGACGGCAAGATCCTCGGGGTCGACGCCAAGACGGTGCTCGACGGCGGCGCCTACTCGTCTTTCGGACTGATTACGACCTACTACAGCGGGCAGCTGCTCTGCTCGCCGTATCGGTTTGGTAGCTACAAGTTCGACAGCACCCGCGCGTACACCAACAAGCCCGCCTGCGGCCCCAAGCGCGGTCACGGGTCCGTCCAGCCCCGCTTCGCCATCGAGGTGCAGCTCGACAAGGCCGCCGAAAAGCTCGGCATCGACCCCATCGAGCTGCGTCGTCGCAACGCGCTTTCGGTCGGCGATCGCACGGTCAACGAGTTCGCCATCAATTCGTACGGCTTTCTCGACTGCATGGAGAAGGTCGCCACCGCGTCCAGGTGGTCCGATCGCCGCGCAAAGCTGCCTCGGGGACGCGGGCTCGGTGTGGCCGGAAGCACCTACATCTCCGGCACGAATTACTGCATCTACCCAACCGATTTGCCCCAGTCCGGCGTGCAGATTTGCCTCGATCGCAGCGGACGCGTGCGCATTTTTGCCGGCACCTCCGATATCGGGCAGGGCAGCTCGACCATGCTGGCGGTCGTCGCGGCCGAAGAGCTGGGCGTGCACCTCGATGACGTTCGTGTTCTCGCCGCCGACACCGACCTGACCCCCGTTGATCTCGGCGCCTATAGCAGCCGCATCACCTTGATGGCCGGTCACTCTTGTCAACGCGCCGCGCGCGATCTCGCCGGCAAAGTCCGCACCGCGGTCGCCGAAGAATGGGGATGCAGCCGCAAGGTCGTCCTGTTGGCCGAAGGGCGCGCACAACGCATCGATGACCCCGCGATCTCCATGCCGATCGACGAGGCATTCGTGCTCGCGGAAGTGCAGTTCGGCACGATGGGCAGCGTCGGCTCCTATCAAACCCCGCGCGCAAACGTGCACGGCGAGTACCGTGGCGCGACCATCGGCGCATCTCCGGCCTACTCCTTCACCGCCCATGTCGCCGAAGTCAGCGTCGACGAACAGACCGGTGAAGTGACCGTGCACAGCATCTGGGCGGCCCATGATTGCGGTCGCGCGCTGTCACCGACTCTGGTCGAGGCACAGATCGAAGGCTCGGTTTACATGGGCGCGGCGGAAGCCGTCATGGAACACCATCACGTGATGGATTCGGGCCTCAAGGACGACGGCGCCAAGCGCGATCCAGGCCCGGGAAAGCACGGATTGCTCGCGAATGCGTCGCTGCTCGACTACCGGATCCCCACGGCGCTCGACACGCCCGATATCCACGCGATGATCGTCGAACACCCCGATCCAAACGGGCCCTACGGCGCCAAAGAAGCCGGCGAAGGTCCCCTGCATCCGGCGATTCCCGCCATCGCGAACGCGATCTACGACGCGGTCGGGGTGCGCATCGACGACCTGCCGATCACGCCGCAGAAGATCCTCGCCGCGTTGCGTGCGCAGCGGGAAAAAGAAGCGGCTGTTCAAGCACCTGGAGCCGCGACGCCATGTTGAGGATGCGACCGCTCCGCGTTGAACGTCCCACGAGCCTGGCCGACGCCGTGGCGTTGCTCGGCGAACATGGTGACCGCGCCAAGGTCCTGTCCGGCGGCACGGATCTCGTCCCCAACGTCAAGCTGCTGCAAAACGACCCGGAGATCCTCGTTTCCCTCGCGCGGATCCCGGCCTTTGCCGGCGTTCAACGTCTGCCGGTCAACGGTCACGACGAGGTCGTCATCGGCGCCGGCACCCGCCTGGTCGATATCGCCGAGAGCCCCATCGTCGCCGCCGCGCTGCCCGCCCTTGCCCACGCCGCATCGCGCATCGCCAGCCCGCAGATCCGCAATATGGGCACCCTCGGCGGCAACCTCTGCCTGGACACGCGGTGCCGCTACATCAACCAATCGGAGCTGTTTCGGGACGCGCTTGGCGGCTGCCTGAAATCGCACGGCACCGAATGCCACGTCGTTCCCGGCGGGCAGGGGTGTGTCGCGGCGTTGTCGACGGACATGGCGCCCGTTCTTACTGCCCTGGACGCCCGGGTTCGCCTCGTTGGCCCGGCCGGTGAGCGCAGCTTGCCGATGGGCGGCCTCTACAACACCGATGGGCTCGACCACACCAACCTCGGCCCCGCGGAGATCGTCGCGGCCGTCCATATCCCGGTGCCCGGTCCTCGCTCGCTGGTCACCTATCGCAAGTGGGCCGTGCGCAAGAGCATCGATTTTCCGCTGGTCTCGGTCGCCGTTCGAATCGACCTCTCCGACGACGAAGACACCCTGGCCGACGGCATGATTGTCGTAGGCGTGCTCGGTCCCCGGCCGCGCAAACTCCCGCTGGCCAAGCTCGCCGGTGCCGCGATCGACAATGCGCTTGCGGACAAACTCGGAGACATGGCATTCAAACGCTGTCGTCCGCTGCCGAATGTGCCGTATGATCCCGGCTATCGGCGCGAACGACTGCGGGTCGAGGTGAAGCGCGCGGTGCGAACATTCATCGCCGCTTTAATCGACTAGCAGCCGGCTCACCGCGTCGACGCGCGTGGACGAGTACAATGGGGCGTAACCAGTGTTGAGCACGCGCATGCAACCACGATGGAGAGACCGATGAGCAGCAACGGCAAGAAGAACATGACCCCGCGCGACAACGCCAAGCTCGGCCTCAAGCCGCCCGATCAGGACGACGTCATCTACGACTGGAACGAGCTCAAGCGCCGCGGCCCCGTCATCCGCCACCAGTTCACGCTGATGGACGAGACGCTCCGCGATGGCATCCAGTCCCCATCGGTGCGCAACCCGTCGATCGGCGAAAAGCTCGAGATCATCCACCTGCAGGAAGCTTGCGGCGTCGACTACTCCGACGTCGGTCTGCCCGGCGCCGGCAAACAAGCGGTCGACGACGTGACCCGCATCGTCGAAGAGATCCGCGACTGCAAGATGCGCATCCTGCCCAATTGCGCGGCCCGCACGCACGTCAACGACGTCAAGGCTGTGGTCGATATCACCCAGAAGACCGGCGTCCCGATCGAGATCTGCGCGTTCATCGGCAGCTCGCCGATCCGTCGGCTGGTCGAAGGCTGGGATCTCAAGCGGATGAGCAAGCTGGTGCACGACGCGGTCAAGCTCGGCGTCGACAACGGCAACCCCGTCAGCTTTGTGACCGAGGACACGATTCGCAGCGATCCGAAGACCCTCGCCGAGCTCTTCAAGGTCGCCATCGAAGCGGGCGCGGACCGGCTGGTGCTTTGTGACACGGTTGGCCACGCGACGCCCGACGGGCTCAAGAACCTGCTCGACTTCACCGGCTCGATGCTCCGGTCCTGGGGCGCCGAACACGTCAAGCTCGACTGGCACGGCCACAACGACCGCGGTCTCTCGCTGTCGCTTTGCCTCAGCGCCCTTGAGTTCGGCGTGGATCGCGTTCACGGCACGTGCCTCGGCGTCGGCGAACGTGTCGGCAACGCCAGCATCGATATGATGCTGATCAACCTGAAGCTGCTCGGCTACATCGAGCGTGACTTGCGGCCCCTCGCGGCCTACGTCAAGAAGGTCAGCGAAGCGTACAACGTGCCGATTCCGTACAATTATCCCGTGTTCGGCACCGACGCCTTCCGCACCGCGACCGGGGTGCACGCCGCCGCCATCGTCAAGGCCTTGTCCCGCGGCGAAAAAGACCTCGCTGACCGTGTCTACTCGTCCGTCCCTGCCGGCGAATTCGGCTGCCGGCAGCGCGTCGAGATCGGTTTTTACAGCGGCAAGAGCAACATCCAGTTCTGGCTGTACGAACATGGAATCGAGGCGAACGATGCGCGGATTTCGGCCATCTGGGACTTCGCCAAGAGCCACGATGCGACCTTGACCGACGCGGAGATCCTCGGCTGCCTGCAGGCTGAAGGTCTCATCGATGACGCAACCGCCGAAGCCGCGCTCGCGCCCGTCTACGCGAACTAGCCAAACCTCCCCTCCCGCACCGACGAACATGCTGCCCCTGAAATCGGCCTCGGTCGCGTGCCTGCTGTTGTTTGTGTCGGCCTGTCTCGCCTCATGCGGTGGGGCGACGAACGCTCGCTCGAGTGGGACGTCGGTATCGACCGCGGCGCAAGCATCGACCGCGGCCAAAACGGCGGCCACAGGCGTCAAAGGTGACGGAGCGGCGAAGACCGCGCCGACCGAGTCCGAAAAAAAGGTGAAGCTTCCTGAGCTGCCACCGGTGCTCATGGGCAAACTCATGGGCCGTGAGCGGCTCGCTGTTGGCGGACTGCCGACGGACAAGGAGCTCCAGGGCGCGTGGGCGCGCGTGTTCCTGCGCAGCAACCCGGGGCCGTACCAATACGTCGCCTATGAGATCACCTCTCGCGGCAAGGCGGGCGTCGTCTCGCACCTGCGCGGCACGATGGGACGCAAAGATCCGATCATTCGCACCGAGCTCATCGATCGCGACAAGCTCCGACTCATCATGGGCAAGCTTCGCGACCTCGGCGCGGCGTCTCTCGCGGACCCCGGACCGCTTGTCGATCCGGAAGAATCGGCAAAGCGCACGGCCGCTTCCCCGAAGGGCAAAAAACGGCGAAAACCCGGAAAAAAAGGCAAAAACGGCAAAAACGGCAAAAAGCGCAAGAAAGCGGGCGCCACCAAGGCCATCGGCAAGCAGGTCGACCCCGATGAAGACGACGAGAAGCGCTGGCCCGACGCCTCAGACGTGCCGATCTACGAGCTCAGCTACCGCCTGGGCGGCAAACATCGCAACGTTGTCGTGGCCGACCCCTACGGCAGCGGAGACAAGCGGTACGCGCTGTACATCAACGCCGTCCGCGCCTCTGTGATCCGCACTGTGGGAGACATCGGCTGGCACGCGGGCACAGGCAGCGACGCTTCCGGCGGCTTCCTGTTCATCGACAGCGTCCCGAGCTCAGCGGTCACCGTCGACGGCGTCAAAGTGCCCGGTGTCACGCCTGTTTTCGCGTACCCGACCAGCCCCGGAAAGCACACGATCGTGCTCGAAAACGAGGCCCACGGGCTCAAGCGTGTCTACAAGGTCCAGGTCCGCCGGGGCCAAACCACGTCGCTTGAGGTCGACCTTCGCTAGCAGCGTGCGATCGGTGCCCGCCGGCCGGGCCGCCGGCTGATCAGCGTATCGCGTCGACACGCACGAAGATCTGTTATCTTCATCGACTGACTCGCACCGTTCACCGCACACGCCGCCATGCAACGAATCGCGCGCCTGATCCGAAACGTGCCCGAGCCCATGGTGCGCATGCGCCGCCTGGGTGCGTTCCTGGGGACCGACGACCCGGTGATGATCGCCAGCGCGATCGAAGAGGCCGCGCTCGCCAGCAGCGAGACGACCCACAAGGTTTTCTACCTGACCCTTGCGCACCTGCTGTTCACGATTCGACCGCGTCCGCCGCTGCCCGCCGGGCCCCTGCCGCTCGAGGATCGGTCGTTGCTTCCCGATGAGGTTCAAGTCGCGCGCATCATCGGCGCCGCTCAGAAGATCCACGCCCCGTTTTGCGTGGCCTTGTTGCGCGAGCTCTGGAAACCGAACCTGAAGGAAGACGCGCGCTTGCTGCCGCCCCACATCACCATCGAACACTGGCCGCTGGGCGTGCGACGAGAGCGCGCACGGTCGTCCAAACGCGACCGGTTCATGCCGTTGCTGGTCGAGACCACGCCTTCCGTTGTGCAGCTGCTCGCGTTCAACACCCGCCTGCGCGAAGAAGACCTCGTGCAGCTCGCCGCCTTGCGCCCCACGCATCCCTACGCCCTGTGGTCGATCCTGCTGTCGCACCGATGGCTGTCCAACGACCAGGTCCGGGAAGCCTGCGCGCGAAACCCCGCCGCGAAGCCGTGGATGCTCATCACGCTCGCGCCGTTGCTCGGGGCGGGCAAGCTCAACGAGCTGATTCGCAAGGTCCGTGTGCACAAGAGCCTGCTCAAAGCGATGTTGCCCCTCTACGGAGGCGCATGTGAACGGGTCATCAAGGACGCCCTGGCGCGCGACGACGAAAAGCCCGGACCGCTCGTGTTCAGCATCGACGAGACCTTCGACGAGGCCGAAGACTTCATCAACGCCCAGATGCCCGACCACACAGCCCAGGCGCTTTCCGAGATCGCTGAGATCCGACGCATGCGCATCGAACGGGAAGCCCGCGAAGACCAGGAACCGCCCAATTGAGCGGTGAATAGACGCCAAGTGGTGGTTTGCACGCAGTCGACAAAAAACGGTCGAATTCGGGCGTTTTCCAGGGCCAAAATCGACGCCAGGCCGGTTCTTGAGCCCCAGGACGGGCTTTTAATCGCCGAAGCTATATCAATAGCCCCCGCATCGATCGGCCGTTAGATCGAATCTACGGCCATTTCTTGCGCCACTTGCCGTCGCCGTCACCGTCGATGAAGACCGGGTTGGTGACCGCCCATGGGGGGCGATGGATGCCGGGTTCGCCCGAGCCGGGACCGGGTTCGTGCACCGCGACCCACCACTCGTCCTGGCCGCTTGTGCTCACCTGGGACGGCAACCCGACCGCGTCGAACGCCTGCAGTCCATTCTTGTCGGGCTTGGCGACGACCTTCTTGTCGAAGACCTTGGCGCCGTTTCGGTAGACGACCAGTCGCCCGAGCGGCAGCCATTCGGGGGCTCGTAGCTTCGCGGTGACTGTCGTTTCGCCGGTGAGCTTGCCGAGCATCGCGCCGATTTCGACGGTCTTGTTGCCGTTGTGCGCCGCGATGGTGAGCAGCGGTCCGGCGGTCGCGATGGCCCGGCCCGCGATGAGCGCCTCGTCGAATTGGTGCGGTGAGCCGCCGACTGGGTGTTGTGGTGAGCCGGAGATGCGCAACAACGTGCGTGGGTTGCCGGCGAAGTCGTGGCGGCCGTGGCAGTCGCTGGTGCCGGTGGCGGTGATGCGGATGCCGCGGTTCAACAGCGCGAAAAAATCCGCCAGGAGCTTCGGCGTGTCTTTGTGGGCGATGCCGTTGATGACCTCGAGCGCCGAACAGCCGAGCAGCTTCTTGTCGACCTGTTTTGCGGTGTTGTCTTGCTTCGGATCGAGCCCAATCGCGTCGAAATACCCGGCGCCGCTGTAGCGCGGGTGGTTGCATTGCACGAGAGGCTTCGTCTTGCCGTCGTCGAAGATGCCGAAGAGCTCGGTCAGCGCGACACCACCCCACCGCGGGGCGCCATTTCCGGCTTCGGCTGGTTTGGCGGGCAAGGGCCAGGCGTTGAAGTGGCCATGCGCCGTGGTCGAGACCTCCACGCCGCGCGCGGTGACGAGCTGGTTTCCGAGCCCGGCGGCCGCGATCCATGGGCTGTAGTCGGTGACGTGGTCGTGGTCGGTCGAGACGATGTAGTGCAGCTCCTCGGCCACGGCAGAGGCGACTCGATAACGCACAGATGCGCTTCCGTCGGTGCTGTGTTCGGCGTGGACATGGAAATCGGCGGACCGCCACGGCCCGGGATCGACGATGCGGCGGAGCTTAACGTCGAGGGTCGCGATCTTGAGCTCTTGCACGTCGAGCACCTGCTTGTGCATCGACCAGAACGGCCCGTGGTGGACCCACGCGTCGTACTTGCCGGCCGGAACTTCAAACGTGGCGTCACCATCCACGTCGACCAGCGTTCGCCTCTTCGCCTTGGGTTTGCCGCCGGCCGGCCGCAGTGTGAGCCGAAACGCGATGGGCTTGCCGCCGACGTCGCGCACCGACACCTTGATTCGCGCCGGCCTCATGGTCTGCATGAGCAGGTGAGTCGTTTTCGTCGCCACGACCTTCACCGGCCGCGCGAGCAACCCATCGACCTGCATCCCGCCGCCTTTGCCGCCATTGCCGTCTCCGAGCAGGCCGGGTCGCAGCTTGGTCGTCGCGAGGGGCACACGGCACGAATACCCATCGTCGGCACCGACACCGCACCGGGCGAGCGGCTTGCCGTCTTTGTCGAGCGCATCGACAAACGCGTTGCCAAAGGCGTTTTCGACCACGCCCTCGACCTGTCCGCCGGTTGTTTGTCCGTCTCGAGCGGCCCTTGCGACGCTGAGCGCGGACGCCACGTCGCGGTACGGCGCCGCGCCGATGGCAAACCACCTGCGGAGGGTGATGCCAGCCTTGGTCGGCGTGATGGTCGGCTGCAGGAACCCGAGGATGCCGCCGGCGTTGACCATGTTCAGCTTCTTCTCGGCGACAACGGCGTAGGCGGGCGCGTTTGTGCCGACGCGATTGGGTGTGACGGCGAACGCGTCCGTGCTCGCGGCGATCGGCAGGTCGTCGACGGGGTGGCCGGGCAGGTACAGCTGCATGTCGCCCGACCAGAAGAACGCGTCGGTTATCAGCGCGGTGTCGGGCTTGGCGCCTTCCTTCAATTTCACTGTCGTCGCTATCTCGACGGCCGCCGTCTTGTGCGTGAGCGTGTAGCGGTGTTCGACGTCGAGCGGCGGCAAGTCCAGGCCGAGCGCTTCGGAGAGCACGGGGAATGGCACCAGGGGCCCGCGCACCACAACCGTGGCGCTACACGCGGTGGCCGCCTCGATCTTCACCTCGTCTGGCCGGACCACGTGGCCGCCCACAGCGATGATGAACTCGCGCAGGCCGTCGGTCACGGACTCGTTGTCCTTGGGATGGGGCAGCGCATCGACGAGATGTCCACCCGTCGACCCGTACATCGCCACGCCGCCTTTGCGGGTCCGGATCACGAACCGGCCGTGGTCGTTGCGCAGCTCGATGTCACCGGGCAACGCCGCCTCGTAGCGACCCTTGCTTTGATTGTCGCCACCGCCGCCCAAACCGGCCACGATCTTCTTCGCCGTTACGCCGGTGCAGCCGTTACCGAGCGCATCCGAACCCAGAGCATCCGAACGCAGAGCATCCGAACGCAGAGCATCCGAACGCAGAGCATCCGAACCCGGCTCGACGTCGCCGACAGAGACGTCTTCAAGCGCGTTGGCGGTATCGGTCTCGGCGTCATCGTTAGCTTCCTTACGATCGTCGTTGCAGCCCCAGGCGGCGTTCAGCACGACGACCGTCGCGAGGAAGCTGAGCCCGGCGTTTGGGCGACGACGTGGCATTGCTTAGCCTCGTGCGGCGGCGGCGACAGCGCGTTCGAGTTCTGCCCGATGCGCCGACACCTTGCGCGCGAGATCCAGCTGTCCGCGAGCGCGACGCAAGTTGTGGTCGCCGCGGGTCGGCGCGATGGCGTCGGACCATCCGAAGTAGTTCTCGTTGATCGCGTCGGCCGAAAACCGCGCGGACAGTTCGAGGCAAATGCGGAGCAGCCCGGGCACAATCGCGTCACGTTCCGCGGCGTCGAGCGCCTCGCCCATCGTCGCGACATACCCACCCACTGCGCCGGCAAAGAGCTCGGTGTCGAGCCGGGCTTCAGTCGCGTCTTCCGCGGCCCGATTGCACCAGGATCGCAGCGCGTCGCCGAGCTCGATGTCGACCGTGAGGTGGGCCATCGTGTCCAGATCGAGCACGCCACACGCGACGCCTCCGTCGTCAAAGCGCAGGTTGCTGACCTTCAAGTCGCCGTGCCCGATCCGTTGGGGCAAGTCGACCGGCCCCTCGTGTTCGGTCCAGCGTTGGTGCAGCTCGTCGCGCAGACGCCGCACGTCATCGGCCAACCTGTGTCCCGGGTTGTCCATCAGCGTGGTGGTGATCGAGGCCATGTGGGCGTCGGTGTCGTGCGCTCCTGCGCGCGTGAACGCAAACTCGTGGTCGACGCCGTCGAGGGCGCGGTGAAAACGACCGACCATCGTGGCCGCGGAGCGCGCTTGCGCTACGTCGCTGAGCCGATGAAGGGTGTGCCCGTCGAGCCACGTAAGGATGCGCCAGACGCCCTGGATGGCCGCGTCGTCGCTGTGTTGGGCGGTGATTTCAACGAACGGCTGACCGTCCCTGGCGTGACAAATGCGCGGAACCGGGACGCCCGCATGGCGCAGATGCCTTGTCAGGTCGTCGATGTCGCGATTGACCGCCGCCCCAAAGATGGGATGGAGCCGTTGCAAGACGTGGCCGTCGCCGAGCCGGAATGTGTCGTTGATGAGCCCGCCGCTAAGCGGTGCCACGGCGGCGCTTTGCGGGTCCACATCGGACCGTTCGCCGTTCGCATCGAGGAGGGTGTCGAAACGCCGCAGCACGGCGCGGATGTCGTGGGGGCTGTCGGTTGGCATGGCCGCAGTGTAACGGCACGGCGAATCAACGCACGTACATGTGAAAACGCAGCTTGCCCCAGCCGCCCTTGCCGCCGCCGTTGCCGCAGCCCGCCGTGGTCGTCCAGCTCGCGTTGCGGCAGCGACAACCGTTGCAGTTGTAGCCCTTGCCCCAGATCGTGACGGCGCCGCCGCTGCAGCTCCAGTTGCAGCCCCACGGCTTGTTGAGCGAGCCCTTGTAGATGCCGAAACAGCCGTCTTCGCCGTTGCCGCACGATCCGCCCGTGCCACCGACGCGAATCTGCAGGCCGGTGTCGCAGTTGTTGCCGCCCGACGTCGTCTGGAAACCGGACTTGGCGGTCTTGTAGCAGCTCTGCGTGCTGACGTGTTTGCTGTACTTGCCCTTGCCCGACGCGTGGTCGTGCTCCTCGAGACGGACATCCTTCCAACGCAATGCGTTGCGCTGTGTGACCGGTAGGTTGTTGTAGGAGGTTTCGGCGAAGTCGGTGACCTTCATCCAGCCGCCACCGCCGCGGGACATCAGGCAGGTCACTTTGAACGCGCTGACACCGCCCACGCCGTCGGGATCGATCCAGTAGTCGCCGTCGCTTGCGGTCGCGTCCGTGTCGCGAATGTGCTGACACGAAGCGGCGGGGTTCTCCGCGGTTCCGGGCGTGCCGACGATGATCGGGTAGCGCTTCTTGCCGTTGCAGACGTTGAGGTACTTGCCGTCCCAGCTGATCGTTCCGGCGTGTGCGGCGTCGCATGGCACGGTGGCCTTCGCAAAGGTGATGCCGGCGCCCGCGATCAGGCGCCCCGCGGCGTGGACCTTCTTGTTGCTCAGCGTCTGCAGGGCGATGGACCAGCTTTCGACGCGCCCGTCGGTCTTGTTGTTGAGGAACTTTGTGTCCACCGCCACCAGGCGCCACTTGCCTTTGGGGTTGCTGCCCACCCACTTGGTCAAGTCGCCGCTGACGGCTTTATCGGGGGCGGGCCAGGCGCCCTTGTAGACCTTGCCCTTCTTCGCACCAGCGCCGGTTTTTCCCTTGTCGAGCAACACGTACTTGCTGTTGTCGGGTGCAAACAGCGTCAGGGACAGTTGGGCGAGGTCGGACGTCGTCACGTGGACCTTGACGGTGAGCTTCTGCGCGATGCCGATGTCGGGGAAGTCGATCGTGTCGGGCGTGCCGGTTGGGTTGTTGTCCTGGATGCCTACCGGGGTCTTGGTGCTGGCCACTTCGTCGACGAACTGGTTGGACAGCAGCTTGTTGCTCACTTCGTCGAGCCCGTCGGCGGGCAGGGCGCTCGGGTCCATCGCCTTGACGCAAATCAGCGAGCCGTCCGGCTTGATGCCCCGCACGACCTCGCCGGCCTTTGTGCAGCTGCCCGCTGCGGTTGTTATGCCGCTGAGCTTGCTGCCGTCGCCGATAAACGACGCGGCAGACACCGTCTTGGCGACAACCGAGTCGGCCGTGACCTTGGCGGCGCGGAAGGCATGGGTCTTGAGGTCCACGTCGCCATCGAACGCGAGCTCTTTGACGGATACGCAGCCCGAACATGCGAGATCGAGCGCGCTGGTGGCCGGTCCGCCCTTGGCCTTGGCGCCGGCATAGACGAACCCGACGTGTTTGGCGCCGATCCCCGCGTCGGCCAGGTGTGCGCCGGTCACGCAGCCCGTGCAACGCAGCTTGTCGGCGGACGCAGCGGCCATCGCATAGGCGACCGAGTGCAACGGTTGGCGAGGCAGCTCTGGATTGTCGCCGATTCTGACGCCGATCCACCCGCCGCCGAGCTGCCCGACAACGGTCGCGTCAAGCGGCTTGAGGGAGCCGAGAACGTGCCCGAAGACGCCCGCCTTGACCTCGAGCGGCACGGGCCCCTCTGCCCACTTGGCTTTTGCGTCGGCCTTCTTGGCGTACAGCGAAAACGTCATCTTGTAGACGCCGTCGCTGGCCGGGGGGCCGTTTGGCGCACGAAGCGTGCCCTGTGTGGCGATCGTTACCGGAACTGCAGCCAGCGCGGGCGATGCGAAGACAGCGGCGAACGTGGCAGAGAAAAGGGCTGCGGCGAGGGGGCTGTGGGCGTGGGACGTCGACATGGGCGCTGTCCTCCGTTGCGGGGAAGGACAGTCACGGTAGCGGTCGCCGCTCCCGCCGTAAACGCTGGATGGGGCTGTAATGTCCGCGGACAGTGTTGCGCAGGCAATCGGGGTTATGCAGGCCACTCAGGTCGCCGGGCGCACCAGCACAAGCTGCAGGCTGGTTTCGTCGTCGGGGTCCCAGGTCGCTGTCGCCACGTTGTAGTCGCCGGCCGGAAGCTCAACGTCGAGCACGGTGCTGCCGATCACCTCGAGCCATTCGTCGTCGTTGATATCGCACGAGCTCAACATCGCGACGCCGCCTGGATCAACCGGCCACGTCCAGCCCGTGTCCTCAAACGAAAGCGTCGTCGGGTCGAGCGCTTCGACAGCCGCGGCCGCTTCGTCTTCGGCGCTGGTCCAGACCACACCAACAAAGAGCGCGCCCTCGGGGAGCAACTTCACCCCCGCCCGCGGGCCTTCGAACCCGAGCACGAGCGCTCCGGCCGGTCCGAGCGCGGCCAGCTCGCTGACCGAAACAACGCACGCCAGCTCCCGGTGCGACTTGGGGTCGTCGAAGTCGACGTCCTCCCACTCCATCGCCTCGACGCCATCGCCCATCGTGCGAACGGCGTCTTCTTCGACGTCATCGGGATCCAAATCGGCGACCGGCACGTACATGCCGTACCATGAGCTGAGACGATGCCGCGGCACCACCACCTGGGGTGGTTCGGCGTCCTGCCATTGAAATGCTGTCATGGCGCCAGCGTACCAGAGCGCGGCGCGGCGCGTCTGTCAGGGGCTTCGGCGCGCTATTCGGGGACGATGCCGAAGCGGAAGCCTTTCGCGAAGGTGCCTGTGACGTCAGCCCAACCGACCAGCGGATCGTGCTTTTCGTCCGGCAGGTTCTGGTTGTAGTAGTGCACGGTGAACGTGCTCATCGCGTCGGCGGTGCGCTCCTCGAATCCGGGCGTTGGGTTTTCGAGCCAGGCCATCACCTCGGCCTCGTCGGGACCGCCCTCGGCTTTCATCACCGGCACGACGTGTCCGTCCATGACACCGGTGACAGGCTGACCGTCATCGAGCGCGCGCTTGACCTTGGCGGCAACAACGGCGGGTGGGAGCTGCAGCGAATCGCCGTTCGCGTTTTTGTAGAGCGTCTGCGGATCCGGTCCGCCCTCGGCCTCGCGTTTTTCGCGGTCCTTTTTCGATTCGGCCTTGTCGGCGCCGTACGCCTCGGGCCAGTTGCCGGTCAATACCATCATTCCGTACGACGCGCTGCCCGGGGCGAGCCGCAGATAATCGCCGCCGAGCTCCGCGTTGTCGTCCTTGACGTTCTTTTCGGTGAACAGCTTGGCCGCCGCCATCTCCAGCGCGACGACCCACAGGATGTTCTTGTTTCCGGGCGCTTTTTCGTTGGTCATCGAATAGGCGGGTTCGGCCTGGCCAGCGTCGTTTTGTTGAACCGGCAGCTCGTCCAGCGAAATCACCTGCGGACACTTTTCAATGGGGTGGCTGGGCGAGCGCGCGTAGAACAAGTTGACGGTGATCGTCTTGCCCGTGTCCGGCATGAGCTCATTTTGGATGTAGTCCGGGTTCGCGGCGGCGAGCGCGGCCATGCTCCCGACCAGCCAACAATCGGCGAGCTGGCCGGCGCGTTGAATCACGTCGTATGGATCGGGCGCGCCGTCGTAGAGCACGCCAGCATTTCCACCGTCGTACAGGTCGCCGTAGCCCTGGTAGTTGTCGTTGACGACGGTCGGGTTCGCGCCGTCATTGGCACCATCGGCATCCAGCGGCCGCTCATCTCCGCCGCGCATCTGCACCGGCGACACCGCCGCGGATCCCTCTGCGTAGTTCATCCCGCGCAGCGATTGGCGCAGACCATGGTTGCCCGCCTGGCCGCTGCTGGCCGCCTGTCCATTCGACCGCATCTGCACATTGGCGCCGCCGGTGGTCGACGCGCGATCAGGGCTGGCACGATTGGAATGACGCATGGTTGCCGGTCAAGACGCCGCGGGACTGCGAGCGAGGTTCAAGGTTGCTGGTCACCGGGCGCCGAATCCATCAATTCGTATTGGACACGTAATGGACGCGGTGTCACGAGTCCCCGATCCGCACGGTATTGGCGGGTCGAGAGGCGCTCACACGACAGACCCGTAGACGTTCGCATACCGTGCCGCCGACGCCGTCCAGGTGAAGTCCCTGGTCATCGCCGCCTGCTGCATGGCGGACCATTTGCCTGCCATCTGGTACGCGTCAAGCGCCTCGCCACATGCCCACAGCAGGCCCTGGGCGTCGCCGACCTCGAACACAAACCCGTCCTCGCCGTGGATGACCGAATCGCGCAACCCCCCTGTCGCATGCACGACTGGCAGCGTCCCGTAGCGCATCGCCTGCATCTGGGCGAGCCCGCACGGTTCGTAGCGGCTCGGCATCAGCATCGCATCGCACCCGGCAAACAGCGTGCGCGACATGGCGGCGTCATAGCCGATGTGCACCCCGATGCGGTCGGGGAGGGCGGCCGCGAGCGCTTCGAAGCGATGTTCAAGCCCCGGCTCTCCGCTCCCGAGCAGCAACACCACCGACTTCTTGGCGAGCAAGGGAGCGATGTCGGCGACGAGGTCGAGACCTTTTTGCCACGCCAGCCGGGACACGATGCCAAATACGGGCTCTCCGGCGCGGGGTTTGACGCCAAAGCGCGCGCACAGTGCATCTCGGCAGGTCTTTTTGCCGGTGAGATCCGTCGCGGCGAACTTGGCTGCGATCGCGTCGTCGACCTCGGGCCGCCACGCGTCGCCGATGCCGTTGAGGATGCCGGTCAGTTTGCCCGCGTGGTGCCGCAGCAGCCCGTCGAGATGCGCCCCATGGGTGCTCGTCAGGATCTCGCGCGCATACGTTGGGCTCACCGTCGTCAGCGCGTCGCAGAAGTTGATGCCGCCCTTGAGGTAGTTGATGCGGTCGTGGAACTCGAGGCCTTCGAGCCGGAACAGGCGCCACGGCAGCCCGATCCTCGGCAGCCACGCCTTGTCGAACGTGCCCTGGTAGCCGAGGTTGTGAATCGTCAAGACGGTCTTTGGTCCGCCCGCCACACCGACGATGACGGGCACCAGCGCGGCATGCCAATCGTGGCAATGAACCACATCCACGTCGCCGAGGTCGCCGCGCAGAACAAGCAGGCGTGCCGCGTGACAGAAAGCCGCAAAGCGCAGCGCGTTGTCCCCGTAGCTGCCGTGGCTGTCACCGTAGAGGCCGGGGCGGTCAAAGAGCTCGGCGCACGCCAGCAGCCACAGGTCGAGCCCGTCGTCGTCGACGTGAAAAGCCGCGAACTGCAGCTCGCGGTTGTCGAGGTGGATCGTCAGGAGATCGCCGACTCGCTCGGGGGACTTGCCGGCCGCTTCGAGCTTGTGTAGCGCGTCGACATAGCCCGGGATGACGACGCTGGCCCGCCCTCCGACTCTGCCTTCGACTCTGCCTTCGATTTTGGGTTCGATTCTGGTCCCAATGTCGCCGCCGCTTTGCGCACGGGGCAAGGCCGCAACGACCTCCGCCAGGCCGCCCGAAGCCGCCCATGGAGCGCACTCCGATGCGACGTGCACCACGTTGAAGCCGCGCCCCGTCCCGCCGAGCCCTGTCACGCCGAGCCCCGTCACGCCCAGCCCTGTCATCGACTCTGAAACACCAGACATGCCTACCTCGCGACCATCCGAACGCCGCTGATGACGTCCTTGGCGATGGTGTTGACCACGTCGAGCCGCGGGTGCCGGAACGCGACGAAGCCGTCACTGAGCAACGTCTGCTTCCAATTGCGTCGCGGCGTTCCGACCGGCAAGAGCTCGTTGGCGACGACGTGGCCACCCCACCGTGCCAATACGCGGTCCATGCCGTGTACGGCGGCGATTTTGCCTTCACCTTCGGCCCGTTTGAAGACCATGCCGACGTGATAGCGCCGCTGCGCCTCCGCCTCGAAGCTGTGCCAGCAGATGGATCGCGCCCACTCGCGGAAGATGTCGAAGTCGTTGCTCCAATTCATCATGTCCGCGAAATGCCCGCCGCCGTTGCGGCAGCCGATCTCGCCGAAAACAACCTCGCCGTCCGCCTTGCGGTACCACTCCATGTGCGTGAACCCGGTGCCCATCCCGAGCGCCTTGAGCACCGCGCGACCGAGCTTGACCCCGGCCTGCAGATCCTTGCGATACGGGTCGCGGTAGACGACCTGGTACGGGCTGATCCACTCGTTGGTCCGAAAATCGAGCGGACGCGGGAAGTATTGCGCGACGCTCTCGAACGCGGGTTGGCCGTTGATGCAGACGGTGTCGTACGTGAACTCCTCGCCGTCGACGAACTCTTCGACGCTGATCTCGGGCACGTGTTTGGTCTTGTGCAGCGCTTCGTCGATCGCAGCCTGGTCGTCACAGCGGTAGGTATCGGCGCTTCCGGCTCCGGCGATGGGTTTGACGATCAGCGGCAATCCGATGCGCTCGGCCGCTTCCTGGGCCGCCTTGGTGGACGTGGCACGGAAGCTATGTGGGACCCGCAGACCCGCGGCCACGAGCCGCTCTTTCATCAGCTGTTTGTCGCGGAATCCAAGCACGGTGTCGCGCGACATCCCCGGGATCTCCAGCCGCTCGCGAATCCGTGCGGCAAGCAGGACCACGGGCTCCCAATTGCTCTCCACCCGGTCGATCCCGCGTCCGCGAAGCGCCTTGACGATGGTCTCGGTCGCCGCGGCTTCGTCGAACAGGTTGTCGACCTGCAGGTACTCGCCCAGCCGCCGCCGTACGCGCCCGGGAAGGTGCGACGCGGGCTGATTGCCGATGCCGATCACGTGGGCGCCGACTTCGGCGAGACCGCGGGTGAAGTTGGCTTGTTCGGGCGGATACGCGGGGGCGATAAATGCGACTTTCATGGCCTGGGCCCGTGGTTGGGAAAAGGTCGTTAGGAACCTGACGATCGGGTTTGTGGACCGGCCGAACGGCTATCGGACGCGGACACGCATGACCCGGCCGACTTCTTCGAGCAGGCGGTGCAGCTCGTCATAGTCGGGATGACGGGCGCGAATCCAGGCGTTGGCCATGTAGCCGGCTGACACCGGTTGCGTGGGGGTGCCCGGTTCGGGGAGGTTGAAGTCCATGAGCGCTGGGCCGAGCAACTGCCTCGCGTGCTCCACGCCCTCGTAGCCCACAATCGTTCCGTCCCGTTCGGGTCGGATGTTCAGGATCGCGGCGGCGTACCGGCGTGACGGAGGCCGGCTGACCCTTCCGTGGGTGATCGCGTTGCCCCACTCGCGGTAGAGGTCGAGGTCGTTCGCGGCGCAATACACGTCCCATTGGCCGACGCCGGGAGGTCGCGCGCCGATCTCGGAAAATCGCAGTCCGCGGGGGCCGAAAAACCACTCCATGTGCGTGGCGGCGGTGTGCAGCCCGAGCGCCTCGACGACCTTGCGCCCCATCGCCTTGACCTCGTCGTAGCTGGGGGCATCGGTGCGGTTGGTGGCGATGATCATGGGGTTGACGCCGCGGGTACGCATCGCGACAAGGACGTTGGGATAGTAGTGCGAGATGAACTCGTACGAAACCTTACGATTGACTGTGAGCGTGTCGTAGAAGCCTTCGTGCCCCTGGTTGAACTCCTCGACGGCGATGCTGGTGCCCTTCTCGACACCGGCCTCGATGATGGCGGCTTCGAGCTCGGCGGCGTTGTTGACCCGTACGGTTCCAGCTGCCCCAGCGCCGGCCCGCGGCTTCAAGATGACCGGGAATCCGACCTCGGCAACGAAGTCGCGCACCTCGGCGGCGGAATCAGCGGCGATTGACGCGGCGCAAGCGATGCCGTGGCGGCGCAGGAATTCCTTCTGTTTGGGTTTGTCGCGGCACAACACGGCCTGTTCGTAGGTCAGCCCGGGGATGGAGCACGCGTCGCGAACCTTGGCGACGGGCAGCATGTGCGCTTCGACGGTGGCCTCGAGCCGGTCGACCCAGCCGCGCTCCTGGATGCGGCGGACGGCGGCGTGCATCTGTCCGACATCGCACACTGACCCAACCTGCTCGTAGGCGCCCAGCCATGACTTGAGGTCGCCATCGAGCCAGTCCCATGGCCGCTCGCCGATGCCGGTGACATAGGCGCCCGCTTCCTTGAGACCGCGTGCGAACTGCCGCTGGTAATGCGGAAAGGCAGGTTCGACGAGAATGACGTGCATGGCGCGCCCCGGGTTGGAAAAGTGCGGGTTGGTCCCGGCGGGCGCGGAGGGTGCAGGCATTCAACCCTGCAGACAAGCATCGTTTTGGCGGCGATCCTTGTCCCGTCGATCCGGCCCATGACTCCGTTTTCGGCAGCCGTTGACGGTTGGACGGCCCATCGCCACCATCCGCCTCCCATGAGCCCGTCACCGACCGCCATCTCTGTGCCCGATTCCGACGCGTCCGCCGCCACGGTCACGCTTTGCGGACCGCAGCGTCTGAAGCCGACGATTACCGATCTCGCACCCAAACTCGCGCAAAACCGTCCGATTGGGTTGGTCACCGCCGGTTGGCGAGAACGCGAAAAGGATGACAACGAGCTCCAGACAGCGCTGGGCAACAACGCCGTCAACCTTCGCCTCTACACGCGCTGGAAGACCATCGCCGCCGACGATCCGGATTATTTCGAGCTCCACCGACAGCGCCAGGACAAGCTGCGTCGGCTGCAGGTGATCTATCGGCGACGCCTCAATCACGCGATGGCCGCCGCACGCGAGCTCCTCGCACACGACGCCGACGATGACCTCTACGGTCCCGAGCAGGTTGCCGCTATCGCCGCCATCGCCGAGCTCGACCGACATCATCTGCGCCGCGTCAAGGCGATTCACCTCGACTTCCAACAGACCGTGAAACCGGGCACGCGGCCGTCCATCGCCCGGCACCGCGAGCAGGTCGCACACGCCCTCGAGGGCGTCCGCCTGGTGTGCATCGCCGGAGGACACGTCGCCGTTCTTCTCAACCGCCTGCGCCTTTTCGCCCTGCGGTCACTGCTCGTGGACCGGCATGTCATGGCGTGGTCCGCTGGCGCGATGGCGATGACCTCGCGCGTTGTGCTTTTCCACGATTTCCCGCCGTGGGGCGACGGTGACGCCGAGGTGCTCGACCATGGCCTCGGCCTCGTAGACGACGTGGTCGCCCTTCCCCACGCGCATCGACGCCTTGACCTCGAAGACAACGGACGCGTCGCGTTGATGGCGCGCCGCATGAACCCGGCCCGCTGCGTCATCCTCCCCGACGGCGCCCATGCTGCCTTCGCCGCCAGCGAGGTCCTCGACACATCCCACGATCTGCGCCTGCTTTCTGCGGCCGGGACGGTCGACCCGGCGGAGGTGTCATGACCCTCGTCATCGACCAGCTCCGCGCCGACGGAACACCCGACGCAGACGCCATCGACGCGTTTTGCAGCCAGTCCTTCCCGATCATCGAGGGCCCTCACGCCACGTTTGCCTGGCGAGGGCACGCCGATGCCGTCTACCTGCGCCACTTCATCTACGGGCTGCCGTCCGAGATGCCGTTCACCCACATCGCGGACACCGATTTTTGGTTCTGCGTTGTCGAAGTGCCGGCCAGGTCGCGCATCGAATACAAGCTAAACGTGGTACGAGGCGACCATCGTGAGTGGCTGCGTGACCCGCTCAACCCCAAGCGCGCACACGATCCTTTCGGCGCCAACTCTGTCATCTATGGCGACGGCTATGAGCGCCCGAATTGGTGCGAGCACGACCCCGAAGTTCGCCCCGGCACGCTGTCGGAGCACCGCATCCTCCAGACCCCGTTCGGCGAACCGCGGCACATCACCATCTACAAGCCGGCCCGATTCGTCGAAACCGGCCGCTACCCGCTGCTCGTCGTGCACGATGGCGGCGACTTCTTGAAATACGCCGCGATGAAGACGGTGCTCGACAACCTGATCCACCGCGACGAGATCCTGCCGCTCATCGTGTGCTTCACCCATCCCGGTGATCGCCTGGTCGAGTACCCCGACAACGAAGACCACATCAGCTACATCGCAGACGTGTTGCTGCCCAAGCTCGAAGCCAAGCTGCCCGTCTACGGGACCCCGGCGACCCGATGCCTGATGGGCGCGAGCTTCGGCGGCGTCGCGGCTCTTTCCGTTGCGTGGCGACGTCCAGGCGTCTTCGGCCGCCTTCTGCTGCAGTCCGGTTCGTTCGCGTTCAGCGACATCGGCGACCACACCCGCGGCCCGGCGTTCGACCCGGTCGTCAAGTTCATGAACGCGCTGCGAGCCGATCCCGGCCGACCGTCCGACCGCGTCTACCTGAGCTGCGGCATGTACGAGACGTTGATCTACGAAAACCGGTCTATTGTGCCGCTGTTGCAGTCAACGGGGATGGACCTGCGGTACCGTTGGGCGCCCGATGGACACAACTGGGAAAACTGGCGGGATCGCTTGCGTGAGGGGCTGTCGTGGCTCTTCCCCGGGCACCTCTGGATGACGTACGAGTAGGCGGAGACCGCGATGGCCACCAAGCGCAAGACGACCAGCAAACCCGCCAGGAAAGCGGCACGAAAACCGGCCAAGCGGCCCAAGAAGCCGACACCCGTGACGCGCACCATCGGCCTCTCGCTCGGCGCGGATCTGTGCTGGCCAGCCTGCTACGAAGCCATTATTCGGGACCTGAACCTGTCGATCGAGCTCGGCTCTGAGGTCGTCGATTTCGCGATTGAACGCGTGACTGTGGAGCCTTTTTCACTGCGCCAGCCGTGTCGCTACGACATCGTCCTGGACCGGCTGACCCACTGGTTCACGACGAGCCGCGAGTGGATCAAGAAAGCGATCATCATGGACGGGCTGTACGTGCTCAACAATCCATGGGCGCTGCAGTCGATGGAGAAACAGACCAGCTACGCGGCGATGATGCACCTCGGCCTCGATGTGCCTGACACGTGGATCGTGCCGCCGCGCGACCATGCTCCCGGCCCCGACGTCGGTCCCACGTTGCGCCGCTACGCCCGCCTTTTCGACCTCGGCGCGGTCGCTGACGACCTCGGCTACCCCCACTTCATGAAGCCCTACGACGGCGGCGGTTGGGTCGGTGTCACCAAGATCGACAATCGTGAGCAGCTCCAGGCCAGCTACGACAAGAGCGGCACACGCCTGATGCACATGCAAAAGGCCATCCCGTACGACCTCTTCGTGCGCACCATCGGCATCGGTCCGCAGGTTGAAGTGGTCCGCTACGACCCGGACAAACCCCTCCATGACCGCTACCAGGTGGATTTCTTCTTCGCCGACTCGGACGAATGGTCGTTCCTGGTGGATCAGCAGCTGACCATCAACGGCTTCTTTGGTTGGGAGTTCAACAGCTGCGAGAGCTTGCGCAGCACCGAGGACGGACGCTTCTACGCCATCGATTTCGCCAACGCGTGCCCCGATTTCCAGGTCACGTCGCTGCACTACCACTTCCCGAACATGGTGAAGAAGATGCTGCGGTGGTCGTTGTTCTGCGCCGCCACCAAGCGCCCCATGCAGCGAATGCCCGATTGGGAGCCGTACTACGCCGTTCAGAAAAAGGACCTCCCCTTCCGCGAGCGCATCGCCGCCTACGCCGACATCACCCGCGAGAAGATGCAGGTCGACGCGTTCAACGAGTTCTGCGCCACCCACCTTTCCCATCTCGACGAGGTCGTCTGGAACTTCTTTGGCACCGACCAGGCCAAGGCCATCGTCCGCGAGAAGGTCGCCTCGCTGTACCCGCAGCACGAGATTGACCCGTTCACCGAGCACTTCTGGGGCATGATCCAGTTCTGGCGCAAGACCGAACGAGACGTCCTGGATCGCCGTGACGGCGCCAAGGTAGACGCAGCGTCGTCCACGCCTGCGGACAAGCCCGAATGACCGCTCGAATCCGCACAAGTTGGTACAGCGAGCGCGTGCGTCGCGAGGTCACAGTTGTCCGCTGGGGCCATCTCGGTCAGCCGGTGCTGCTGTTTCCGACGGCCGGCGGTGACGCCGAGGAGTGTGAGCGTTTTCTGATGCTCAAGGTCCTGTCGCCGCTGCTCGAGGCCGGGCGCATCAAGGTCTACTCGGTCGACAGCATCAGCGGCCAGGCTTGGATCAACCGCGACGACTGGGGGCCGCACCGCGCGAAGGTCCAAAGCGCGTTCCACGCCTTCATCGTCCATGAGCTCGTGCCGGCCATCCGGGCCGACTGCAACGACCGCAACATCGAGATCATCACCGCTGGCGCGTCCATCGGAGCGTTCAACGCGCTGTCGACCCTGTGCCGCAGCCCGGACATCTTCCGCGGCGCCGTGTGCATGAGTGGCACCTACGACATGAGCCGCTGGATGGACGGCAAACACACCTTCGATTACCACGTGAGCTCACCGCGGCACTTCGTCCCCCGCTTGCCGGAAGGTGCGCAGCTGCACGCCCTCCGCAAGCGGTTTGTGATTCTCGCGACCGGTGAGGGCAGGGCGGAGGCGCCGCACGAGTCCTGGCAGGCGGCCAACGCGCTCGGCGGCCGCGGCATCCCCAATCGCGTCGATGTTTGGGGGCCGAATTGGCATCACGACTGGCCGACGTGGCGCACGATGTTGCCGATGTACCTCGATGAACTGACCGGTGGCTCGCAGCACGCCATCCCGTACCACGAATCGCCACACGGTCGTTGATCCGGGCGCGTGCAAGGCCCGGTCCCCGCGAGTTCCGCCATGCTCAACGTTGTCTATGTCTCGCCGTATTACGGTGCCATGACGCCGCGGTTTGTCGCGGCCCTCGCCCAGACCCCCGGCGTGCGCTTGTCGCTTGTCCGTACCGGTACTCTCGCCGGGCTCGGACCCTCGTTGCGCAAGCGCATCGCCGCCGACTACCGGGTCGACAACTGCTTTGACGTCGATGAACTTGCTGAGGCCGTGCAGTGGCTTGGCAACGCCCTTGGCGGCGTGCATCGGCTCATCGCGACCTACGAACAGCTGCAAGTCCCCGTCGCCGACGTTCGCGAGCGCTTGGGGATTGAAGGCATGGGCGGCGAGGCTGCCCGGAATTTCCGCGACAAGGCCCGGATGAAAGAGGTGCTGCGCGCCGCCGGTTTGCCCGTAGCCAAGCACGCACGCGTCGAGTCGGTCGCTGACGGCGTCGCATTCGGCGAAGAAGTCGGCTTTCCTCTGGTCCTCAAGCCCCTGGCTGGAGCCGGGTCCGTCGCGACACTGCGGGTCGAAGACGCCGCCGAGCTGCGCCGCTTGCTGGAACAAGCCTGTCCTACGGCAGCATCGCCCTGGCAGTGCGAAGAGTTCATCACCGGGCGCGAACGCAGCTTCGAGGCCATCAGCGTCGACGGCGACCCGGTCTTCGCGAGCCTCACACGGTACGACCCGCCTCCTTTGCACGTGCTCGAGAACCCGTGGATCCAGTGGACCGTGCTCCTGCCACGCGAGATTGAACGCCCGGCCTACAACGAGACCCGCCGCATCGGTTTCGCGGCCCTCAAGGCCCTCGGCATGACCACCGCAATGAGCCACATGGAGTGGTTCAGGCGCCCCGACGGCAGCATCGTCATCGGAGAGGTCGCCGCCCGCCCGCCAGGCGCGATGATCCTGCAACAGCTCTCGTACGCCCATGACACGCCGTTCTTGCCGCGTTGGGCCGACCTCATGGTCAACAACCGGTTCTCGCTGCCTCCGCGCAAGTATGCAGCCGGCGCCGCCTTCTTTCGTGCCCAGGGTCCGGGCGCCGGTGGCGGTGGCGGGCGCATCGTCGGTATCGAAGGTCTCGCCGAGGCGCAGAAGAGGGTCGGTCACCTCGTCGTCGAAGCGAACCTCCCGCGCGTCGGCCAGTTCACGCGCAGCAGTTATGAGGGTGAAGGCCAAGCAGTCGTCCGCCACGAGGACACCGCCGTCGTCGAAGAGGCGCTGGCCACACTGATTTCCACTGTGCGCATCATCTGCTCAGACAAGCCGCAAGATCCCTGAATCGATCAATCGATTGATTCACTCCGCAGCGTCGACCTCCCCAAAACCGCGACCCCGCCCGCTACCACGAGGGCAACGGGCGGGGCCCGATCGGTTTGGTCGGTCGAAGTGACTAGTAGATGGTCACCTTGACGTACTTGCAGTTGTTGGACTCGCTGTACTCCGAGACCTTCTTTGTCCAGTCGTTGCAGTAAGCGACGTACTGCGTACCGGTCTTGGCGGTGGTCGGAATCTTCAGCGAGCGGTTGTACGGACCCGCGCTCGCGCCGGCTGCCAGCGACGACCGTGACGACGTCGACAGGATTACGTCGGACGTCGAGAAGATCGTGTTGGTCGACAGCACGTACGCGTCTGTGAAGGTACCGGACGAGATGTGACCGATGTTCTTACGCGTGTACGAGAACGTGTAGGTGGAGCCCCGCTTGAGCGTGGTTGAACCCGACTTGCTGAACGCGGTCGGGGTCAGGTCCGCGCGCTTGGTGCGGCAGTAAGCGTAGGTTGAGCTGGACGTGTAGCAGGCCTGGGAGCTGCTGCAGGTCTGGTAGTTGCTCCAGCCCGTCCAGTTGTAATGAGCCGACGACGTCTGGCACGCGTTCGAGCCACCCGAGCAGCCACGGTAGGCCTGGCGACGCTGACGCTTGGTCGTGCCGGAGCAACGGTACTGCGTGCTACGAACAGTGTTGTCGCACTTGGTGTACCGCGGCTTGAACTTGTAGGTGCCGGTATCGCAGCAGGACCCGCTCGTGCACTGCGGGTTGATGACCGTGACCTTCACGTACTTGATGTTGTTGCTCTCGGAGGCCTCGCTGACCACGTTGCCGTAGTCGACGTACTGCGCGATGTAGTACGTGCCCGCAGCCTTGTTCGACGGAATCGTGAAGGTGCGACTGTAGGTGCCGTAGCTCTGACCGGCGCTCATCGTCGACTTCGTGAACTCGTACAAGCTGGTGTCCGAGCCGCTGAAGATGGTGTTGGTGCTGAGGATGTAGCGCACCTTGAACGACTTGCCGGTGCTGCCCTTGCCGATGTTCTTGAACAACGTGTTGAACTTGATGGTCTTGCCGCGCGCAACCGTCGTGGAGGTCGTGGCCGAGAACGTGGTGGACTGCAGATCCGGTTTGCTCGTCGACTGGCAGGTGACCGACGTTGAGCTCGTAGCCTTGCAGGTTGTACCGCTCGGGCAAGCAACCCAGTTGGTGTACGACGTCCAGTTTCGGTACGAGGTCGAGGTCGAGCAGGTCGAAGCCGACGCGCCGGTGCAACCACGGTAGCCGATGCTGCGCTGACGCATGGTCGAACCCGAGCAACGGTAGCGGTACGCGATGGGCGTGCTGTGGCACTTGGTGTAGCGCGGCTTGAACTTGTACGTACCGGTATCGCAGCAGACACCGCTGGTGCACTGCGGGTTGATGACCGTGATCTTCACGTACTTGATGTTGTTGCTCTCGGTGACCTCGTTGTTCACCACGTTACCGTAGTCGACGTACTGCGCGATGTAGTACGTGCCCGCAGCCTTGTTCGACGGAATCGTGAAGGTGCGCGTGTAGGTGCCGTAGCTCTGACCAGCGCTCATCGCCGACTTCGTGAACTCGTACAAGCTGGTGTCCGAGCCGCTGAAGATGGTGTTGGTGCTGAGGATGTAGCGCACCTTGAACGACTTGCCGGTGCTGGCCTTGCCGATGTTCTTGAACAGCGTGCTGAACTTGATGGTCTTGCCGCGGGCAACCGTCGTGGAGGTCGTAGGCGTGAACGTGGTGGACTGCAAGTCCGGCTTCGTGCTCGTCGACTGGCAGGTGACCGATGTTGAGCTCGTAGCCTTGCAGGTTGTACCGCTCGGGCAAGCAACCCAGTTGGTGTACGATGTCCAGTTTCGGTACGAGGTCGAGGTCGAGCAGGTCGAAGCCGACGCGCCGGTGCAACCACGGTAGCCGATGCTGCGCTGACGCATGGTCGAACCCGAGCAACGGTAGCGGTACGCGATGGGCGTGC
>Ga0209992_10000618_pt1 | contig 45790 bp, 42 predicted proteins | sample 2SBtaG_2_FD_182564 | JGI IMG/M metagenome (GOLD analysis project Ga0209992, IMG submission 182564) | Deep subsurface microbial communities from Kolumbo volcano to uncover new lineages of life (NeLLi) - 2SBTROV12_ACTIVE470 metaG (SPAdes)... | ecosystem: Environmental > Aquatic > Marine >... | reverse complement strand
CAGCACACATGGTCAACGCCAATGTTGAGACACTGCTGTTCGAATTGCCTGCAAAAGAAGGTGATCCTAACGGCAATGTGAATAAAGCCATCGCCAGCCTGAAAAAACTGGAGCCATCTCCCGCCGCGTCACCTGCCAAGCTTACTTATATCCAACCGGCTAATTACGACCAGCATCTGGATGAATTGAAAGGCTGCGATCTGGTGATAGAAGCCATCGCCGAGCGTATCGACTGGAAATCCGACCTGTATAAAAAAGTCGCGCCCTACATCGGCGAACATGCGATCTTTGCCACCAACACCTCCGGCTTGTCGATCAACACCCTTGCAGAATCCTTCCCTGAAGCGCTACGTCATCGTTTTTGTGGTGTGCACTTTTTCAACCCGCCGCGCTACATGCATCTGGTCGAATTAATCCCCTGTACCGGTACCGAAGCCTCGCTACTCGATCATCTTGAAAATTTTCTGGTGTCTACCATCGGCAAGGGCGTGGTGCGCGCTAAGGATACCCCCAACTTTGTCGCCAACCGCATCGGCGTGTTCTCCATGCTCTCCGCGTTACATCATGCTGAGCGTTTGAATTTAGGCTTCGATGTAGTGGATGCACTGTCCGGAAAATATCTGGGTCGTCCCAAGAGCGCGACCTTCCGTACCCTTGATGTGGTGGGTTTGGATGTGTTCTCCCATGTGGTCGCCAATATGCAAGACAACCTTAGCGATGACCCCTGGCACGCACATTTCAAACTGCCGGATTGGTACACAAAGCTGCTCGAACAAGGCTCGTACGGACAAAAGACCAAGCGCGGTGTGTATCAAAAAGTGGGCAAAGAAATACAGGTACTCGATGTCGCAACGGGTGAGTATCGTCTGTCAGAAGGCAAAGCAGATGATGGCGTGAAAGACATGTTGCGCGAACGTGACTGGGCGGTAAAGCTCGCCAAGCTCCGCGCCAGCGACCATCCGCAAGCGCAGTTCGTATGGAGCACATTCCGCGACGTGTTCCAATATTGCAGTGTGCAACTGGAAGATATCGCCGACAACGCACGCGATCTCGATCTCGCCGTGCGTTGGGGCTTTGGTTGGGCAAATGGCCCTTTCGAGATATGGCAGGTGGCTGGTTGGCAAGATGTGGTCGGCTGGATCAATCAAGACATCGCCGCAGGCAAAACCCTGGTAGACACGCGGCTACCCGCATGGGCTACCGTACCGGATTGCAAGGGAGTGCATACAGCCGAGGGTTCGTTTTCACCCGCGCGCGTCAAGATGCAGCCACGCTCGGATTTGCCCGTTTACCAACGCCAACTATTCCCCGACCGGCTCATCAGCGAAACCGCGACCTATGGAGAGACCGTATTCGAGACCGAAAGTTTACGCATGTGGCACATGGGTGACGGCATCGCCATCGTCAGCATCACCAGCAAAATGCACACCCTCGGCAACGAAGTGCTGGAAGCCCTCATCCGCGCAATCGACGAAGCCGAGGCCAACTTTAGCGCGCTCATCATCTGGCAGACCGAACCGCCTTTCTCGGTGGGTGCAAACTTATTGCAAGCCATGCAAAGCGTGCAAGAGTCAAAGCCGAACGAAGGCATGTTCGGCAAGCTCAAGGGCGCAGCCAATCGCGTTAAATACACCGTAGCGGGGGGTGGTGGACTGGGCGAGATCGTCAATGCCGCTACCGGTAAGGTCGCACATGTCGTGGATATCGTCGCAAACTTCCAAATCGTATCCCAGCGTTTGAAATATTCACAAATACCCACCATCGCCGCAGTGGATGGTATGGCACTCGGCGGCGGTTGCGAATTCGCAATCCATTGCGCGAGGATGGTCGCCACACTGGAAAGCTACATCGGCTTGGTCGAAGTCGGCGTCGGCCTGCTACCGGCGGGTGGCGGCTGTAAAGAATTCGCCCATCGCGCCGCAGACGAGGCACGAGGCGGAGACATCTTCCCCCACCTCAGACGCTACTTCCAACAGATCGCAATGGGAGAAGTCGCCAAGAGCGCCGAACTGGCACGCGAAATGGGCTACCTCAAAGCATCCGACCGCATCGTGATGAACCGCTTTGAACTGCTGCACGTCGCCAAGGCAGAAGCGCAAGCGATGATCGCCACCGCCTACCGCCCACCATTGCAGAACAAACAAATACCCGTTGCCGGACGTACCGGCATCGCCACCTTTAAAGCCTCAATGATCAACATGAAAGAAGGCGGCTTCATCTCAGAACACGACTACGACATCGGCTGCCGCATCGCCGAGATCATGTGCGGCGGCGATGTAGAAGCCGGTAGTCTGGTGGACGAAGACTGGCTGCTGGAACTTGAGCGTAAACATTTTCTTGAACTGGTTGCGACGGATAAGACTCGGGAGCGGGTTGAGTTTATGTTGAAGAATGGGAAGCCACTCAGGAATTGAGTTGGTTTATTGATCGTTATTTAGTGACTGCACTTAGATGAATTTAGGAATGGTTATGCCGAATCATGTATATCGCTCAATCAATGAACCTAAACGTGAGTGGCTTGGTTGGGACCAAATGTGGAAAGGTTCAGATAAAGGACTTATTACATGTTGGGAGCGTGGGCGTGAGAAAGCCACAGAAGATGTTGAGCTTGCTAATAGTGCTCAGAGAGGGGAGTTGCCCGTTCTAGCATGGAAGGGCGGAGTGAGTAGGAAAATGAAAGGGAAAAAATTTGGCACCTTGAAATATCTTGCACAGTGGCAAGGTTTGCGAGGTGAGGATTTGGATATTTATACCGATGAGGAAATTGAAGTTGTATGTAGTAAAACTGGTATGTTAGTTACTTTTACTAATGATGCTAAAAAGTTTGACGAGAATGTTGACTTGTCTGAATCCTAAATTCAGGGACTGGGATGAACATTGGTAGAGTGATGTCAAATGAAGCGCACAAGTTGCGTAAATCCTGTGAATCTTTGCTGGGGATTTGTGCGGGACTGATTGCTGATGATTCTTTGAATGATAAGGAAGTCAGATTCCTAGAAAACTGGCTAAATAATAATCTAGATATTGCTGAAGTTTGGCCAGGAGATGTCGTCGCACGAAGAGTGCGTGAGGTACTTGATGACGACATTATCACTGATGACGAGCTTGAATATTTGAAGGGGTCACTTAAGGAGTTGATTGGCAGTACATTACAAGATACAGGTGCTGTCGGTGGTATATCAACGAGGTTGCCTGTAAATGATGACGATGTATCTGAAATTATATTTCAAGACAATTCATTTTGCTTTACTGGAAAATTTTTATACGGGACACGCGCAGCATGTGAAAGAGCCATCGAACAAAATGGTGCGTTGGCAATTAAGAATATACGCAAGGATTTGTGTTATTTAGTTATTGGAACAATGGTTAGTTCGGACTGGGCTAACACCAGTCATGGGCGGAAAATTGAGCAAGCTGTCGAATATCAAAGAGGTGGTTGCCCAATTCTGATTGTCAGTGAGGAATGCTGGGTAAAGCACCTAAGGGTGTAGCATAGCAATACCTATCAATGAATAATCGAGGATGCATCACGGCTTCTTGCAGCAAGCGTAGGATGGGTTGACGAAGGATACCCATCAAAATGGGTGATGGGTATCGCGCTGCTCAACCCATCCTACGAGCTGGCGTGGAAGGTGAGACGGAGGGCTTGATCTACGTCACAAGGTTAATTAAATCCTTAAGGATGGGTTCAAGCTGCCTCTGTCTCATGTGGTAGTAGCTAACCACCACAGAAGGAAAGATACAAGGATGGGTTGAGCGTAGCGATACCCATCAATTAATGTCAAAACTGTCGGGTTAGCCCCGACAGTTTTGACCTTATTCAGGAAATCCTGACAATTGCTGAGACCTGTTAAGAGTGCTATTATTGGTACCATTAACTGGAGGTAATTTAATGGCACATATGATTTTGGCAGATACGACTGCGAGTGTTTCCGAGTTGAAAAAAAATCCAATGGCAACGGTGGCGGCAGGTGAGGGTTTTCCGGTGGCGATATTGAATCGTAATGAGCCAACCTTTTATTGCGTGCCGGCAAAGGCTTATGAGGCGTTGCTGGATAAGTTGGAGGATATTGAGTTGAATGCGATTGCCGATGCGCGCCTTAAGGATGGCAAGCGTCTGGTAAAAGTGAAACTCGATGAGCTATAAACTGGCGTTTCACCCGGATGCGCTGATTGAATGGCGTAAGCTGGATGCGCCGGTCAGCGAACAATTTAAAAAAAAGCTGGCTGAGCGCATTCAACGTCCCCGTGTGCCATCGGCAAAGTTGGCCGGACACAAGGATCGATACAAGATCAAGCTGCGCAGTGTCGGGTATCGTCTAGTTTATGAAGTTCGTGATGCTATGCTGGTGGTAATCGTGGTTGCAATTGGTAAGCGTGAACGTAATGCAGCTTATCGCGCTGCCGCAAAACGCTAACCAGATAGCTGATAGCAATAGGGGCGTACCACGGTTTCTTAAGGGTGGTGAAATGAATCGCTCCACAACATTGGCACCGTACCGACGAAATCATGTGCGGCGGCGATGTAGAGGCTGGAAGTCTGTTGGACGAAGACTGGTTGCTGGAACTAGAGCGGAAGCACTTCTTGGCGTTGGATGCGACGGATAAGACTAGAGAGCGGGTTGAGTTTATGTTGAAGAATGGGAAGCCGTTGCGGAATTGATGAAAAACTACTGATGCAACTACTAGTCATCTGACTAGGCTGCCAAAAGACGACAGCCAAGTCATTGGTTATACGCTCGACAAAACGGTGTTGCTCAGTGTTTCAATAAGCAAATTTTCTTGTAAACAAACGTCACTTCTGAAGTGGCCTCGCGTAAGCAGAGGATAATGGCTGTCATGAATCGATAGGGGTTGCACTAACGCGCACTCCATTGATTCCTTCGCCGCCTGTTTACTTTATACTGTGATTGTGACGCACAGCCTATACATGAGATCTGTATTACACCGCTAGGCTGTGTTTTGCAGACCGTACAAAATCAATACTATTTTGGAGAATTACATGAAAAAATATATTCCCTATTTTCTATTTGCCGCTATCGCTACTGTTCCAATGATCTGCAATGCTGGTGAGGGTGTGTCGACTTCAGCAAAAGGCGCAAAGGCTTACATCATTTCACCTGCAAACGGTGAGGTGGTTGGTGAGAAAGTGACTGTAAAGTTTGGATTGCAAGGTATGGGTGTTGCTCCTGCGGGGATAGATAAGTCAAATACAGGCCATCATCACCTATTGATTGATGCAGATAAATTGCCTGCGTCAGGTAAACCCATGGGTAAGACGGTAAAGCATTTTGGCGGGGGTCAAACAGAAGCAACAATAAAACTATCTAAGGGAGTGCATACACTTCGATTGGTGTTGGGTAACCACTTGCATATACCTCATGAGCCTCCCGTTGTTTCTGAATTAATCACAATAGAAGTTAGGTGATTGTGGAGACATAGAAATATGTCAACTCAACCATGCATAGCAGAAAAACCGTAGATCACGGCAAGCGTAAGATGGGTGGAGTGCCGCGATAACCAATGACTTGGCTGTCGTATTTTGACAGCTGAGTCAGTTGGCTACGCAAAGCGACCCCATCGAAAGAATATACAGTGATAGATCACGAATTCTTGAGATTGGTGAGATGAATTGTTCAACCAAAACCGGAGAGCAGATTGAGTATATGTTGAAGCATGGGTGGCTGATACGGAATTGATGGACAACATCACAATGGACGATGCCACCCCGAGGTTTGAGAGTGACGCTAAATGCGTTTACTATCCTGTTTGAGGCTAGAATGCCACTGCAATAGAGAAATCCCGTTCACGCACAATTCTTGATATCCACGGATGAAGCTTTTATTCATATCCATTCCCGATAACCTAAAAATCACACTATTCTTGCTAATCTTACTATTAGCAGGGATGGGGCGTGCTGAGGCAATACAGCTCAAGGTTGATCAAGTTACGCTCAATCCACCGGCACCCGTGGCGAATAGTTTTACGACCATCAACCTGAGGCAGACATATCCTGCTGCGCCTTTAATATTCATCTTACCCACTAATCAAGGCGTAGACCCTGCCAGCATCCGCATTCGTAACGTCACCACGACCAGCTTTGAGATTGGTGTGTTTGAACCCACTGGCTCTGATGGTATTCATCCGGGGATGACGGTCAGCTATATTGCGGTTTCGCCTGGCGTACATACGTTACCGGACGGTACAATTATTGAAGCCGGTAGCATTGCAACGACAAGTGTCGTGCAGAAAACAGGGGGGTCTGCATGGGCACCACTTGTTTTTGCCAATGTGTTTCCAGCAGCCCCTACGATTCAAGTACAAATTCAGTCAACGGCTAACGAGCCGGGCATGCTGCCCGGCACACCCTCAGTACCCTGGCTTACTGCAAAGGCTAATGCCATTACCACCACTGGCGTTCAGGTTGCGCTAGAGCGGTCTGAAACATCGGCATTCGGTACAGTCGTGTTGCCTGAAACAATCGCCTACCTTGCGATACCTGCTGGTGCGAGCACCTTTCTGGACAATGCTGCTGCCAGCGTTACGTTTGAAGCACTTAATTCTGGCAACACGATCAATGGGCCGGGATGCACGGTCACAAACTTTGCGGGCGTATATGCTTCGCCACCCCTTGCGGGTGCCTCAATGATTACCCGTAATGGCGCTGATGGCGGCTGGCTGAGAGAGTGTAGTTTGACCGCGACAGCACTCGGGCTAGTGGTAGATGAAGACACGACGACTGATGCCGATCGAAACCATACGAATGAGATTGCAAGCATTGTTGCTTTCTCGCAAGCATTCGACTTACTACTGGCAGGAGGGGGGTTAGAGGCAGGGGCTGCGGTTGTGTCTTCCAGTTCGGGCGCGACGGCGACTTGGACGCAAGTTGTCTTCCCGAATGCCTTTAATACGACACCACTCATTTTTGCACTGCCGACTAACGCGGGTGCAAATCCCGCCTCACTACGCCTAAGAAATATCAGCGTGTCCGGTTTTGAAATTGCAGCCTTTGAGCCAATCAACGAGACAGGTGCGCATCCCAGCATGACAGCCTCCTATATTGCGATCGAGCCGGGCAGCTATACACTAGCAAGCGGTGTTGTATTCGAAGCCGGCAGCATATTGACTGCCGCCGAGCAATTAGGGTCAGTGAATCCAGGCCCCGGCGTGTCATCTTGGGCGACATTAAACTTTGCGCAGCCTCATGCCACACCACCTGCCACACTGTTACAAATTCAAACAAGCAATAACGAATTTACAATTGATCCTAGTAATGTCTCCATTCCCTTTCAAGAGGTTGCAGCCACAGGCATCACCACTACCGGGATGCAAGTCGCAATTGAGCGTGCTGAAGCAGCCGGATATGCCGGCCCTGTTGTTGCTGAAAACATTGCTTATCTGGCGATTGCTAACGGCAGCATAGGCACACTGCAAAACACGCTAGGGGGCACCATCAACTACGAGTCCATCCTCAGCGGGGTGACTATTCTGGGCTGGGATAATGGTTGCTATACAACCGCTTTTGCGGGCGTTTACCTAACGCCACCAATCGCAATTGCCAGCCAAGCAATGCGATTAGGCAACAACGGTGGCTGGGTACGAGAATGTAGCCGAACCACTGCCGCGTTAGGGCTTACTGTTGATGAAGACCGCGCACAGGATGCTGAAAGAGCTCACACAGCCGAGTCAGCTAGCATATTAGTCTTCGATCAAGCATTTGAAGCTCAGCTGTCGCCACTGATCACCTTTAAAAAGGAGCTGTTGCCCGCCCCTTCACCTCGCATACCGGGCACCTCGGCATCCTATTTACTCACTGTCAGCAATACAGGGAATAGCGCCGCCGAATCCGTTCTAATTGAAGACCCGATCAGTAACCTCGCATCATTAAAGCTGGACACTTACGGCGTCGGCATGCCATTTGAATTTGTAGACAGCCTGATAAACCCGTCCGGCTTAGGGATGGGCATACCTAATTACTCAGATGATAATGGTGCAACGTGGGTTTACGTGCCTGCGACTACTGGCACAGACAGCATAGTGACAAATTGGAGAATTCCATTTACGGGTACGATGAGCCCGAGTGGCAGCTTCACGCTTGGCTTTGAAATCCTCGTAGACTAGGCTTTATACGGTAAAGAGCCAGTATAAATAACCTGATAGTGCCAAGCGTAATGGGTTTTAATCCCTAACGGTAAGCCCTCTTATCAGCGCTTTATTCCACTGGAATATCGTACCCCTAATGTGGTACAGAGGTTGTATGATGATGGTGCTTAATTTATTTTCTGAGAGAGTCTGGCTGTCTCAGACTAAGTTTCAGTGAACAGGTCAGCAGCCTGACCAAACTCAGCACCGAAGTTGTATATGAATAAGCCCGGAGGTAAATATGACTAAGCAAATCCAAGAAGCCTACATCGTTGCCGCCACCCGCACACCGGTCGGTAAAGCGCCGCGCGGGATGTTTCGCAATACCCGTCCCGATGACATGCTGGCGCATGTGTTGAAGCGTGTGCTGGCGCAAGCGCCGTCGCTAGACCCGTCGCAGATCGGTGATGTGATCGTCGGTTGTGCGATGCCGGAAGCTGAGCAGGGTATGAATGTGGCGCGTATCGGGCTGTTGCTGGCAGGGTTGCCGGATTCCGTACCGGGTATGACGGTGAACCGTTTTTGTTCTTCCGGCGTGCAGTCGGTGGCGATAGCGGCAGACCGCATCCGACTCGGTGAGGCGGATGTGATGATCGCGGCGGGTACTGAGAGCATGAGTATGGTGCCGATGACGGGGAATAAGATTGCGTTCAATCATGCGATTTTTGAGCAGGACGAGCGTTATGGCATTGCATACGGTATGGGGTTGACCGCTGAGAAGGTGGCCGAGCGTTGGAAGGTGAGCCGTGAGGCGCAGGATGCTTTTGCATTGCAAAGCCATCAACGTGCGATTGCGGCGATCGAGGCGGGCGAGTTCGATGATGAGATTTCGCCTTATACGATTTCGCAGCATGCGCTGGATATGGATAGCCGCAAGGTGAGCGAGACATCACGCGAGGTTGCTCAGGACGAAGGGCCGCGTGCGGATACTTCGCTGGAGGTGTTGGGTAAACTCAGAACGGTGTTCGCAAAAGACGGTTCGGTGACGGCGGGTAACAGTTCGCAGATGTCGGATGGTGCGGGGGCGGTGTTGCTATGCAGTGGGGCTGCGTTGAAGCGCTATAACCTCACGCCTATTGGCAAGTTTCACGGCTTTTCGGTGGCGGGTGTGCCGCCCGAGATCATGGGTATCGGCCCGAAAGAGGCGATTCCGCGTGCGCTCAAGCAGACAGGCTTATCATTGAACGATATGGATTGGATAGAGTTGAACGAGGCGTTTGCCGCGCAGTCGCTGGCGGTGATCGGTGAGATTGGTCTTGATCCGGCGAAGGTGAATCCGCTGGGTGGGGCGATAGCACTCGGTCATCCGCTGGGCGCGACGGGGGCGATACGCACCGCGACATTGTTGCATGGCCTGCGCCGCCGTAAGCAGAAGTATGGCATGGTGACGATGTGTATCGGGACAGGCATGGGTGCGGCAGGGGTGTTCGAAGCGTTGTAAACCTACTGCGCTTTTCTACGGCTGTGTTGTTTGGGACTGCGTTGTTCGGTCGTTCGAAATCCTCATGTACTTATATACACTCCGGTTTCTCACGACCTCACGCCTTGTCGTGAAAATGCTCGCTACGGTTTCTAAATGCTTCGAATTATTGAGGAGAAGAAATGAAAAAAATTTGGTTGGCGATATGTTGTCTGCTGATAAGTTGGAACGCGAATGCTTTGAATATCGGCGGTATTCATCTTCAAGAGCAGATGCAGGTCGGTGGAAAGTTGCTGCAACTGAACGGGGCGGGTATCCGCACCAAATGGTTTTTTGATGTTTACGTTTGCGGACTTTATCTGCCGGTGAAGCAGACTTCCGCTAAGTCGATCATCAATAGTGGTAATGAGAATCGCGTCGTGCTGCATATGTTGCGTGAATTGACCAGTCAGAAACTTTACGGCGCATTCAAAGAGGCGATTGAATCCAGCCAGACGACGGATGTGTTATTAGCGATTCAGCCTCAGTTGAATCAGATGGAGCAGATATTCGAATCGGTTGAGCTGGTGAAGGAGGGGGATATCATCACGCTCGATTTCATACCGACTTCGGGCACCAAGATCACGGTAAACGGCACTACACGGGGGACCGTTCCCGGTGCAGGGTTTAATCGAGCGATATTGGGAATATGGCTGGGTGATATGCCGATCTCGGATGATTTAAAGGCGGGTATGCTCGGTGGAGAGTGAGGTTGCTTCTCGTGCGGAGATGCTGAACGCTGACTCGCAAGCTTACAAGATAGATCGGGTAGCACTTCAAGCGGAGATCAGCGCACAGGGCGAAAATTTACAGCAGTTTTTATCCGTCGGGCATGAGCGGCTGTTCGCAGATGCCCCACTGTTCATCACACCAGCACAGCGTACTCAGATGCAAGCGGTGGTGGATGCTGTTGAAAGCGTCGTGCATTTACCCGGATGGTGTGATGCGCCTAGTAATGTTGTGCCGACCAAAGGTGTGTTCTATGGCTACGACTTTCACCTCAATGCGCAGGGTGCGCATCTGATCGAGATCAATACCAATGCGGGTGGCGGGTTTTTAAATGCCATGCTGGCTGCAAGCCAATCGGATGCTGGCCTTCCTGGTGCTACGACGAGTGTAAGTGATCTCGAAACAAAGTTTCTGGATATGTTCCGCAACGAATATCGCCTAGTGCATGGTGATGCACCGCTAACCTCAGTTGCCATCGTCGATGAGCAACCTGAATCACAAAACCTTTATCCTGAGTTTTTGCTGGCGCAGAAGATGTTTGAACGCGCGGGCATTACAGCATATGTTTGTGATCCTTCTGAAGTTCATCTGAGCGATGAGGGTTTGTATATCGGCGAAAACAAGATCGATTTGATATACAACCGTCTGACAGATTTTTCACTCCAGCATCACACTCATTTGCATCAGGCTGATGAACGCAGACTTGCCGTGGTGACACCTGCGCCGACACATTATGTCCGTTATGCAGATAAAACAAACCTGGCTCGCTTGAGTGATGCGGAAATTCTGCACGATTTGGGGGCGAGTGACGCTGACATCGATGTGTTGCGGGCTGGCATTCCGCATACCCTGGTGGTTCGACCCGGGATGGAAGATGCGTTGTGGGCGAAGCGCAAGCAGTTATTCTTTAAACCGAACACAGGTTATGGCAGCAAAGGTGCTTATCGCGGCAAAAACGTAACCAAGCGTGTATTCCAAGAAATTATGAATTCAGATTATGTGGCACAGCAGTTAGCCGCACCCGGAGAGCGCATGGTTTGCACCCCGGAGGGTGAGGAGACACCGTTAAAGTGCGACGTGCGCTGCTACGTCTATGATGGGGAAATCCAGTTGATTTGCGCCCGTTTCTATCAGGGACAGACTACCAACTTTCGGACTCCGGGAAGCGGGTTTGCACTGGTGCGGGTAGAATGAAATGATGGGCATCTCTAAAAATCCACATTTCATCTCAACTACTGCGTTGCGGAAAAAATTTCTTGCTTACATATCGTATATATGCGGCGCGGCGAAATTTTCCCCACGCCTTGTATTTGAGCGAACTCTGTATTTTTAAAGGTACCCATGTGTTGATCTATTCATTTCTAGCAATCGGTATTGGCGCAGCGTGCGGTGCATGGTTGCGCTGGGGGTTAGGGTTGTGGCTGAACCCTGCTTCGACAGGTATCCCTCTCGGAACACTGACAGCAAATATGGTTGGAGGCTATCTAATTGGTATCGCGGTAGCATTTTTCATGCAACATCCCGGCCTCACACCTGAATGGCGCTTGTTCATCATCACAGGATTTCTAGGTGGGCTGACGACTTTCTCGACTTTTTCCATCGAGACGGTGACACTGTGGATGCGTGGAGAATATGCATGGGGCTCAGCAATCATTGCCAGTCATCTGGGCGGTTCGCTGCTGATGACGCTGCTCGGCATACAAACCTTCAAGTGGCTGAACAATTAGGAGAGATAGCATGAACCTGCTGATTTTTTACATGAGTGAAAAACACCGTCATGGTGGTAAATCCTTGTTTGACTGGTTGCTCGAAGAAGCCAAGGCTATGGGTGTGCATGGTGGTTCGGCTTTTCGATCAATTGCCGGATTCGGCAGACATGGCACGATACATGAAGATACGTTTTTTGAATTGGCTGGCGAGCTGGCAGTCAAAGTTGAATTCATCCTTGAAAAAGCACTGGCGGATAAACTGCTGGAAAAATTGCAGACAGAGAAGTTGCAAGTTTTATATGTTAGGCAAACGGTTGAATTTGCCATTTCATAACCGAAATTTATCAACAGGTATTTAGCGAATCAGTAGTTGGATATTGGTAGTGCTACCAGTTATCAATGCGCAATACCTTGATGACCTTACCATCTTGCTTGTTGACCAACACCGTCATATTTTCCATCTTGGCAAATAGTGGCAAGTATCCGATTTCCTCTTGAGATAGACCACTTTCTATCATTGCCTGATCAATTTCGGCAGCATGATCCGGATTTTTCGCTTTTAAATCGGAGAGCGGTAATGCTGTTTTAGCGGCTTTCTTGCCGTGCGGTTCATATGGTTTGTAATACTGTGGAAAATGAAAAAGCTTCTTCCCGTCAAGGGCAGCCCAAACGACTTCGTTGGAAAGTTTGATATCTTTAGGCTTCTCTGTATAGGTGTAGACAGGACCCGTCAGCGGTAGGGACTGAAAGCGAGCAGGCGCTTTTGCAAGATCATCTGCTAATAATTCATTGGCCGTGACGAGATCAAATGAATTTTTGCTGAACACTACATATGCAGGCCGTGCTTGAAACACGACATTCATGCCGTACAGCAGCGCAGATACTTGAAGTAAAGCGATTATGGCGAGATCGAATTTCAGCGCACGCAGACTTTTCTTTTTGAGGTCGAATATCGTGAGCGTGATCAGTGGGCCCAGCGTCACATCAACGCCAAGCAGAATCATCAGGATTTGCTTTCCCCCCACTGCATAGAAGAGTGGATGGGGATACCAGAGGAGTAACATCAAGGCCAGCACAGCCACACCAATGACTATGCTAATGAACAGATGGATAGAGAACGCTCTCCATCGGGAAATAATGGTCGGTGTAGCGGTTTGCATCTGTTATTGCCCTTGTTTTATCAAATATACCCTTTGGTTTGTATTACCAAATTAAGTTTATGCTGGCCCTTAATATTATCCATGCGCCAATTTTTATATCAAGGTGTCAGATTCTATCCGAAGAAATCCTTAACTTTGTCCATCCACGACTTTGCACGCGGATTGTGACGGTCGCTGTTCTTGCTGCTGATAGCTTCGAATTCACTGAGCAGCTCTTTCTGCTTTTCTGTCAGCTTGACCGGTGTTTCCACGACCACATGACAATGCAGATCTCCGTGACCTGAGCTGCGTACCCCTTTGATACCCTTGCCGCGTAAGCGGAAGATTTTTGCACTTTGTGTCTCGGCAGGGACTTTGATGCTGGCCTTGCCATCCAAGGTCGGTATCTCTATCTCACCACCCAGTGCTGCGGTCGTAAAGCTGATCGGCATCTCGCAATGCAGATCATTGTGATCGCGCTGGAACACCGCGTGTGGTTTGATGTTGATGACGACATACAAGTCTCCCGGTGGCCCACCGTTCACACCATGCTCACCTTCACCGGACAGACGAATGCGGTCATCGTTATCGACGCCGGCAGGTATCTTCACTGACAAGGTTTTGTGTTGCTTGATACGTCCGCCACCCTGACAATCCTTGCAGGGTGATGCAATCATCTTGCCTGTGCCATGACAACGCGGGCAGGTCTGCTGGATAGAGAAGAAACCCTGTTGCATGCGTACCTGACCATGACCACCGCAGGTGGTACAAGAAGTCGGTGAAGTGCCGGGCTTGGCGCCAGAGCCGTCGCAAGTTTTACATTCCGCCATGGTCGGGATGCGTATCTTGGTCTCGGTGCCACGCGCAGCCTGTTCTAAAGTGACTTCAAGGTTGTAGCGCAAATCAGAACCGCGATGAACATTGCTGCGACCACCACCACCGCCACGCCCACCACCAAAGATATCGCCGAAAATATCGGAGAAATCGAAACCTTGTCCGCCGCCTGCACCAAAAGGGCTACCGCCACCCATACCGCCCGCCTCGAAGGCCGCATGACCATATTGGTCGTAAGCGGCGCGCTTTTGACCATCGCTCAAGGCTTCGTATGCTTCCTTGGCTTCTTTGAAATGCTCTTCGGCTTTTGGGTTGTCGGGATTACGGTCAGGGTGATGCTTCATCGCTAATTTGCGATAAGCTTTTTTCAGTTCTTCATCTGATGCGTCGCGATTGACGCCCAGTACATCGTAGTAATCTTTTTTGGCCATGATATGCGTGAAACGGAAAACGTATTAACAGGTTGGAAAAACAGAAGGCGAAAAGTGAGCGCGGGTTTCCCCGCGACTCACTGAACATTTACTGCAATTTTTTTACGACTTACTTCTTTTCTTCTTCTTTCACCTCGGTGAATTCGGCATCAACCACGTCGCCTTCGTCTTTGGCAGGCTCTGCTTGTGCGCCATCTGAACCTGGTTCGCCAGCGGCTTGTGCCTTGGCTTGCTCAGCGGCGTACATCTTTTCGCCCAGCTTTTGCGCGGCGGTAGCCAGTGCTTCAGACTTAGCAGTGATAGCATCTTTATCATCACCTTTGACGACTTCTTCAGCTTCCTTCAGCGCAGCTTCGATAGCGGTCTTTTCTTCGTCAGTCAGCTCTTCACCGTAATCCGTCATGGACTTCTTAGTAGAGTGGATCAATGCATCAAGCTGGTTACGTGCAGTCACCAGTTCCAGCGCGATGCGATCATCGTCTGCATGTGCTTCTGCATCCTGAACCATTTGCTCGATCTCAGCTTCACTCAAACCAGAGCTAGCCTGAATCTTGATCTTATTCTCTTTGCCGGTGGCTTTGTCTTTTGCAGACACATGCAAGATACCGTTAGCATCAATATCGAAAGTCACTTCGATCTGAGGCATGCCGCGTGGTGCTGGCGGGATGTCGGACAGGTTGAACTGACCCAGACTCTTATTGCCGGAAACCACTTCACGCTCACCTTGCAGCACATGGATGGTCACCGCACTCTGGTTGTCATCAGCGGTCGAGAATACCTGCGATGCCTTGGTCGGTATCGTAGTGTTCTTAGTGATCAACTTGGTCATCACACCACCCATGGTTTCGATACCCAGTGACAACGGTGTGACGTCCAGCAACAGTACGTCTTTGACTTCACCTTGCAATACACCGCCCTGAATCGCCGCACCAACCGCCACCGCTTCATCAGGATTAACGTCCTTACGCGCTTCTTTGCCGAAGAAATCTTTTACTTTCTCCTGCACTTTTGGCATACGGCTCTGACCGCCGACCAGAATCACGTCGGAGATATCAGAAGCAGATACGCCTGCATCTTTCAAAGCGACCTTGCATGGTTCGATGGTACGTGTGATCAGTTCCTCCACCAGGCTTTCCAATTTGGCACGGGTGATCTTCACTGCCAAATGCTTAGGGCCGGTCGCATCAGCGGTCACGTAGGGCAGGTTGACTTCGGTCTGCTGTGCGGATGACAACTCGATCTTGGCTTTTTCAGCAGCATCTTTCAAACGCTGCAAGGCAAGCATGTCATTCTTCAAGTCGATGCCGCTGTCTTTCTTGAACTCTTCGACCAGAAACTCGATGACGCGCATATCAAAATCTTCACCACCCAGGAAGGTATCGCCATTGGTGGACAACACCTCGAACTGGTGCTCGCCGTCGATCTCGGAAATGTCGATGATGGAGATATCAAACGTACCACCACCCAAGTCATATACCGCAACCTTACGGTCGCCTTCTTGCTTGTCCAAGCCGAATGCCAATGCAGCCGCTGTCGGCTCGTTGATGATGCGCTTGACTTCAAGACCAGCAATGCGGCCTGCATCCTTGGTGGCTTGACGCTGTGAGTCGTTAAAGTAAGCAGGAACGGTGATGACGGCCTCAGTGACCGGCTCGCCGAGATAATCTTCGGCAGTCTTCTTCATCTTTCCCAATGTTTGTGCAGAGATTTCCGGCGCAGAGATTTCTTTGCCGTTTACCTTTACCCACGCGTCGCCGTTTTTCGCTTTGACGATCTCGTAAGGCACCATGCCGATGTCTTTTTGCACCATAGGCTCTTCAAAACGACGTCCGATCAGTCGCTTTACGCCATACAGCGTGTTTTTAGGGTTGGTGACGGCCTGACGCTTGGCTGGTGCACCCACCAACACTTCACCATCTTCCATATATGCAATGATGGAGGGTGTAGTACGCGCGCCTTCAGCGTTCTCGATAACCTTGGCCTTGCCGTTTTCCATGATGGATACGCAAGAGTTTGTCGTGCCCAAGTCGATTCCGATGATTTTTCCCATGGTGCTTCCTTTCAATATAAATTCAATAATCTAAATACTTTTAACCTTGCCCTTAACATAAGGGCGATATTGGATATTTCAAGAGCGCGGTTATTCTTTCGCTTTTGCCACCATCACCATGGCTGGGCGTAGCACTCTATCGTTCAGCGCATAACCTTTCTGCATCACGCTGACCACTGTGTTGGCGGGTTGGTCGCTTTCCAGCATACCCATCGCCTGATGTTTATTCGGGTCCAGCTTGTCGCCGGCTGCCGGGTTGATCTCAACGATGTTGAACTTCTCGAACACGCTGGAGAGCTGCTTCAGCGTCAGCTCCATACCGCTCTTGAAGCTTTCTACCGTGCCGGTTTCAACCGCCAGCCCGGCCTCTAGGCTGTCCATGACCGCCAGCATCTCATTGGAAAAACGCTCCACAGCAAATTTCTGCGCCTTGATCACATCATCGGCAGCACGGCGGCGGATATTCTCACCCTCGGCTTTTGCGTACATCCACGCATCGTAATGTTCCTGAGCCTTACGCTCGGCCTCCTGAAGCGATTCCTCTTTGCTGGGCATCACATCCGGATTGTTACTGGTGGTTGGCTCAACCGGTGCATTTTCTGCCTGCTGGGCGTTGTCCTTCTGATCAACCTGTGTGGGCTGTGTGGCGTTTTCCTGCTGTTCCATTTATTGTTCTCCTATGTCCGACTGATAGCTAATGGGGACGAATATTGGGATTTCAAGGGGTATTTGTAGGGAATTGTTGCTGATGTGGTGGGTACGACGGGGCTAAGCGTCTTCAAATATAGACAAAACCGTCGGGGGTTGCCCGACAGCAAGTTACTTTTTCTTGCTTCGCCAAGAAAAAGTAACCAAAAAGAAGGCGACCCCGGTTTACCGCCCCTGCGGGGTTCCCTGCGTTGCTCAAACAGTCAGGCGGCTGCGGAACTCGCGCTGCGCGCTCAAACAGTCCTCGCCGAAATCCCCTGACTGTTTTCCGCTACTCGGCGGTGCACAGGGGAAAGGTGGCACGGTATTAGAGAGGGGATGAAGATCGTACGTTAGCACGCCAAACCTGCTCCTCCCCTGATGAAACAACTAGCCATTCGACTAGGTCATCAAAGAACGATGACCAAGTCGCTGGTTATGACAAGGGGAGGTTGGGAGGGGTTTAGAGCTGTAGCTCGCGTAGGGTGCAATGACAAATGGGTATTGCGCCATATGTAGTGAATGTCTGGTTTGTGGTGGCTTTGCAAGGGGGGTTGCTTTGTGCCAGAAGGAGACATCCGAACCTGCCCGTACTATTATGCATATGTGGAGCACATAAAAGTGGAGCACCTCAATGAATCAATTGCTTACTAAAAGTATACATTCCACACTATTATCAATAGTACAGACCGGTGGGTCTGTCTAATTACTGTTGGGCATCATAGGAGAGTTGCAGCCGATGACACCGCATGAGTACATCCTCCCAAGCAAGGATGCGTTTGCTTCTGACCCATTTGGGTATAGCGCGCTCGGATGGCACAAATGGGGAATGGCACAAACTCTCGCGGGTTTTCCCATTGACCTCCCGAAGGGGCCGACTAGTGATGATTTGAAGTCACCCGTACTGTGGCTGTCACACGCACATGCTATGACGGAAGCCGCTCGTGCAGTTCTGCAAGGAACTCCAAATCTTGAAGTCATGCCTGAGTCTGTTCGTGGCGTAACGCACTGCCAATATCACGCAGTTGCACTGATGCTTGTCGGATATAGCCTCGAAATATGTCTCAAGGCCATGTTGATTATTAAAAAAGGTGTCTCCGCCTACCAAGCTGAAGAAAAAAAATATCATCACCACAGCTTGGGAAAATTGGCGGAATTTGTTCCCGATCTAAGCGCGAAGGACATGGCAATACTGTCAGGGCTTTCACACTATGTAAGGTGGGCCGGTCGATATCCCGATCCTGGCTTTGGTAAAGAAAACCACGCCGATGAGATTTTCCAGCTATCAGAGCGCAATCAAATTTCTGCAAAAGACGTGTTCACGCTTGCTACCCGCATCATGGGCTATTCACGTGAAGTCGTAGGCTAGGGATGAGCAGCAAAATGAGGCCCAATCCAACATTCAACCCGGACTCCGCAAAAGCACGGAGCCGGTTAATATTACGTTGGCGACCATAATCATGGAAATACGATTTAGACCAAAAGAGCACATAGATATCCTTAACGGCTACGGTGTCGAAGAGATACCAGAAAAGTATCTGGATGATCTATTTGAAGGTATATCCGATCCAAATAAAAAGCCTGAATATAAAACAATAGATTATGCGGCTGGTGCAGACTTCATCTGGGCATATGCAGCAATATCAACAGCCATTAATTTAATTTCACTCGGCGCACAAGTTAATGGTGGTTTTGAGGGTTGGCTAGAACTAGGTAAAAAAATAAAGCGATTGATAAAAAGAACAGAAGATATTGCGCTAGACAAAGATGCTATAACCGTATTGTGTGTAAATAGTATTCTTGAATCAACCACAGAGATTCAAGAAATCAAAAAAGTAATCGAGTACGAAACAGAAATACCTGCTGCTTATGCTTACGGCGGTGAATGTGAGTTCAGTAAGTTTATCGAAAAAGCACAAATATACTATGTTCAGGGTTTTGAAATAAATTCAAAACAATTTATCTTGTTTGGTGGTTATCAAAATGGAAAGATTGAGTTATTAACTAATGTTGATATTGTTAAATATCGCTAACAAATCGTTCGTGTGGGAGGCTGCGCTACCCCGCCCCACAACTCAAACGTTGAAGGTCTGCTTTCAGTAAATATGGATGACCGGTACGTGTCGTGAGCTGCCCTTCGATATTCAGATAAGCAGACGCTCGCAATTTTTAGTCCGCGTACGGCACAATAACCAACGGGCATTGCGCCGTATGTAACTACATTCGATGCTGATTTTCTGTGAGTGGTCGCTCAGGCCAGGTAGTGGAATTTCATGGCGACTTGCTTGACAAGTTGCTAGGTGACTCGCCCTCCACAATGATTTCCCCGGAACGATTTCCGGCTTAACTATCTTTGATATTTTAGTCACCATTGCGGGGTGTATAAATCAATACACTGATTGGCTGCGACATCTCTCAAGTCGCATGAGTCTTCAGCGAATTCAAGTGGTTTGGAACGGCTTGCTTCGGTATATCCCGAGAAGAATCAGAAAAAAGCTTCAAAATGGTAAGGGTTACATCATGACCCCGACAGACTTTATTTAAAATTTCCGATCAGCAAGCTGGGTCACGCTCATACAGCCACCACAATCCTGAGTTGTTCACCAGCCGTATCCTGCAACTGGCCTTCCTGAAGATCAATCGGCTGACATCTTTGTCCGCACGGACGATGAAGTAATCATAAGACGCGCCTTCATGTTTCGGCCAGTCAAACAGTTGCGGATACCACGCATAGCCGACATAGTAAGTGGGTTGATATTCTTTTTTATAAAAGACTGGCATACCAATATACATGGCGAATCCGGGATTGGAGATGCCTGCGCTCACGGCGGTGTACCATGCCGGAAAATGCATGAAGGTCGGGGAGATCGAATGGCTGTCATCTCTTGAGAAGATGAGGGAGACCGCCCGTTTGTGGGGTTCCATTTTGGATAGCACTGTTTGGAAGCCATCAGCCTCTTTGTCGAACTGTAGTGCATTGATGGACATATGCGCGATCCAGCCGAAGGCGATGACGGGTGCGAGCCAGCGCAGGTAGCGTTGCATTTGACTAGGGCTACTGGCGGCATCTATCACGATCAGGAATAGCGGCATCGCCAGTAATGTGAAGCGTTGAAAGGTGTATGAGTTGCCGCGCAACACGCTGGGTAACAACATCACCACCAGTATGATGAATATCAGTGGGATGTAGCGCCGCCACGATTTTGAGATTCTTCCGCCAGCGATGAAAGGCAAGGCAAACAGAAAGACACCGAACATGGTGACGAACAGGTCAGGCCGTTCGCCGAGCAGACGGGGCATGAAGCCGGTGAGTCTGCCCCATCCTGCTGCAACAGGGTTGGCCCAATTGGCTAAAGAGGTGTAATAGCCGTCTGTGGTGTTGAACCAGGATAGATCCCATTCGGTGGGGGTTTGAGCCTGAGGATATTGGCTGGTGTATGCTAGCCAGATCAATACGATGGGGGTAAGTGCTGCGGCCGGCCATGCGTATTTGATGAAGTCGATTATTCTCCGGCTTGAAAACAGCCAATAGGCCGAGGCGATCAACACACACAATGCCATGATCAGCGCATGACTAAAGAACAGTAGGTGTAGCATCAACGCGATCAGCAGCGATGAACGCCAACTGTAATGATCGACTTGCCGCCACACCAGCCCCAGAAAATAAATACCGACGGGCGCCGCGATCAAATAGTTAAGCAAACCCCATTGGTAGGAGAAGCCATATAACACCGGAAAGGTGAGCCACGCCCAGTAAGGGTCTGCACCCGTTTGTTTAAGCAGGAAGCGTGATGAATGTGCGAATGCGGCCAGCGCCAGCCAGATCAGCAACTTGCTGGCGGCAACGATGCCGAATAACGGTGTTAATACCGCAAGCAGAAAATAGCCCAACAGGTAGGGCATGAATAAGTTAAGTTCGAATTGCTCGGAAAATGGGAAATCGGAATCCCATAGATTCAGGAACAGTGAGATTTGTGCCGCATGTTGCGGCAGGTCTGCCATCGGGGGGAAGTCCGGCAGCCACACCGGCAAGCCGCAAAGCAGGCACGCGAGCAGGAAGAAATTACGCTCACTGAGCCAAGGGGGGGCAGGCAAGTTTTTCATTGTCATGACGATTTTCTACATGCGGGGTCACGTTCATATAACCACCACAGCCCAGAGTGGGTTACCAGCCGTATTCTGCATTGCGCCGTCCTAAAGATAAAGGAGCTGACATCTTCTTTGGCGCGAACGACGAAATAATCATAGAGATAGCCCTCGTGCTTTTGCCAGTTGAACCAGCCTGGATTCCATGCAAAGCCCTGGAACCTTGCTTTGGAGACATATTCCGGCCGATAGATGACAGGCTGCATATAAGTTTCGGCAAAGCTGGGGTTGGTAACGCCTGCATTGATGGCAGAGTACCATGCAGGGAAATGAATAAAGGTCGGCGAGATTGAATGGGTGTCATCTCTGGCGAATATAAGGGATATCGCTTGCTTATGCGGCTGCATTTTGGAGAGTACCGTTTGAAAGCCCTCGGCGTCTTTGTTGAACTGTAGCGCATTGATGGACATATGCGTGATCCACCCGACGGCGATCAGCGGCGCCAGCCAGCGTAGATTGCGTTGCATGGGCGTGGGGTTGCCGCCAGCATCTATCATGACCAGAAACAACGGCATCGCCAGCAGCGCGAAACGCTGGACGGTGAATACATTGCCGAACAGCACACTAGGCAGGAACAAAATCACCAACGTAACGGATATCAGCGGGATCAAGCGCACCCGTGACTTAGCAATTCGCCCGCCGGCGATGAAAGGCAGGGCGAACAGCAAGATACCTAGTGCGGTGACGAGCAGGCCCGGTCTTTCTCCTAACATGCGAGGGATAAATCCGGTGATGCGTCCCCAGCCGGGGTCAGCGCGGTCGGCCCAGCTTGCGATATAAGCGTAATAGCCATCGGCAGTATTCAGCCAGGATAAATCCCATTCGACAGGTGAGCTGGACAACGAATGTTTGCTGGTGATGATGAACCAAGCGATGACGATAGGGGCGAGTGTGGCGAGCGGCCATGCGTATTTGATGAAATCACGAAAATTTCTGCTCGAGAACAGCCAATAGACCAAAGCGACCAAAACGAACAACGCCATGACCAATGCGTGACAATAAAACAACCAGTTCAGTACCAAAACGACCATTAATGAAGAGCGCCAATTGCAGCTTTCCACCTGTCTCCATACCAGCGCGAGGAACAAAATGCCGAGCGGAACCGTGATCAAAAAATTTAAAAATCCCCATTGAAAAGCGAAGCCATACATGACCGGAAAGGTAAGCCACGCCCAGTAAGTATCAGCTCCCGTCTGTTTAAGCAGGAAGCGTGTGGAAAGTGCAAAAGTAGCCAGTGCCAGCCAGACCACCAGCTTGCAGGCCAACACGATTCCTAATAAAGGCGTGAATATCCCGACCAGAAAATAGCCCAGCAGACCGGGCGTAAATAAATTAAGTTGAAACTGCTCAGCAAAAGGGAAAGCGGGGTCGTTCAGGTTCAGAAACAGTGCAACCTGTGCCGCATGCTGTGGCAAATCTACCATCGGCGGGAAGTGCGCGAGCCACACCGGCAAGCCGCATAGCAGGCAAACGAGCAGGAAGAGATTTCTTTCATTAAGCCAATGGGCATTGAGCAAACGGCTACGCATACTATTTTCTTCGGCTTATCGCATCCAGATAAAGTCTGGGTGCTTTGAGATTGGGATTTATTTGTAGCGCGGTTCGAAAGTGCTTTTGCGCGCCGGAGACATCTCTGCGATACAGCAATACACGTCCATATTGAACATGCGCTTGTGTGCTGTTGGGATAGCGTTGCAGCGTTCGCTCAAGTGTTTGCTGGAAATAGTTTAGTAGGGGGGCTTTGTCGATAGCCGGCAAGTGATTCCGCTCACGTCTGACCATCACGGCAGTCAGTTTGTCGACATAGACCAAGTCCCAATTCTTATCCATCAGCAAATATAAAGTGACTTCCGGGATGCTGTTGACCAATGGTGTGAACAGATAAAACACCACGCTGTTTACACCATACTTATCGAATACTGCGTGGTAATGTCCGCCTCGCGCTATCTGGTAATCCCGGTTCACCTCAAAATCCAGACAACGGGGATCGACGAATATTTGGTAGTCCGGCGCAAGTCGCCAGCCCAGATATCCGCCATATTCATAAGCATTGAACAGGGGTGTGGGTGGCTGTTTATCCAGAATGAAAGCGGCGGCTTGTTCAGGCACATAAGCGGTTTGCACAGGCCCTGATTGCCATGCGCTGTTTTGTACCGCTTGATAACCCACCCCAGCAATGGCGATAAGAACTATCGCAATCAGTAATGTGTGTAGCTTGGCAAGATGTCGTTCGAGCAGCACAGAGACATGCGGCATGCCGATCAAAATCGCCATCAAGATGAAGAATATGGTGAAGCGAAACGCATAAAAACCGGCTGCCGTAAAACCGAACATCAAAAACGCATGCGCTGCATCGACATGTTTCCAGCGCAGTATCATGGTGCCCAACATCACTAGCGCAAGGGTGAGTACGCCATAGAACAGCATGGGCTGCCCATACATATTGGCATAGCTGTATAGTGGGAGGTGTTCATCGACACCGAACGCAAACTGGTTTTGCACGATGCCGAAATAGGAAAAGATCACATCAGACAGCGGATTGAACAGCGAAGCGATCAACGCCAGTCCGCACCAGGTAAGTAGATTTCTGAACGCAGGTTGTGCCATTTCTATCGCTCCACGCCAGCGGTCAAATGCTGTGCCAACCGCCATCACGCCGATTATGACCCAGCCGAGCATGTATCCGGGGTGTAAGTTGGACCACGTCATCATGATGACGGGCAGCGCGATCAGGGCAGCCGGATGTTTTACGCCGTGGTGTAGCTTAGCCAGCGCGGTGCGCATATTCATATACACCACCACCACGCCGATGAATGAAAACACTTGCGGCCTTAATTCATCATAGCGATACAACAGCCAGGGCAAGATCAGAATGGCTAGCAAGCCCAGTAGCGGATCGACCCGCGACCTGAGCAAGGTGTGCCACATCAAACCATAGAGCGTGACGAACAATATCGCCTTGAATATGACCAAGCCCCATTCGCCCAACGCCGAGTAAGCAGCGAAGTAGGATAATTGAGCCAGCCAGAACCCCTGCAATATCAGTAACTGCCAGTAATTTGTTTGCTGGTCGGTGCTATCTCCCAGACTGGCTGTTTGTGTGTAGGAAAACGGGTCACTGGTGGGTAATGCGCCGTTCTCCCAAATCCAGCGGCCAGTATTTAGATGCCAGTACATATCGCTCAAACCCACCGGAGTGATGTGATGCAAGAGCAGGATGGCGAAGGCGATACTGGCTAATACGCCAACGATCAATTTTCCTGTGGGTAGAAGGGAGGCAATTGCTGTCATAAACACTGCTTTAAATACGCACTGGTTAAATATGCGCGGGGTGGGTTGGTTAATATCGCTGAATCACATCGAACAATAGCATATTTCAACCATACCCCAGTCTTCACCTATAGCCAGCCTTACATATAGTCAGGCTTCCCCTATAGCAAGGGTTTCAGCTCTTGCAGTATATTGTGCATGATGCGTGGCTGAGCTTGGGCGGTGGGGTGCAGGTTGTCGGGCTGGAATTGCTCCGGCTTCACACCTTCCAATAGAAACGGCAGTAGCGGGATGCGATATTGTTGCGACAGATCGGTGAAAATTTTATGGAATTGAGTGGTGTAAGTCTGTCCATAATTGGGCGGGAGCTGCATACCGGCCAGCAATACTCGGGCATTGTTTTGCTGTGATAGATCGATGATCTTACTCAGATTGATTTGCGTGTCTTTGTTCGGGTAGCCACGCAGCCCGTCATTTGCGCCCAGTTCCACGATGACGATAGCCGGCTTGTGTTGTCGTAAGGCATTGCCGATGCGACGTAATCCGCCAGAGGTGGTCTCGCCACTAATGCTGGCATTGATGACTTGGAGGTCAGATCGGGTTTCCTGCAGTTCCTGTTGCAGCAAATGCGGCCAACTTTCTTCTAATGCAATACCATATCCTGCTGATAAACTATCGCCGAATACCAGAATATTCTTCTCGGCATGAGCTGAGAATGGCATCCAGAAAACAACGAACAAAATAATGACTTTGAAGGAATAAGTATTCATGACAGCAATTGTGCAGGCAGTTGAGCTCACCAGGCAAGTATTAAGCCCATCAATGGACGGAAAGGGTCAACCATTGACCATTTTGCAGCAGGCAAGTTTCACGGTGGACGCGGGCGAGAGTCTGGCGATTCTGGGGGCTTCCGGTTCCGGCAAATCCACGTTGCTTGGTTTGCTTGCCGGATTGGATGTGCCGACCAGCGGCAGTGTATTGTTGAACGGCACCGATTTGTTCACATTGGACGAGGATGGGCGTGCCAGACTTCGCGGTGAACTGGCGGGTTTCGTCTTCCAGTCATTTCAATTGCTGCCGGCATTGTCAGCACTTGAGAATGTGATGTTGCCTCTGGATTTGCAAGTGGCAGAAGATGCACATGCGCGCGCGATGGAATCGCTGGATCAAGTCGGCTTGAGTGCGCGGACTCACCATTTGCCCAAGCATCTTTCTGGCGGTGAACAACAGCGTGTTGCACTGGCCCGAGCCTTTGTCACCAAGCCTAAGATATTGTTCGCAGACGAGCCCACAGGCAATCTAGATGCTGCCACCGGTGCACAGATCATCGAATTGATGCTGGAACTTAATCGTGTGCAGAGTACGACGCTGATTCTAGTGACTCACGACGAAGCGTTAGCGCAACGATGCGGCAGACAGTTGCGGCTGGAGGCCGGGAGGATAGTGAGGTGAATATTTACCGCTTGTCCTTCAATCTCCTGCGTCGTGACTGGCGGGCAGGAGAGTGGCGCGTGTTGCTGCTGGCATTGGTGTTGGCAGTTGGCAGTCTCGCCACCGTGGGATTGTTTGCCGACCGCGTGCGGCAAGCGTTAGCGCAGGAGGCGACCAGCCTGATCGGGGCGGATATTCGCATCAGTTCGACGCGCCCGCTACCGGCCTTATATCGTCAACGTGCCGAGGCGCGCAGTCTGCGTGCGGTTGAGAGTCTCAGCTTTCCGAGCATGGTGGCGTTTCGTGAGCAGACACTGCTTTCCAGTATTCAGACTGTCGAAACTGGCTATCCCTTACGTGGAAGCATCACCATCAATGATGGCAATGAGCATGTCGCGGATAGCATTCCCCGGTCGGGTACGATATGGGCGGGTGAGCGGTTGTTGCGCCGCCTTGGTCTTCAGGTCGGCGATGAAGTCAGCATCGGTGCACGGCAGTTTGTCGTCGCGGCACAGATAGTCAAGGATGTCGATCAATCCATCAGTTTTTCCAGCTTTGCGCCGCGCTTACTGATGAATATGCTGGACCTTGCCTCTACCGGTTTGCTGCAGGAGGGCAGTCGCGTCCGGTATCGATTGATGATAGCCGGAGATGGCAAACAGGGAGATGCCAGCCAAGTCAGTGCGTTGAGTGATGAGTTGAAAACCCGTCTGTCAGGTAGTGAACAATTGGAAAACGTGCGTGATGCGCGGCCTGAGATACGTACAGCATTGGAGCGTGCTGAGCATTTTCTGGGGCTGGCGGCACTGACAGCTGCAATCCTTGCAGGCGCGGCGATTCTGCTGGCGGCACGACGCTTTGTGCAGCGTCATCTGGACGGTTGCGCGGTGATGCGTTGTCTGGGCGCACAGCAGGGGCAGATATTGAGGCTGTTTTTGTATCAATTGCTACTACTTGGGGTGCTCGGGGTGCTGTTGGGTTGTGTGCTGGGCTATGTTGCTCAAGGGATATTGATTTCTACTATCGAGGCAATGCGTAATGCTGCATTGCCACAACCGGGCATATTGCCCGCTTTTAAAGCTGCGGCGAGTGGTTTTGCACTGCTGCTTGGTTTTGCGTTTTTACCGTTGCTGCAATTGCGCAAAGTGTCGCCGCTGCGAGTATTGCGACGTGAAATGGGTGTGCCTGAACCTGATGCTATCTTGGCCTACGGGATCGCGTTAGTGGTGCTGTCAGGGCTGTTTATGTGGCATGCGGGTTCACTTGAGTTGGGATTTGTCGTGTTGGGTGGCTTGTTGGCCGGATTGCTTGTGTTCGGCGGCATGGCTTGGTTGATTTTGCATGGATTAGGACGATACGTTTCGAGCTTATCAGCCCATTGGCGGCATTCGGTGAGTAATCTTGTGCGTCATGGGCGTAGTAACGCACTGCAAGTGGTTGCGCTGGCATTGGGCGGGATGGCGCTGCTGGTGCTGACGCTGGTGCGCGGTGATTTGCTACAGGGCTGGCAGGACAAGCTGCCGCCGGACACCCCGAATCGATTCATCGTCAATATCCAGCCTGATCAGAAACAGCCAGTACTGGATTTCTTTACCAGTCAGCAGTTACCCGTACCGCAGTTACTTCCTATGGTGCGTGGTAGGTTGGTTGAGATCAATGGTCAGGCTGTCAATGGGGACGACTACAGCAATCCTCGTGCACGAGGTTTGTTGGAACGTGAATTCAACCTTTCCTATATGGAGAAAATGCCGGAATGGAACGAGTTGGTGAGCGGTAGTTGGTGGCGTGAGCATGAAAACGGCCAACTCTCGGTGGAAGAAGGTATCGCTACTACACTGGGTATCAATTTAGGCGATGAGCTTACCTATAACGTGGCAGGGGGCCGATTTAAGGCGAAAGTGACTAATTTCCGCAAGGTGCAGTGGGATTCGATGCGGGTGAATTTCTTTGTGATTACCACACCTGAATTGCTCAGGGACTTTCCGACCAGTTACCTGAGTAGCATCTACCTGTCGCCAGACAAGGCGAGTGCGGGCGATAAGCTGTCGAAGGAATTTTCAAACCTGTTGTTGATAGACACCGGTGCGATCATCGTACAGGTCAGGAGTATCATGAGCCAGATCGCCCAGATGATGGGCGCGGTATTCCTTTTCACGCTGCTTTCCGGCTTGGCAGTGTTGTATGCGGCATTGTTGGCGACACAGGACGAGCGTAGCCACGAGGCGGTCGTGCTGCGTACATTGGGGGCTGATGGGCGATATATTCGTCGCTTGCACCTTGCTGAATTCATAGTTCTGGGTGGGCTGAGCGGTATGTTCGCTGCATTCGGCGCGGTGTTGTTGGGTTGGTTGCTGGCGCATTTCGTTCTGGAAATCCCATATCAGCCGAGTGAGGTGATCTGGCTGATCGGTGTGTTGGGAGGCATGCTCATCGTGGCGCTGGCCGGATGGCTGGGTACTAGACAGCTCAGTGAATTGCCGCCGATTGCGATATTGCGTGAGCAGAATGCTTGAGTTGGGTAGGTTTGGATTGGGGAAAGGTGTGAAATATCATGAAAAGTCTTAATGTTATCTTGGTTGTGCTCATCGCATTGCTTGCTATGGGGTGCAGTTCAGAAACCGTCAAACGTACGACTTACGAAACGCTGCAAAATGTCAAAGAGAATAATTGCAGGCAGGATCCGTCAATAGAGTGCGAAAAGCGTGAAACCTATGATGATTACCAGCGCCAAGGTGAAGGGCTGGGGATGTAAACGATGGCGCATGATGCGGTTGAGTGAGGGGGTGTTTTGGTGGTAGAATGCCTGTTGCTTCGGGATACCGGAGTAAATTTCCCGCTCGCGCAAGTTGGGGTGCTCATTGAGTCAGGCTGGCGAGTGGTAGTTATTAACCCTTAACAAATTGGAGTAATCATGGCTGTAACTATGCGTCAAATGCTTGAAGCTGGTGTTCATTTCGGACATCAGACCCGTTTCTGGAACCCAAAGATGGCACCGTACATTTTTGGTCACCGCAATAAAATCCATATTATCAATCTGGAAAAAACCGTCGCGATGTTTGCTGACGCGGAAAATTTCGTTCGTAAGCTGTCTGCGAAAAAAGGTTCGATCATGTTCGTGGCGACCAAGCGTCAAGCCCGTGAAATCATTGAGGAAGAAGCATCACGTGCCGATTCACCATTCGTCAACTATCGTTGGCTGGGCGGTATGTTGACCAATCACAAAACGGTCCAGGCATCGATTAAGCGTTTGCGTGAACTCGAAGAATTAACTGCTGAAGGTGCCGTCGAGAAGTTGTCAAAAAAAGAAGCACTGATGATGACGCGCGAACTTGATAAGCTGAATCGCAGCTTGGGTGGTATCAAGGATATGAAAGGTCTGCCGTCAGCACTGTTCGTTATCGATGTTGGATACCAGAAAGGTGCAATCGTTGAAGCACAGAAGCTCGGTATTCCCGTAGTAGGAATTGTGGATTCAAATAATTCCCCAATAGGTGTGGATTATGTCATTCCCGGTAACGATGACTCTACACAAGCCATCCGCCTGTACGCGCGTGCAATTGCTGATGCGGTGCTGGAAGGTCGTGAGCAGGGTGTGAACGAATTGGTTGAGCAGATCGCTGACCCGGTTGCAGAACAAGCAGAGGCTTGATATTCAATATGATGCACAAAGGGGCGCGAGCCCCTTTTTTTATAAGCATTGCAAGTTTTAATAAGTATTTCAGGAGTTGAAAATGGCAGATGTAACAGCAGGAATGGTCAAAGAATTACGTGAGCTGACCGGTATGGGGATGATGGAGTGTAAAAAAGCGCTGGTTGAAGCCAATGGTGACATCAAGGCTGCGGAAGAGCAGATGCGCATCAAGAGTGGAGCGAAAGCCAACAAGGCGGCAAGTCGCGTGACTGCTGAGGGTGTGGTGAGCTCATATATTGCGAATGACAGTAAGGTCGGCGCGGTGGTTGAAGTGAACTGCGAAACTGATTTCGTGGCAAAGAACGAGGACTTCGTCGCTTTTGCACAGAATGCTGCGGAAACAGTAGCTAAAAACAATCCTGCGGACATCGACGCTTTGTCCGGCATCGAGATTGCAAATGGTACAGGCAGTGTTGAGGAAACTCGCAAGGCCCTGGTGATGAAGTTGGGTGAAAACGTTACTATCCGCCGTATTGAGAGATTTGAGACCAGCGCGGGTAAGTTGTCTACTTATCTGCACGGCAGCAAGATCGGCGTGTTGCTGAATTTTGAAGGTGGAGACGATGCATTGGGTCGTGATATCTGTATGCATATTGCTGCCAGCAAGCCTAAGTCAGTGGATGCTTCAGGCGTTAACCCGGAAGACATCGCCACGGAGCGTCGTATCGCTATCGAAAAAGCACGTGAAGGCGGTAAGCCTGAAGCGATGCTGGAAAAGATCGCAGACGGAACTGTGCAGAAATTCCTCAGAGAAGTGACGCTAATGGGTCAAGTGTTTGTCAAGGCGGAAGATGGCAAGCAGACGATCGAACAATTGCTCAAGAGCAAAGGCGCATCGGTAACCTCTTTCAAGATGTTTGTTGTTGGTGAAGGTATTGAGAAAAAAGTCGAAGATTACGCCGCTGAAGTAGCTGCTGCCGCTGCAGAGGCAGCGAAAGGTTAATCATCATGAGTGCACCAGCCTATAAACGTATACTCCTCAAGCTTAGTGGCGAAGCCCTGATGGGTGACGATAGTTATGGTATCAATCGCGAGATGATCGGGCGTATTGTTGCTGAGATATCGGAGGTGGTCGGGCTGGGCGTTGAAGTCGCAATTGTGATCGGTGGAGGCAATATATTTCGTGGTGTTGCTCCCGCAGCAGCCGGGATGGACAGGGCAACTGCTGATTACATGGGCATGATGGCCACTGTGATGAATTCGATGGCGCTACAGGATGCAATGACACAAGCCGGTCTTGATTGCAGAGTACAATCTGCGTTGAATCTGGAGCAGGTTGCTGAGCCATTTATCCGTAACAAGGCATTGCGATATCTGGAGGAAGGAAAAGTAGTCATTTTTGCCGCGGGTATAGGCAGTCCGTTTTTCACTACGGATACTGCGGCTGCTTTACGCGGTGTCGAGATGTCTGCCGAAGTTGTGATCAAGGCGACTAAGGTCGATGGCGTGTATACCGCTGACCCTAAGCAAGATCCGGCAGCAATCAAGTACCAGAGTCTTAGCTTTGATGAGGCGATCAGTAAAAACTTGAAGATCATGGATGCGACTGCCTTGACATTGTGTCGCGATCAAAAGCTGCCAATCGCTGTGTTCAGTATCTTCAAGCAAGGAGCGTTAAAGCGAGTCGTTTTCGGTGAAGGTGAAGGCACGCTTGTGCGCGTCGACTAGTCTCTACGTTGAACAATACAAGATCTGCGCGCTGAATAACTCAGGAGAGAGCATGATTGCTGAAATTAGAAAAACTACTGAACAAAAGATGCAGAAGTCGCTTGAGGCGTTGAAGGCTGATCTGAGCAAAGTGCGCACCGGGCGTGCGCACACTGGTTTGTTAGATCATTTGTCAGTAGATTACTACGGTAGCCCAACACTGATCAATCAAGTCGCAAACATTACGTTGATAGATGCGCGAACCATAGGTGTGCAACCATGGGAGAAGAATATGATTGGACCAGTAGAGCGTGCTATCCGGGATTCGGATCTGGGTTTAAATCCTGCGACGAATGGTGACCAGATACGGATACCTATGCCGATGTTGACCGAAGAGCGCCGTCGCGATCTTATCAAGGTGGTCAAGGCTGAGGGTGAAAATTCAAAAATTGCGGTACGTAATATTCGTCGCGATGCTAATAATCACCTGAAAGACCTACTCAAGAAAAAAGAGATAGCGGAGGATGAAGAGCGTCGTAGTCAGGATGAAATACAAAAGTTGACTGATCGTTTTGTCGCAGAAATAGACAAGGCGCTCGTTGTCAAGGAAGCTGACCTGATGGCGGTTTGATTCCGCTTATATTCTGGAACGATGAGTAATCTTCCCTCTAGCTCCACACAAACCATATCTGAAGTATCCAGAGTGCCGAGACATATTGCCGTCATCATGGACGGCAATGGTCGATGGGCAAAAAAACGTTTTATGCCGCGTGTTGCAGGTCATCAGCGCGGGGTGGAAGCGTTGAGGGGCGTGGTTAAAGCATGCCGAGATCTGAAAGTGGATTACCTGACGGTTTTTGCATTTAGTAGTGAAAATTGGCGTAGGCCCGCTGATGAAGTGTCTTTTCTGATGTCGTTGTTCTTAAAAATGCTGGAACGTGAAGTCAGCAAACTTCATGAAAATAATATCCGACTCAGAATCATTGGGGATCGGACGCCTTTTGATGACAAGTTAAAACAGACGATGTTCGACGCTGAACAACTTACCGAAAAAAATGCAGCACTGACATTAACGGTAGCCGCAAACTATGGTGGTCGTTGGGATGTGATGCATGCGGTGCGCAGCATGTTGAAGGATCATCCTGAATTAGCGCAGAACTTTACCGAAGAAGATTTGCGTCCATATCTTTCTTTGAGTGACGCACCTGAGCCTGACTTGTTCATTCGAACTGGTGGAGAGCAGCGCATCAGTAACTTCATGTTGTGGCAACTGGCCTATACGGAACTCTACTTTACAGACGTTTTGTGGCCGGCATTCGGACGAAAGGAACTTGACGCGGCAATTGATTCATATCAGAAGCGCGAACGCCGTTTTGGCAGAACTAGTGAACAACTGACGGAAGCCGAGTCGTGAGCAGATCACGCTCAGGAAAAATAATATGCTAAAGCAGCGAGTGATGACAGCTGTCATTTTGTTGGTGTTGTTCTTGTTGGCACTATTCGGGCTTCCTGAAATCGGTTGGGTGGCTTTTGTGATCGTGTTGGTGGCACAGGGTGCTGCTGAATGGTCCAGGTTGGCTAAGCTGCATGGTGTCAAGGCGAATATTTTCTGGGGTTTGACGGTGGCGGCCATGCTTGGGCTGGCATGGTTTGATTCAAACAATTCCTTAGGGGAGCAGACCATACTGCATTTGTCGGTCTATGCCGTGTCAGTCTTATTGTGGATATTCGCCGTGCCTTCACTATTGATTGCAGGGTGGAAATTTGAACAGCCTGTTGTGATGACATTGCTTGGATGGGCCGTATTGATTCCAACCGGGCTTGCGGTGATGGATCTGCGTGCTATTAGCCCTTGGCTATTACTATTTGTGATTGGCTTGGTTGCGGTGGCAGACATCTCAGCTTATTTCACCGGTCGAAAATTTGGCAAGCGTAAACTCGCTCCGAGCATCAGTCCTGGTAAAACATGGGAAGGCGTAGCGGGAGCGATGCTGGGTGTTTCGGTTTACGTTGTGGCAGTATGGTGGTTTACCCCAAACCTTCAAAGTCAGCCAGTATTGCCCGGTTTGTTACTGGCTTCGTGGTGGTGGGTAGGCTTGGCTGTAATGGGAGATTTGTTCGAGTCAGCAGTCAAACGCCAAGCGGGAGTCAAAGATAGCGGTGCATTGTTGCCGGGGCACGGTGGTGTGCTGGATCGTATTGACGCATTGACTTCGACATTACCACTTGCCGCATTGGTTATCTTGTTACAACGGCTTTCCTGAGAATAATGCAAAATATTACTGTATTAGGTTCCACGGGTAGTATCGGCACCAGCACCCTTGATGTTGTGGCCCGTCATCCAGATGAATTCAAGGTTGTTGCGCTGACTGCAAACACACAAGTCGAACTGATGCTCGAGCAGTGCCGTCAGTACAAGCCCGAATACGCAGTTTTGGTGGATGAAACGGCTGCTACTAAATTGAGATCACTCTCCTGCGATGCTGGGCTGAGTGTTGAAGTGTTGGGTGGCCAGGAAGCACTTGAACAGGTTGCAATATTGCCAGAAGTGGATGCAGTCATGGCGGCTATCGTCGGTGCGGCGGGCTTGCGACCCACATTGGCAGCAGCACGGGCTGGCAAGAAGATATTGCTAGCGAATAAAGAGACGCTGGTCTTGGCGGGCAATGTGTTCATGGATGAGGTACATAAAAGTGGCTCAGTATTGTTACCGATCGATAGTGAGCACAATGCGATTTTTCAGGCTTTACCGCGTGATTATGACGGCAACCTTGCAAGGAATGGTGTTCGCCGCATTTTGTTGACTGCATCAGGTGGGCCGTTTCGGAATACGCCCTTGAAAGAACTACACAGTGTCACACCCGAACAGGCGTGTGCTCATCCGAACTGGGTGATGGGGCGCAAGATATCGGTAGATTCCGCAACCATGATGAATAAGGGGCTGGAGGTTATCGAGGCACATTGGTTGTTCAATGCGAGTGCAGATGACATCCAAGTTGTCGTGCATCCGCAGAGCGTGATTCATTCATTGGTCGAGTATGTGGACGGATCTGTACTGGCACAACTTGGTAATCCAGATATGCGCACGCCAATTGCTTACGGTCTTGCTTATCCAGAGCGCATTGATTCTGGTGTAGCGTCACTGGATTTGTTCAAAGTAGCAACGATGAATTTTGTCGAACCTGATTTCGAACGATTTTCATGCCTCGCGCTGGCCTATCAGGCATTGCGCACTGCGGGCACAGCACCTGCTGTTTTAAATGCCGCAAATGAGATTGCAGTAGCTGCATTTTTAGACAAGAAAGTCGCTTTTCTTGATATTCCGAGGATTATTTCGGAGACATTGGAATCAATCCCGGTAAATGCGGTCAATGATCTGGAGGATGTGATTGAAGCCGATTTGGCAGCACGTCGTGTCGCACAACAAAGAATTGAACATCCGGGTAAATGACAACCATACTTGCATTTATAGTCGCTATTGCATTGCTGGTCGTGTTCCACGAGTGGGGACACTACTGGGTCGCACGCCGCTGCGGGGTTAAGGTATTACGCTTTTCGGTAGGTTTTGGAAAAGTGATCTACAGCAAACGCTTTGCCAATAGTGATACTGAATGGGTGATATCTGCTGTTCCATTTGGCGGTTACGTGAAGATGCTGGATGAGCGCGAGGAAGCAGTTGCTCCGGAAGAGCTTGAAAACGCATTCAACCGTAAGCCAGTATTACAGCGAATCGCAATCGTGGTGGCGGGCCCGCTGGCGAACTTCATACTGGCGATATTTTTGTATTGGGCTTTGTTTATTTATGGTGTGCCAGGCTTGAAGCCGGTAGTCGGGGAAGTGGCAGCAGGTACGCCGGCAGCCATTGCGCAACTCCATAAAGGCGAGACTATTTTGAGTGTGAATGGGGAGGCTATTCCCAGTTGGCAGGAGTTCCGGTGGAGATTGCTTGATTTGGCGCTCAAGCAGGAAGTCGTGTCGCTTGAGGTATTGAATGCCAATGAAGTCAGGTCATTTCACGAGTTGGATATGAGCGGGCTGGCAGCCAGTGATTTGGATGCGGACTTTTTCGATAAGCTGGGTTTGCAACTATATCAGCCAGAGATTCCGCCAGTCATTGACAAAGTCACCGATGACGGTGCGGCTAGCAGAGCCGGATTACAAAGTGGCGATATTATGATGAGAATAGATGATGTTGCACTGCAAGATTGGCGAGATGTCGTGGATGTCATTCGTAGCAAGCCGGGGCAACACATTATGCTAGATGTACGTCGTGGCGAGAACATTCTGTCACTATCGTTAACGCCTGAAGCCGTGGTTGAATCCGGTGAAACCATCGGTAGGATAGGGGTCACACCAACCATCGACAGGGCGGCATGGGAGGCTATGTATACCGAGGTGAGTTATGGCCCGCTGGATGCGCTTGGGCAATCTATACGCAAGACATGGGAAACGACGGTGATCAGCCTGAAGATGTTATTCAAAATGGTGATCGGTGAAGTATCAATGAAAAACCTGAGTGGCCCGATCACGATAGCCGACTATGCGGGCCAGTCAGCTGAAGTAGGCTTGGTAGCGTATGTTGGGTTTTTGGCATTGATCAGTATCAGTCTCGGGGTGCTGAATTTGTTGCCTGTGCCGATATTGGATGGCGGGCACTTGCTGTATTATGTTGTTGAGTTGGTTAAGGGTAGTCCTGTTTCCGAACGTGCTTGGGTGATAGGTCAGAATATCGGTATTGCTCTTCTTGGTACGCTGATGGTCTTTGCCGTCTACAACGATATAAATCGTCTAGTCGCAGGTTGAAATATTCTCTGGTTGAAAAATGAAATTAATTGAATTGGCAGGATGGATACTCCTGCTCTGTACGACATCAGCGTGGGCAATAGAACCTTTTACAGTCAAGGATATTCGTGTCGAAGGGATACAACGAACTGAGGCAGGCACAGTCTTCAGTTACCTTCCCGTAAAAGTCGGCGATACGCTTGATAATCAACAGGCTGCAACAGCTATTCACGCTTTGTATGCCACCAAATTTTTTAAGGACGTGCAGCTGAAAGTCGACCACGATGTATTGATAGTCGTGGTGCGTGAACGTCCATCAATAGCGAGTGTTTCAATTGTTGGCACCAAGGATTTCCCAGCTGATCAGCTTAAGGAAAGCATGAAATATGCTGGCCTGGCAGAAGCTCGTATATTTGACAAAAATGCACTTGAAAAAGCAGCCCAAGAACTAAAGCGGCAATATGTTGCTCGTGGTAAATATGCCGTCAAGCTGACGACCACAGTGACCGAACTAGAACGCAATAGAGTTAGCGTAGTTTTCAACGTAGTAGAGGGTGAAGTCTCAAAGATTAGGCAGATTAACTTGATAGGGAACAAGACTTATCCAGAGGAAGAGTTACTTGATCTGATGAAGCTCAGTACGCCTGGTTGGTTCAGCTGGTTTAGTAGTAGTGATCAATACTCCAAACAAAAACTTTCTGCTGATATGGAGACAATACGTTCGTTTTACATGGATAACGGATATCTGGAATTCAATATTGAATCAACGCAGGTTTCTATTACACCCGACAAAAAAGATATCTATATTTCCATCAATTTCAGTGAAGGTGATAAATATTCTGTATCTAAAGTCAATGTGTCTGGTGATTTACCGGTTCCAAAATCAGAAATTGAAAAATTGGTTCAAGTAAAACCGGGAGATACGTTTTCCCGTAAAGCACTCACAGCAACCAGTAGCAAGGTAGGCGAACGCTTAGGGCAGGAAGGTTATGCCTTTGCCAACGTGAGCGCGGTACCTGATATTGACAAGATGAATCATGAGGTCTCATTCAACTTTGTCGTAGATCCCGGCCAAAGAGTTTACATACGCCGAATCAATATTGCTGGTAACAATAAAACCAGAGATGAGGTTATACGGCGAGAATTCCGGCAGACTGAAGGAGAATGGTTTGACGTGGATAAAGTCAAAAAGTCCAAACAACGTGTAGATAGATTGGACTTTTTTTCTGAGGTGAACATCGAGACCTTACAGGTTCCGGGTACGACAGATCAGATGGATGTGAATATGTTGGTTAGAGAAAAGCCTACCGGAAATATTTCGGTGGGCGCTGGTTTTTCAAGTGGTGAAGGCTTGGTATTGACTGGGAGTGTCACTCAATCCAATCTGTTTGGGACAGGCAACTTTCTTTCTACCCAGATCAATACGGGAAAAGTCAATCAGGTTTACTCGGTTTCGTATACCAACCCTTATTACACCGACGAGGGCATTAGTCGTGGATTCGATATCTATAAGCGCAATACCGATTCTCAAAGCACCGCGGTAAGTCAGTTTTCTTCCCGTACTTTGGGGGGGGGAGTTCGCTATGGCATACCCATTGACGATGATGAATCGATCAGCTATGGACTGTCTATTGAACGTACCGAACTCGGACTGTTTGAAAGTCCGCCCACTAGGTTGATAGATTATGTCAATACATTTGGCGCAACCAATAATAATTTGGTCGCAACGATAGGTTGGGGAAAAGATACACGCGATAGCGCGATATATACCACTGAAGGAATAGTGCAGCGGATATCCTCAGAGATTTCGCTACCTGTATTTGATATGAGATACTACAAGTTGAATTACCAGCACCAGCGCTTCTTTCCACTTAGCCCTGATTACACATTACTGTTGAAAGGTGAGGCAGGTCTTGCAGGGGGATATGGGGGCAAACCTCTACCATTCTTCAAGAATTTTTATGCTGGTGGGCCGGGCTCGGTGCGTGGATATGAGTCAAGCTCGCTTGGCCCTCGTGACACTGATGATTCAGTACTCGGAGGCCCCCGCCGTGTAGTAGGTAATGCGGAATTGTTGATGCCATTTCCAGGTATGGAGCGAGCAAAGTCAACGCGCTTTAGCGCATTTATAGACGGCGGAGCTGTCTATGGCCCAGGTGATTTATCTGGTAGTGAGGGGTTACGTTTTTCAACAGGCTTGGCTTTTACTTGGCTATCACCAGTGGGGCCGTTAAAATTCAGTTATGCTTGGCCAATCAACAGGCAAGAAGTGGATAAGGTTCAGAATTTCCAGTTTACCTTGGGCTCAATTTTCTAGGGACGCTAGCGGAGATATAAGAAAGATGGAGAGATTGAGCGTGAAAACGATAATCAAGTTTGGGCTTTTAGTGGCACTTTTAAGTGCCGGGATCGCGCAAGCAGCAGAGGCGTTGAAGGTTGGCGTGATTGACCTAGAGCGTGTAGTACGGGAGTCTGTTCCTGCAATGAAAGCTGAAAAACGAATAGAGAAAGAATTTTTTGCTCGCGATCAAGAAATCAAAAAGTTAATGAATGAGGCGAGAGACTTACAAACTCTTCTCGAAAAGGGAGCTGAAACACTGACTGATTCCGAACGTCGCAGCAAAGAGCGTGAATTATCAGCACTTAGCACTGACTTGCAGCGCGTGCAGCGCGAATTTGGTGAGGATTTGAATTTACGCAAGAACGAGGAATTGGCGACCGTGCTGGAATTGTCTAACAAGGCGATTCAGGCAATTGCAGAAACCGGGAAATACGACTTGATATTGCAGGAGGCTGTGTACCGCAATCCCAAATTTGACATCACTGACGATGTGATCCGGTATCTCGAAGAAAATAGCAGGGTAGCAAAATAAAAAGGCTTTATTGATATGAAGGTATCGTACAGCTTATTGGATATCGCTGCGAAGTTTGGTGGGCAAGTGCTGGGTGATGGTTCAGTACTCATCTCGCAAGTTGCGACTTTGGAAATGGCTACGTCTAATCAGATCAGCTTTTTGACCAATAACAAATATCGTTCACAACTGGCTGACACGAAGGCGGGTGCAGTCATTTTGGCGGAGAGAGACTCGGATGAGTCTGAACTGCCGCGCATCATATCGGATAACCCGTACGCATATTTTGCCAAGGTTTCCTCATTACTCAATCCGCTACCTGCTGTTAAGCCCGGTATACACCCCGACGCAGTCATTGGTTCGGGTGCGCAGATAGATGTATCGGCCAGCATTGCTGCAACAGCCGTCATCGGTGAGGGTGCAATAATTGGTGCCCATTCTGTGATCGGGGAGGGCTGTAGCATCGGGAATGATGTGGTGATCGGTCGTAATGTACGCCTGTATCCCAGAGTCGTTATCTATCATGACTGTGTCGTAGGCGACAATCTGATCGCGCACTCAGGTGTGGTGATTGGCTCAGATGGTTTCGGCATCGCGATGGATGAAGGACGATGGATCAAGATACCCCAAATCGGCCGTGTGGTGATCGGGAATGATGTTGAAATCGGCGCAAATACTACAGTCGATCGTGGTGCGTTGGGTGATACTGTCATTGAGGACGGGGTGAAGCTGGATAATCAGATTCAAATTGCTCATAACGTTTGCATTGGTGCGCATACTGCTATAGCTGCATGTACCGGCATTGCAGGGAGTACCACAATTGGAAAAAACTGCCAGATAGGGGGATGTACAGGCATCGTCGGTCATTTGCAGATAGCAGATTATGTTGAGATATCATCCTTTACACTGATCAGTAAGTCGATAAGCGAGTCTGGTTCCTATGCTGGGGTATTCCCCTTTTCCAAAGTAGATGAATGGCGTAGGAATACTGCGCATGTGCGACATTTGGATCAACTGGCAAAGCGTATCAAGGCATTGGAAAAGAAAATCAAGTAGGCATGCAGAACTTGAATCAATAAGCGGCAACAATAAATAATCGGCAACGAAAAAATCGAACTAGGGAGAGTTTATGAGTACGCAAGTCAATATAGATAAAATTATGGAGTTGTTGCCGCATCGCTATCCGTTTCTGCTAATAGATCGCATTCTGACAATGGAGATGGATAAGAGCATAGAAACTTTGAAAAATGTAACCATCAATGAGCCCTTTTTTCCGGGGCATTATCCTCATCATCCTGTGATGCCGGGTGTACTTATGCTTGAGGCGATGGCGCAAGCTTCAGCATTGTTATCCTTCAGTTCAATGAAAGATAAGCCGACTGCTAATCCAGACGAAAAACTGCTTTATTACTTTGTGGGAATCGATGGCGCGCGTTTCAGAAGACCGGTGATTCCTGGAGATCAACTGATTATCAAGTCGACACTACTGCGCAACGTTAGAGGAATCGTTAAATTTAAAGCTACAGCAGAAGTGGAAGGTCAATTGGCGGCAGAAGCCGAGTTGATGTGTACGGTTAAAGCGGAACCATAATGTTGCATCCAACTGCGATCATTCACCCGAAAGCAAGGCTTGCTGATGATGTTCAGGTGGGCCCGTATTCAATTATTGGTGAACATGTTGAAATTGGCGCAGGAACAGTGATTGGTCCCCATGTGGTGATTGATGGTCACACCACCATTGGTAAAGAAAACCGCATTTTTCAATTCAGTTCGATCGGAGAGATCCCGCAGGACAAAAAATTTAAAGACGAGCCGACACGTTTGGTGATCGGAGACAACAACACCATACGTGAGTGTTGTACGCTCAACTTGGGTACGGTTCAAGACAAAGGTGTGACGACTATCGGCAGTGATAATTGGATCATGGCTTATGTGCATGTGGCACATGATTGTGTGATCGGAAACGACAATACCATTGCTAACTCAGCCCAATTTGCAGGGCATGTGGAGATCGGTGATCATATTCTGATCGGTGGTCTCAGCGGTATACACCAGTTTGTTCGTATTGGTGACTTTGCAATGGTTGGTTTCCAGACACGATTGTCACAGGATGTCCCGCCTTTCGTAACTGCGGTTGGCAATCCTGCAAAGGTTAAAGGGCCGCATCAGGAAGGGCCGAGACGCAAGGGTTATTCGGATGTTCGTCTTGATATGATCAAGAAGATGTATCGTGCTTTATACCGATCAGGCAGTAATTTCGAGAAGTCCAAGCAAGAGATCACTACATTTCGCGGGCATTCTCAAGAAGCGGATGCTGATATCGACAACATGCTGACTTTCCTAGATAGCGCAACACGCGGCATTATTCGTTAGTATATTTCCCAATATGCAAAAAAAAGTAGTGGTGGGCATAGTCGCGGGCGAAGCATCTGGTGATCTTTTGGGTAGCCACCTGCTACTTGCATTAAAAGAAGCGCGTCCTGATGTACAATTCATCGGAATAGGCGGACCCAAGATGAAGTCGATCGGTATGGACGTGATGTTCCCGATGGAAAAGCTGGCGGTAAACGGCTACGTTGAAGTCTTGAAGCACTACCGCGAGATCGTCGGCATACGTAACAAACTGCGCGATCATTTCCTGGCTCAGCCACCGGATATCTTCATCGGTATTGATGCGCCGGATTTCAATCTAGGGCTGGAAACAGTGCTTAAGCAGCATGATATTCCCACCATACACTATGTCAGCCCATCAATATGGGCTTGGCGTGGCGAGCGAATACACAAAATCAAGCGAGCCGTTACGCATATTCTGACCTTGTTCCCGCATGAAGCCAAAATTTATCAGGAAGCGGATGTGCAAGTAGATTATGTGGGGCATCCACTTGCAGATATGATTCCTGAGCAGCCCAAGCGTGAACAGATGCGGGAAACGATGCGCATCCCGCAGAGCGCCAAGGTGTTTGCGATGCTGCCGGGTAGTCGGCAGGGCGAAGTGAAACGCTTGGCGACTACTTTTATCGAGACAGCCAAGCTCATTTATTTGCAGCACCCTGAAGCACGCTTTTTGGTTCCGCTTGCCAGTCGTGAAACGCGTGGAATCTTTGAGCAGGCATTACATGATTGTGAGGCATTGGAACTACCCCTCACGATGCTGTTCGGTCATGCTCAGGATGCGATGGTCGCGGCCGATGGTGTGCTTGTTGCATCCGGTACAGCCACACTGGAAGTCGCACTGGTGAAACGCCCGATGGTGATCACATACAAGCTGAATGCTTTGACGTATCGGCTGATGAAACCCAAGGGCTATATGCCATATTATGGTTTGCCGAACATTCTGTGTGGACGCTTTGTTGTGCCTGAGTTGATACAAGATGATGCCACGCCCGAGAATCTTACGCAGGCATTACTCAATCTGGTTAATGATAAAAATGCAGTGGCAGCATTGGAACAGACCTTCCTTGAACTTCACCGGACATTACGTCAAAACACGGCGCAGAAAGCTGCCACAACTATTCTGCAGTATCTTCCTGATGCCGTTTCTTCCTGATTCCGGCATGGTTCTCGTTTGTGGTGTCGATGAAGCAGGGCGTGGCCCGTTAGCAGGGCCAGTCAGTGCAGCAGCAGTGATACTCGATGAAGCCCATCCTATTCAGGGATTAGCCGATTCAAAGAAATTATCTGAAAAAAAGCGCGACCATCTGGCCCCAGTTATTCGTGAACATGCCCTCACATGGTGTGTGGCTTATGCCTCTGTAGAAGAGATCGACCAACTGAATATTTTACAAGCGACCCTATTGGCAATGCGCCGTGCGGTTGAAGGTTTAAATGTGCGTCCTCAGCATGTATTGGTAGACGGCCTGTATTGCCCGGATACCGGTATACCGAGTGAGGCAATTACCAAAGGGGATAGCAAGGTGGCTGAGATATCTGCTGCTTCGATTTTGGCTAAAACGGCGCGTGATGAATTAATGCTAAAGCTGCACGACCAATATCCCCATTACGGCTTTGCAGTTCACAAAGGCTATCCAACAGCCGCCCATCTTGCAGCGTTACGGGAACATGGTGTCACCGATGTACACCGGAAAAGCTTCAGGCCGGTACGTGAGTTATTGTAAGTTCTGAGCCAAATTTGTAACTACTGAATAGCGGTTTTTTTAGGCTGAGTATCCTCAAACTATGGAAATGAAGCAATGATGTCACTACTTAAAATGATCCACTTTCTTTCCGCCCTGATTTGGGTTGGGGGTATGTTCTTCGCCTACGTGGTATTGCGTCCAGCTGTCGTTGAAGTGCTGGAGCCGCCGCAACGTTTGCGACTATGGGATAACGTGTTTCGCCGCTTCTTTGTTTGGGTATGGGCTGCGGTAGCGATTCTGTTGACCAGTGGTTTCTATATGATTTACCTATACGGTGGATTCGCTTATGTCCCCAAGCACGTGCATACCATGCTGGCTTTGGGTGTGGTGATGGTGGCTATCTATGCTTATGTTTACTTTGGCTGCTACAGGCCATATTCCAGATTAGTGGCTTCACAAAATTTGCAAGAAGCCGGTGGGATACTGGGAAGAATCCGCAAACTAATCGCAGTTAACTTGGTATTAGGGATATTGACTGTATGCTTAGCTGTATTAGGGGCGCATTAATGTAGTGAAATCGAGGTGTAGAGTTAAATATTGAGGTCAAATATTGATATACTAGTCACTGAAATTAAACGCACAGCCATTTCTTGAAAATACAGAATGGTTCGGGGAATTTTACAACTTTTGGTTTGGAGAATGAATAATGGATGTGAATGATACGGTCGCCCAACTTAAGGAGCGTCTCAACAAGGATGGTAATGACATAGAGGCTGCAACATCGCTAGGCAACATCTACTATGATGCAGGAGATGCCGGTCAGGCAATACTGTATTACCGTCGCGTGTTGGATATCAATCCAGATCTGTCAGGCGTTCGTACCGATCTAGGAACGATGTACTGGCGGAATGACGATATCAGCATGGCCGAGCAGGCATTCAAGGATACGATTGCACGTGATGCCGGTTTTGGACATGCGTATGTGAATCTGGGCTTGTTGTTACATCGTGCCAAAGACGATGTGATGGCTGCGCGTGAAATTTGGCAGCAGCTACTGACAGTTGATCCTAACCATGCTGTGGCAGGAAAGGCGCGTGAGCTACTTCAGGAAACTGCGGCATTAGCAAATTGATGTGAAGGTTAAGCATATTTTTTGATACCACATGAAACCGGACATTGATCCGGTTTCATGCTTTGTACACCATCAAAATTATTTGATGCAGATAGAGGTGTGCCTGTGGCTGACGAGATACGCGAGGGGTTGCTGCCGTGTAAATTACCGCTGCAAACACATGCTTGCATTTTCAGCCTTGCTACGGATAATGATGTATCTCCCGAAGTATTCAAGGAGTCATTAATTGTCCATGAGGCACTTGTTCACATTTGCGCAAGTACTGTATTGATGAAGAGGATCAAATGACGCTCTCCCGGAAAGAAAAAAGTAATCGTTTAGTGCGGTACCTTCCGTGGTTACTTGTGGTCATATTATTGGTGACTGCGGTCTGGTATTTCACTCGCCCGGATCCGATTAAAGTAGCGTTCGTAGCCGTTGAGCGAGGCACGGTCGAGGCCACGGTCAGCAATACCCGAGCAGGTACGGTCAAGGCTTGTCGACGCGCTAAATTATCTGCACCTGCAGGCGGTCAAATATCCAAGATGCGCGTGATAAAAGGCGAGAGAGTTGATCGTGATCAGATACTTCTCGAACTGTGGAACGATGATATGCAGGCGCAAAAACAACTGGCCGAGGATCAACTGACCACAGCGGTCAGCCAGTCAAAAGAAGCCTGTACGATAGCTGAAACAGCATTAAACGATGCAGAGCGCGCACAGCAATTGCGTGAGCAAGGCTTTGTTTCTCAGGAAGCACTGGAGCGTACCCTGTCTACCGCAACCGCTCGACAGGCATCCTGTGAATCCGCTCGCAGTGCTATCGCACAAAGCAAGTCTCGAATCGCCGTCGCACAGGCCAGCCTTGAACGGATGGTGTTACGAGCACCCTTTAGCGGTATCGTGGCTGACATCAGCGGAGAATTGGGCGAGTATGCTACACCATCGCCACCCGGTATTCTGACGCTCCCCGCAGTTGACCTGATTGATGACAGTTGCATGTTCGTCAGTGCACCTATAGATGAAGTTGACGCAGCTCACATTGAATTGGGGCAGCAAGCCCGCATCACGCTGGATGCGATCAAGGGTAAATCCTTCCCGGGCAAGGTCAAGCGTATCGCACCCTATGTTTTGGAGTTGGAAAAACAGGCACGCACTGTCGAAGTGGAGGTGGCATTTATTGAACCTCCTGCGGATGAAAATTTGTTGATTGGCTACAGTGCAGATGTCGAGATAGTGTATGACAGCCGTACCAATGTGCTGCGCATCCCCACTCAAACGTTGCTTGAAGGTAAGCATGTGTTGTTACTTAATGCGGACAGTGCTCTTGAAGAACGTACTGTGACGACCGGGCTTTCCAACTGGAATCAGTCCGAGGTCACCGAAGGCTTAAGTGAAGGTGACCAAATTGTCATGTCATTGGATCGGGAAGGCGTGGAGGCCGGGGCAAAGGTACAACCCGAAACACCCGATTCTGCACAATGATCCAGCCCGCAAAATGATTCAACTAGATAATGTCAGCCGCAGCTTCATCGTCGGCGATCAGACCGTCGCCGCATTGCGCGATATCAATCTTGATATTCCGGCGGGAGAATATGTTTCGAT
>Ga0209992_10000617_pt1 | contig 45989 bp, 30 predicted proteins | sample 2SBtaG_2_FD_182564 | JGI IMG/M metagenome (GOLD analysis project Ga0209992, IMG submission 182564) | Deep subsurface microbial communities from Kolumbo volcano to uncover new lineages of life (NeLLi) - 2SBTROV12_ACTIVE470 metaG (SPAdes)... | ecosystem: Environmental > Aquatic > Marine >... | reverse complement strand
GATCGGTATACTTTATGAAGACGCCCCGCGGACGGCGGGTGCGTGGTACGATGGCTCATGGGCGACGACCATCCGCCATCTGAGCTGCTTTGGTACGCCGTCGTGTTCAGCCGACGCTTCTGGCACGCCGGCGCCCACTACTTGCAAGCGCATGATCACCGCGTCGAAAACGGCCGACATGTGTTCTATCGGGACGACCGCCAGACCTGGGCCGCGCCCGAAGACCACGTCGCGGCGATTCACACGTTCCAGACCCGACCCGACGCTGTAGAATTCTTCAAGCGCAACGCGGACCGCCTCGTTCGCAACCCGGTCCCGCCGCGCGCGGCCAAGTCCAAGCCGTTATCGCCGGTTATCGAGGGATTCACGGCCCGTGTCAGCCGCCCCAATCGCGTCGGTCCGAAGTTGTCTAGCAGACTGCGGGGAAACGAGAAACTTGATTCAGATTGACCCAGTACAGTCTGCTCGACTTTGGGGTGAGTCGGAAAAACCACGCTTTTTCAGACGAGGGGGATTGACTGAATCCCCCTTGCAAGTAGACGGCACCTGCGGGGAAGCACTTTCCCCGCTGAATGCTAGCGATTGAGCCACTTTTCGAACGCCGCAAAACCGTACGGTCGGCCAAGGAAGTCCTTCACCAGGTCCGCCGCATCCTTGCTGCCGCCAGGGGCGAGGATCGTGTTGCGGTATTTCATCGCCGTGGTCTTGTCCAAGATGCCCGCCTTCTCAAACGCGCTGAACATGTCCTTGGCGATAACCAGCGACCACATGTACGTGTAGTAGATGGCCGAATAGCCGTAGAGGTGCCCAAACGAGTTCTGCATGTGCGTGCCGTCGACGAATGGATAGGGGCTGTAGCGGTTTTGCATCTCTGCGACGAGCTTGTCGTGGTCCAGCCCCTTGGGATCGCGGCGGTGGAAGTTGAGCGACACGCCGGCGTAAAACATCTGGTGGCGGACCCATAGCGCCTTTCCGAACTCTTTGGCTTTCTTGAGCTTCTGCACGAGTTCCCTGGGGATCCTCTCGCCCTTGTCGTTGGTCGCGAACGGCTTGAGGGTGTCGTAGTCGCTGGCCCACTCCTCGAAAATCTGCGACGGCGCTTCGACGAAATCCCACTCGGTGGCGACGCCGGAAAACCGCATGTACTTGCTCTGCCCGCCCAGCACGTGATGCATCAAGTGTCCGAACTCGTGGAAGAACGTCGTGACCTGTTTGTGCTCCATGAGGCCGTTGGAGGTGCGCGGGTTGGGGAAATTGCAGACGAGCACGCCGGCGGGAATCTGTACGCCCTTGAGGCCGTTGGTGAGCGTGAACTGCGCGGCATGTTTGTACTTGTTGTCGCGCGGATGCATGTCGAGGTAGATGCGCCCGAGCAGCTTTCCGTTCTCGTACACATCGTAGACGTCGACATCCTGGTGCCACGTTGCGACGTCCTTGCGCGCCTTGTAGTCGATACCGAATAGCCGTGAGGTCAGGTCGAGCAGGCCCTTCTTGACCTTGGAGTAGTGCAGGTACGGCCGGAGCTTTTGCGCATCAAACTTGAACATGCGCTTCTTGAGCCGGTTGAGCAGGTAGGTCTTCTGCCAGTCGCCGACCCGCTTGGCGCGCTTGAACTTCTTGTCGACCTTGCGCAGCTCCTTGAGCAGCAGGCCCACCTCCTTCTTGGCGCGCTTGTTCGCGATCTGGCGGATCTTCTCGATGAACGTGTGCGCCTTGACGTCAGTGCCGATCATCTTGTCGGCGGTCACGAACGCGGCCCAGTTGGCGTAGCCGAGCGTCGCCGCAACCTCGTGACGCAGCTCAAGCAGCTTCTGCAGGTTCGCGGTGTTCCCTTTGCCCCGCTGGCGGTAGACCTTGTAGAGCTTGGCGCGGGCGCTATCCGACTCGCTGTACGTCATGAACGGGATGTAGTCGGGATAGTCCGTGGTGATGGTGACTTTGCCGTCCTTGTCGGCCTTGTGCGCCTTGACCCAATCCGCCGGCAGACCCTTGAGCGCATCCGCGTCGACCTTGATGCTGCGCCGGTCCTGGATGATCGCCTTGCTAAACGCCTGCCCGGTCTTGACGATCTTGTCGTTGAGGTCTTTGAGCCGTTTGCGGACGGCCTCGCTCTTATCGACACCAGCGCGCTTGAAGTCCTCGAGCGTCTTGCGGACCAGCCGCTTCTCCAGCGCCCCTGCACCGTCAACCGAGACGTTGGAGAACGCTTCGAAAAGCTGCCGATCGAGCGTCAATTCGGTGCTCAGCGCGGCCACACGCTGCTCACATTTCTCGGCGGTCTTGCGCATCTGGGCGTCGGGATGGACCGATCGCCACAAGCTGGCTTCAGCTTCCGCATTTGTCAGCGCGGTGAGCAGCTTGTTGTGCTGCAGCAGCACGCCCTCTCGGACTTTGTCGGCGGGCTCGCGAAGCTGAGACGCGATAATCAGCGCTTTGCGCGCAGTGACCGCGGCCGCGAGGTTGCCGTCGCATCGTTTGGTAAGCTTGTCGGCGGCGGTTTCGGGCTTGGGCGGCTCTTTGGGGACGGCCTTGGACACCGGCGCGACACTCGGCGGTGCGGCTTTCTTCTTTTCGGCGCCACCGCAACCCGACAACACCGTCGAAAAGGCGAATACAGACACGACGACTGCAGACACGGCGACTGTAGACACAGCGGGTGTAGACCCGGCGACTGCAGACACAGCGACTGCAGACACGGTGACTGGGGCAAAGTCCGCGAAACCACGATCAGACATGACAACTCCCACGAAGATCGATCCGGTCGCGGGTTCTGCCACACCCGCCGCGCATTGGGAAGGCAGCCCGTGTATGATCGCCCGGTGATCGAACCGCCTCCCCGACGACGAAAACGTCCCACTATCCCCGCCTGGGTCGGCACCCGACAGCACATGCAATGGCTCGGCTGGATCGTCAAGGCGATCCTCGTGATGAACATCCTCGACGCGTTCATGACGCTGGTTTGGATCTACTCGGGCCGCGCCGTCGAGGCGAACCTCTTCATCCGCGACCTGGCGCACCATCACCCCGAGACCTTTGTGCTCGCAAAGCTGCTGATCGTCGCTTTCGGGTCGTTCCTGTTGTGGCGAACACGCAAGAGTCCTCTCGCGGTCATCGCCATTTTCGCCGCGTTTCTCGTGTACTATTTCCTGGTGATCTATCACCTGCGCGCGCTCAACTTGCGGCTGTTGCAGCGTTGGCTCACGTAACGAACCACCCGTTGAACCCGCGCCGTAAACACAGCCGCCCCCACCCACATCGCTTTGCGCTGCAGGGCGACATCCTCTTTGACAGCGGCAAATCCACGTTGAAGAAGGAAGCGGAGCCCGTGTTGCTCAAGCTCGCCGCGGTGCTCAAGGCGCTGCCTGGGCGGCTTTTCCAGGTCGCCGGACACACCGACAACACGGGAGTCGCCGACCAGAACTGGAGCCTGAGCGTCCAGCGCGCGCTGACCGTCGTGAGGTTCCTCATCAACAAGGGCGCGCTCGACGGCGAGTGGCTCAGCGCCGGTGGCTATGCGTCCTACCAACCCGTCGCGACCAATGATGAAAAGGACGGCCGCGCACAGAACCGGCGCGTCGAATTCCTGCTGGTGCCCAACCTCGAGCAGCTGCTGAAGATGTAGCCCGGCTTTCTCACCGCGCGAGGCGCCAGATGATGCCGTCGCCGTGGTCGATGACGAGCAGGCGACCGCGCGGGTCGGTGGCGAATCCGGCAATCGCGATGGGCCTCTTCGCGCGCGTCCTGGCCGACATCGGCTGCCCAAAGACGGCCGTCTTGGCTGTCGAACGACATGCGCCACGGGTTGCGCAGCCCCCAGGCCCAAATGCGCGCATCAAGCGGTGTCAGCCCGGCCGGGACATGTGAACGTGCGGGATTCCGGCTTCGTCGTAGATGTCGCTGTCGGCGACCCACCCAAGGCTTCCGTACCAGCCCCGCAGGTAGTTCTGCGCGCTCATGGCCCCGCGACGGTCACCGAGGACCTCGTGGACGTAGTGCATCAAGGCGGTGCCGACACCTGAACGTTGCAGGTCCCGGGCGACTGCGATGCGGCCGATCTTGACCGGATCCTCGGCCATGAAGAGCCGCGCGGTCGCCACCGTTCGGTCCTCGGCATCGAGCCCGATGATGTGCAAACACTGCGGATCGAGCCCATCGACCTCAGCTTCACAGGTGATCTTCTGGCCGACGACGAACACCTCGTTGCGCAGCCACAGCAGGTCGTGAAGCTCCATCAACGTGAGAGCTTCGAAAGCGCGGTGGACGAACCGATACGGGCCCGGCATCGAAACTCCTGAAACGGACCCCTAGTTGCAGGCCTTTTCCGCCTTGATGGCGACGCCGGCTTTGATGGCCAGGCACATGCCATTGTAGGTCTTGTTGTCGCAGCCGCAGACCTTGAAGTTGTCCGGCGGACACGTCGCCTGCTGCGGTGTGCACTGGCCGTCACCGGAACAAGCGCCCGGCTTGCCCATGCACGTCTGACCGGCCGCGCAGCTGCCGCTGACACCGATCTTGCAGGTCTTGCCGCCACCACCGGCGCAGCCCGGGATGTTCGGGTTGATCGGATTGGAGCACTTGCCCGCCGTGCACTTGTCCGCGGTGCAGTCTTTGCCGTCTTTGCAGTCGGCGTTGCTGTTGCACTGGCTCTGGCCACCGCACGGGTTCTTCGGGTCGTCCTTGTTGGTGCACAGGCCGTTTTCACACTTGTCGATGGTGCAGGCCTTCTTGTCGTCGCACTCGGCGTTGATGGTGCAGCCGTTCGCCGCGCCGCAACCCGGCCCCTGGATCTTGAAGTGGGAGCACGTGCCGCCCATGCAGCTGTCCACCGTGCACTTATCCTTGTCGTCGCAATCGCCGTCCTGGACGCACTTCTTGATGTTGCAGCCCGCTTTCTGCGTCCAGGTGCACTCCTTCTTGGTGGTGTTGCACTTGTCGACCGTGCACGCCTTCTTGTCGTCGCACATCTGGTCGTTGGTGCAGAACCACGCCTGCTGGCACTGGCCGCTCGACTTGACGTTTGCGCCGATCTTGGCCGCCATGCACGCGTTGGTGTGGGTCGTACCGTTGCAATCGCACACCTTGGCGAAGTCGTTGCCGCACGTCAGCGGACGCTTCACGCACACGCCGCTGCCCTGGCATGCGCCAGCCGTCGAAGCCTTGCAGTAGTCGGTCGCCGGGCACTCGCCGAACTTGCCGATTGTGCACGTCTTCGCGCCGCCGCAGGTCGCGTCCTTGTCGTGCTTGCAGATGTTGCTGGCGCACGAGTCCTTGGTGCATGGGTCCTTGTCGTCGCACTCGCTCGCCGTCTGGCACTTCTTGATGGTGCAATTCGGCTTCTTGAGGTTCACACATCGACCGTCGTTGCACTTGTCTTCGGTGCACGGGTCGGTGTCCGCGCAGTCCTTGTTCGCGCTGCACAGGGCAGCGAGGCACACCTTGATCTCCTGGTAGATGCACTTCTTATTGAAGCAGCTGCCGAACTGGCATTTCTTGGTCGGGTGCAGGCAGTCCTTGGACGTCGCGCAGGCGTCGGGTGCCTTGCCGGTGCCGCAGCCCGATTCCTTGGTGTTGGTGGTGTAGACGCACTTACCGCTGCTGTTGCAGTTGTCGATCGTGCAGATGTTCATGTCCATGCACGCCTCGTCGTTCGTGCAGCTCTTGGCGACGCACTGCGCGTTTTTCACGTCGATGGCGTGGTTGCACTTGCCGGCCGTGCACGAGTCGATTGTGCAGACCTTGCTGTCGTTGCAGTCGGTGTTGACCTTGCACTCGATCTTGCAGCCGGGAATCGACTGGTTGACGGCGTTCTTGCAGGTGCCGGCCGAACAGGTGTCTGTCGTGCACTTGTCCTGGTCGTCACACTCCGCGCTGGTCTGACACTTCTTGGCGGCGCAGCCCTGCTTTTTCGTGTCTTGGGTGTGGCTGCAAAGCCCGGCCTGGCACGCGTCCTTGGTGCAGCCGTCCTTGTCGTCGCATTGCGCGTCGGTCGTGCACGCCTTCTTGGGACACTCGCCCGACGACTTGACGTTGATACCCGTCTTCGCGGCGAGGCAAGCGTTGTCGTAGATCTTGTCGCCGCAAGCGCAGACCTTGGCGCTCTGCGGGGCACATACAGCCGGCTTCACGGTGCAAATTCCGCTTCCGGTGCATGCGCCGACTGTCGTGGCCTTGCAGAACATCTTCGTGCCGCATTCGCCCTTGCCGATGGTGCAAGCCTTGGTCGGCAGGCACTGCAGCGCGGTTGACTTGGTCCACGCGCACTTGCCGCTCGTGCAGGCTTCGACGGTGCACGCATCCTTGTCGTCGCAATCGATGGGCTTGGTGCACTTCTCATGTGGCACGCAGCCGGTCTTCACGGGGAACTTGCACTCGTTCTTCACACACTTGTTGTCGGTGCACATGTTCAGGTCGTTGCAGTCCTTGTCGGCGATGCACTTGTCGCTCACCTGGCATTTCGGATCTGTGGACGCCTTGTACGCGCACTTGTTGCTCGTGCACGCATCGATGGTGCAATCGTTGTTGTCGTTGCAGTCGGCGACCTTCTGACACGGCTTGCCGCCCTGACAGCTCGGATCGGCGCCGCCGGGGAAGTTGATGCACTTGCCCTTCTCGCACTTGTCGATGGTGCAGATGTTCTTGTCGTCGCAGTCCTTGACTGTCGTGCAGGGACCACCGCCGCCAGCGCTGCAGCCCGCAACTGTCTTGTCGAGGGTGTGCTTGCACGCCCCATTGACGCAGATGTCCTTGGTGCACTTCTCCGAATCGACGCACTCGACGTCCTTGGTGCATTTCTGGATCGCGCCGCACTTGCCGTCTTTCTTGACGTCCATGCCGGCCTGCTGCGCCAGGCAGCTGCTCGCGTATTCCTTGTGGTCACAGCCGCAAACGACCGAACCCGCCTTGCAGGTCTTCGGTTTGTCGACGCACTGACCGGCCCCGCCACAAGCGCCCTGGCAGAACTTGCCGGACGCACACGCCTTGGGGTCACCGACTTTGCAGCTCGCCTGGCACGACGGGTCCTTGCCGTCCTTGACGTGCTGGCATTTGCCGGCGTCGCACGTGTCCACCGTGCACTTGTCTTTGTCGTCGCAGTCGACGTTCTGCTTGCACGCCGAGCAGCCCGGCGCGTTGTTGTCGGGCTTGAACACACACTTTTTGCTCTCGCAGGTGTCCAAGGTGCACTTGTTGTTGTCGTTGCAATGGTTGTTGAACTGACATCCGCAACCCTGCGTTCCGAACAGCGGCTGGTTGGAGCAGAACCCCGCGGCGCACGTGTCCTTGGTGCACTTGTTGCTGTCATCGCACTCGGCGGCGGTCTTGCATTTCTTCTGTGCGCCACACTTGTCCGGGAGCTTGAAGTTGACGCATTTACCCGAATCGCACGTGTCGATGGTGCAGCTGTCGCTATCGTCGCACTGACCGGCCTGGGTGCAGGCTTTGCCGCTGCCACCGCACGTCGGGTCCTTCGCGTTGGGATCCTTCGGGTACTGGCACTCGCCCTTGGCGTCGCAGACATTGAGCGTGCAGACGTTCTTGTCGTCGCAATCCTTCGCAGTCTTGCAGCCAACCTTCGAGCAACCGGGCAGCTTGTCATTATTGACATTTGTACACTTGCCGTTTGTGCATTTGTCGATTGTGCAGCCTTCCTTGTCGTCGCACTCGGCGTCGGTCTTGCAGACCTTTCCGCAGCCTGGAATCGACGCGTCCGAGGAGTTTTTGCAGGTGCCAGTCGTGGCGTCGCAGACATCCTTGGTGCACTGCTTCTTATCGTCGCAGTCGGCGTGCTTGGTGCATTTCTGGGCGCCCTGACACTTCGGATCGGGCTTGAGCTTGTTGATGCAAACGCCCTTGCTCGAATCGCAGATGTCCTCGGTGCACGCGTTCTTGTCGTCGCACTCGGTGTGCTTCTTGCACTTGGGACCGCCGGCCTGGCCGATCTTGAACGTCGTCGCGGGCGCGAACTTGGAAAGCTTGCTCAGCCACGGTGAACCGTGAAGCGCAACCGCGCGGTCGTTCGCGCCCTGGCCGAGCGCGTCGGAGGTCTTGATGATGACAGCGACGCCAATGCTCGTCTCCGTGCCCTTCATGTTGCCCATGACCACGGTGTAAACGCCGCCGCCAACGTGGACGGCCTCTACGACGGGGCCTTCCTTCGTTGTCGCGACGAGCTTGCCCTTCTGCCAGGTTGGCTTGCTGTCCTTGAGCTGAATGTGCAGGTACACCTTGGCTTGCTTCGTCACCGGCTTGCCGGCCTTGTCGACCAGCTTGACGCTCAGCGTTCCCGCGCCGCCGACACCGGGCGTTGCGGTCAACGTCACAAATCGGAATTTTCCGGCGAGAACGCGCAGCAGGTACACCGCGTCGGCAACGTTGATGTCGCCGTTGCCATCCGCGTCCATGAACTTCTTCTGGAACGGCTGCAGGCTGCCCTTGTTGAGCTTGTCGGCGAGGTAGAAGAGCACGTAGCTCACGTCACCGACGGAGAACTCGCAGTCACCGTTGGCGTTGCCGATGAACGCGTCGGGCTTCTGGCCACCAGCGCACGGCGGATCAAGCAGGCCGGCGCCGGCCACGATGGCGCGGGTCTGGCCCGGCCCGAGGTTGGGACCGATCGGCTTCTGTGCGGTCGTGTTCTCGAGCAACTTCGTGATGGCGCCCGCGATGTTCGTGACGTTCTTGCCGCTCTTCTTGATGCCCTTGAAGTGCAGGCGCGCGACCTCGAGGTGGGCGCCCTTGGCGGTGCTGCCGGCCTTGGCCGCGCCGACGACCTGGACCTTGCCGGGCGGGTCGTTGACCGTGACGTCGAACTGTCCACCGGGCCAGCCGCTGCCGGATTCGCCCTTGACGGCCTGCAGGACGTCCTTGTCGTAGGTGACGGTAACGTCGATGGATCCGAGCGACTGCGAACCCGTGTTCACGCGCAGCGGCATGATGAAGCTCTGACCGGGCTTGACGTCGGGATGCGGCACGCCAGCCTTCTGGCCGAGGTCGATATCGCCAACGACGGGGACGAGGTTCGCGGCGGTCTTGACCGAGCCGACAACGCCCGAGGACACCGCCTTCGCGCTGAGCGTGACCGGCCGGTTGTGGTTGTCGAGCAGCGTCGCGAGGCCGGACTTGGCATTGATCGACACCTTCTTGGTCGCGTTACTTGAGAACGACAGCAGCCCGGGGACCTTCAGCGCGTCGAGCTGCGTACCATCGGCGAACGTCGCCCAGACCTTCGTCTGTGTCTTCGCCTGGCCCTTGAACCCGCTGAATGTCGGGACCGTCGAGACCTTCAGTGACTTGACGTTCACCGGCTTGTCTTCGGCCGTCAGCTTCAGAGGCTGCGACCCCGCGCCCGCAAAGTTTGCACGGATGTCGATGACGCCGGCCTTGAGAACCTTGACCACGGCCGCGTTGATGCCAAGCACGCTCTTGTCGACCGTCTTGGTGCCGGCTTTGTAGGTCGTGTAGGTCGTCGCTTTGCGGGTCGACACGTCGATGACGAACCCGTCGGTCAGGTGGCTGTCGAGGTCGAGCACCGCCTGCTGCCAGGTCGCGGTCTTTTCGAGCTTGTTGAGCTTGGTCTTCACCACGTTGGACGAGCCGCTGTAAGACGGCCACGGATGCGCTACGAAGCCGAACTTCTCGTGCTTGACCACGTTGACGACCGCGCTGGCGGAGATCTTCGGCGCGTGCTTGAACGTGACTTTGACGCTCGCTTTGCCGACGCCCTTGCCGGTCGGGACGATGGAGACACCGGTGATCTTGCCGGCCTTGTCCTTGGCGAGCTGGACAATGAAGAGGTCCTTGGGATCCATCGACTTGGCGTCCCAGACGACGCGCGGGTCGTTGGTGAACTGCTTCTTGGTGCCGTTGGCGTACTTGAGGATGATCACCGAGCCACTGAACGCCGCGACGCCAGCAACCGCGGCCGGGTCGGTCTTCTTCCACGCGATGCGGGGTTCGTTGACCGAAATCGTCGCGCCGGTCGGCGGCGGCAGCTTGACCTTGACGGCGCCCTTGCCGGTCGCGAGCGGCTTCTTGCAGACCGTCCATGTTCCCTCGACGTACATGCCTTCGCCGGTGCCGAGCGCCTTGATCCGCAGCGGCTTGTCCATCGTGTCGATGATGTTCTTGTCGAGCGTCTTGATGCCAAGGCCCATCGCTTCGGTGACCGGCTGACGATGGCCGTCCGCCGTCTTGACCCATGCCATCACTTTCGCCGTCGCGAATTCGGCGTGGAGCTTCTGCTGGAGCACGGCGTGGGCCGTAGCGGGCTTGTCGACTGCGAGCGCCGAAGCAGGCGCCGGGGCGACCGAAACACCGATGCCGTTGAGGGCGACCACGGTGAGACCGGTTGCCTTCGTCGGCGTCTTTGAGAGCGTGAACTTGGCGGTGGCCTTGAGCGTTCCGCCGTCGAGCATAATGTCAGCGCTGCCGGGCGCGTGGCCCACTACCCAGCCTTTGTCGACCGAGGCGACGGCCTTGCTGGACGACTTCAGCTTGGCCCAGTCGTTGACCCAGCCGGTCCACTTCGCGGCGCCGTCAGTGAACGTGGCGCTGACGTTCACGCGGGTGCGTACGGGCGCATGCTTTTTAGCGGTGCAATCGGCGAAGAACCCCTCGACCGGGGCGAGCGTCGAACGATCGAGCATGACCTTGGCAGCGGTCGGGGCCCAGACACGGAACGGAACGGACGCTTTGTGGTTGCCGAGCTTGAGCGACATGCTGAGCTTCTTGGCGCCCAGCTTCATCGACGCATTGAAGACGGCGTTGCAGGCCGCGTCCTTGGTCATCACCTTCGCGTTGCCGGACTGGCAGGTGGGCTTGGCGGCCTTGTCGGGCAGCGCGGCGCGAACTTCGAATGTCTTGATCGGCACGACGACGTCAGCGCCGGTCAGCGGGGCCGTATTCACAACCTCGGCCTTGGCGGCGAACGCGTAGATGCCGAGAATCGGGTTGGCCTGCACCACCACGAAGCCAGAGTTGCCGGTGCCGGTGCCGCTCTTGATGCCGACAGCCGTGCCCTTGTCGACCAGCTTGACGTTCTGAACGTTGAACATCGCGTTGATGGTGCCGGTGATGTTGCCCTTGGCGAGCGCAGCAGCCGCGGGGTTCACGCGGAAGGTGATGACGCCGACACGCACCTTGCCCGTGACCTGTGCGGGCTTGACCTTGCCCTCGCGCACGGCGACGAGAAGCACCTTGTCGGCCTTGACGTTCTTGGCGCCGGTGTACTTGCCATCGAGGTTCGCGGCGATCGCTTTGACGACCTTCGGATCGAACGAAATCGCGGCATCGAAAGACTCGAGGACCTCCGTACCGGTGTACGCCCAAAGCTCTGCGGTGAACGTCGTGCCCGCCAGGCGCGGACCGATCGGAATCGTGAGCTCCATGCCCTTGGCCGGTGGCGCGCTGTACTTGGGAATCGCGTGCACGCTGATTTTGCCGGCGATCGGCTGCAGTTTGCCGACGGTGACGGACGCTTGCGCATCGCCCGCAACGCCGACCTTGAACCACGAACTCGGAAGCTTCGTGGCGATGTTGCAGGTGCCGGTCGGGCCGACAAAGCAGCTCGCGGTCTGTTTGCTGGTCTTGTACGCCACGGTCAGGGTCGCCTTGGTGCCGCTCTCAACCTTCGCGTTGCCGCGGGCGTCACGCACCTGGACGACGACGCGGACGTCGCGGGCGTCGGCGTAGACGTGGCTGGTTCGGTAGATCGCTCGCACCCACGCCGCTGGCAGCGCGCGCGTCGTGAACCCGGCCGAACCGGAAATCCCGTTGGGTCCGCCCACATTGGCCCAGACGGTGCCGCTCGTTGCGGGCGGCTGGCTCGATAGCGCAAGCATCCCCTGGTTGAACTGGTTGGCGCCCTTGCCCTTGTTGACGGCGCCGGTCAGGCGGCCGGGGCTGCCCTTTGCGAGCGCAAAGGTGACCGGAGCCGCGCCCACGCACACGCCGCAGTCTTTGGTGCAGTTGCCGCATGTTTCGCCGGTTGTGCACTTGTTGTCGCCGCACGTCGCCGGGCACGTGTTCTTTCCAGCCTGGCACTTGCCGCCGCTACAGGTGTCGCCTGTCGTGCATTTTTCGCCGTCTTCGCACTTGGCGCCGTTCGCAGCGGCGACGTGCTGACATCCCTTGGCCGCGCTGCAGGTGTCGACCGTGCAGTCGTTGCCGTCGTTGCAATCGAGCGGCTTGCCCGCCACGCACTTGCCGCCCTTGCACACATCGCCCTGGGTGCACGCGGTGCCGTCTTCGCACTTGGTTCCGTCCGCTTTGCCCGAGCAGGCCGGGATCTTCATGCATTTGCCCGCGGTGCACGCCATGCCCTTGCCACACGACACCCCGTCCGTTGCCGGCTTGAACTTGCAGCCCTGGTTGGCGTCGCAGGAATCGACCGTGCACGGGTTGGTGTCCTTGCACGTGAGGCTCTCGCCAGCGGTGCATTTGCCGGTCTTGCACGTGGTCTTCAGGGTGCACTTGTTGGCGTCGTCGCAGCCCTTGGTCTCGTTGTCGTTCTTCGCGCCGCACTGACCGTTGGCGGGGTCGCAGAACTCGGTCGTGCAGACGCTACCGTCGTCGGTGCACTTCTTTTGCTTGCCGGAAGCGCAGTTGTTCTTGAAGCAGGTGTCGCCTTCGGTGCAGCCGTCGCCGTCGTCGCAGACCTCGCCGTCTTTCTTGCCCGCGCAACCGCTTGCGATGACGCACTTGCCGGTCAGACACTTCTTGCCCGAGCCGCAGCCCGTTCCGTCGGCGACGGCGGCGTTGCTGCAGGTGCCCGCTTTCGCGTCGCAAACGTCCTTGGTGCAGGCGTTGCCGTCGTCGCAGGGAGGCGACGCAACACAGAGCTTGTTCTTGCAGGTTTCGTCTTTGGTGCACGGGTTTCCGTCGTCGCACGCGCCGGTTTCGGCGGTGAAGACGCACGCGAACTGGGCGCCCTTCTTTTGGCAGAAGCCGGAGGTGCAGGAGTTGCCGTCCTGGCACGTCTTGTTGTCGATTTTGCCGTCGCAATCGTTGTCGATTCCGTCGCAGATCTCGGTGGGCGGGTTTGTCTTCACACACGGCACGTCTGCGCCACCGCCAGCGTCAGCTCCGCCGCCAACATCGGGCTTTGCTGCCGCGTCGGGTGTATCGGCGTCCGCCCCCGTGGTCGCCGCGTCTTTCGTGCCACTAGCGTCCTTCGTTCCGCCGCCCGCGTCCTTGGGCGTCGCGACGTCGTTTTCACCGCCGCCGGCGTCCTTGACCGTCGAGCCGGCGTCCTTGACCGTCGAGCCGGCGTCTTTGGCCGTCGACCCGGCGTCTTTGGCCGTCGACCCGGCGTCTTTGGCCGTATTGCCCGTGTCCTCGACCGCCGATCCGCTGTCTTTGGCGGTCGTGGTGTCGAGGCCGATATTGCTGTCGGCGACGCCGGTGTCGCCCTCGTTGACAGTCGAACCGTCGTCTTCGGGAGGTGGGTCGGCGCACGCGGCAGCGAACGCGATCAGTGCGATGTACAGCGCGCGGCGAACAGGGGCACGAAGGACGAAAGAGTGGAGCGCGAACATGGCGTATCCGTGATGCTGGGCTCGCGTGCGGACACACGCGTGCGATGGCGCTTTTCGAGGGGGAGTGTCAGGGTAGACTTTCCGGCGACCGAACACCACTTCTTTGCCCCGAAATCCGAGCTTCATGTAGGGCTTCGGACGTACGAACAGGGGGCCCTCGCCGCGACGTGACGGAGACGCTCGTGCAGATCCCAGCCTGGCTCGTCGCGATTGCCGCGATCCTCGGCAGTGTGTCCCTGGTGTGGGCCCTTGTCCGACTCTGGTACCGGCGACTTGCACGCACGCCGGCCTGGGACGATCCGCCGCCGCCGGAGCCTGCGACCGTGCGCGACGCCTTCGCCGCCACCTTGAGCGAAGAACACGGCCATCGCCGGCCTGGACCGCGGGCGCTTCGCGACGGGGAGCGCACGATCGCTCCGCTCGATCCGGACGTGGCCGTGCTTTGGTCGGCACGATTTGGGGATCGCGACCCGGTGTTTTTGTATGAGGAAGCGACCGACGCCGGCCTCATCGTGGCGGTCACCGGCTGGACCGACGCGCCCGACGTGGCTGACCTCGCGGCGCAGATCAGCGGCCGATTCGGGGTCGCAGCGCGATGCGTAGCCGGAAACGGCAATCTGTACGCGGCAGTCGCGAGCACATCTGCCATTTTCGATCGATTGTCCCTCGTCGCCGGGCTCACCTGGCTCAAGAGCGGCGCAAGCGGCGATGATGCGGGCAAGCGGGCCGCTCCCGCCGCCGTTTCGGTGTTCGTCGACGGCGTGGAGCTCGGCTGTCTGCCGCCCTTTGGTCGACTCGTGCACCGGGGCGAAGCGATCTGGGCCGTCACGACATGCGCGCTCAGCCACCGTTATCGAGCAGAGCCCCGGCTGACGTTTCAAGCCCGCGCTGTCGAAGTGCCCCGCACGAGCCTCGCGACAGCAACTTCGGAGCCACCTGCCGATCCCCTTGGCCCCGGCGTCCAGGTTCGCGTGCTGGGCGGTGACGTGGCCAAGGTCATCGCGCTGGCCTCGCGGCCAGCTGGATCGTAACGAGGCTTGCGCCGCGCCAACGGAATCTTACGTTGGGGTGGCTGTTGTCCCGGCAGCCCAGCTCGGTCGAGGATTGTCGCGACGCCGCGTCGCCTGATCCCGCCCAGGAACCGTCATGAAACTGCTTCGTCTCACGCGTCGCCGCAGCGCACTGCTGATCGCGCTGCTCGTCGGGTTTGCGATCTTGGTTGTGTCGGTGGTGAGCACGGGCGCGTTCGGCTCCAACCCCGAAGGCGCCCGCTTGGAGAAGATGATGAAATCAAGCCACTACGACGCCCAACGGGACCGCTTCCGCAACCGCAAGATCATCCCCAACAACGGCTTGAGCGACGACGCGACGTACAGCAAGTTGCTCAAGCAGTGGTTCTTCAGTCCCACCGTCCGGCGCCCCACTACGCCGCTCGCCGAGGTGCAGCCCGACTTCGAGTCGTTCGGCAAGATCGCCGGTGAGCTGAGCTACATCTGGTTTGGGCATTCGACATTCCTCGTTCGGATCGGCGGCAAAACGGTGCTCTTCGATCCGGTGTTCGGCTCGCACGCGTCGCCCGTGCCCGTGTTCGGCAAACGCTTTCAGCCCCCCGTGGTCGGCGTCGCCGCCCTGCCCCACATCGACTTCGTGGTGATCTCGCACGATCACTACGACCACCTCGATATGCCGAGCATTCGCGCGTTGAAGGGCCGCAAGGACCTGCGTTTTTTCGTGCCGCTCGGAGTCGGCGCGCACCTCGAAGGCTGGGGCGTCGCCAAGAGCCGCATCACCGAGCTGCAGTGGTGGGAGTCCGCCAAGGCGGGAGGCCTCGAGCTCACCTGCACGCCGTCGAAGCATTTCTCCGGCCGGAGCCTGACCGACCGAAACCGCACGCTGTGGGCGTCATGGGTCGTCGCGGGGCCAAAGGAGCGGCTCTATTTCTCCGGCGATTCGGGCTACGACGTGCACTTCAAGCAGATCGGTCGCCGCCACGGGCCATTCGATGTCGTGTTCCTCGAAAATGGCCAATACAACCCGATGTGGAAACACGTGCACATGTTGCCTGAACAGGGCGCGCAAGCTTTCGCGGACCTCGGCGGCGGCAAGATGATGCCGATGCACTGGGGCATGTTCGACCTGGCGCCGCACAACTGGTGGGACCCGATCGAATCGGCGCGCACCATCGCTTCACGGCGAGGCCACAACCTCCTCACGCCGCGCATCGGTGAGACGGTTCGAATCGGCGCGGAGCAAGCGTTCACGACGTGGTGGCGGGCATCGGTCCCGGCGGATCGTCGGTCATTTGCCCCGCTCGTGCCGGCGAATCGCTGATGGCGCCAAACCGAGAGAGACGGCCAGCTATCGCGGGATGACCTGCACGGAGATGGTCTCGATCACGACCGGCTCGTGCGGCATGTCTTCGTGGTCTCGCGGCACACTCCCGATCGCCTCGACGACCTCCATGCCGTGGAGCACCTGGCCGAATACCGTGTGGCGCATATCGAGGCCCAACCTGGGCGCCAGGGTGATGAAGAACTGTGCGCCGTTGGTGTCCGGGCCCGCGTTCGCCATCGAGAGCACACCGGGTTTGTCGTGTCGAAGGCGGCGGCTGAACTCGTCTGCGAAGACGTAGCCGGGGCCGCCCGAACCGTTGCCGCGGTTGCAGCCGCCCTGGATCATGAAGCCCGGAATGACGCGGTGAAAGGTCAAGCCGTCGTAGTACGGGACGCCATTCACCTCGTTATCATTGACGTCGTAGTAGCTGCACGTTCCCTCGGCGAGCGCGACGAAATTGGCGACCGTCCGCGGCGCTTCTTGCCCGTGAAGCTGGCACCAGATGACGCCGAAATTCGTTTCGATGCTGGCGCGGACGTCTTTGACCCCGCGAAGAGGGCTGATTCGGCGGACTTCGTGACGAGGCATGGCGGCTCCTGCGATGGGGTGTCGGGAGCGCTCATGCTGCACGGCGAACGCCGGTTCGTCAGCCCTTCGCGAGAACGGTCGGCGGGACCACAAAGAGCTCGGTTTCGGTCTGGGCGTCCTTTTGGCCCATCCAGCGCGAGACCATAAACCAGGTCAACGGCCCGACGCCCCCGGCGACAAACAGGACGACGCCGATGCCGCGCATCCAGGTCAGCGATTGGAAGACCGTGCCTTCGATGTAGGCGGCCGAACGAGCCGTCGCGTAGTCCTCGGTCATGACGGTCGCGAGTTGGTGGAGGCCGACCGGGAAGAGATCGAGCACCACCATCAGCATCAGGCCGATGTTCAGAGACCAGAACGCGCGTTTGAGGAGGCGACCGTTCCAAAGGCGGGGCGAGAGGTTCCAGCGCGCGCAAAAGAGCATCGAGGCGATCGCGAGGTTGCCGTACACGCCCATCAGCGCAGCGTGGCCGTGGTTCACGGTGAGATACGTGCCGTGCTGGTAGTAGTTGACGATCGGCAGGTTGATGATGAAGCCCATCACGCCGGCGCCGAAGAAGTTCCAGAAGTTGACGCCGACGAGGAACAAGAACGCGTCGCCGAGACCGAAAGTGAGCGCTTCACCGTCCATCCCGCGGGCCTTCGCATCGGCCTGGGCGCGAGCGATCGTGTGCTGGGGCAGGTGCCGGAACCGCCACGCCTCGACCGTGAGCAAGATGAGCGGCGCGACCTGGAGGCTGGAGAGGACGCCGCCGAGCGCGACGGTCTCGATGGACTTGGCGTTCCAGTAGAAGTTGTGCGCGATGCCGATGAGGCCGGAACCGAGAAAGAGAATCGCCGCCAGGTACACGACCCGCGACGCGACCGCGTGGCTGACAAAGCCCATCAGGTACAGGAAATAGGCGACGATGATCGTGGTGAAGAGCTCGAAGAAGGCCTCGACCCACATGTGAATCGTGCACCACCGCCAGAAGTCGGCGATGACGAAGTTGGTGTCGGGCTCGGCGACGAAGCTGGCGGAGAACATGAAGATCATTCCGCCGATGCTGTAGACCATCCAGTTGGGGAGCGACCACGATTGTTTTCGGCGGAGCACGGGCCAGACGCCGCGGCTGACGACCACGAGCCAGACCACGAACGAGGCGTACAGCACGATGTGGTAGAGCCGGCCGATCTGCATGAATTCCCAGCCCTGCAGGCCAAGCCAACGCGTCGTTTCCGGGTCGCCGAATGCGCCCGCGATACCGGCCGGAATGCCGAGCAGGGTTCCAGCGGCGACGACGGCGAGCATCACGAACAGGCCGTTGACCCAGGCGAGCTGACCGCGGGGTTCGGGCCGGCAGATGAGCGGCAGCACCCAGATGGTCGCGGCGAACCAGCAAACGGCGATCCAGAGAACGGACAGCTGGGAATGCCAGGCTCGGGTGACGGTCACCGGCAGCGTGGCGAACAGCTCACCGAGCGCGCCCGAGAGCCCCACGAAATCGGCGATCGCCAGCAATCCGGCGCCGACCTGGATGGCGAAGAGGATCGCTGCGACCGCAAAATACTTGTACGTCGCGCGTTGGGTTGCCGTGGGCTTGAAGGCGTCGACGTGTTTGTCCGTGGCCAGGGGCGGGAGCTTGGAGCGCTGTTGCTCGAGAACGGCCTCGCGATCGAGCTTGCCGTACGCATAGAACAGCCCGCCGATCGAGAAGATGACGAAGAGCACGCCGATGACGCTCCAGAGCACGATCGCACCGTGCGGCTGGTTGCCCGCGGATGGATCGTACGGCCAGTTGTGGGTGTAGGAATACTCATAGCCGGGCCGTTGGGCCGCGCACAGCCACGCGCCCCAGAAGAAGAACGCGGCAAGTTGCCGGGCGCGAACGGGGTCTGAGACGTAGTTCGCGGGCTTGAACGCTTCGCCACGCGCAGGTCCGGTGCCGGGGCCGAATTTATCGCGGTAGTACGCGGCGACATCGCGCCAAGCCACGACCTGGGCGGGAGTTAAGACGACGGCTCCAGCGGCCACGGACGACGATGCGGACGGCGTCGTCGACGCGTAATAAGCGGGATCGTGACGGTTTGTCTTGAGCTGCTGGCGGACGACTTCGGCGACCACGCCTTTGCGGACCTTCGGGTCGCGGACGCGGTCGACCCAATCGGCATCGACTGTGCGATTCATGGACCGGCTGGCAACCGCAAGCGCTTCGGCTGTGAAATCGGGGCCCCGCATGGCGCCGTCGCCGAGGAAGCTGCCGTATTCCATCAACCCGCGGGACAGAAACACCTGTTGTCCGGCGGTGATGTCGGTTCCGGCGATGATTGTCTCGCCCTTTTCGTCGACGAAATCGCAGATCGGGGGCGCGAACGTGTACGTCTTGTAGCCGATGTACCCGACGACGATGACGCTGACGACGAAGATGAAGAAGAAGACCTTCCACCAGCGGCGGCGTTTGTCGATCCAGTTGATGAAATCCATCGATTCCTCGTGCTTGGTGGGTCGGAACGTGTCCGCGACCTACCCGGGTTTGCCGTCGGCGCGGGGCAGCAGGAGCATCGGCGCGTGTTCGATCGCGAACAGCAACCAGCCGAGCGCCCACATCGCGCCGGACGTCGCCCACGCGGTCGCGGGACTGGAGACAGCCGGCGCGACGAGCCGCACGAGCGCGCTGCCGATGACCAGGATGTAGACCGCGGTGGTCAGATGGCTTGCAACGAGCGGGCGACCGGAATGGCCTCGCGAAGCGCGCGTTGCGATGGCCACCAACATGCCGCCGATAGCGCCAGCAGTGAGCGCGTGCAACGCGGTTTTCAATGGCCAGGGCGCACCGAGCATCGAACCGCCGACCAGCACCATCCCGACAGGAACGAACCACCAGGCGGCGTGTAAGACGGCGACGATCGGCCACTTGAAGGCCGCACGCGTACCCCAGCGCCGGGACCGCCACGCCATCGCGAGCCCCACGGCAACGACCGCGACCCCGGCGAAAGCACCGGGGACGAAAACGGCGAGGCCACCCGCGCCAGCAACCAGCGCAACGGCCCATTTATCGAGCCGCGGGTCTCGGACGACGCGTTGCCAGTCGCCGCCTGCACGCATGATGGCGTTGGACGTGAAGCCGGGCACCACGCGCCCGCCGATGAGCGCCACCAGCGTCACGATGACCCACGTTGCGCCGTGCAATCCGATGGTTGCGTACCCGAGGTGCCACACCACGTTGAAGGCGGCGAGCGCGAGCACCAGCGCGGCGACCTGGTAATTGCGGACGTTGCGCGACCTGTGCAGGCGCCGAAAGACGACGGCGGCCATCACGGGCAAGAAGGCGATGTCGAGAGCGGGCGCCACGCCTGACCACATCGCGACGCGGCCAGCGACCCAAAGAGCGAACAGTGCGAGCGCGGCGATGCCCTTGAAGTGGCTGCTGCGGGTCCAGTTCGGCACCGCTGCGCTGAGAAAGCCACCGATTCCGGCGGCCGCGAACCCGTAGAGCATCTCGTGGGCGTGCCAGGACGAATCCCATGCAGCGTAACCGTGCAGCGACAACAGCCACGCCACGATGGACAGCGCGCCGTAAACGCCGGTCGCCAGGAAGAACAGGCGATGACCGGACGCGAGCCAAGCGGCGCGCTTGGTCCGTTGACGACGAATGGATGCGGGAGCTGCGATATGAGCCATGAAATCCTCGGGTCGTGCCGGTAAGTAAGGCACGACCGATGGCTTTCAAAGGTCCGGGGCTGCAACGTGGAACCCACCGTCCGCAGCGTGAATTCGAACGTCAATTCTCTGAAACTTGGGACTTTTTAGTTCCTCATCGCGTATGCGGTGGGCGCCGACGAGACCCGATGGGCAGCGCCGCGCTTGAGACGATCTGCGAGTCGTTCGCCTGCGCGCAAGGCCATCGACATGATGGTGACCTGCGGGTTGACGCCAAGCGAGCTTGGCACCGCGCTGCCGTCGACGACGTACAAGTTCGACGTGCCGAACACGCGATGGTCCGGGTCGATCACGCCGTCAGCGGCGTCCCCAGCCACCCGGCACGTTCCCAACGGGTGGGCGCCCAGCAGCTTCCAGTCGCCTTTTCCGAGCGGCGCCGACGTCAACGCGCGGGCCTCGTCGACGGTCCGGACGATCGGTATAGGAGCCAGCCCGGTCATCACTTCTTTGGCGCCGCCTCGCAGCAGCATCTCCGCGAGAATGGCCGACCCCTTCAGCAACCTGTGATGGCTGCGGTCCGACAACGAATAGGTCACCAGCCGACGTCCGCCCGGCCCCCGTCGGACACGTCCGTTGCCCTCGTCGCGAATCATGAATCCAAACTGGACCACCTGGTTGTGGCGGTCCATCCAGCGCGTCAGCTCGTGACCGATTAACGGCATCGCCGTGACCAGGAACGGCGGCGGCAGGTACACGCCCTCGAAGACGATGCCCTCGCCGACGCCGTGCACGCCGTATCCCTGCGGGACTGCCTGCCAAGGGGCCGCTTGCTTGTCGGTCATGCCCATCATGCCCATGCCCGGGTGGACCGACAGGTTGCGGCCGAGCCACGGCGAACGAATCCCGCTGTCCGCCAGGAGCAACGGGCTCAACAACGTGCCGCAGCTGACCACGACCGCATCGGCGCGGATTCGAAGGGTCTTTTCCACGCCGAATCGATCGGGTCCACGCGCTTCGATGCCGACGGCGTGCCTTCCCCGCATCAAGACGCGACGCACAGGGAGGCCGCAAAAGACGCTGGCGCCAGCACGGATTGCGCGCGGCACCCAGGACACGTTGCTCGAACGTTTTGCGGCGGTAGGACAGCCGAAGATGCACGCGCCCTGCCCGTCGCAACCGGGCGCATTGCGAGGCAGCGGAGCATGGTCCAACCCCATCTCTCCGGCCCCGGCGGCGACAACTTCGGCCACCTGTCCGAGGTAACGCATGTCGTTGGGCGCTACGCCAAGCTCGCGTTCGACCTTGGCGAAATAGGGATCAAACTGCGCCGGATCGAAGTCGGACGGCAATCCGAAGTCCGTGCGCCACTGTTCGAGGACGCGATCGGGCGTCCGGAAGCACGTGCCGGAGTTGATGGCGGTGGTTCCGCCAACGAGTTTGCCCATCGGGATCGAAATCGGCGGGTTGCCGACCGTGAACGTCATGCCCGATTCGCGATACAGGCTGCTCATGCGCTCGGTGGGACCGCCCGAGAAGTCGCGGCGGGTGTGATACCGGCCCTCTTCGACCAGCGCGACGGCGACGCCGCGTTCGGCCAACGACGCTGCAACGGCTCCGCCACCCGCGCCGGTCCCGATCACGACGACTTCGGCTTCGATCGTCGTGTAGCCGGCGAGCTCCTCGGCGTTCGTGACCGCTTCGAGATACCGGGGTGGCGGTTCACTCACCCGATTGGTCATCGCGGGATAGGAGATGGCTTTGAGGTAGTCGGGCCGGCCAAAATGACCCGCGCGAATCGGCATGAGGGTGAAATCGACCAGGGCGCGCAGCACGGAGCCATCACCGGGACGCAACCAATCGCGCAGACATCGCGCGACGGCGCCCCGATCGGCCGCGGCCAACGGCTTTCCGGTCCGAGCCGCGACGGCAGCAGCCACCGAAGCCAGGGCAGCTCGCCAGCCCGCGAGCGCTTCGGGGGGAAACTGCGCCAGCTGACTGCACGCTCGCGCGATCGACTCATCGTCAACAGCGGGTACGTGAACCCCGGCGACGATCGCGGCATCACCCAGCGCCCGCATCCACGAGGCCTCGCGCGCTGTCACCACATCGGAACCATCGACGGCGTGCATTCGCAGCTTTCGCGTCGTCTCGCTCGGTTGAACCGACGCAATGAACGACACCAGGTCGTTGAGATCGAAGCGCATCGTGCCGCGCGCAACCACGCCGTCGGGGCCAACCAACTCGGTCGCCATCACCGTCATCGATGAGACGGGCGCGAGCCAATTGAGGTCTTTTCGCCCATTGAGCCGGTAGGAGCGTCCGTCGGTGCCGTCAAAGCGGATTTCGTAGGCGAGGTAGCGGCCGAGCAGCGGCGCGAACGTCAGAGTTCCCGCAACAGCGGCGCGGTCCGCCCAGGGCGCTGCGTTGACGATGCCGGTGAGGCGCGCTTCACCCTTGCCGAGCAACCACCTAAGCGATCCCGCCTCGACGCGAAGGTCGAAGTCCACCAAGTGATAGACGCCCGACGCGTCGCGAACATCGCCGCGCATGGTTTCGAAGAAGACGATGCCCATTTTCAGCTCCGGGAAATGGATCGGCGCCGGCCGGTCAGGCCGCGACCGGATAGCGGCGGTCGGCGACCCGGGTCAGGATTTCGAGAGCAGCGAGGTTTTCGGTGCGGCAGACGAAGCCATCTTCGCCGGTCGGATTGACGCGCAACTCGCAGCTCGACAGTTTGCTGTTGAGGCAATAGGCCATGGATTTGTCGGGGTTCTCGTAGCCGAGGCAGACCACCTCACCGGGGCGTGCGCGCATCTCGATCGACGCTTCACCGTCTCGCCCGCGCAGGCGAAGGCGCCAAGCCATGTCGCCCACGTGTGCATCCTGCGCCCATAAATCGACCAACCGGTCAAAACGCAGCTCGCGGTCGCCGCGGCGCACGACGAGCGCCGAAAGGTGTGGTGTGGTCCTGCCAGCGAGCTTGATCCGGCCGGAGAAACCTTCCGCGACACACACGGGCTGGCCAGCCGCATCGGCGAACGTGACGTGTCCCCATGCGTAGGCGAAAGCGTGTTCGCGCCCCCAGTTGTGGCCTTGCATCCCGAGCCAGCCGTCGAGCTCGATGGTCTCGTCGCTGATCACGAGCGTTCCGGCGACAAGCAAGACAGGCGCCGGCGTTACCAGCTTGTTGCGCGGAAAGAAGCCGTCGATCATCCGGCGTGTCGGGAACAGATGAAGCGGTTGGCCGAGCAGACCATCGGCAGGTCGCCAGGACAGATCCCACTTCAGCGTCGTGTCGTCGCCTGCGAGCTCTCCGGAGCATCCGCCCGCGCCGACAGACCGACCGGCCGATGCGACGCCGAAGTCGAAGCGACAGGCGCCGATCTCGACAGTTGGGTCACGGGTTCCAAATCGCGCGTCGACGAAATCGACGGTTGTCTTCAACGCGCGGGGGCGCTCGCCCTCTTTGAACACGGCGCACCAAGCCTCCGCGACAGCGGTCCCGTCGAGGCGGTGCAGAATCGTGGCCTTGAGCCAAACTGCGCGGCCGTCGGTCGGATGGTTCGCGCGGACAAACCAGCTCTCGTAATGCCCGTTCGGGGTAGGCTGGTAGCGTCGCGCATTGTCGTGAACAACCACAGCTAAAGCCTCTTGGTGTTGATGAGCTGACCCGCGAGATTCGCCAGCAGCTTGCCGGCGTGAATGACCCGCTCACGGGGCGCGGAGCGAGCGACGGTGAGCGCGAATTGGCGCATGGCTTCCCGCTGATAAGAGTCGTAGGGGAACCACCACGGGCGCTTGAAATTCAACCCGGCGGCGGCACGGTCCACGACGTGCGGCCGCGTGAACGCCAACAAGCCTTCGCGCCCGTGGCTGCTGCCGAAGCCGGATTCGCCGCGGCCGCCCCATGGAAGCGCTGGTCGGGCGTAAAGCGTCGCAGCGACGTCGTTGATTGCGACAGCACCCACGTCGAGTCGGGCCGCGATCCGGTCAGCAGCGTCGACGTCGCCCGAGATGATCGAAGCGGTCAGCCCGAACCGGGTGTCGTTGTGGAGCGATATCGCGTGGTCGTCGTCCCGAAACGTGGACACGGCGATAACCGGGCCGAACGTCTCTTCACGCCAAACCAGCGACTCGCGCAGACCGGGGCCACGGATTACTGTCGGCGCCAGCTTGTCGCGGCCGATGTAGCGCCCTCCACAAGCGATGGTCAGCCCCCGCTCGCGAGCGTCGGCGATGTGCCGATCGTATATTTGGCGCTGCCGAGCCGACGTGATCCGGCCGAGATCGGCGTCTTCGTCCAGCTCACCGATGCGATCGACAAGCCGGCTGATGACCCGGTCGGCGACCGATTCGTGGACGAGCAGGCGTTCGACCGACGCGCAAACCTGGCCACCGTTGAAGAGGCCACCCCAGGTCGCGGCCGCGGCAGCGAAATCAAGGTCTGCATCGTCGCGCACGATCATCGCGTCGATGCCGCCCAGCTCGAGGCACACAGGGATCGGATGACGCGCGGCGGCGGCCATGACCCGGCGTCCGGTGGCGACGGACCCTGTGAAGAAGACCTTGTCGGGGCGCGCGTCGATGAGCTCAGCGCCCACCTTTCCATCGCCCTGGACAATCTCGACCAGTCCGTCCGGCACACCAGCCAATGTGAGCAACTCGCCGATCGCCGCGCCGATACGAGGCGTCACCTCGCTGGGTTTGAGGACGACCGCATTGCCGGCAGCGAGGGCCGCGACGGTCTGCGTAAATGGGATGGCCAGCGGGACGTTCCAGGGCGCGATGATCAGCACAACGCCGAGCGGGCGCGGGGTCACCGTAGCGACGCGAAACGGCAGCCATGCGTCGATCTCAGTGCGACCAGCGAGGTGCCGTTCGCCGACGCGGCACAGGTGTTCGACGAACGCGATACACGCGCCGACTTCGTGCGAGATCGCCTCGACCTCTGGCTTGCCGTTTTCCTCGCGGACCAGCGCCGCGATGGGTTCCATCCGGTCGGCCAGGACAGCGCGAAGCCGATCGAGGATGGCAAGTCGATCGGACACAGACCGACGCGCCCACTCGGCCTGTCGGCTTCGAGTTCCGCGGTACAGGACCTCCGCCGACGTGCTGTCTCCGAGCAGCCAGGACGCTTCGGCCGGAGCAGCGTCGTTGTTGTCGGGCTCGGACACCACGGGGACTGCGGCGACGGCGGCACGCCTTGTTGTTGACGCGCTCGTTTCGGCGGTTGCTTCCCGCCGCGCGATACGACCGCTCGAGGAGCGCTTCTTCTTGGTTTTCTTTCGCGGCCGTCGGGCCTTGGTCTTCGTCGTTACGGCAGTCATCGCGCACCTCCGTGCAGCACTTTGGGATTGGCGGTGGCCCAGCGAACCAGCGTGGGCGCGTATTCGGTGAAGCGGGGACAACGGATCGAAGTCCGCGCCAGCAGCTCCGCGGCGTTGCCGACGTCCAGGTCCGGTCCCGATTCGATGTACGGCAGCAGCTGCGGCGGAATCCGCGTCGCACGGCGCATCGCCCCGAAGCGCGACAGACCTTTCACCGCAGCCATTGGCACCCGACCGCGCGGCGCGGTCCGACGCAGAGCCGCTGCCATGGCACCCAGCACCTCACCGGTCGTCGGCGGGGTGGGGTCAGCCAAGTGGAAGGTGCGCCCAACAGCGCGTGGATCACGACTCAGCGCCCCCATCGCCGCGACCACATAGTCGACCGGCACGACGTTGATGTGCGAGACACCCGAACCCATGTTCGGCACCGGTATCCATGCGGGAAGGCGGGTCAGCAGGGCGAGCACGTGGTAGGGGCCATCGACCTTCGCGATCTCTCCGGTGCGCGAATCTCCCACCACGATCGACGGCCGCAGGATGACGGTCGGGATCGAGCCCTGGCGCCGCACAACTTCCTGCTCGGCGCGAAACTTCGTCGCTTCGTAGTGATTGTTGAAGCGCTGGCCCCGATCGAGGTCCGCTTCACGCACGAGCCCTGTCTGCGCGCCAGCGACGTAGCACGTCGACACGTAATACAAGGCGTCGATGCCGACGAGCATCTCGCAGAAGTCCAAGACGTGCCGGGTGCCGTCGACGTTGACCTTCCACGCGAACGCCAAGGGTACCGCGAGGTCGTACACAGCGGCGAGATGCCAAACCCGCGTGACTTCACGCCGCAGGACGTCCATCGCGGAAGCGTCGATGCCCAAATCGGGCCGCACGATGTCGCCCACCACGATCTGCCAGCGGCCCTGCATCGCCGGAAACCGCTCGCAAAGCGCCTCACACTTCCGCTTGGCCGCGAACGCAAAGCGCTCCTCGACCAGGAAGAAGTAGCGTCCCCCGCCGGCGTCGTGCGCCCACAAGTTCTCGACCAACCGACCCGCAATGAATCCGGGAAAGCCGGTCAAGAACACCCCGCCGCTCGGCTCAGAACCGGGGGCAGGAGCTGCACTGCTCGTGTTGGTCATACCACTTTCTCCTCGTCGTTCTTCGTCGGACGACGCTTCGCAATCTCGACCGCACGTTGACCGAACGCGGCCAGCGCGCTGCTGGCTCCATCGCCGTCGCCTTTGCGGATCGCGTCCAATGCTGCGTGGTGATGGCATGTGTCGAAGCCGTCGTACAAATCTCCGAACACTGTTTGGTTCGCGTCGTACACCTTGCGGACTGCGGACACGATGAGCTCGAGGACCTGGTTGCCGGTCGCGTCGACAAGGCGCTCAAAGAAAGCCCAATCAGCGGCCTGGAGCGCGTCGCGGTCATCGCTCATGGCAGCCGCTGCATCGAGAGCATCGAGCAAAGCCTGGAGGTCGACGAGGTCCGCGTCCGTTGCCGTCGTCGCCGCGGTTCGGCCCGTCCAGGCGACAAGCATGACCCGCATCTCCAACAGGTCGACAAGCACCTTCGGTTCAACATTGCTACCGGTTCCGAGCAAGTAGGGGAGCAACGTCAACCCGGCCGACGCAATGGCGTCCCGCACGCGGGTCGCGCCGCCTTGTTTCACCTCGACAAACCCCTGCGCTTCCAGTCGCTGCAGAGCTTCACGGACGCTCGACCGGTTGACGCCGAGCCGCGCTGCAAGGTTGCGCTCCGAAGGCAGCGAGTCGCCGGACTGAAGGCTTCCGTCGATGATCGCGGCCCGGATTCGAGCGGCCACCTTCTCAACAAGCGTCGTGCGTACGATCGGTTCAAGATTCATCGTCACGGGCTTCTCCGTACATCCCATCCGCTGGCCGGGTGGTATGACCAATAATGCGTGCAGGACTATTCTGTCAACCGGAAAGATCGTTTGCGGCGATGACACGTCGAAGAATTCAGGCCCGGGAATGTCGTCCTGCCCCGAGCGGTTTGGCGCAAGGGGTCGGACGACAGGGCACGGAGACAGCGATGAAAGCGGCAACTGGCTCAGAGACAAATGGTTCAGAGACAAATGGTTCAGAGACAATGCGGCGCTCCACCGCACAGAAAGGCGCCTCGCACAACGTGGCCAGCGCGCCCGCGCCGTGGTTCAGCGGCGGCACGATGGCGTTCGTTGCGGTGACCACGTTTGCGATCGCGTCGATCGCGTTCATCGGCGTCGGCTTCGCGGGTGACGTGGACGTCGAAGAAGACATCGCGGAGCTCGCGGACGACGGGCCCATCGCGTCCGAAGACGAGGTCGCGCACACCTACGCGCCAACAGAGAGCGAAGACGAAAAGGCGCCATGCGGACCCGGCGAGTACGATGCGGATGTCGACTGTGGCTCAGAGAGCAGCGATCCGAAGCTCGTCATCGCGTTGCCAACCAACTTGCCCAAGCTGGCCGACCTCACGCCCAAAGCGCCCGCCAAACCAGCGTTGACCAACTACGAGCGGGCGCGTCGCTTCGCAGATCGGACAATTTCGATGTTCGAGGCAGCCACCAAGCGAGTCGAATCCGCCAAATCGTTGCAGCAGGCGCAGGCAGAGCTCAAACGGACCCAGCGCAGCGTCAACGAAGAGCAACGCAAGTGGAAGAAACTCGAAGCGAACCTGACGGAAGAGGAGAAGCATCGGCTTGAAACGTACGCGAAACGCCGCCTGGAAGGTCTCCCGGCCCGCGTGATCGCCGCGCTGCAGCGTCACCGTCGCCCGACGCCCAAACACCGATCGCCGCACCGAACCCGACTGCTGAATCCGTCCGTAGCGCCTCATCAAAACGCCGTGGATATCATCGAATAGCGCTGCTCTATCTATCCAGATGACCAGTATATATTTGGCTAGTCGATGGCGATTGGCACGAACTCTTCAACCCCATAGCGGCGCGCGTAGTCCTCGCTGATCCCGCCACAGCGCTTGAGCGCGGCACAATCTCGACAAGCGGGCGGGTAGACGGCCAAGGCCGCTTCGATGTGGCGGATCGGGAACACGTCGACGCCGTGGATATCTTCGAGATAGTGGGTCTCTCCAAACCCCGAACGGCTCAGGTTGGTCGCCTCTCCATCGCGCAGAATGCAGTTGGGGAACGACTCGAACAGCATCGTGATTCCGCGGCGACGGGCTTCTGCGCGGGCGGCTTCGACCTGAGGCATGACATCGCTGTACCGCAGGGCGATCGCGTGCCAATCCCCGCCCTTGCCGCCGGTGTAGGGGAACACGATCTTGAGCTGGGTTTCACTGCCGAACCGATCGCCGCAGTAGCCGACGTACGCGACAAGATCGGCGACATTCAGCTTGCAGACGACCGCGTTGAGCATCATTTCGCAGCCGCCGGCCACGAGGTGATCGATTCCCGTGACGGTTTGCAGGTGGCCGTGCTCGGAGTTGCCGGAGATTTCAGCGCTGATAGCGGGCAGATGGCTGTGCAGGCTCACGATCGCTCGCTCGAGGCCGGCGTCGAGGGCGCGCTCTGCAAACGCCGGATCAGAGAAACTGCGGCCGTGGGTGTTGATGTCCCAGGCGATCGACCGCTCCCCGAGGCGCTTCACGACGTCCCAGAAAGCGGGATGAATCGTCGGTTCACCGCCAGTGACCACGACGCGGCGAAATCCCAGCGCAGCCAGGTGGTCCACGCGGCGGAGCAGATCGGCGTCATCGATGCGGAACGCCTCGGGTCGCCCCGAGTTGCTGCACATCGGGCAGGCGTTGTTGCAAAGCTCGCCAAGACGGAACAGAGCCACGCTCGCGGAGGTCACTGGCAGCCGCTCACGGCGGCGCTTGCGCATCAGGCGGGTGGCGGGCACGGTCGTCATGCCGGCAGTTTCCCATATCGCCGCACCGGTCCCCAAATCTGCGGGACAACCGACGGGAATCATGTCTTTTGCGGCCACCGCCTGGGCGGCGAACGATGACCAAATCCAGCAAGGGTCGCGACAACCGCAACCGACGTAAGGGACAGCGTGGCGTGCCCAGAGCTGTCGAAAAACGGCGCGCTGGCAAACCGGTTGTCGAGCTCGACATGGGCGCGGCCCAACAGACATGGCTGCTCGATGTGCTGGCATGGATCAACGAATCCCGTGTCGCGCCAAGGATCGATACGCGAGGCCAACGCGCCGCCCTGCCCCCGGTGATTCTCCCCTCGAACGCCGGCTCGGATGTCGTGGCGTATGAGACTGCCGATGCGATCCGCCGGTTGAAGAGCCGTCACCGTGCTTTCTCCCAGATCGCTGGCCGCTACTCGCCGCTGGTGATCGGAGCCCGCGACGCCGGTGTCGGGCTGCGCATCGTGATCTACGATCTGCTCAACGACGAACCGGACGAAGGCCTCGACCGCATCTCGTCGCAGCTTGCGGACTACCTCGAGGGGACCGTCACGTTGCACGGCGCGGCGACCGCGCGGACCCAGGCGGCCGGATTCCAAGGTGAGATTCCCGAGTCGGTGCGTTCCCGCAACCCTGTGGCATGGGCGCTCGGCGGTTTCGCGGCGCCGGCACAAGACGATCACGACGAAGAAGACGAAGACGAAGAACATCACGTGGACAACTCGGAATGACGGACGCGGCGAGCTGGCGACAGCGCCGTGTGGCCGTGATTGGCTGTGGCGGACTCGGCGTCCCTGGTGCGTGGACGCTCGTTTGCGCGGGCGTCGAACGGCTGCGATTGATCGACACCGATGTTGTCGAGGTCAGCAACCTGCATCGCCAGGTCCTGTACAACGAAGATGACGCTGGAGCGATCAAGACCGAACGCCTGGCCGCGCAACTGAAGTCTCTCGCGGCCCGCCTCGGACAGAATCTTGAGGTGGAAACGCGCGAGGCGAGAATGACCGCTCGCGACGCTGAGATGTTGCTGCACGGCTGCGATGTGGCGTTCGAGGGCACAGACGACGCTGTGTCGAAGTTCGTCGTCAACGACTGGGCCATCGCCGATCGCGCCGGAGCGAATACACGCATCGCAGCCATCGGGGCAGCCATTGGGCGACGCGGCCAGTGGATGGTCGTGAAGCCTGGCGGTGCCTGCTATCGGTGCCTGTTCGAAGAAGCGCCGCCAGCCGACATGCTCGCGACGTGCCAAGTCGCCGGTGTGATTGGTCCAGTGGTAGGACAAGTTGGGGCGATGTGTGCTCGGTCACTCGTTTCTGCGCTGAAGTGCGAGGCTGATCCTGGCCAATCCGCGTTGATTCGACGCGTGGTCGGCGGGTTCAAGACTACAGCCGTTGACGTCGCTGAAGATTGTCGCTGCGCACGTGGATGGCGCGCATGTGGCTGAACACGGCCGACGATAGTTGATTTGTCTGCCGGCCTTGGCGATAAGGCGTTGCAGATGCCGACAAGGAGACAAAATGGCTGTTCGCGTTAAGATTCCGACCCCGCTGCGCAAGTTTACGGGCGGCGCTGACATCGTTGAGCTCGACGGCGCCAACGTGGGCGACGTTCTCAAGTCGCTCGATGCCGCGCATCCGGGTTTGATGGAGAAGATCTGCGACAAGAACGGCAAGGTCCGCCGCTTCATCAACGTATATGCGGGCGATGACGATATTCGCTTCCTCGACGGGCTCGAAACGTCCGTCGCCGACGGCGCCGAGATCAGCATCATCCCGGCGATCGCTGGCGGCTAGCGGGCCGCGTCAAGCACCACGGCGAACGCTGCAATGCGCACTCCTACCGAGCTCCTTGCTCGCTTCAATCGACAGCTACTGGTCGATGGCGTCGACCTGGCGCGTCAGGTCGATCTGCAAAAATGGGGCGTCGTGGCTGCTACCGACGGTTTCGCCGTCGCCGCCCTCATCGCCGACGCCTGTAGTCGCTACCTCGTGGGTGCGGGCGTGGGCCGCCTCTGCGCCAATTACGATGACGCCGCCACCATCGAGCTCGACAGCCAATTGCAGGTGGTCGAGGACGCTGCGCTGGTCGAGCCGCCAGTCGTACACCTCTATATCGCCGCACGCGCGTACGGGGCGAGCGCCGACGTCGTCGCCACCGAGGACGCCACGGGTTGGGCTGTCGGAAAGTCGCGAAACGCCCGTGTGAGCACCATCGCTTTTGACTTCGAGCGACGCGCCGACGCTGGTGACGCACCCTTTGTTGGCGCCGCGATCGCAGACCTGGTCCTCAGCGACCTCCTGGGCCTCGAGCCAATCCCGGCCATCGCCCGTTTCGAGATGCACGGCGCCGCCGAGCCGAAACTTCACACCGAAGCAGGTCGCCCGATGGTCGCAGCGAGCGTCAAATCCCAGGGCAATTCATCGCGGTCCAGACCAGGCAACAAGCGTCTGAACTTCTCCTTGGCCAACTTCGCGCGCTATCCGGCCGCATATCACGCGGTTGTCGCAGACTGCCTGGCCAACTATCCGAACGAGGCGTGCGGCTTCGTCGTCCGGACCGCCGAGGGCGGGTTCGAAGCCGTCGTCTGCCGCAACCTCCAAGATCGCTATCACGAGCTCGATCCAACGACGTACCGTCGAACGGCACGCACCGCATTCAAGCTCAACGAGATGAAGATCGCGCGGGCCATCGAAGCCGGCCAGGAGCTCGTCTGCATCTATCACAGCCATTGTGACGCCGGCGCGTACTTCAGCGACGAAGATGTGGCCTGCGCGGTGATGGACGGCGAACCGCTCTACCCCGGCGTGGAATACCTCGTGGTCAGCGTGTTCGGCGGCAGTCTGCGCGGCGCAGAGTTGTACACATTCGACCCAAACAGCGGCGGCTTCAAACCGGCTGACGACGTCGTGAAGGAGCGCGCGGACCGGACCATCAAGCGCCTGAAGAAGACCTACAGCGAGGCGGTCCGAAAGAAATCCAGCGGCGCATGGACGTGGGATCTTGGCAGCGGAACGATGCGCTTTGACGCGGCGTGGAAAGCGCAGCTCGGCTACACCGACGAGGAAATCCGCGACGACCCACAGTCCTGGTTCGATCGCCTCTTCAAGGCGGACTCCACCCGGGTTCGAGAGGGCCTGCGGGCGCTCATCAAGGGCGACGCGCCGCTGTTCCAGGAAGAGCTCCGCGTGCAACACCGCGATGGCAGCTATCTCTGGGTACGCGTGACGGCAGCTGTGGAGCATCGTCCCAATGGCGACGCGCTCGTGACCGGCACCCAAGAAGACATCACGGCGGTCAAGCTCGCCGAGCTTCGCATGAGCTATGTCGAACAACACGACCGGCTGACCGGGCTGCTCAACGTCGACCCATTCGTCGTCCAGTTGCACGAGCGAATGCAAAACCAATCGCCCGGCGCGCTCGTGATTTGCGACCTCGAGGACTTTGCGGATGTGAACCGTCGATTCGAGCGGCTAACCGGTGACGACACCCTGATTTCAGTCGCCGGACTGCTCGAAGATCAGCTCGATCGCGACGCCTTGATCGGCCGACTGACCGGCGACGACTTTGCGTTCGTGGTTTCGCTGGACCAGGCCGAAGCGATCGCCAAAGCCGAGTCGATCCGCGATGAGCTGCTCGCGGAGACGTTTGTCGCCCGAAATGGTGAGACGTACGGCGTCAATCCAAAGCTAGCCGTCGGCATCCCGCCTGCCGATTGTCGACACGGCCGCGAATGGTTGGACCACGTGTTCCTGGCGCTGCGCGGCGATGCGCGCGATGGCGTGGTCGTCGTTCGCGCGACCGAAGAAGACAGCTAATAGAGCGATTCGCCTAGAACCAGTCCTCTTCGACGTCCATCAGCTTGAGGTCGCCTTTTTCCACGATCTTGCGCGCGAGCGTGACGTTGGGCAGCACCTCGGAGCAGAAGAAGCGAGCGCTGGCGATCTTGCCGTTGTAGTAGTCGCGATCTGCGGACGACGCGCCTTCGAGTTTGTCGAGCGCGACCGTCGCGTGCGCCAAGAGCAGCCAAGCGACGACCGTGTCGGCCAGGGCCAAAAGGATGCGGTTTCCGTGCAGACCGGCGTGGTAGATCGACTCGCCGAGTTTGCCCTGCATGGTCATCATAATCGCCTGGAAGTCGCCAAGGGCACGCCCGAGAGCGAGTCGTTCAGCAGCGAGTGCGTCACCGCCTTTATCGCCCTGAGCGAGCGCCGTCGCATCACCGAGCAGGGACATCAAGGTCTGGCCGCCGTCGCGCAGGATCTTGCGGAACAGCAGGTCGAGCGACTGGATGTGCGTCGTGCCTTCGTACAGGGCGTCGATACGTTGGTCGCGGAGGTATTGCTCCGCCGGGAAATCCATGCAGAAGCCGGATCCACCGAACACCTGCAGCGCCGTCGACATCATCTCGAAGCCGCGATCCGAGCAGTAGCCCTTCACGAGGGGCAGCAGCAGGTCGTTGGTCTTGTGCAGAGGGAGCGCTTCGGGGTTTTCGTAACCGCCGGCCAGCAGCACCTTGTCCTGGACGCTCGCCGTAAACAGGCAGAGCGCACGCATGCCTTCGGCGTGGGCCTTGAGCAGCATCAACATGCGCCGCACGTCGGGGTGTTCGATGATGCGCACGCGCGGGCTGGTCTTGTCGGCGGCGTTCTTGAGATCGGGGCCCTGGACGCGCTCTTTGGCGTAGGCCAGCGCGTTGAGGTAGGCGGTAGAGACCGTCGCCATGCTCTTGAAACCGACCGCCATCCGGGCGTACTCGATAACCATGAACATCTGCCGAATGCCCTGGTGCTTGTCACCGACGAGCAGTCCGCGGCACGGGCCCTTGTCGCCCATCGTCATCTCACACGTCGCCGACGCCTTGATGCCGAGCTTCTTTTCGACGTTGCTGGCGTAGATGCCGTTGCGCTCAGCCGGCTTGCCGTTTTCGTCCGGCCAGAACTTGGGGACGATGAACATCGACAGCCCCTTGGTTCCGGGAGGGCCGCCTTCGCGCCGCGCCAGCACGAGATGGACGATGTTCTCGGGGAAGTCGTAGTCGCCGTTGGTGATGAAACGCTTGGTGCCTTCGAGCTCCCAGATGTCGCCTTCGATGTGCCGGGCGCGCGCCTTGCCTGCGCCGACGTCACTGCCGGCGTCGGGCTCGGTCAGCATCATCGTGCCGCCCCAGTTGTTCTCGAGCGCGTGCGTTGTGAACCACTTCTTCTGTGACTCGGTGGCGACGCGATCGATGACGCGCGCGATGGTCGTTCCGAGCAGGTAGAAGACCGCGTTGCCGTTGCCGCCGGCGAGCAGCTCGAACCCGGCCCACGCGATGGTCGGAGTGGCGCCAACACCGCCCATATGCTCGGGCACCTCAAGGAATTGCCAGCCGCCTTCGTAGTACGCGCCGAGGGATTTGTTCAGGGACGGCGGCAGCGTCACGTTGCCATCCTCGTCGAGCTTGAGGCCGACCCGATCCGAGTCCATGTAGCTCGCGGCCCAGGGTCCCACGGCGAGTTTTTCGAGCTCCTCGAGCGCGCCGTCCATCGACTCGACGTCGACGCCAGCGAACGGCCCCTTGCCCAGGGCGCTGTCCTGGATGCGGAGGTACTCAAACAAGTTGAAGCGGATATCGCGGAGGTTGCTCTTGTAGTGGTCGACGATCATCGCTGCTCCTTTTCTTGCTTCGTGTGCTTGTTGCCAATCGCGCGTCATGACGCATCGCGTCAGGGGTCGCAGTCTAACGATTGCGTGCATTTCGGCAAGGGGCAACCTGCAACCGGTGCAGGTGACGTGGATTGCCTATCTTGGTAGCGTCTCGCGCAGTGGAGAGAGCCTATGTCCGACACCTCAACCGCCTCGGCGTCCGCCGCCGGAACCATGATTCCCGCCCCCAACCACGACGTCATCAACCAAGCGCGCCCGCTGGTCGACTTCAACCCGTATGACGGCGACAACGCCTTGCGCGACGCGATCGTGCGAGAGAACGCCGCGTGGGCCGAAGACGAGCTGAGTTCGCTTGGCGCGCACGTCGGAACGGAACGCTTCATCGAGCTGGGCGAGCTCGCCAACGTCCATCAGCCAAAGCTGCACGCGTTTGACCGCTACGGGCATCGCATCAATGAAGTGCGCTTTCATCCGGCGTACCACGAGCTCATGGCGACATCGATCCGCCATGGGCTGCACAGCCAGCCCTGGACAGACGACCGGCCCGGTTCATGGGTCGCCCGGCTCGCCAAATGCTACCTGGTGACGCAGGTCGAGCAAGGGCATGGGTGCCCGATCACGATGACTTTCGCCTCGATTCCGGCGCTGCGTTGGCAGCCGGAATTGCACGACCAATGGTTCGGCAAGATCACGTCCCGCGAATACGACCCCCGCAACGTGCCCGCCGACCAGAAGTCCGGCGTCACGGTCGGCATGTTCATGACCGAGAAACAGGGCGGCAGCGACGTGCGGGCGAACACGACCCGGGCGATCCGCGATGGAGACGGTTGGCGCCTGGTGGGGCACAAGTGGTTCTGCTCGGCGCCGATGTGCGACGTCTTCCTGACGCTGGCGCACACCGACAAGGGCCTTTCGTGCTTCCTGTTACCGCGCTGGCAACCCGACGGCACGCGCAACCGGTTCGCCATTCAGCGGCTCAAGGACAAGCTCGGCAACAAATCGAACGCGTCCAGCGAGATCGAATACAACGGCGCCTGGGCACAGCTTGTCGGCGAAGAAGGCCGGGGTGTGCGCACGATCATCGAAATGGTCGCCCACACGCGCCTCGACTGCGTGATGGGATCGGCGGCCGTGATGCGGGCCGCGGTCGCCCAGGCGTACTGGCACGCGGCGCACCGCAAGGCGTTTGGCAAGCGGCTCATCGAACAGCCGCTGATGCGCAACCTGCTGGCCGACCTCGCGCTGGAGGTTGAGGCATCCCTGGCCATCGCCCTGCGCCTGGGACGGGCCTACGACGAAGGGAAGAACGACGAGCACTCGGCCGCCCTTGCGCGAATCGCCACACCCGCCAGCAAGTACCACGTGTGCAAACGCGCGACGAACCTCGTCTACGAAGCGCTCGAGGTGCATGGCGGCAACGGTTTTGTGGAGGAGGCACCTATGGCGCGGCTCTTCCGCGAGGCGCCTCTGAACTCCGTTTGGGAGGGCAGTGGCAACGTGATGTGCCTCGATGTGCTGCGCGCGATGATGCGCGAGCCGGCAGCGGTGGAGGCGCTCGGTGTCGAAATGAATCGAACGATCGGTTCAGACAAAAGGTACGACAACTTCGTCACGAAGCTGTTCGCCGACCTGCGCGACGGGTCCAACATGGAGATGCGTGCCCGAGACCTGGTCGAGCGGATCGCCGTAGCGCTCCAGGCTTCGGTGCTGATGCAGGGCTCGTCTGAAGCGGTCGCCGATCTGTTCATCGCGAGCCGACTCGACGGCAATCATGGGCGCCACTACGGCACCCTGCCCGTCTCGAGCGGGATCGATGAAATCGTGGAGCGCGCCATGCCCGCCGCGGTGGCAGCGAGCTGAGAGCAGATCATGAGAATCGCCGTCAGCGCGGATATGCGCACTTCGTTGGTCGCTCACGTGCTGGACCAGCTAGCCAAGCGCAACCATGAAGCCGTCTTTTTCGGGCCCGACGAGCCCGGGGGCGAGACCGATTGGCCTGTGGTCACCGAGCAAGCTGCGCGCGCTGTCGCGAACGGTGACGCAGAAGAGGCGATCGTCATCTGCTGGACGGGGACCGGGGCGAGCATTTGCGCCAACAAGGTGGTCGGAGTCAGGGCCGCGCTGTGCGCCGACGCCGAGACAGCGCGCGGCGCTCGCAGGTGGAACCACGCCAACGCGTTGGCGCTGTCGATTCGCAAGACAACCAAGGCGCTGGCGACCGAGATTCTCGACGCTTGGTTCGATGAGCCGTTCACGACCGACGCGTGGAACGAGGCGCAAATCGCGTATGTGAACGCGATGGAGTCAGTGACGCGCGACCCATAGAGGTGTCGCTACTTGTTGACGGGCACCACGCGGATGTTGTCGACGAAGAGGCCCTTGCCCTTGTTGCCCAGCGACGAGCCGTACAGGCGCAGCTGCAGCGTCCACTTCTGGCCCTTGACCTTGGTCAGCGGCACCGTCACGTCCTTGTAGAGCTTCTTGCCGAGCGCGCAGGTGGTCGAACCGCACATGAACGGTTTCATCGTCCCGTAGTGCAAGTTCGTGCCGAAGCCACCACCAGTCTTCCGGATCCAGTAGTAAGGGTAATCCGACGCGTCCAGGTCGGTGTAGATGTCCATGAGCAGCGCGGCGTTCACCGGGATGTTGGTGGTGTCGATCGGCGGCGACTGGACGAATACAGCGTTGGTCGTGCGGCAGTACGTGCTGGTCCACGGGTGGCAGTAGTCGGTGCCGTCGTTGAGGTTGAGCGTGCAACCGTAGTCCTTGAGCTCGGGCACGACGGGGGTTTGGTCGACGTTCCACTTGACCGAGTACTGGGTGTTGGCCTTCGTCCATCCCTTGGGCCATGCCCCGCACGTGAAGTTCTGGCTCCAGATCGGCTTGGTGCACGCCGGACCACCCTTGCAGTCGCTGTCGTCGCAATCGACCTTGTCGTCGGCGTCGTTGTCCTTGCCGTCGGTGCAGATCTCCTGGCATTCCTTGGCGTCCTTGCACTCGGTGTCCTTGCAGTCGATCGCCCCGTCGCCGTCGTTGTCCTTGCCGTCGGTGCAGATTTCGGGCGTCTCCTGAAGCTTGCTCAGGCGGAAGTTGTCCATGAAGAATCCGGCGCCCTTATTGCCGAGCGTGTTGGCATAGAAGATGACGCGCAGGCGAATCTTGCCGCCGGCAGCCTTGTCGCTGATGAAGCCGTAGTCCTTGACCGGCACGTTTAGCTTGCTCTTTGGCACCTGGTGGAAGCCGAGGTACTGGCCAAACGTCGTACCATTTTCGCGGTAGAGGTAGATGGTCACCCGGTCGGTCGCAGAGTCGATGTCCATGTAGTAGTCGAAGCTGATCCGGACCTTGCCCTTGATCTTCTCGGCCGACATCCAGGGCGTCCACATCGTCGTGTTCACGGTGCGGCATCCGTTGCCCCAGCTGTGGCAGTAGTCCTTGCCGTTGTTCGCGTTGACGGTGCAGCCCCAGTCCTTGATGGCCGCGACCTTGGGCGTCTCATCGATGCCCCACTTCACGTTGGACTGGGAGTTGTTGAATGTCCATCCGGCGGTCTTGCCGCACTCGACGTTCACCTTCGCCGTGGTGCAATCATCCTTGGCTGGCACGCATTGGCCGGCCTTGCACGCGTCGCCGGTGGTGCACTTCTTGCCGTCCTCACACTTCGTGCCGTCCTTGCCCGCCGCGAATGTGCACGTGCCGGTCTTGGGATCGCAGGAATCGTTGGTGCATGTCTGGCCGTCGTCGCACGCCTTGCCGGTGCCGGGTTTGCAGGCGCCGTTCTTGCAGAAGTCGCCGGTCGTGCATTTGCCCACGTCACAGGTCGCCCCGTTGTTGGCTGAGAAGCCGCACTTGCCGGTGGTCGGGTTGCACATGTCCTTGGTGCAGGTGTTGCCGTCGTCGCACACGGTGACCTTGCCGCCGGCGCACTTGCCGTCCTTTTGACAGGTCGTGTTCGCGGTGCACTTGCTGTTGTCGTCGCACGGCGTGGGCTTGTCACCGGTCGCCGATGTGTGACGGCACTTGCCGGACTTGGGATCGCAGCTGTCCTTGGTGCAGATGTTCTTGTCATCGCAGTCCTTGGGCGCCGCGCCGCCGCACTTACCGGCCTTGCAGACGCCGTCGCCGGTGCACGGGTTGGCGTCGTCGCACTTGCCGTCCTTGCCCGCCCATGCGCACGCGCCGGTCTTGGCGTTGCACACATCGAGCGTGCAGACCTTCCCGTCGTCGCACTTGTCGTTCGTGCCGCCGCCGCAGACGCCTTTGACGCAGGTCTCACCGGTGGTGCAGGGGTTTGCATCGCTGCAGGCGCCGTCGAAAGCCGTGTTGGTGCAGCCCTTCTTCGCGTCGCACGAGGCCTTGGTGCACTTGTTGCCGTCGCCACAAGCCTTCTCGGGGTCGACCTTCTTGCCGGCTTTGCACGAACCATTGGCGCAGGCATCGCCGGCTGTGCATTTGTTCCCGTCGTCGCAGGCTCCCGCGGCTGCGGACCAACTGCAGCCGAGCTTCGGATCGCAAGCGTCCTTGGTGCATGGGTTGCCGTCATCGCAGTCGACCTTGGCGCCAGGCGCGCACTTACCGGCCTTGCAGGTGGACGCATCGAGGCACTTGGTCCCGTCGCCACACTTTGTCCCGTCCTTGACCGCGGCGTACTTGCAACCGCCGTTGGCGTCGCTACCGGATGCGCCACCCGCCGCGCAGGTGTCCACGGTGCACGGGTTGTTGTCGTCGCAGCCCTTGCCGGACCCGAGCTTGCACGTGCCGGCCGCGCACTTGCCCTTGAGGCATTTGTTGTCATCGGAGCAGGGCGCACCGTCGGCGTTCGTCGCTAGGCAGCCCTGTTTCGGGTCGCAGCTGTCCTTGGTGCAGGCTTTGCCATCGTCACAGAGTTGGGGCTTGCCGGGAGCACATTTGCCGGCTTTGCAGACGTCACCTGTTGTGCACTTGTTGCCGTCATCGCACTTGGCTGTGGCCGGCTTGTTGACGCACTTGCCGGTGTCTTTATCGCAGCTGTCGACCGTGCAGTGGTTCTTGTCGTCGCAGCCCTTCTTCGCGGTCGCCTGGCATTTTCCGTTCTTGCACGCGTCGCCGATGGTGCAGCCGTCGCCGTCGTCGCATTTATCCGTGCTGGCGAGGAACACACAATTGCCGGTCGCGGCGTCGCACTTGTCCTTGGTGCATTTGTTGCTGTCGTCGCACGTCGTGTGTTTGCCGCCATCACACTTGCCGGCCTTGCAGATGCCGCCGGTGAAGCACTTGTTCTTCGCGCCGCACTTGGTGCCATCTTTCGCTTTGCCCGCCTGGCAGCCGACCTTCTTATCGCAGCCATTCACGGTGCAGGGGTTGCCATCGTCGCAGTCGAGCTTCGCGCCGCTGGTGCATGAGCCAGCCTTGCAGGTGTCTTTGCCGGTGCACGCGTCGCCGTCACTACAGGTCGCGCCGTCCTTGAGCGGCATGATCTTGCACTGCCCAGCCAGGCAAACCGCGGTGTTGCACTGGCTGATCTTGACCAGCTTCAGACAGTCCAGGTTCACCTTGCACATCGGCTTGGGTCCCGCATCCACGGCGCCGCCGGCGTCCGGTGTGCCGGTGGCTGTATCGCCGCTCGTCGAACCGCTGTCCGCCTCGGTGGAGCCGGAGTCAGCCGTCTGACCCGCGTCGGGGGTCGTGCCAGCATCCGGCGTCGACGAACCGGTATCCGCGGTCCCGCCAGCGTCGGGCGTAACCGAGCCGGTGTCGGGATCGCCGCTGCCAACGTCCGGAGTCGCGGTCCCTGTGTCGGGGTCCGTTGCGCCAGCGTCCGGCGTGACCGTGCCGGCGTCTGGTGTCGAAGTACCCGTGTCGGGCGTCGTTGTTCCCGCATCGGGCGTCGTTGTTCCCGTATCAGGTTGGGCTGAACCGGTGTCAGGCGCCGCTGTGCCCGCGTCTGGGGTGGTCGAACCCGTATCGGGATCCGTCGCACCGGCATCCTTGGGCCCTGTGCTCGTGTCGTCACCGACGTTGCCCGTATCGACCTGGCCGCTGTCTCCGGCTGAATCCTCATCGGCCGAAGGCGGACCTTCCAACGTCTGGTCTTGGCCGCACGCCGCGGTCAACGACAGCAGGGCGAATGTGAAGCCAAGCGCGACCAGGCGGCCGCCAGCTATCTGGCTCTTCGTGGTGTGCACAAGCATCGTGGCTCCCGTTTCGGGCTCGCGGATACAGATTTCCTTTTGCCGCGCGCACGGCAGGCAGCATCCGGGCGACACAGGGCTCGGTCAAATTAGGTTGTGTGTCGAATTATGCGACGGTGGCTCGTGGCCCAATCGCGCGCTTTTTCAACGGGCGGACAATGTCGATTAACCGGCATCTTTCCATGTTGTTAGAAGCACTGGTATGATGGCATGATCATATTATCACTTGACCGAACAAGCGAGCAAGATCGCGGTTGGTCGCGGTGGCGCCAGCCGTCGTCAAATAGAAAAAACTGAACGGTGTTTGAATTTAGATGGCGTGTGCGTCTGGCCGAACCAAAGGGTCAAGCGTCCACTTCGCGAAACATGCGGATCAACTCGGTCTGCGAGTACCCGAGTGCGACCGCCATCTCTTTGACGCCGCCGTGCACTGCGAGCAGGTGGCAGAGCTGGACCGCGGTGTAGGACGGGCGCACCGGGGCGTTATTCGTGAGCTTGCGCAGCCCGCCCTGACTCCTGCCATGCAGGCTGTCTTTCACGTCGCGAATGAGCGACGCGGGCAGATCATCGACCTTGCAGCCGTCCGCGCCCATCGTGCGGCTGAGCGGTGTCAGGATCGTCTTCAGTTCCTCGAGGTTTCCCGGCCATGCGTAGTGCAGCAGCATCTCGGCCGCGTCGGCGTCGAGCGCGCTGCCCCAGGTCGAGGCGTAGCGGTTGTCACCAAGCGGGGCGACGACGTCCGCGAGAGCGACCACGTCCATCTTGCGCAAGGCCAGCGGCTGGAGCTCGATATGGTGCTCGCTGAGCAGCTCGGCGAGGCGCAGGTCGAATTGGCCGGCGTCGGCGAGCTCCATCAAAGAGCGCTCGGCAAGCGCGACGATCCGCACATCGTAGTCGTACATCCGGTCCGGATCGCCGAGCAGTCGACGGATGGCGATCTGCAGGCTCTCTGCCATCCGGTCGCAGCGGCCAAGGATGAGCGTGCCGCCACTTGACTGCTCGATCAGTCCATTGCCGTGGCGGCCACCGCCGAACAGCATGTCGAACGCCTCGTCTCCGGCCGAATCTTCCATGCGAACGGCGACTTTCGTACCGGTCCGACCACTTTGGCGATGGATCTCACGGGCCAGTTTGCCCTTGCCAGCACCGTCGGCGCCGGAGACGAGAATCGTCACACCGCTGCGCGCCAAGGTGGTGGTTTGTTCGCGCAGCTGCCGCGCCGCTTCCGAGGCGCCTGGAATGCCCGGAATCGACCCGATGAAGGCCGACGCGCGCCCGAGGTCGTGCTCGACCACCGCGACGGTGTTGCCGATCCGAAGAACTGCGCCATGTCGGAGCGGCTGGCGATGCACGCGCTTGCCACGGATCCAGGTACCGTTGGAGCTCTGCAGGTCCTCAACGGCGATGTCCTCGGATTGAATGTCGACGTGCAGCGTGGCGTGGCGTCGGGACAGGCGTTGATCGTCGATCGTTACCGCACGAGGGCCATTGCCCGCCGAGCGCCCGACACAGGTTTCGCCGCCGCCCAGCTCGACGACACGGCCGCAGGACAGCTTGTCCGGCGACGCAATCACATGAAGACGCCACTGCTTGGTGGCTTCGAAAGCGTCTCGCCCCAGCGTTGCACGAATCGTGTTGGTCATGGCTGCGGCAGAGGCTAGCAGACTGCGACGAAATGGGAACAACCGCTCAGCAGGCCCTCGATCGGGGCACGGATGAGACGCTGCGCGGCCCAGCGTTGTGGTCGAACTTGCAGTGCCCGTCATGGCGCGCGAAACCGTCCGGGTGTCGCAGGTGCGACAACGAAACACAACCAGTCCTGCTGCTCGGTGTTGGTCGCCTGCTGTGCACTGGCGATCGCGGGGGCTGCAGGCGGTCACCGGCGGGTTGGAACCGAAGCTCTGACGCCGAGCCAGCGACCTATTCGTATTTGGGGCGCAGCTTCTTGGGCAGCTGCAGCTTCACGTTGATGGAGATGGTCTTGCCTTTGACGAGCGTGATCGGGTCGCTGATCCACGGCAACCAACTGTCGTCCACGGCGTCGACGTAGAATTTCCAGTGGCCCGGGTGCAGGTCGGTCACGTAGCGGCCGTTCTCGTTGGGGTTGAACTCCTTGACGTCTTTGCGGTCGGTCGGCCGGTAGCCCTCTTCATGCAAGCGCTCGATGAGTTCGACCGCTGTAAACCGGAACTGCGACGCCATGTAGGACGGTCGTCCCTCGATCGCTTTACCCTGGCCGTTTAGCGCCATGCGAACGCGCGCCATGCCCTCGGTCGGCGGCTCGTTCCACATCCTGTCGAAGTAATCGATGTCGTCGAGGTGCGGCGGTGGCTGTTCCTTCTTCTTCTTCTTCTTGGCCTTGCGTGTGTGCGCGGTCTTGAAGGGTTTGGGCTTCTTCTCTTCGCACCCGACGAGCCCGGCGGCGAGCAGAGTGGCGGCGATAGCGATGGCAATGTGGCGGATCATGTCGCCATGTTTGGGCTCGGCTTGCGCGAGGTCAACCCAGGGGTCGGGATGCTCGCCGCCAGCCGCCAGCGATGGACTTTGAGATCCCTGGCGTGGTGGCAGACGTGGAGCTTGCGGTGCGCGAATCGTGTGGTCGCTGCTTTCATGGTCGCCTCCTCGGCGCCGGATGAGCGGCGCCCTCACCCCGAGAGGGCCGCCGATCAGCCGGCGTTGAGGAGGCTCGAGGAGCGAGGGGGTGCTCGGGTTCGCGTTCGGGTGCTGATGCCCGCGGGGCGCTCGTCGGCGGGCGTCAGCTCACGAAACTACGACACAAACAGTCACCCTTGACTGTTTTGCTGGAAGCTCCTAAACCGTCAACTCTGACTGTTCAGGCAAGACATGGCAACGGCACAACCACAACGCAAACGACAAGCTCGAGCCGAAGCGACGCGGACCCGGTTGTTGGATGCGACGCTCGCGGTTCTCACGGAGCGCGGCTACGCGGGTACAACAACGACAGCTGTTTGCCGGAGAGCGTCGTGTTCGCGCGGCCAGTTGCTGCATCACTTCCCGAGTCGAGAGAGCCTCCTCGTCGCCGCCTTGTTTCGGGTGCTATCCGACCGCGTGGAAGGGTTTGTCGGCGCGGTGCAGGGCCCGATGGCCCCGGAGACTTTCATTCGCACGCTGTGGGCGCAGTGGCAGGGCGACGCATACGTGGCGTGGCTGGAGTTGGCGGTTGCTTCGCGAACAAATCCCGCGTTGCGCGAACCGCTCCAGGACGCGATGCAGGGCTTTGACCGGCTCATCACGGACGCCTTCGACGCGCTCGTGCCGTCCACGACGCTGTCCGCGCCGCTGCGAGAACAGGCGCCATTGCTGCTGTTCGCGATGTTCAACGGCCTGGCGGTGGCGCGGATCTATGAGCCCGAAGGCCGATCCGAGCCTCGCATCGAGTCCATCTCCGCGGTCGTGAACGCTGTGATCCCAAATAACGTTGGCGTCAAGACCGCTTCGCACCCGCACAGGCAACGAAATGACTGAACTGCACTATCTCAGCATGGGCTATGGCCTTTTCGTCCTTCTCATCATTGGCGAGGCACTCTACGGCTGGGCCCGCCAACGACACGCTTACCGAATCGGTGAAGCGATCGTGAATGTGGGCCACGGCATGGTGTTCCAGGTCGCCGATCTGTTCACCAAAGCGCTGTTCATGGCGCCGTTTCTGTGGGTGTCGTCGCAAACGCCGACCAAAGCGCTCGCCGTCGATTCGTGGTGGGCGTGGATCGTCGGGCTGTTCGCCTACGACTTCTGCGGCTACTGGCGCCACCGGCACCATCACGAGATCAACTTCCTGTGGGCGGTGCACAAGTGCCACCACGCCGCGGAAGACTTCAACTTCGCTGCCGCGCTGCGACAAGCGTTGTTCGGCGGCGTCCTGGGCTGGCTCTGGTCGCTCCCCCTGGCGCTGATCATGCCGTTCGAGATGTTCGTCGGGCTGATCGTCTTCGACTACTTGTATCAATTCGTCCAACACACGCGGCATGTGCCCAAGCTCGGACCGATCGAATGGCTGTTCAACACGCCGTCGCACCATCGCGTGCACCACGGCACGGAAACGAAGTACCTGGATCGTAACTACGGCGGCATCTTGATCACCTGGGACCGTCTGTTCGGCACGTTCCAGGTCGAAGAAGAAGAACCAACCTACGGCGTTACCCGGCCTCTTGGCACGCTCAACGCCGTGTGGGCCAACCTCGTCCCGTGGCGCGATCTTTGGGCCGCTGCGAAAAGGACAAGCTCCCGCGGCGACGCATGGCGCTTGTGGGTGGTTGGACCGGACAAGACAGCGGATCTTGCCCCCGGCGCGTCTCAACTCTATCGGGTCCGGAAGACACAAGAGTTGGCCAACGGTGACATCCCGGCGCCTGTCGCGCGTTACGTCGTCGCCACGTTCACAGCCAACGTTGCGGTTCTCGTTGCCCTCATCTGGACAGCCGATGGGTTGGTCGCCCTCCGTACGGTGTTGGCGTTGCTAACCGTGGTTGGCGCGGTCATGCCGAGCGCCATTCTTGAGCGGAAGAGGTGGGCGTGGCCTCTCGAGGGGGCACGGATCGCGACCCTCGTCTTTGTCGCGGCCCTTCTCGAACCACCGGCCATCGCGGCGGCGACGGTAATGCTGAGCGCCGCTCTGGCTGTTGTCTTTGGAGCGGATGTCTGGCTGCGGCGGATGGTTCCAAACCACGCGCGACGAGACGCGGTGTAACGCGACGGCGATCGGCCCGTCGTCATGTCGATGCGCACATTTTGCCCGACCGCCGACCTGATCCAGGTCCGGTTTCGCACGTCAAATACGAGTGGCGCTGCCATGCTGACCGTTGCGATAGCGTTCGCGGTCTTCGGCGGATGTTCGCAAGAAGCGTCCA